>Ga0209810_1001939_pt1 | contig 27381 bp, 20 predicted proteins | sample Coa_R1_7_FD_187159 | JGI IMG/M metagenome (GOLD analysis project Ga0209810, IMG submission 187159) | Surface soil microbial communities from Centralia Pennsylvania, which are recovering from an underground coalmine fire - Coalmine... | ecosystem: Environmental > Terrestrial > Soil > Unclassified... | reverse complement strand
GCGGGCAGCCGCAGGTGCCGCTGGTCATTCGTATGCCGGGCGGCGGCGGCGCGCAGCGCGGCGCGCAGCATTCGCAGATGCTCGAATCGCTCTACGCCCACATTCCCGGCCTCAAGGTCGTCGCGCCGGCCACGCCTTACGATGTCAAGGGCATGCTCAAATCGGCGGTGCGCGACCCCAACCCGGTTATCTTCATCGAACACGAACTGCTCTACAACATCAAGGGCGAGGTGCCGGACGAGGGCGTCGAATACACTGTGCCGCTCGACCGCGCTGACATCAAGCGCGAGGGCAGCGATATCACCATCATCACCTTCTCGCGCATGCTGCACATCGTTCTGCAGGCGGCGGAAGACCTGGCAAAAGAGGGAATCGAGGCCGAGGTCATCGACCTGCGCAGCATCCGCCCCATTGACATCGACCTGATTACCGATTCGGTCAAGAAGACCAACCGCGTGGTCATCGCCGAAGAGGGCTGGAAATATTACGGCACGGGCCAGGGCCTGGCGGCGCTGATCTACGAACACGCCTTCGACTACATGGACGCGCCCATCCAGCACGTCAACAGCGCCGATGTTCCCATGCCCTACTCGAAGGTGCTGGAACGCGCCGCCCTGCCCGCCAAAAACGACGTGATCGAGGCCGTCAAGTCAATAGTCCCGCAGGCCCTCGTACGCCGTTAAAGTTAAAAATGAAGACCGTCATTATGCCGCAGGTGGGGCGTTCGATGGCAGAGGGAAAGATACTCCGCTGGCTCAAACATGAGGGCGAAACGGTACAGAAAGGCGAATCGCTGGCGGAGATCGAGACCGACAAGGCCAGCATCGAGGTTGATGCGCTCGCGACGGGCGTGCTGTGCAAGATTCTGGCGGCCCAGGGTCAGACGGTTCCCGTTGGCGCGGCCATCGCTCTTATCGGCGCCGCCGACGAGCCATTGCCCGCGTTCGCTATGGAGCAAGAAAGATGAAAACGGTAGAAATGCCCAAGATGGGCGATACGATGGAAGAGGGAAAGATACTCCGCTGGCTCAAACACGAAGGAGATACCGTCAAAAAGGGCGAATCGCTGGCGGAGGTCGAGACCGACAAGGTGAATATTGAAATCGAGGCGTTTGCCAGTGGCGTGCTGCGCAAAATTCTGGTGCAGGAGGGGGAATCGGCCCCCATCGGCGCGCAGATCGCCCTCATCGGCTCCCCCGACGAGCCGCTGCCGACAGGCGCAAGCGACGAGGACGCGGCAACGGCCACCAGAGAGGCCCCGACGGCCAGCAGCGTCCCTGCACCCGCTCGTGGCAGCACGACAGGCCGACCGGAGCCGACAGCGCCGACGGCGACAGCAGCGTCGGCTGCGCCTGCTCCCGCGCCCGCCGGTGGTCATGGGCGTATCTTCATCTCACCTATTGCACGGCGGCTGGCGGAAGAACACCAGTTGGATTACGCGCAGATACGCGGCACCGGCCCCAACGGGCGCATCATCAAGATGGATGTCGAGGCTGCTCTGGCGCAACAGGCCGCTGCCCCCGCTCCGGCCATGCCAGCCGCGCCAGCGTTTGAGCCGGTTCCCGCCGCGATTGAAGGCGAAGAGGTAGTGGAGATTCCGCTGACCTCGATGCGGCGCACGATTGCGAAGCGGCTGAGCCAGAGCATGCAGACGGCCCCGCACTTCTACGTGACCAGCGTCATCGATACCGGCAAGCTGGCCGAGTTGCGCAGGCAGATCAACGAGTATGCCGCCAGCGAACCGCAGCCGGTCAAGGTCAGCTTCAACGACCTGATTATCAAGGCCGTCGCGCGCGCGCTGGTGCGCATGCCGCAGGTTAACGTCTCTTTCGCCGAAGATCGGCTGATCCAGAAAAAACAGGTCAATGTTGGCATGGCGGTGGCGCTGGAAACAGGCCTGATCGTTCCCGTCATCAAGCACGCCGATCAGCGCAGCGTCCTCGACATTGCTCGCGAGGCGCGGCGACTGGCCGAGGCGGCGCGTTCGGGCAAGCTCAAGCCCGATGACCTGAGCGGCGGCACCTTCACCGTCAGCAATCTGGGCATGTACGACGTGGAGAGCTTCACCGCCGTCATTAACCCGCCCGAATCGGCCATCCTGGCGGTCGGCTCGATCACTCCCACGCCGGTCGTGGAAAACGGGCAGGTGGTGGTGCGCGACCGCATGAAGGTCACGCTCTCCAGCGACCACCGCGCCATCGACGGCGCCATCGCGGCCCGCTTCCTGCAAGAAGTCAAACGCCTGCTGGAAGAACCGTTCGGCCTGCTGCTGTAATGTCATTCTGAGGGCAGCGAAGCATCTCAGATAGCTATCCTGAGATGCTTCGCTGCCCTCAGAATGACATGCTATGAAAACGTAGCTCCGACGTGTCATGCGGAGCGGCAATGAGCCGTTAGCCCTGAGCGCAGCGAAGCATGACACGTCCATAATGGTTTATAATGACATGCGGGAAGGCATTTTGCAGAGTATATGAGATGCATTCTGGAGAAGTGTTTATGACGACGTACACTATCAACGGCGTCACGCTAGCCTTGCTGCAAGGCGACATTACCAGAGTCGAGGCCGACGCCATCGTCAACGCGGCCAATTCCGCCCTTGCCGGTGGGGGCGGCGTCGATGGGGCCATCCACCGCGCAGGGGGGCCGAGCATCATGGAAGAGTGTCGCAAGATCGGTCGCTGTCCAACGGGCAGCGCCGTCGCGACCGGGGCCGGTCGCTTGAAGGCAAAGTACGTCTTCCATGCCGTCGGCCCCATCTACAACGGCACAGCAGAAGATGCGCGTCTGCTCGCCAGCGCCTATCAGGCATGCTTGAACCTGGCCGAGCAGAAGCAGATCGAGAGCATTGCCTTCCCCTCGCTCAGCACCGGCGTCTACGGCTATCCGCTGGATGAGGCTGCTCCCATCGCCCTCAAAACGGTCATCGACCACATCCGGCAGCCGACCAGCCTCAAACAGATCACCTTCGTCCTCTTCGGCGACCGCGCCTACAACGCTTTTGAGCAGGCGCTAAAGAAACTTATAGGAGAGTAGGTGACATTCCTGCCGGGCAGCAGCCCTGCCACGTCACAGGCCACACGCACAGGCCACCCACGCACAGGCCGCCACAGGCCACACGCACAGGCCACACGCACAGGCCACACGTCACGCACAGGCCACCACGCACAGGCCGCCACAGGCCACACGCACAGGCCACACGTCACGCCCGGCAGGCCACCGGCAAGGGGTGGCCCTACTATATACGCCCATCCCACTACGCTGTGGGCGAACTGGCGCGCCGTCTATAGTAGGGCCACCCCTTGCCGGTGGCCTGCCCGACGCGGCATCGGTGGCCTGCGTCGCGCTCGCACCGGCTTCCGGTAACGCTTCTGAGGGTGGCCCTACTCTACACGATGCGTTCGTGCCGCCTGTGGAGTCGCGTCTATAGTAGGGCCACCCCTGGCGGGTGGCCTGTGGCGGCCTGTGCGTGGGTGGCCTGTGCGTGTGTGGCCTGTGCGTGTGGGTGGCCTGTGCGTGTGTGGCCTGTGCGTGTGTGGCCTGTGGTGGCCTGTGCGTGGGTGGCCTGTGGGTGTGGGTGGCCTGTGCGTGTGGCCTGTGCGTGTGTGGCCTGTGGGTGTGTGGCCTGTGCGTGTGGCCACTGGTCTGCCATGTGGCCACTGGCCTGCGGCTGCTATTATTCTTCCCGTAAGGCTTTTCTGAGTTCCCTCACAAAACCGATAATGCCTTCGGTCCAGGTCATACGCGGTTCCTGAGGCTGTTGCTGGTGGGGCTGTGAGCGACTGGCGTCGTAGGCGGCGCGGCTGGCGGGGTCGCTGAGGATGGTGTAGGCTTCGTTGAGGCGTTTGATGCGCTGGTCGCTGGTGGGAAGTTGCTTGTTGAGATCGGGGTGATACTGGCGCGCAAGGCGGCGGTAGGCGCGACGAATTTCAGCGGCGCTGGCAGTGGGTGGCACTTCGAGTATGGCGTAGTAGTCGTTCATGCTGATACTATTCCCCGATGTTCTCTATTGTTCCTGTTTATTTCTCTTTGTGGATACGTCCGGGCAAAGTAAAGAGATCAACTGCCGGTGCTGCCGAAGCCGCCGCGCCCCTTGCCCACTTCATCTACCTCGTGCCAGGTCACGCGCATAATCGGCACAAAGATGCCCTGGGCGATGCGCTCGCCGCGACGGACGAGCGTGGCCTCGTCGCGGAAGTTGTAGACCTGCGCCTTCAATTCGTCGCCCTCGCCGCAGTAATCCTGGTCGATAATGCCGACGCCGTGCGGGATGAGCAGGCCTTTGCGGCGCGGCGTGCTGCTGCGCAACGTGACCAGAAGCAAATAGCCGGGAGGCGTCTGCACAATCACGTTACCGGGAATGAAGCCAATCGTGCGCGGCGCAATCTCCGTATCTTCGCGGCACACCAGATCAAAACCAACCGAGCCTGCCGTTGCATAGGTGGGCAGCGGCAGGCTGCTATCGATGCGTTTGATCGTGACTTGCAAATGTTGCGCAGGCGTATCCATATCTGATATTTTATGAGGGAAGCGAACTCTACGTCAAGAAGGGAATTGTAAAGCGTGTTAGTGTCGGCAAAGATACCCCGCATATGAATGCCCTGCTGCCCACCCTGCTCGACGGGCTGCAACAGATCGGCTATCCCGTGCTGTGGGTGACCGTGTTTGTGGCTGCCGTCGGCTTGCCGCTGCCAACGGTACTGCTGCTACTGGCGGCGGGCGCATTCGCCTCGACGGGAGACTTCAATCTGACGCTACTCCTGCTGCTCGCCCTCAGCGCCTCTGTGGGGGGAGACAATGTGGGCTACTGGATCGGGCGGCTATGGGGAACAAAGGCGCTGAACTGGCTCGAACGGCCACGCCGCCGCCCGTTGATCTCCCCGCAGGTCGTGGCGCGCTCGCGCAGAGAATTTGAGGAACATGGGGGCTGGGCCGTCTTCCTGAGCCGCTTCCTCATCTCCGCCCTCGGCGGCGTCATCAACCTGCTGGCCGGGGCTGACCCCTATCCCTACCGGCGCTTCCTTATCCTCGATGCGGTGGGAGAGGCGCTGGGCGTGGGCATCCCGCTCGCCCTCGGCTACCTCTCTGGCGCCAGCTGGGAGGCGGTGGGCAGCCTGCTCGGCGCGCTTTCCGGCCTCATCCTTGCCCTGCTGCTGGTGATTGTCCTCAGCGTCTATCTCTTCACAACGCTGCGCCGCGCACAGGCTGAACGGGCGAGGACGCGGGAAACACAGGAAGCGCCCGTCATGGTGACACCGCAGATACAACCCCGCAAACATCCTTCCGGTAATTTGCCACTTTGAGGGGGGTTCAAACGTAGTAAAAATAAGCAAATTCCGGGAAAGCGGAAAAAAAAAGGGCTGTTAGGACTGGAAGGAACGGCTTCTTTAGGGTATAATTGAAGTGGTGAGGGAATTTTTCCCGACTGAGCTTTGTTTCTACGAGTAGAGACACAGGGTTCGCGTCTACAACTTCCTCCCAATCAGCATGCGGAGCGGAAGTTCCGAAATAGAGAAACGGACGGGCAAACGAACAAAAGGCTGCTTTCCCTGGTCTGAGTGCAGAATAGACCGACACTGGTGTATCTTGCTGTTTAAGGTACCGCTTACTCATGGAGGGCGCAGAATGATCGAAACCGAGCGTGCCATGACGGAAACAACGCTTAGCCTGGAAAAGACCGCAACAACTTCCGATTCTGTCGGGGAGAGGTCGTTCGATTTGATCGATGACCTGTTCGCGCAGGATCTTGATGATAGCCTTGAGGATGATGTGGAGGAACCTGGGAAAGAATTTCAGGAGTTGGAAGACGACCTCAACGGTCTGGAGCCGACTCCCATTGAGTTGGAAGAAATGTCTGATATGCATGATGAACTAACTCAGCTACCAGGCTCACCCGATTTAGACACTGCCTCTATTCTCACCCTTCCTGCAATGGCAGTCGACGATGAGCATGGCCGCCACCCGCGCCGTGCGCATGTCCGCCGCCGCCGCTCTGAAGACGACGAGAATACAGTCAGTCCCGGTGACGCCGGTGAGTCCGACGCCGTGATGACCTATCTACGCGAAATTGGCCGCGTCCCCATGATTACGCACGAACGCGAAATCGAGCTGGCCCAGCGCATCGAGATGGGTGATCGTGAGGCGATGAAGCAATTCATTCTTGCTAACCTCCGTCTTGTAGTCAGTATTGCCAAACGCTATGTCGGTCGCGGGCTGACGCTGCTCGACCTGATTCAGGAGGGCAACATCGGGCTGATCCGTGCCGTCCAACGCTATGACTGGCGGCGTGGCCATCGTTTCTCCACCCACGCTACCTGGTGGATTCGCCAGGCCATCAGTCGGGCCGTAGCCGATAAAGGGCGCACTATTCGCCTGCCTGTCTACGTCAACACCGCCCTGAACCGCATCCGCCGCGAGCGCCAGCGCCTGCTACAGGAACTGGGACGCGAACCAACAGAGGAGGAGCTGGCCGAAGCCACCGGCCTTGATCCCATCCGCATGCTGGAACTGCAGGCTGCGCCGGGCGCACCCGTCTCCCTGGAATTGCCCGTCGGCGAGGACGAAGAGCAGGAACTGGGCGACGTGCTGGCCGACACCGATTCCGCTTCCCCGGAAGACCTCGCCACTACCCAGACGCTGAAAGATGAAGTGCAGCGCGTACTTGAATCCGTATTGACTCCCCGCGAGCGACTGGTCCTCCAGCTGCGTTTTGGCCTTGGCAACGGCCAGGCCCATCCGCTGGAACAGGTGGGGCGCGAGCTGGGCATCACCCGCGAGCGCGTGCGCCAGATTGAAGCTGGCGCTCTCGCCAAGCTACGCCAGCCTCCCGTGCTGGAACGCTTGAAGGGATAATTTCCAGAAAAGCCATTCGTGGTAGACCGCGAATGGCTTTTCTGTCGCTCCAATATCCCGTAAATCCTGCGTTTATTTTTTGCGGCGCTTACCCAGGTCGCGCTCGATCTGCAATACGTCTTTGATGCGTTCCAGGCGCGTGAAAAGGCGCTGCAACTGCTCGATACTCTCCACCTCCAGCGTGGCGCTGATGAAGGCGATCTCCTGACCCCCGCTCACGCTTGAACTGACCGAGGACATGTTCACGCCCGCATCCGAGACGACGGTGGCGATGTCGCGAATCAGCCCGGCGCGGTCGCGGGCAGTAATAATCACGGGGGCGCGATAGCGTTGCTGGCTCATACCCGCCCAGCTCACGTTGATCAGGCGCTCGCGGTCACGCTCGCGATAGCGGCTGATATTGCGACAGTCGGCGCGGTGGATGATCGCTCCTTTGCCGCGACTGATGTAGCCGATGATCTCATCGCCGGGCAGGGGGCAGCAGCAGTTCGCCAGGCTGGTGAGCAAGCCGCTTACGCCTGCCACTTCCAGACGAGCCGAGGTAGTGGCTTTGCCGGTCGTGGTCGCGGGCAGAGGCACGGCTTCCGGCTCCTCCGGCTGGGCCGGCTTACCCTCGCGCAGTTCGCGCAATTGCTGCCAGCGTTCATTGAGTTTAACGGCTACCGCATGCGGGCGAATTTCGGCGGCGCCGATAGCGGCCAGCAAATCCTCGAACGAGGCGTGCTTAAACTCGTTAGCCAGCCAGTTTTGCAGATCCTCGGTCAGAACCTCGACGCCGCGCAGTCCCTGCAACTTGATATCGCGGTCAAGCCGCTCGCGCCCGATCTGGATGTTGATGTCGCGTTCGTAGGTCTTCAGATAGCGGCGAATCTTGCTGCGCGCGGCGGCAGTACGGGCGAACGAGAGCCAGTCGCGAGTCGGGTGGGCCGTGCGGTTGGTGACAATCTCAATGATCTCGCCGCTCTTCAGTTCGTAATCCAGCGGCACCATGCGCGTCACCAGCCTGTCGCCGCTCTCGCTGATGATACGCGCCCCGGCGCACTTATCGCCCAGCTTGGAATGGATGCGATAGGCAAAATCGAGCGGTGTAGAACCGACGGGCAGGTCTTTCACCTCGCCCTTCGGGGTGAAGACGAAAATCTGCTCCTGAAAGATATCGCCCTTAACAGCCTCGACAAATTCGGCATCGCTGGCCGTAGAGCGCAGGTCGCGCTGCCAGTCGGCCAGTTGGCGCAGCCACATCAGCAACTCCCTGGCCGAGGCTCTGGCCGAGTCGCCAACGTCCTTATAATGCCAGTGCATCGCCACGCCATATTCGGCCATCTCGTGCATGGCAAAGGTGCGAATCTGGATTTCGACCAGCTGGTCATCCAGGCAGAATACCGTCGTGTGCAGCGCCTGGTAGCCGTTGGGCTTGGGATTGGCGATGAAATCCTTGATACGCCCCTCTTTGGGCTTCCAGAGGCTATGTACGTGTCCCAGCGCGAGGTAGCAATCGGGCGTCGATTCGACCAGGATGCGGAAGGCGATCAGGTCGTGAATCTGGGCAAGGTCGACGGTCGATTTCAGGTCTTCTACCTCCAGGCTCTCAACATCGCCCGCGTTGCGCACCAGCTTTTTGTAGAAGCTGTAAAGGTGCTTGACGCGGCCCGATACCTCGGCCCTCAGGCCCAGGCGCGCCATCTCATTACGCAGGATGGTGCAGACACGATCAACGTAGGAACGCCACTGCTTGCTTTCGCTCTCCACCAGGTTGCGCACCCAGCGATACTTCTCCGGCTCCAGAATTTCAAAGGCCAGGTCCTCCAGTTCGCTTTCCATGCGCGACATGCCCAGCCGCCCGGCGAGGGGGGCATAAATCTCGCGCGTCTCGGTGGCAAGCATGGCGGGATCATCGGTCGAATCGGCGGGCAGCGTCTTGCGCAGCTTCGCGCTCATCGCCGCCAGGTCGTCGACCTCCGCGCTATGCGGCTCACCTTGCTGCGAGGCAGCGATGGTGTCGCGGCAGACGCGCATGGCGTGCAGGCGGTAGGCGAGTTTGAGCAGCACCACGCGGGGGTCTTCCGAGATGGCAAAGAACATCTTGCGCACCGTCTCGGCCTGCTGGTGGCGCATGGCCTCGCGCACGCGCCGCTTCTTGCTCTCGCCCTCGGCCTCCGCCTCACCGCTGGCCTGAGCCGCGCTCTGCTTGCGCCGCTCAAGGATATTCAGGCGCAGCATGCTGCTGACGACGCGGGCTTCGGCGGCTCCCAGCGCCGTTTCCACCTGCTCCACCGTCATGCGACCGGCGTCCACCGCCTCAAAAATCAGGCCAGCGGAGACGCCAACGGCATCGATATGCATCTGCGCCAGGATGGTTCCCACCGCCAGCGCGTGTTCAAGCGGCGAAAGGAGCCGCAGGTAGGGTAGCGAGGCCTCCCGGTGTTCCTGCACGCCCCGAAACGTCTCACGGGCCAGCTTGAGCGCCCTGGCCACCTGCTCTACCTCGCGCTCGCCCATATATTGCCTCACTGTTGCCAGCAAGAGCCGGGCGACCTCGTCCACATCATAGATGTTCGCGGGTATCGCCTGTTGTCCTCCATATAAATCTATCATCAGCATAGGCAATCTATTTATCTAAATGTCTCGTAGTATGCAAACAAGAGTTAGAGCGGAACCGGGCGCTGATGCCTGATTCCGCTCTCAAGTTCTCTCTGAAGATCGTTGCGCCCTCCTACACCAGGCCCTTTGCACGTGACCTTTTCGGATTTGACAGGATACCTCCCCACAGGGGAAGCGGCAGGAACCAGACTTTTTCCCGACCGCCCGTTCGGGATTGAAACTACACGCTCCGTTTTACATCCGTTACATTGCGGATGAGCCGCAGCCGTTTGAAAATGAGTTCCATCTGGTCCACGGTCTCTATCTCCAGTGTAGCAGTAATCACCGCTTTCTGCAAGGAAGCGTTCGTCGTTGAAGAGACTGCCGTCATGTTGATGCCGGCGTCGGCGACAACGGCGGCCACATCACGCAGCAGCCCGGCCCGGTCGCGAGCGGTGATCTGAACAGGGGCGAGATACGTCTGCGGCTCGATCTGCAGCCAGTTGACCTCGACCAGAGACCGCCCCTGCTCGCGATAGCGGCGAATCATGCGGCATTCAGCGCGATGGACGAACATGCCGCGATTGGGGTGCAGATAGCCGACGATGGCATCGCCCGGTAGCGGGCAGCAGCAGCGAGCCAGCTTCACCACGCCATGCTTATAATGCAGCACACTTTCCGCCTGCGCAGGCAGCGCCTTCAGTTCGCTTGCGCCATTGCGCCGCGCCTTCTCCTCTTCTCGCCCGCGCAGGATGGGCAGCAGCTTCTCCACCAGCGCCTCTACCGCCAGATCTTCGCGCCCCAGCGCCACGTAGACATCCTCAATCGTCGGGTATTTCTTTGAGGTGAAGAAGAGGAAATCTTTCTCCTCCACCGCCTGCAAACCCGGCGCGCCCGCCGCTTTGAGCGCGATATCCAGCCGCTCCTGCCCCAGTTGCATATTGATTTCCCGCTCGTAGGTCTTCAGGTAGCGGCGAATCTTGCTGCGCGCGGCAGCAGTGCGGGCAAACGAGAGCCAGTCGCGGGTCGGATGCACCGAGCGATTGGTGACGATATCGACGATCTCGCCGCCCTTGAGTTCGTAATCCAGCGGGACGAGCCGCGTTACCAGTCGCCCCGTATCGGCCAGGTTGGTGATGATGCGCGCTCCCGCGCAGTGGTCGCCGATGTCGGTATGGATACGATAGGCCATATCCAGCGGCGTCGAGCCGCGCGGCAGGTCTTTGACCTCACCCTTTGGCGTAAAAACGAAAATCTGCTCCTGAAAGATATCGCCTTTGACCGCCTCGACAAACTCGTCGGCGCTCTGCGGCAGTTCGCGCTGCCAGTCACGCAACTGTTCGATCCAGGCCGCCATCTCTCGATAGGAGAGCCGGGAGCCGCCGCGCTCCTTGAGATACCAGTAGCTGGCGACGCCGTAATCTGCCGTGCGCTGCATATCGTGCGTGCGAATCTGAATCTCCGCCAGACGGTTGTCTAAGCAAAAGACGGTTGTGTGCAGTGATTGATAACCATTCAGCTTGGGAGTAGCAATAAAGTCCTTGATACGGCCATCTTTGGGACGCCAGAGGGCGTGGATATGCCCCAGCGCCAGGTAGCAATCGTGTTCGGAGTCAACCAGAATGCGGAAGGAGACGAGATCATGCACCTGGCTCAGCTCGCCGCCATTCTGTTGCAGCTTGCGATTAATGCTGGCGAGATGCTTTTGCCAGGGGTGAACTTCGGCATGAATGCCGGCGCGCTCCATCTCCTCGCTCAATGTACGACAGACCTCATCGATGTAGGGTTGGCGGCGGCGCAGTTCTTCATCGACTTCGCGCGCCAGGCGGGTATATTTTTCCGGCTCCAGGTAGCTGAAGGCCAGGTCTTCCAGTTCGGCGTGTACCAGCGCCATGCCGAGTCGCCGGGCGAGAGGAGCATAGATTTCGCTGGTCTCGCGGGCCGTGTTTTGCTGCTGCACCGGGTTCATCACGCTGAGCGTGCGCATATTATGCAGCCGATCCGCCAGTTTGAGGACGACGACGCGCGGGTCCTCAGCCATTGCCAGCATCATCTTGCGTACCGTCTCGGTGCGCTGGCGGCGTTTCATTTCGGGCGTGCGCGCGGGGACAGGGCCGCTCTCTTCCGGTTGCGCGCCGCCATTGCTGGCACCGGCCTGAGCGTGTGCCGCGCGCGGCGAGCGTGCGCTTTCCGTCCCGGCGAGCGCGTCGAATTTGGTCACGCCATCCACGATACTGGCGATGGCGGGGTTAAATTGCGCGCGCAGGTCATCCAGCGTGTAGTCCGTGTCCTCAACCACGTCGTGCAGTAAGGCGGCAGCGATCCCGTCGGCATCGATGCGCATATCGGCCAGCAGCAGGGCAACTTCGAGCGGGTGCAGGATGTAGGGTTCGCCCGAACGGCGCAAAACGCCCCGGTGCGCCCGATTCGCCAGTTCAAAAGCACGCTGAATAAGCTCCATATCCGCAGGGGCCAGATACTGGCTCGTCTCTCGCAGAAGATGCTCCAGTTCCTGCTGAACCTCCGGCGCTATAGGAGCCTGCGCGCCCGTTGCCTGGACACCCTCAGCGGCAATCTGTTGCCCATCATTCACTGTCATCACGGCTGACCCCGCAATCGTTCTCTCCTTTACAACGTCCCGTTACTTACAAAGACGAAGAGAACGCACAAAAGAAAAAAAGAACAGCCCTGGGAATACATCCCTCACCAGTAAGAACAAACCAACGCCTCAGTTTGTTCCAACCAGTGGGACACTACTTCCTGTGTAGTAACAATATGCAAAACATTGGGAAATGCATACAGCGCAAATGTCTGATACATGTATTATAAAGAAGAACGTCCAACTGTCAAGCAATGTGAACAATTCTGGCGCCAGCATGTGCATTTTATCCTGTGAGACGTCGGGGTTAGTAGGGGCGAAGCTCGCCTCCGCCCAGGCCCACCCTGCCCTGGCTTGCTCCGTCCTGGCTCCTGCTTTGTGATTCTCGCAACATACTCCATACACGCAAGCTGGTACCCGGCGCGCAACCCTCGCTCATCACCTGGAAGCCGCGTTTCTGGTAGAAGGGCAGGTTGCGTTCGTTCATGGTTTCAAGGTAGCAGGGGAGATGGTCAGCGTCGGCGCGGGCAAGGATGGGCTGGATGAGCAGGCCGCCGAGACCGTGACCCTGAAAGGGCGGATCGACGCCGAGGCCCCAGAGGTACCAGTGCGGCCCCGGCGCGTATTGTTTGTGCAGGCGCGCGGTATAGCTCTCGACGAGGCTGTAGCGGCGCAGGGCAGCCGGGCCGAAGGCGAGCGGCGCGCCGTGGATGGCCACGCGCAGCATCCGCCCTGCCGTCGGGGTCGTATTGCCGGGCGGGAGCCAGCAGGCCGCGCCTGCCAGGTTCGTCGTCGTGTAGCCCACGCCGTAGCGCAGCGTGTAGCGCACAAACAGGCGAAAGCTGGAGAGGAGCAGAGCGGCGCGCCGGGCCTCGTCGGGCAGCAGATATTGCCAGAGCGGGTCGGTGTGAAAGGCTCGCGCCATCACTTCTGCCGCCTGCCTGAGATGTGCGCGTTCGAGCGGAATTATTTCGCCTGCTGGATTTGCCGCGCCCATATCCCGTTACTCCAGCAAGTGTGCGGCTCGTTCGAGGTCTTCCAGATTTTCGGTGTGTTCGTAGCGGCGCTGGTAGAGGCGACCAAGCCCCTTCATCAGTTCGGCCCGCTCGGGCGCGTTAGCTTCCTCTTTGATCTCGCCCAGCGCCCGCTCCAGCAGCGAGATAGCTCGCTCAAGATCGGCCAGCGTGTTGTGGTGCTGGTAGCGCGTGGCAAGGCCGCTGGCGAGATTGTTCAGGCTGTAGAGCAGCATGGGAGAACCGGGCGCGGCCAGCTCGACGGCCTGTTCCAGCAGGTGGATGAGTCGTTCGAGATCGGCCTCGCAGCCTCCATGCTTGTAGCGCAGGTTGAGCGCGTGGGACAGGTAGTTCAGGTAGCAGAGAAAATCGGTCGACTCGATGGGGGTGGTATCAAGAAACTGCTCCCAGGTGCGAATGGCGGCGTCCAGGTCTTCCAGCTTCTCGCTGCTGGCGAAGCGCACCAGCATCCCTTCGTGCAAAAGCGTCATACAGGCGAGCCTGTTGGGATAACCGGGGGGAGCGCACTTCACAAATTGCTGCAACGCTCCGATGGCGCGCTGCAGGGCCATTTCGTCCCCGGACATATCGAAGCGTTTGCGCAACCCTTCATATAAACTGATCAGGGCGGGCAGGTAGTCGGGGCTTTGCTCTGGCAGCATATCCACCAGTGTCTGCCAGGCGGCGATACTCTCGGCCAGATCGCTGGCATCCTGCGACTCCTCGAAGCGCATAGTCAGCCCTCTGGCGAGGTCGCGCAGGTAGTCCGGCCTGAAAAGCGGGCTTTCCTCGACCGTCTCGCGTATCTCCTGACCGGCGCGAATGGCCCGGTTCAGGTCTTCAATGTTGTGTGTCACCCTGAAACGCTCGATCAGCGCCGATGAGAGGTAGTGCAGGTACATGGGCAGTTCGAGGTCGTCCAGCGGCGTGTGTTCTACCAGCTGGCCGTAGAGCAGGATGGCGCGATTCTGGTCGGCCAGGTCTTTTGTATGCAGGTAGCGCAAGCGCAGCATGGCCGCCAGGTTGTTCAACGTGTGCAGCCGGTACTGCGAATCGACGCTGGTGAGCTTCAACGCCTGCTCTAAAAACTCGACAGCGGAGTCAAGGAAGGGAAGATCGTGCGTATGCGCGTATTGCTGGCTGAGGGCAATACTGAGAACATTCAGCAGTTTCGGCAGTTCGGGCGCATCCGGCGGGGAGAGGCGTACCGCCTTCCGCCAGGCTGCCACAGCGCGGTCAACATTCCTGGACTGCTTGTCTTGCTGGTACAGGTTGAAAAAGCAGAAACCTGCCGCCCGGTTGGCTTCGAGCAGCACGGGCCGGAACTCTTCTGTTAGCTCGTGCGTCTCCAGATACCGTTCCCAGCGGGCCAGCAGGAACCGCCAGCATATCGCCATCTCTTCTGTCGCCGTCTCTTGAGAAGAAGCTATCGCCAGAGCCGCCTGTGTTTCCTCGTAGAGCAACTCTGCTTCCGGCATCTCCGGTCGCGGCTCCCGCTCCTCATCAAACGCTTTTTCCTTTGTAACATCCGACTCTTCGCTCATTGGGCGCTCTCCCGGTCTCTTTTTCGAACAGGTGTATGAAAGTTTTTTAACACGGCTATTATAGATGATGGGTGCGGAGAACGCAAGGCAGATAGCCCAAAAGCCGGAAAGCTACTCAGCTTTTGTTCCGACGTGTACGGCGACAATGCCACCCAGCAGGCGGTGAAAATGCACATCGCGCCATCCAGCCTCTTCCATGATGGCCTGGAGCGCGGGCGCGTCCGGGAAAGAGGTAAGGGAATGGGGCAGGTAGTGATATTCCTCGAAGGCCTTGCCAAGAATGCTGCCGAAGAGCGGGGCCAGCCGGTAGAAGTACAGGTGGAAGAGCGCGCCCAGTATTTTGCCCGGCGGGTGGCTAACTTCCAGGCAGACGACACGCCCGCCTGCGCGCACCACACGCAGCATCTCGCGAAAGCCCTGCCGAATATCGGCCAGGTTGCGCACAGTGAAAGCGGAGCAGCAGCCATCGACGCTGTTATCGGGCAGGTCGATCTGCTCGGCGTCGCCCACGCGCAGTTCGACGCGCTCTTGCAGGCCCAGCCGCGCCAGTTTGCGCCGTCCCACCTCAAGCATCTCCGGCGTAATATCCATGCCGATCATGCGCACGCCCGGCGGCGAATTGCGAATGACGGCGATGGAGAGATCAGCCGTTCCTGCCCCCAGATCAAGTCCGGTCTGCCCCTCGTGCAACGCCAGGCAGCGGGCGGCAAAGGCCCGCCAGCGGCCATCCAGCCCGAAGCTCATCAGGTGGTTCATGGGATCATAGATATGCGCAATGCGCCCGAAGAGACGCTGCACATACGGGCGCTTGCCGCCGCTCTCACGAAATTTTTCCTCTAAGAATTGTTCGCTTTTTGCCATAGTTCCTCAAAATCGTGCGATGAGAATGCCCAGGGCCAGCATGACGGCAAATTGCAGGTGCAGCATCGAGGTGCGCTTGATGCCGATGGCGAAGACTTTGCGCTCGCTCGCGGCCAGCACGGCGCGCACGTTGCTGAAGGCCAGGGGGAAGGTGACCCAGACCAGCAGGCTCCAGAGCGGCAGCAGGCCGAGAAGGGCAAAAATGGTGACGGCAACGTAGCTGCCGAAGAGCAGGCAGGCGTGGTAGTAGACGCCGAACGTCTGCCCGAAACGCACCGGCAGCGTGCGCTTCTGCACCGCCAGATCATCCTGGTAATCGCGCACGTTGTTCATATTCAGGATGGCCGTGACCAGAAAGCCGACGGGAATGCTGGCGACAAAAGCCAGCCAGGACCAGCGCGGAATCTGTACGTAGTACGCGCCCCAGACCTCAAGAAAGCCCATTGCGATATACACCAGAATGTCGCCGAGGCCGCGCGTGGCGAACTTGAAGGGCTTCGCGCTGTAGAAGTAGCCAATCAGCAGGGCAGCCGCGCCAAAGAGCAGTACGGCAGGCCCGACCAGCCAAGCCAGCAGCAGACCGAGCATGGCAGCCAGCGCAAAGCAGGCAATGCCGCCGCCCAGCACCTGCCCGCCGCTCATCTCATGCCTGAAAATCACCGTCATCGACCCCAGCGACCCCTCGTGATCCAGCCCGTAGCGCCAGTCAAAATACTCGTTAAAGTAATTGACCCCGATTTGCAGCAGCAGCCCGGAGCAGAGGGCCAGCGCAAAGTTCAGCGGGCGAAACACCCCCTGATAAACTGCCAGCGCCGTTCCCACCAGCAGCGGGCTAACGGTGGCCGTCAGCGAAAATGGCCGCGCCACCTTGAACCAGACCTTCCATGAAGGCCGAATCTTGCCGGTATATGCCTGTGTCTCGCTCATAGATGTTCCCTGATAGCATATCGTTCTCAATATTCATTACTATTAAGCATAATGCAGGATGAGGCAAAACGTCAAAGGCTTACGCTCCTTTGATCGAGAGAAAACGCTACACGAAAAAACACCGGAGCAGGCGTATAGCTTACAGCCAACCGATTTGAGGCTGTTGGCGAAGCACCAAAAGAGAGGTTTCACCATGAAGTTTGAGGGCGAACACAACATCGCGTACCTGGAAGGGCGCGTCAGAGAACTGGGCAAACTGCTGGAAACGATGAGTGATACTGGCGATCTGGAAGAATTGATCATTCTGATGCGCCGACCTGGGTGGACAACGCCAGCCGAGTACCTGCTGGTGAGCGCAACGGTCGATGCGATGCAGCAGCAGATGGAGACGCTGGCCGCTCTGAGGCAGACCCTTCTCAACGCCAGTCGCGCCATCGCGCAGGCGGATGAACTGAATCCGCAACCGCTCCCTCCCGGCGAGGTATCGGCGTAAGTCTGTTCGCGTATGCAAATGATAGAAGGCTCCGCTCGATGAGCGCGAGCGGGGCCTTCTTGACGCCCAATCCCCTCCAATCGTATTCTCCTATAGAATTATATTATGGTGATGAACACTTTGCGGAGATAGCGGTGGCAAGAACTAAGCAAGAACAGCAGGCAGAGATAAAACAAACACCGCCGGGGATGGAGCCGGGATTGGTGTGGACGCTGGCGGTGGGCTGCGCCCTCTCGTCGGCCACTTCCTCTGGGGCCTGGTCATCGGCGTCATCCTGCTCGACCTCGGCACGCAGGGAACGCACATCTCCAACCAGGCGCGCATCTACAGCCTGAACCCGGCGGCGCGCAGTCGTCTCAACACCGTCTACATGGTCACGTACTTCATCGGCGGCTCCCTCGGCTCCATCCCTGGCGCCTATGCCTGGATCCTTGCTCAATGGAACGGCGTCTGCGCGGTCGGCGCATTTCTGTTGCTGCTCGCACTGACTATTTATGGGGCGGGAAGCCGACAAAAGATTCGGCTGTAGAAGTATACAGCTCTGATTGCAGGCACCCATTGCCCATCACAACCCTTTGTATTCCTCTCGTTACCATGATCCAATTCAGCTCATACAGGCGGGACGTGGGTCATTCTGCATACATCTCCGCAATCGAGCGCGCCGCCTCGGCCACCGCTTCCCGTACAGTATCGGGGCCAAGCACAGTCGCGCCGGTTCCCAGGGCGAGGACGTAGGAGGTGGCGGCTTCGAGGGAGTCGATGGTGACCTGGGCGATGAGGGTGCCGTCGGGTTGCTCTTGCAGGATGGTGATGTCGCCGGAGAGGCCGGGGCGGGCGGCGGGCTGCACGCGCAGGGTGAGTGTGAAGGGGTGCGCCTGCTCTTCGAGGTGCTGGCGCGCCTCTTGCCAGTAGGCGCGCAGGTCGAAATCGGGCTGGATGGCGGCCCTGTCGGGGAGAACTTTCAGGTCTTCAATGTAGCCGACGCGGAAGGCGCAGAAGCTGCGGCAGTTGTGGCAGTAGGCGACGAGGTACCAGATGCCGGTGCGCACGCGGCGGCGCGAGAGGCCCCGGTAGACGAGGCCGTAGGGATCGATGCGCAGCCACTGCACGCCGGGAAGATCATCGGCGGGATAAAGGATTTCCAGCCGGTTTTCGCCCAGCACGGCCAGGCGAATGCTTTCCAGAAAGACGGCAGAGACGGGCGCGCTGCGGCCATGCGCGTACCAGGCCGTCGTGTCGAAGAGAATGCGCTGGCGTGCAGCCTTCACATCGACGCGATATTGCTGTGGCAGCGCGGCTTCCAGTTTGAGCAGGGCGCGCTGCAGGCCATCGTCGTCGGCGAAAAGGCTGTAGTTGCCCGCCATATCCGCGCTCAACACGAGCGAGACGGCCTCTTCGGGCGTGAAGATGGTCGACTCGAAGTGGTAGTCGTCGGGCAGGTAGTAGCCGCCGCCGGGACCGTAATCCATCGAGATCGGGATGTGCGCCAGTGAAAGCGTGTCGATGTCGCGGTAGATGGTGCGCGTCGAAACTCCCAGGATGTCCGCGAGGTGCCGGGCCGTCATTTTCCCTCGGGCTTGCAGCAGCAGCGTGATTGCCAACAATCGCTCTGTCTTCTCCATGATTTTCATTTTAACACAAAAAAACGTCAAAAGAGTGACAGACATCTGTCACGTATTTTCTGTTAGACTGAAAATTCCAACGAGGGGAATGGAAGCAAGCCAGAGCCAGGCCAGCCGCCAGGGGTGGCCTGGGGGAGTGCGAGCGCAACACAGGCCAGCCGCCAGGGGTGGCCCTACTATATACGATGCGGTCGGGCCGCTTGTGGAGGGGGCGTCTCTAGTAGGGCCACCCCTGGCGGCTGGCCTGCCCGTGGCGGCTCTACTCTACACGACTCCTTTCCAGGCGGCACGAGCCGCCCGCCTATAGTAGGGCCACCCCTGGCGGGTGGCCTGCCCGTGGCGGCATCGGTGGCCTGGGGCCACCCCTGGCGGCTGGCCTGGGGCGGCCTGAAGTGAACGTTTCTGGGGGTGGCCTGGGGCGGCCTGAAGTGAACGTTTCTGGGGGTGGCCTGGGATTGGCAGCTGGGCGGCTGGCCTACATGGCTGGCCGACCGTGACCTCTTTTGACCTCTATATTAATGAAAGGATGAACCTGTGGTTTCTGCCGGGAAAGACGGACAGCGGTTTTCTTACTATGTTGATCTGTTGAAATCGAGCTGGCGTATCTATCTGCGTATATTTGCCCTGCTGCGCCCCCACTGGCTGCCGACATTGGGGGCCATTGCTTGCCTGGGACTCTCGACCGGCTTTGCCCTGCTGGTTCCCTGGCTGCTGGCCTTCGTCATCGACAACGGGCTGCGGCACGGGCAGTTCGGCACGCTGCTGCTGGCCGGCCTCGCCATTCTGGCCGCCAGCGCCATGCGCGGTCTCTTCGCCTACGGGCAGGGCTACCTCTCGCAGGCCCTCTCCTGCCTGGTCGCCTATGACCTGCGCAACGAGCTGTATGACCACCTGCAAAGCCTGGATTTCTCCTTCCATGACGACGCCGAGACCGGCCAGTTGATGTCGCGCCTCACCGTCGATATCGAGGCAGTGCGCAACTTCATCCCGATGGGCCTGATCCGTGGCCTGGTGGCGCTTGTGACTTTCGGGGCCATCACCATCATCCTTTTCAGGCTCGATGTCTTCCTGGCGCTGGTCACGTTGATCAGCCTGCCGATGCTGATCTTTCTCGGCATTCAGATCGCCAGCCGCCTGCGCCCGCTGTGGATGAAGGTGCAGAACGAGACCGGCTCGCTGGGAACCATCATGCAGGAGAGCCTGAGCGGCATGCGCGTGGTCAAAGCCTTCGCGCGCGAACCCTTTGAAATTGAGAAATATGGCAAGAAAAATCTGGAATTGCGCGAACTCAACCTGGCCGCTATGCGCCTCTCGGCCTGGAATCAGCCGTTGATGGTGCTGGTCGTCAACCTGATTACCGTTTTGCTGGTCTGGATCGGCGGCATCGCCGTCATCGGCCACAGGCTCAGCCTCGGTACGCTGGTGGCTGTGACAACCTACGTGCTGCTCCTCAACACGCCGACGCGCTCTTTCGGCTACATGGTCAACTGGTTCATGCGCGGCTACTCCGGCGGCATGCGCATCTTCAGCGTGATGGACACGCAGCCCATCATCACCGATAAGCCCGGCGCGAAAGCACTGACCGACGTGCGCGGACACGTGCGCTTTGAACACGTCTCGTTCGCCTATGGCAACGGCCCGGAAGTGCTGCACGATCTCAATATCGACGCCCAACCCGGCCAGATCATCGCCCTGCTCGGCGCGACCGGCAACGGCAAAAGCACCGTTCTCAACCTGCTGCCGCGCTTCTACGACCCGACAGAAGGGCGCATCACGCTGGATGGTATCGACCTGCGCGACCTGACGCTCGAATCGCTGCGCCGCAATGTGGGGCTGGTGTTGCAGGATGTCTTCCTCTTCAACGCCACGCTGCGCGACAACATCGCCTACGGCGTTGATAACGCCAGCGACGAGCAGATTGTCGCGGCGGCAAAGATCGCCCGCGTCGATGAGTTCGCGCGCAACCTGCCAGACGGCTACGATACCTGGGTAGGCGAGCGCGGCGTCACGCTCTCCGGCGGGCAGAAACAGCGCGTCGCCATCGCCCGCACGCTGCTGCTCAACCCGCGCATCCTCATCCTGGATGACTCCACCTCAAGCGTAGACATGGAGACCGAATATCTCATCCAGCAGGCGCTCGATGCCGTCATGCGCGGGCGCACCACCTTCGTCGTCGCCTCGCGCCTGCGCACTATCAAGAACGCCGACCAGATTCTCGTCATCGACAGAGGACGCATCGTCGAGCGCGGCACCCACGAGACACTGCTCAGGCAGGGCGGCATCTACACTCACCTCTATGACCTGCAACTGCGCGAGCAGGAAGAGTTCGAGGCGCGCATGCTGCTCGGTCGCGCGGGGCAAGCGGATGAGAATGAAGGCGAAACAGAAAGCGAACAGCAGGTCACAGAACAGGAGGTGGCATAGCACCATGCAACAGGCTACGACCCGCAGACAACAGACCTTCTGGCGTGAAAACATGCTGGAGCGTTCCGACGAGAATATCAATGCAAAATTTGACCTGAAACTGATGCGGCAGTTTCTGCCCTACCTGGCGCGTTACAGGGGAGCGACGGCAGCCAGCATCGTGCTGATGCTGCTCTACACCGCCTTCAGCCTGGCAAACCCGTACCTGATCGGCGTGGCCATCGACAATTTCATCACGCACAATGATCTGAAAGGACTCGCCATCATCAGCATCGTGCTGCTGGTGGTGAACCTGTTGATGTGGGTGACGCAGTACGGGCAGGTGTGGGCCATGTCGTGGGCGGGACAGCAGATTCTCTACCACCTCAGTTCCGATATGTTCACGCACCTGCAGAAGCTGGCGCTCAGCTTCTATGATCGCACGCAGATCGGGCGTGTGATGTCGCGCCTGCAAAGCGACATCGACGTGCTGGAAGCGATGCTGAGTTCTGGCCTGCTCTCCATGCTCAGCTCGCTGGTCGCGCTGGTGGGCATCGTCGGGGCCATGCTGGCGATGAACGTGCCGCTGGCGCTGCTCACCTTCACCGTGCTGCCCATTATGATCGTGATTGCCGCCTTCTGGCAGAAGCACGCTACGAGATCATTCCGCCGCACGCGCGCCGCCATCTCAATGGTCAACGCCACGCTGCAAGAGAACATCTCCGGCATGCGCGTCATCCAGAGTCTTGTGCGCGAGGAGCGCAACCGCGCCGAATTCGACGAACTGAACGCCTACAATCGCGACACCAACCTGGAGGCCAGCCGCGTCGCTGCCTTTATCCTGCCGCTCGTCGAGGTGGTGGCCGCGCTGGCGATTATGCTCACCGTCATCTACGGCGGCACGCTCGTCGTGCAGGGGTCGCTGCAGGTTGGCGTCCTCGTGGCCTTCACGCTCTACATCAACCGCTTTTTCGACCCCATCCGCGACCTGAGCCAGCAATACACGCAATTGCAGCGCGCCGGGGTAGCGGCTGAGCGCATCTTCCAGATTCTGGGCGTACCCGTCGAAATCGCCGACCGGCCAGACGCGGGTGAGATGCCGCCCATCGAGGGCCGCGTCGAGTTTCGCCATGTCACCTTCGGCTACCATCCCGAACTGCCCGTGCTGCGCGACTTTGATCTTACCATTGAGCCGGGGCAGACCGTCGCCATCGTCGGGCCGACGGGCGCGGGCAAAAGCACCATCGCCAGCCTGATCTCGCGTTTCTATGACATCCAGAAAGGGGCCATCCTCATCGATGGACACGATATCCGCGACGTGACGCAGAGTTCGCTGCGCCGCCAGATCGGCATCGTGCTACAGGAGCCATTCCTCTTCACCGGCACCATTCGCGAGAACATCCGCTACGGTCGCCTGGACGCCACAGACGAAGAGGTGGAGGAGGCATCGCGTGCCGTCGGCCTGCACGAACTGGTGCTGCAACTGCCCGACGGCTACGACACGGCCATACGCGAACGCGGGCGCAACCTGAGCGTGGGCCAGCGCCAGCTCATCTCCTTCGCCCGCGCCCTGCTGGCCGACCCGCGCATTCTCATCCTCGACGAGGCGACAGCCAACATCGATACCGTGACCGAAGTGATCGTGCAGCAGGGCCTGCGTCGCCTCCTGCGCGGTCGCACTGCCGTAGTGATTGCCCATCGCCTCTCGACCATCAAAGGGGCCGACAACATCGTCGTCCTGCAGGCGGGCCATATCATCGAGCAAGGCACCCACGCCGAACTCTTACAGCGCAACGGAGCCTACGCCACCCTCTACGCCATGGGCTTCCGCCACGCCGCATAATAAACGTTCATCGTAGCGGTACATACCAGTTCCGGCAAATTTTCTGTCGGAACTGGTAGAAAAACCTGATCATTTCGGCAGAAAACTCTCCATTTTTCGGCAGATTTTCCGCCGTTTTTGACAGAGTTTGCTGCCGTTTTCGGCAAGGTTTGCTGGCGAAAACGGCAATATTTTTGCCGAAACTGGTACGAAAATTGCCGCCTACGGGCGCGACAAATCGCTGAGGTGCAGGGTATACTTGCAGTAGTAAGTGTTGTGTCAAGCATCTTTGGAGCGTTCGCTCCCGTAGTGACGTCAGAGGCCTCAACACCTCTGCCATATTTGCTCTGTTCTCGTCTGCCTCTCCCTGTGGCTTGCCGGTTGCTCTTCTGGTGTGATGTGACGATTCCATTGCGCGCACCAATGGCGGCATCACCGTTGACCCGCCACTGGTCATGAGTACCATGAGCCTGCAGTCCGTGACCAGTTACGTTGGCAGCGATAGCAACAGCGCGCAAAAAGCCTACCGCTACGATTTCACCTATGATGATCTGCCTTTTGGAGACTGCAACGATGACTACACGCAGTATGCCCAGTACTGCGCGGGCGAACACCTGCTCACCAGCGTCACTCCTACCATCTATCAGAATGGCACGGCCCACAGGATGCCTCCCCTGAGTTTGAGCTATACCAGCGGCCTGCACAATACCTACTACGATAGCCAGAACAACATCCAGAACGGTTCTCAGCATTACAGCCAGCAGACCTCCTGGCGGTATCTAAGCAAATACGTGGATACGCTCACCGGCGTGGGCGGCACCGTACAGTACAACACGGCCTACAGCAATACGCACGGCACCCCCAACGATACCGATAGTCATGGCAACCTCGATGACCGCTATGATCCGCTCCATTGCTCGCTCTTCAGCGACTGTAGCGGCAACTATCTGCATCCCGATGACCATGCCTGGTCGGTGCAGGTCGTCACCTCCATCACCGCCCAGGGCAGCGACAGCAGCAGTCTGAGTGCGGCCAAAACGATCTATTCCTATCGTCTGGCCAAAACCGGAACCTATAGCGGCAACCCTCCCTATTACTGCTACCCGGCGGGAACGGACAATGACTGCGTGGGTGATAACTGGATTCTGAGCAGTGATAACAACTGGCTGGATTACTACGATGCCGAATTTCACGGCTTTAACACCGTGACCGTTGTCGGCCCGGCTTCCGGTGAGGAGCGTGTGGACTCCTACTACAGCACCAAAGGCTACCGTCGATAAGGTCAAATCCAGTCAGATCAGCGATGCCAGCGGCAAGGTCTGGCAATGCCAGCATTTCAGCTATGATGAAGGGGCCAGTTCCACCCCCGATGCGGGCTGGCTCACCACCGCCACCAGCTACAGCGACTGTAGCAACCAGAGCGGCACTGCCATCACCAGCGTGTACGGCTACGACAAGTATGGCAATCTGATGGCCAGCGTTGATGGCATTGGCGTGGCCAACCCCGGCCTCTACAGCAGCAACGGCTGTAGCTTCGGTACCGGGCAGGGCACTATCAAAATCATCTCCTCGTCCTGGACGGCCAGCCATTATACCAGTTGCAGCACCTACACCGATGGCGGCAGCAGCAACATCTACGAATCGCTGCCATTGACGCAAACCAACGCCTTTGGCTTTCAGAGCAGCATCAGCTATGATTATACGCAGGCGGCCCTGCCACTGAGCAGCACCGACATCAACGGGCAAACCACTTCCCTGGCCTACAGCTTCGATAGCAACAGCGCCAGCAACGGTAAATATACCACCAGCGTGAGCGAACCGGGCGAGACGGGCAGTTATACCACACAATCCAACAGCTATTCGCAGTGTAGCAGTAGCAGCACCCTGCCCTGTTTCGAGATCGACAGCGTGACCTCGCAGTACAACAGCGCCATCACGCGCACCTTTTATGACAGCCTGGGTCGCGAAGTGGAGACACGCACGCCGGGGCCGGGCAACTATGACACCATCGTCTACACCCTCTACAACGACCAGAGCCACAGTGTCCTCACCAGCGTCCCCTTCCAGGTCGCCAGCGGCAGCAGCTGGATCGACCCTGTCGGGGCGAAGGACGACAACGGCAACACCCCTGGCGGTACCGCCGTCTACTACGACACGCCGGGTCGCCCTCTGGCCTACCAGGACCCCTCCTCTGGCAGCTCGCAGGAACCGGGTGTGGCCTGCTCGTCCTACCTGGGCAGCGCCAATACCTACACGGGCTGCACCAACTACCTGCTGGCCCATCCCAAAGGCGACAGTACCATCTATGAAGCCGTGCAGAGCGTCGATGCCAACTCTCACAGCGAGGCCTCCTTCAATGACGCGCTGGGACGCACGCGCTACACGCAGTGGTACAACGGCGCCAGTTCCGGTTCCAGCGGCCTGCCTGCCAACAGCAGCGCCAACGAGCAGGAAACCGTGCAGTACAACGCCCTCAACGAACCCACCTCGGTGGTCGAGACAGACCTGGCCCCACAGACGAATGAGACCATTACCAGCGTCACCACCAGCGCCAGCTATGACAGCATGGGCCGCATCACGCAACTGGTCGACCCCGACCGGGGGACGCACAGCTCTACCTACTCCACAGATAACTGGTGGTCGGATGAACCAGCCGACGGTAATTATCAGCTGGTCACAGCGGGCGCGCCGACGGGAGGATGGAGTACTGGTCCGGGTGCCGGGTGCAGTTTCACCGCAGCCACTGTCGTGGCAACGCTGCAAGGGGAAAGAGCGATTGGGCAACTGAATGTAGGCGATGAAGTCCTGGCATACAATCCGCGCACCCATCGTATGGAAGCAGAGCCGATCCTCCATGTCTGGATACGAGATGATCACGATTTGATTGATCTGGTTATTATGCCAACCATACAAACTCCCACGCTTAAGGGTCGGAAGCAGGTGGAGGAACTGGTCCATACTACGAGCGAACATCCCTTCCTGACTGAGGAAGCAGGGTTTGTTGCCGCCGGACGGTTGCAGGTGGGCATGCATGTGTTGCGAGCTGACGGGACTGTGGGAGTGGTCGTCGCCGTTCGTGCTGTGCCTGGAAGCAGTCTGATGTATAACCTGGAAATTGCCCAGGATCACACTTTCACTGTTGGCAACGATCAATGGATTGTGCATAATAGCTGTGAATAGCCCTGAGGGGACAGGTTCAGGTGCTACTGACACTTTTGAGGGGAAAGAACGGGAAATTCCACAGATGAGGAAAACGCTTGCTCAATTGGGGTACAGGTAGCTATAATAAAGGCCACAAAGGAGGAAGCATATGGCCGATCAAGCTCACCTGACCCTTCTCAAGCGGGGAGTAGCTGCCTGGAATGAGTGGAGGAAACAGAACCCGCAGGTGCAACCAGACCTGAGTGGAGCTGTGTTGGCTGAAGCCGATCTCAAAGAAATTGATTTGAGGCGAGTGAACTTAAGCAAGGCTGACCTGAGTGGGACTGATCTGCGAGGGGCGCTGCTGGATGAAGCTGACCTGAGGGAGGCCAGGCTGATCAAAGCTCAACTGAGTTTCGCTTCTCTTCGCGATGCCACTCTGTGCAAAGCCAACCTTTCTGGCGGGGCCATATTGCTGCAGGCTACCATGAGTTTTGCCAGGCTGCGTGAGAGTGATCTGAGGGAAGCGGACCTGAGCGGGGCCAACATGAGAGGAGCGGATCTGAGCGGGGCCAACATGAGAGGAGCGGATCTGAGCGGAGCCAACCTGGAGCAAGCACATTTGACGAGTGCGGATTTACGTGGGGCCAATCTCAGCGGGGCGCAGTGTTATGCTGCACGCTTTGACGCCGCCCGTTTCACCCATGCCAATCTGAGTCATGCCAATCTCAGTGGCGCCCTGCTCGATGGCGCCAATCTGAGTCAGGCCAACCTGAGCCACGCGCTGCTGAGCGAAGCGGGTCTCGATGATGCCGTTCTCTACCAGGCCAATTTACGGGAGGCCAACCTGGATGGGGCGGGTCTGGTGAGTGCGGATTTGAGGGAGGCCGACCTGAGTAAGACTCTTTTGAGAGCTGAATTCTTAGCAGCGAATCTGAGTTGGGCGAATCTCAGTTACGCCGATTTGCGAGGAGGGTGGCTGACCAAAGCCATCCTCACGGCTGCCAACTTGACCGGTGCAAACTTAACCGGATGCGACATCCATGGTATAGCCGCCTGGGAGGTGCAACTACAGGATGCTGTCCAATGCAATCTTCTGATTAGTGCTCCAGATGAAGACTACTTTATCACCGTCGACAATTTCAAAGTGGCCCAGCTCCTCCAGCTTTTGCTCTATAATCAAGACCTGGCGCATCTGGCCCAGGTTTCTATCGAGAAACTGGTTCTGGTGCTTGGCTATTTTACTTACGACGTGGAAAATGGTTTAGAAACAATTACCAGTATGCTTCGCAGAGAGAACTATTTGCCCGTGGTCTTCAATAGCTCTACTCCCCGGAATCCCAACTGGGCAACACAGCTCTCTCTCCTGGCTTCTCTGGCTCGTTTTATCATTGTGGATACAACGTTTAGCAAAAGCGTGCCTCAACAACTTGAACACATTGTTCCTCAGTTCCCATCTCTTCCTATCCAGCCGGTGTTGCATGTGGGATGGAAGAAAGAGGATGTCCTGGACTCTCTCAATCGCTCT
>Ga0209810_1001938_pt1 | contig 27384 bp, 27 predicted proteins | sample Coa_R1_7_FD_187159 | JGI IMG/M metagenome (GOLD analysis project Ga0209810, IMG submission 187159) | Surface soil microbial communities from Centralia Pennsylvania, which are recovering from an underground coalmine fire - Coalmine... | ecosystem: Environmental > Terrestrial > Soil > Unclassified... | reverse complement strand
CGGCTTCAATCTCTTCGGACGCCCCGCTTTGGCGCGCCTTCTCGGTGAAATCATCGAAGTCCCGGCGCCGAAGTAGCCGGCCTGCCGGTTGAAAAATCGGATAAAATAGAATAATCTAAAATGATTTAGTGCATGCGATGCGGAGGAATCAGGATGAAGATGTGGCGGGATTTGGTGGCGGAAGCGAAGCGGGAAGTGCCGCTCCTTCAAGTGAAAGATGTTTATGAGAAGTTGAATAAAGGAGACGCGTTCACCCTCATTGATGTCCGGGAAGCGGATGAATATAAGGGCGGTCGGCTCCCGAAGAGTCTGAATATCCCCCGCGGGATTTTGGAAATGGAGATGGAGCGGCATTTCAAAGATCCGACCCAACCCTTTATCCTCTACTGCGCGGCCGGGGGACGAAGCGCCGTTGCGGCACAGATGTTAAAGAAGATGGGCTACGAGAACGTCTCCTCGATGGAGGGGGGCTTCGAGGCGTGGAAACGCCTCGGCCTTCCGGTGGAGAAATAGACCATCGAACGGTATGTCGAGAAAAAGTGGAAGATCAATGCCGAGAAGGTCGCTTTCGCCAAGGCCTTCTCCGGGCGGCTGATCGACTGGGCCTCGGCCGAGGGGAAGAAGATTGAAAAGGTGGTCTCATCGGGGGCCTCGAACAGCGTGGTGATCTTCTCCGACGGAACGTTTGCCGTCGCCCCTCTGCCCGACTTGGAGCCGGCCGACCTGATTGCGGCCCTTCTCGCCGCGCGCCCTTTTCTGGAATCCCGTCACGGTCAGGCCTATCAATCCCTGGATGACTACATCGCTTTGGATAAGGAAACGCAGCGCCTGGCGCGCCTGGAGAACATCCTGGGGGCGATTCGAAACAATCTTCCACAGATTCCGGAGTTGAAGGACGAGCTGCGCCGGTTTCTGGAGAATCAAAAGGATTAATCGGTCATGTCAAAGTACAAGCATCATCTTTTCATCTGCACCAATCGCCGCCCGGTGGACGATCCGAAGGGATGTTGCGCCACGAAGGGGGCCGACGATCTTCGGGCCTTTTTCAAGGAAGAGGTCGCGAAGCGGGGATTAAAGAAAACGGTCCGCGCCAATCAGGCCGGCTGCCTCGATACCTGCGAGTTCGGCCCGTCGGTCGTCGTCTATCCCGAAGGGATCTGGTATACCGTGAAGACGCGAGAAGATGCCCTGGAGATCATCGAGAAGCATCTCGAAAAGGGGGAGATCGTCGAGCGGCTCCTCATGCCGCGGTCATGGGCGAAGGGCTAACGTAGGGGAGAGAGAAGGCAGAAGTCAGAATTCAGGAGTCAGAAGGAATGCATTTATTCTGACTTCTGGCTCCTGGCTTCTGACTCCTCGATTTGCAGCGATATGACCAACGAACTGCTTCAAATGATTACGTCCAAAACGAGCCGAACGCTTGAAACTCCGACCGTCTCCTTTCACACCCTCGGCTGCCGGCTCAATCAATCCGAGAGCGCGTCGCTCGGCGCGGCCTTTTATTCGGTCGGTTATCGTGTCGTCGATGAAACGGCTTCCGCCGATCTCGCCGTGATCAACACCTGCTCGGTGACCGAGCAGGCCGAGGCGAAGTGCCGCAACCTGATTCGAAAGATCCTCAAGCAAAATCCGGAGACCTTCATCGCTGTGACCGGCTGTTATGCTCAGGTCGGCGTTGATGCGCTCCGGAAGATGCCGGGGATCGACCTGATCGCCGGGACGGAGTTCAAGATGGATCTCCCGAAACTGGTGGCGCAGACGCTCGAGGGTCGGATGCCGATGAAGCGGACGGCGCCGATGGTCTTTCACATCCCCAAGATCAGCCGGAGCGATTTTACAATCGAAAGTTACGCCGCCTTCGATCAGGCGACCCGGCCGAACGTCAAGATCCAGGACGGCTGCGACTTCTTCTGCTCCTTTTGCATCATCCCGACAACGCGGGGGCGGGAGCGGAGCCGAAAGCGCGACGATATTCTGCTCGAAACCTCGATCTGGGTGGCGCGCGGGCATCGGGAGATCGTCCTCACGGGGGTGAATCTTGGGAATTATCGATCGGAGGGAGAAGATCTCGCCGACCTGATCGATGCGCTTGAGACGATCGAGGGACTCGATCGAATTCGGATCTCCTCGATCGAGCCGACCACCGTCTCGGATCGGATTCTCGACCGGATGGCGCGCGGCGGGAAGCTCTGCTCGTATCTTCACCTGCCGCTCCAGAGCGGAAGCGACGCGGTTCTCTCGGCGATGGGACGGCGGTATACTCGACGGGAGTATATCGATTTTGTTCAAGAAGCGATGGCGCGCGTTTCGAATCTCGGTTTGGGCACCGATGTGATGGTCGGATTTCCCGGCGAGGGAGAGGCGGAATTCGCCGAGACCCTCTCACTGGTCGAGGCCCTTCCCTTCTCCTATCTTCATGTCTTTCCCTTTTCGAGAAGAAAGGGGACGCGGGTGACAAAGATGGATCTCCCATCGGTATCGTCTCGGGTGATCAAAGCGCGTTCTCGCATTCTGTGCGATCTTTCCCGGCGGCGGCGGAAGGAATTCTACTCCCGCGCAATCGGAGAGACGGTTGATGTCCTCTTTGAGACGCGGAATGAAGAGGGGCTGTTTTGCGGGCTGACCTCGAATTACATCCGGGTCGGCGTCGAGAGTGATGGCGATCTTTCCGGTCGGCTCGGGTCGGTCCGGATTGAAGAGGTGGTCGACGGGCTGGCGCAAGGACGTTTGATCGGAGAAGTCCGATGAAGGTTTATCTCGAAACCTACGGCTGCCAGATGAACGAATATGATTCGGAGCTGATCCGCTCGATCCTGGCGCCCCACGGCCATGAGATGACAATGGCGGTCGAGGAGGCGGAGGTGGTCCTGATCAATACCTGCGCCATCCGCGAGAACGCCCATCGAAAAATTTATGGCCGGCTCGATATGCTTCGCCCGCTGAAGAAAGAGAAGGAGCGGTTTGTCGTCGGCGTCCTCGGCTGCATGGCGCAGAACCTGAAAGAAGAGCTCTTCGATCATCCGGTGGTCAACTTGATCGTCGGCCCCGACAGCTATCGATCGCTCCCGAAGCTGATCGATGAGGTGATCGGGACCGACCGGCAAGAGATAGACGCTTATCTATCCGAATATGAGACCTACAGCGACATCGCTCCGACCCGAGTGGAGGGGGTGAATGCCTGGGTGGCGATCATGCGGGGCTGCGACAACTTCTGCACCTTCTGCGTCGTTCCCTACACCCGCGGCCGGGAGCGAAGCCGATCGATTGAGAATATCTTGAGCGAGGTCCGATCGCTGGCGGAGAAGGGGTATCGCCAGGTGACGCTGCTCGGCCAGAACGTCAACTCCTACCGGGATGAGGAACGGCGCTTTGCCGATCTCATTCTCCAAGTCGCCGATGTGCCGGGGATCGAGCGGGTCCGCTTCACCTCGCCCCATCCGAAAGATTTTCCGAGACCGCTGCTGGAGGCGATCGCCTCCCATCCGCACATCTGCAAGCATATCCATCTTCCCCTTCAGGCGGGGAGCGATCGGATTCTTGATTTGATGGCCCGGACCTACACCCGAAAAGAGTATCTTCGATTGGTGGAGGAGATCCGGGAGATGATTCCGGGGATTGCTCTGACGACCGACATCATCGTCGGTTTTCCCACCGAGACGGAGGACGATTTTCAGGAGACGGCCGGCCTGTTCAAGGATTGTCAATTCGACAGCGCCTATATCTTCAAATACTCCGAGCGGAAGGGGACGATCGCGTCGCGCAAATACCCGGACGATGTTCCCCCCGAGGTAAAGACCGATCGGATCGTCCGGCTCATCGATCTGCAGCGGACGATCTCGCTTGAGAAAAATCGGGCAAAGATCGGGAAAACGCTGGCGGTGATGATCGATGGGGAGGCGGAGAAGCGTCCCGGCCATCAGATCGGGAAGAGCGACGGGAACACGACGGTGATCTTCCAGAAGAGTTCCTTCGGACCGGGATCGATCGTCCCCGTGCAGATCGATGATGTCTCTTCGAGTACCCTGTATGGACGGCCCATTGAGCGATAAGGCCGACTCCCTCCGCGGGATCGATTGCAAGGGGGGAACGATCCTGCGTGACGGTATCACCCTCTCTTTTTCCGCAGTTCTTCCCAATCCGATCCGAATGGTCTTGGTGATCGTCCACGGTCTCAGCGAGCATCGCGGACGATACCGGCGTCTTCAGCTCGATCTTGGAAAAGAGGGATTCGCCTCTTACGCATACGATCAACGGGGATTCGGGGAGTCGGAAGGGTCGCGGACCCACATGGAGCGTTACACCGACATGCTCCTTGATCTCAAGCGGGTTCTTGAGTTTGTCCGGGAGGCGCATCCCGGTCAAAAAATAGTGATCCTGGGGCATAGCTTCGGCGGCGCCGTCTCGGCCACTTTTTGCATCGATCATCCGACCGCGGCCGACGGATTGGTCTTATCGGCCCCCGCATATGATGTGCCGGCCCTTCCGTTTCGACTCCGCTTCTTCGGCACCCTGTTGAATCGGATTCTTCCGTCGCGCCTCGTCCGCTATCCGAGCAATCCGGAGTGGCTCAGTCACGATCCGGCGATCGGAACCGCCTTCCGGAGCGATCCGCTGGTGCAGCGGGCCGGGACCCCTCGTTTCTATGTCGAGTTCGGACGGATGAACGAATATCTTCATCGCCATGCGGATAAGATAACCCTGCCGACGCTCATCCTTCAAGGGAGCCAGGACCGGATCGTCTTCCCGTCGGGCGCGCGCGCGCTATTCGAGCGGATCGGCTCCCGGAAAAAAAAGCTTCTCTGGTATGACGGTTTCTATCATGAAGCCTTCAACGAGATCGGCCGGGAGCAGGTCATCGCCGATGTCGTCGGTTGGTTGAAGGAGACGATTCAATGAAAAAAATCATCGGGAGTATTTTTATATTTTTTCTCCTATCTTATCAGAGCGCCTCGGCGGCGCTTCCGACCGGCTTCGGCAAGGCGGTCTGGGGAATGACCGAATCGGAACTTCTCTCGCTTTATCAAATCGGGCTGAACCCTCCGAAGAGCGCGAACGATGACGGCGTTTGGGCGGTGGAAGGACCGGCGCCGGGGGAACTCACCGTTTCCGGAACCGCGCTGGGGGAGACGGAGATTCGCTCGGTCAGCTTCGGATTCCATCCGAAGTGGGGCCTCTCCATCATTCACATTCGTTTTAAAGAGGCAAAAAAGAAGGGAGAGCTTGAACGGCTTCTCCCCAAATGGGCCGGCCAGTACGGCCCTCCGAAGGAGCAGCTCCCCGGACCCAAGGTTATCTGGGAGGATGGGGTGACCCACATCGAGTTGACGTACCATATCGTCTCGCCGATCCATCCGACCCCCTCCGATCATCTCGCCATGGTCCTCTGGAGTATCCCGCTAATGGATAAGATCGAAGCTTCGGAACCGCCGACCCCGAACGCCGACGCGCCCGATGTCGAAAAGCTTGAGCCGATGAAAAAGCCGCACTTAAACGAATGAACCAGCTGCGCCGTTTTTCCGCAAACAGACCGGAACACATCATCCCTTTGGATCATCTTTTTCTTCTCCTTTCGGAGTAAGCTCGATTCCCGATAGCGTCGAGGTTCACGTAATTGGTAACCTAGAATACAGTAACACTGTGTTCCAGACGACAGCAGAAAAAGATGTTCGGTTTAATTTTAAACGGCAGGCGGTCTTGGGCGGGCTTCCTCCTATTCTTCGGACTGCTCTCCGGTTGCGGCGTGGGAGGAACGGCAGAGGTCGCATCTCCTCAAACGAGCGGCCAAGGGGGGGGAGGAGGTTCCCCACCCGCCATCCAGATGACCGTCACCCCGGAATCGGCCACCCTCGTGACCGGGGGGAGGCAAACGTTCAAAGCCGACCTCGTCGGCGCTTCAAATTCCGCCGTGCAGTGGGCGATTCAAGAAGGAGCGCAGGGCGGGTCGATTGCTCCGGATGGAAACTACCTCGCTCCGGATCACCCAGGGACCTATCACATCATTGCATCCAGTCAGCAAGACCCCGCTGTAAAGGCGACTGCATCGGTGAGTGTGGTGGCGGCCCCGGTTATCTCCGTGGCGGTGACCCCGGCGCTGATCACCCTTCACCCCGGGCAATCCCGCTCACTCACCGCGGTGGTTTCGGGAAGCGCCGATGGCCGGGTTGTTTGGCGGGTTGCGGAGGGGACGAGGGGAGGATCCATCCAAAGCAACGGCACCTATACCGCGCCCGCCACCGCCGGAATCTATCATGTGATCGCCACCAGCGAGGCCGATCCGACAAAAAGCGCCTCTGCGATCGTTACGGTGACGATCGATCCTCTCCCCCGATTTGCTTATGCGGTCAACTCGATTACCGATGATGTGACAATCTACACCGTCGATGCGGCCACCGGTCTATTAACCCGGATCGGATCGATTGCCGCGGGGGATCAGCCTTATGCGGTGACGGTCGACCCGTCGGGGAGATTCGTCTATGTGGGAAATTTCGGATCGAATAATATCTCAACTTATCGCATCGATCCGGCCACCGGATTGTTGACCGCCACAGGGACGGTCGATGCCGGGGTCGGACCCTATTCGGTGGCGGTCGACCCCTCCGGAAAATTCGTTTACGTGGCGAACGAAAACTCCACTCCCGAAGTTTCGATCTATCGAATTGACCCAACGAGCGGTGTGTTGACGCCGATCGGCCAGACGACCGCCGGAAGGACCTCCATCTCCGCGACGGTCGACCCTCTCGGCCGATTTGTCTATGTCACGAATGTCATCTCGAATGATGTCTCTGTCTATACAATCGATGTAACGACCGGTCTACTCAATCATGTCGAAGAAGCGCCAGCGGGGGTGGCAGCCAATGCGATCGCCGTTGATCCTTCCGGTCGATTTGCTTATGTGGCGAATTACGGTTCCGACGACGTCTGGTGGTATGAAATCGATTCAAAGACGGGGGCGCTTACGAAGTTGGGAGAGATCGCCGCGGGGGTTCAACCGTTCTCGATGGTCATTGATCCCTCCGGAAAATTTGTTTATGTGGCCAATTCGGGGACCGACGATGTTTCGATGTACCGGATTAATCCGGCGACGGGGGGATTAACATCGCTGGGAGCGGCGCAAGGGGGATGGGGACCGCGATCGATTACCGTCGATCCCTCCGGCCGATTCGTTTATGTCGCCAACTTGAATTCGAATAACGTCTCAGAGTACCAGATCGATCCAAGCAGCGGAAAATTGATCCCTCTCGGCCAGGTCGACGCCGGACAGCAAACCCGCGCGGTCAAGGTAACCAGTGGAGCTGGAGCCTCTTAATTTTCCCGACTGTAACGGAAGCGATAGCATTTCGGAAAGCGCTCAGTGAGAGTGTCCATGATCATGATCGTGGTGATCGTGTCCATGTTCATGATGATCGTGGTCGTGAGCGTGGTCATGGTCGTGATCATGGTGATGATCATGTCCATGATCGTGGGAGTGGCCGTGGATCGCGGGGTTGTCATGATCCGGATCCCAGGTGGTGTCTTTTCCCTTGCCGGTTGTGATCTCGATCCGAAAGACCGATTTGACATTGCTGCAGGCATTGTCGCCGTGGGGAACGATCAACCGGAGCGGACCTCCTTTGGAGGAGGGGAGAGGGCCGCCGTCGCGCTTATAGATCAGAATGCCGTTTTCAAGCGCGTCGCGAAGGGGGATGCTCGCTGCGAATTTCCCATCTTCCGAGTGGAATGTGACATGATCGGCTTTGGAAAGAGGATTCGATTCTTTGAGGACCGCCTTTACGCGAACGCCCGATCCTTCCATTCCCGCCACCAATCGGCTGACGTCGTCGACCTGGTGTTCCTTGGGAAGACGAGAGAGCTCCTCGTAAGTCCACTCCTTCTTTTTCTGAACGGTTCCTTCCACGGTTAGAATTGATTTACGGTCCGTTGCCATTCCTCATCTCTCCTTACAATAAAAGCCGATCGGTCTATTTCTAAGCTGCTTAGAAGTGTTCCGTAGTCTATCAAACGGAGAGCTCAAGGTCAAGAAGTTTGAAGGAAGAGAAGGAGGACTCCAAATGGTGGGTACGGTCCGGTTTGTCGGGTAATCTGTGAGACGCGTATCTTATGAGGCAACGATGTGTCAATTTTGCACGGCAATGACCTTCTTCCGGGTGAGGACGAGCTAAAACGGAACGGATGACGGGCAAACCTCCTCGAACTCCTTCTCCCGACCGAATAGATTGCAGGCCCACTGGCATAGAAGTTGAATTGAATATAAAAATTAAGTAAAAACAGCTTGATTCCCTTTTCGAAAAGGGGGCAAGGATTATAAAGTTTATCCGAATTCTCATCTCGTTCGGTCTTGATGGAGGAATGAAATGGCAGAGAAAAGCCAACGCGGCTTTGCCGCAATGGATGCGGAGAAACAGAGAGAGATCGCCCGAAAGGGGGGGAAAGCGGCGCATGAAAAGGGAACAGCGCATGAATTTACTCCCGAAGAGGCGCGAGAAGCCGGCCGGAAGGGAGGGCAGGTAGCCCATCAGCGGGGGACGGCGCACGAATTTACCGCCGAGGAGGCGCGTGAGGCGGGGAGAAAAGGAGGCCAAGCCGCCCGCCGCAGAGCCGCTCGGCAGCAACCGCCTTCGGAAAAGGGGGCGGAAGAGGTCATCATCCATGCGCCTGAAACAGTCGAAGTCGATCAGAAAAACAAAGAGGAAAAGAAGGCGGCTTGATCCCTCTTTGCCCAATCTAATTTTCATACAAACGAATGTTGAGGGAAGATGGTTTTGGAGATTTCGCGTAGGCCAGCGGCGAGGGACAAACGCCTCCCCGCCGGTTGGCCGCCATCTTTCTTCTTCATCCTTCTTTATCATCGATCAAACCCTTTCTTAAAATCATCCGATTCCTAACCGAAATTGAACCGCTCAGAAGAGCTATATTTTTCGCCTATTCCCTGAGAACCGCGTAAATAGGCCTTCACCACCATTCAGTGGAAAAATTCCTTGACAAAGCGACTGTCACCTCCCTATATTCTCTAATTACGGTTCGGTCTTCTTTCTGTCAAAAATCCCATGAATCAGGGATCATGCCCCAACGGGCTAAGTAGAGAAGTAAACGAAATTTAAAGAGAAATTCACGGAGGGTTTCTGCATGGCGAAGGTGTTGGAAGGTCCTGGAATGGGGCTTCTCTCAAAGTGGGGGATGACGGTTCCTCATTACGTCGTCATCACGGCGGCGGATCAACTCGATCGGCTTGCTCAAGCGAATCCCTGGCTTCGGGAATCGAAACTGGTCGTCAAAGCACATGAAGCGATCGGTTCGAGAATGAAATTGGGGTTGGTGAAAGTCGGGCTCGATCTGAATGCGGCGCAGAAGGCGGCGGCGGAGATGCTGGGGAAAGATCTAAATGGGATGACGATTTCCCAGGTGATCATCTCCGAGATGATTCAGCACAAAGAAGAGTTCTATCTGGCGGTGAAATCGGTTCGAGAAGGGGCCGAACTTCTCCTGGCCAGCGTCGGCGGAATCGAGGTCGAGGCGAATTGGGACAAGGTCAAGCGGATCGCCGTTCCGTTGGGGACCGATCCGACCCGGGATCAACTGATGAACCTCGCCAAAGAGGCCGGGTTCAAAGGAGATCTCGCCGGAAAGGTCGCCGAGTTTGCCCTCAAGCTTTATCAATGTTACGACCAGGAAGACGGTACCTACATCGAGATCAACCCCCTCGTTACCCGCGAGTCGGACGGAGAGCTGGTTGCCCTCGATGCCGTGACGATGGTCGACGCCGATGCCCGGTTCCGGCATCCCGATTGGAATTTCACCTTCGCCTCCGAGTTCGGCCGCCCCTACACCAACGACGAGCGGGCGATCATGGAGATCGACTCCCGGATCAAGGGGTCGGTGAAGTTCATCGAGATTCCCGGCGGGGATACCGCCCTTCTTCCGGCGGGCGGCGGCGCTTCCGTTTATTATGCCGATGCCGTCCTCGCGTTGGGCGGAAAGATCGCGAACTATGCCGAGTACTCCGGCGATCCCCCCGATTGGGCGGTCGAGGCGCTGACCGAGAAGGTCTGCTCCCTCAAGGGGATCAAGCGGATCATCGTCGGCGGGGCGATTGCCAACTTTACGAATGTCAAGAAAACCTTTGCGGGAATCATCAACGGGTTTCGGAAAGCGAAAGCCGAGGGGAAGCTCGAAGGGGTAGAGATCTGGGTTCGGCGCGGCGGGCCGTTCGAGAAAGAAGGATTGGCGGCGATGAAGGCGCTGGAAGCGGAGGGATTCAACATCCATGTCTATGACCGCTACACACCATTGACCGATATCATCGACTACGCGATTAAAGGAGTGGGAAAATGAGCATTGTCGCCAATAAAGAGACCCGCGTTGTGATTCAAGGCGGACCGGCCGGGGTGAACGCCGCCCGTCGGATGGCCGAGTTCTGCCACCTGACCCGCCAACCGTTTCAGGTCCTTGCCCTGGTCTTCCCCCCCGATGCCGGCAAGACCGCCGAGGTCCCCTACGGCAGCGAGCTGGTCTCGATTCCGATCTTCAAGACCGTTGCGGAAGCGACGGCCGCCTTTCCCGCGATCAATACCAGCCTGATCTACGTCGGCCCCGACCGCGCCTTCAAGGCGGCGATGGATGCGCTGGCCGATCCGAAGATCAAGCTCGTCTCGATGATCACCGAAGGGGTGCCCGAGAAAGATTCCAAGCGGCTGAGCCTTGAGGCGAAGAAGCTCGGAAAGATCTTCAACGGGCCGTCGGCGATCGGGATCATCTCGGCCGGCGAGTGCCGGCTCGGCGTGATCGGCGGGGCATTCGACAACCTGATTCTCTCGAAGCTCCACCGGCCCGGATCGTTCGGCGTGATCACCAAGTCGGGCGGTCTCTCCAACGAGATCATCTGGATCTGCAGCCAGTTCGCCGACGGGATCACGACGGCGATCGGAATCGGCGGCGATGCCTATCCCGGCTCCGACTATGTGACCTATCTGGAGATGTTCGAGAACGATCCTCAGACGAAGGCGGTCGTTATCGTCGGCGAAATGGGGGGAGATCTCGAAGAGCGAGCGGCCGAATGGTACGGCGCCAAGAAGCGGCGGATCAAATTGATCGGCGTCGTCTCCGGCTTCTGTCAGGAGCAGCTCCCGAAAGGGATGAAATTCGGCCATGCGGGTGCCAAGGAAGGACAACATGGCGAAGGGTCGGCCCGGAGCAAAGCGGATGCCTTGAAGAAGGCCGGCGCCATCGTGCCTGCGACCTTCGGCGGACTCGGCCCGACGATCAAGCAGGTGTACGAAGAGATCGTGGCGAAGGGGCTGGTGAAACCGGTGGTCGACGGCGACGTCACCGCGCTGCCGAAGCTGCCGAAGCCGGTCGAAGAGGCGGTCAAGGCGGGCGATGTCTTCGTCGAGCCGCTCATCAAATCGACGATCAGCGACGACCGTGGAGACGAGCCGCTCTACTACGGCTATCCCGCTTCCGACCTGATCAACAAAGGTTATCAGATCCCTCACGTGATCGGATTGCTCTGGGACAAACGGCTGATCACCCCGATCGAAGCGGAGATCGTCAAGCGGATCATCATGCTCTCGGCCGACCATGGCCCCTGCGTTTCGGGAGCGCTCACCACGATTATCGCCGCTTGCGCCGGAATTCAGATGGCGCAGTCGGTGGCGGCCGGTCTGATCATGATCGGGCCGCGGTTCGGCGGCGCCGTCACCGATGCCGGGAAGTGGTTCAAATACGCGGTTGATAATAAGATGACGCCGGAAGCGTTCCTCGAACATATGAAGAAAAACGTCGGGCCGGTGCCGGGAATCGGGCATCGGGTGAAGAGTGTGAAGAATCCCGACAAGCGGGTAAAGGAGCTCGTCTCCTTCGTGAAGTCGACCGGGATCTCCACGCCGCACCTCGATTTTGCGTTGTCGGTCGAGAAGATCACCACGGCGAAGAAAGATACGTTGATCTTGAACGTCGACGGGACGATCGCTGCGGTGCTGGTCGACCTCGGCTGGCCGATCGAGTCGCTCAACGGGTTCTTTATCCTGGCGCGGACGATCGGTCTGATCGGTCACTGGGTCGATCAAACCCGCAACGGGAGCCGCTTGATCCGGCTGTTCAATTACGTGGTCAATTACGCTTCGCCGAAGCGAAGAGAAGCCCCTCCCCTTGAGGCCAAGGCGACACGGGTCGAGGTCCGGGAAGAGGTGCTGAAGTAGTCTTGACCATCGGAAAATTGCTCTGCTAGAATAAAAGATCTTTTGTAAGGTTTTAAGCCCTGCGTAACGTATTAGATCGTCATTCCCGCGAAAGCGGGAATCCAGGAACTTCGGTTAAATGCACTGGATTCCCGATTAAACATTTCGGGAATGACGGCTTAAAGGGTTTTAACAATTTACATGGGCGCGACGGTGCCGTCGGGGCCGCTCAAAGCGAATGGAGGACGATGATGTCTACCGAAATGATTAAAAAACTATATCAGTCGATGCCGGATCGTCTGGCGGCGGCCCGCAAGAAGTTCGGCCGCCCCCTTACCCTGACCGAAAAGATTCTCGTCTCCCATGTCGACGATTTCGAAACCCAGAAGTGGGAGCGGGGAAAGGCGCAGCTGGCGCTCCGGCCCGACCGGGTGGCGATGCAGGATGCGACCGCCCAGATGGCGATGCTGCAGTTTATGCAGGCGGGGAAGAAGAAGGCGGCCGTTCCGAGCACGATCCACTGCGACCATCTCATCCGCGCGCAGAGCGGGGCAAAGGAAGATATCGATCGCGCCATCAGCGAGAACAAAGAGGTCTACAACTTTCTGGCATCCGCGGCGAAGAAATACGGCATCGGTTTCTGGAAGCCGGGAGCCGGGATCATCCACCAGGTGGTTCTTGAAAACTACGCCTTCCCCGGCGCTTTGATCATCGGGACCGACTCGCACACGCCGAACGGCGGCGGGCTCGGCGCGATGGCGATCGGGGTCGGCGGGGCCGACGCCGGCGAAGTGATGGCCGGCCTTCCCTGGGAAGTCCTCCATCCGAAATTGATCGGCGTCCGTCTGACCGGCAGTCTCTCCGGCTGGACGTCGGCGAAAGATGTCATCCTCTATCTCTGCGGTCTGCTGACGACCAAAGGGGGAACCAACAAGATCGTCGAGTATTTCGGGCCGGGCGCCGAAACAATCAGCGCCACCGGCAAGGGGACGATCGCCAACATGGGGGCCGAGCTCGGGGCGACCACCTCGATCTTCCCCTACGATCAGAAGATGGCGGCCTATCTCAAATTGACCGACCGGGAGGATTGGGCCAAGATTGCCGATGCGAACAAGGCGCTCTTGACCGCCGATCCGGAAGTCCTCCAATCGCCGGAGAAGTATTACGACCAGGTGATCGAGATCAATCTTTCCGAGCTCGAGCCGCATGTCGTCGGACCGCACACCCCCGATCTCGCCCGTCCGATCTCCAAGCTCGCCTCCGAGGCGAAGGAGAAGGGCTATCCGATTCAGCTCAAAGCGGCGTTGATCGGCAGCTGCACCAACTCTTCGTATGAAGATATCAGCCGGTCAGCCCACATCGCCAAGCAGGGATTGAAGGCCGGTCTTAAAGCGAAGGCGCAGTTCCTCGTCACCCCCGGCTCGGAGCGAATCTATCATACGATGAAGCGGGACGGCTTTATGCAGACCTTTGAAGAGATGGGCGCGACCGTTCTGGCGAACGCCTGCGGTCCCTGCATCGGCCAGTGGAAGCGGGACGATGTGAAGAAGGGGGAGGCGAACTCGATCATCAGCTCGTTCAACCGGAACTTCCCCGGCCGGAACGACGGGATCGCCGAGACCCTCTCGTTCCTCAGCAGCCCGGAGATCGTGACGGCGATGGCCTTTGCCGGCGATCTGACCTTCAATCCAGTGAGCGGAACACTGACCGCCGCCGACGGGACGAAGATTCAGTTCGAGCCGCCCCGCGGTGAAGAGCTTCCGGCGAAGGGATTCGCGAAGGGTGAAGAAGGGTTTATCGCTCCGGCGGAGAACGGCGACAATCTCACCGTCGATATCCCGCCGACCAGCGAGCGGTTGCAGCTTCTGCAACCCTTCCCGCGGTGGGATGGGAAAGATTTCTCGAAGCTCCCGATTCTGGTTAAGGCGAAGGGAAAGTGCACCACCGACCACATCTCTCCGGCCGGTCCTTGGTTGAAATACCGTGGGCATCTCGACAAGATTAGCGACAACATGTTCCTTGGCGCCAACAACGCCTTCACGACCGAACCGGGGAAGGCGAATGATGTCCTCAACAACGAGTCGAATCTGACCCCGGCCCAGGTGGCGCGCCGGTATATGGCGAAAGGGGTCGGCTCGGTGGTCATCGGCGATGAGAACTACGGCGAGGGGAGCTCCCGCGAGCATGCGGCGATGTCGCCCCGGTTCCTCGGCGTCAAAGTGGTTCTCACCAAGAGCTTTGCCCGGATTCACGAGACAAACCTGAAGAAGCAGGGGATCTTGCCGCTCACCTTCGCGAACCCGAACGATTGGAACCAATTCGAGCAGAACGATCGGGTGAGTGTTTTGGGATTGAACGAGTTAGCCCCGGGTAAAGCCGTCGATGTGGTGATCCACAAGGCGAACGGCCAAGAAGTGAAGATCCAGGCGAATCACAGCATGACGGCGCAGCAGATCGGCTGGTTTAAGGCCGGATCGGCGCTGAACGCTCTGAGCGCGTAATGTCCGTGTAGTACGGACTTTGTCCTGTAGGGGCACGGTGCCCGCCTCGATCGCGCCGTGCCCCTACATTTATTCTTTATACAGTGTGAATAGACATGCCGACGGCGGAAACGACTGAAAAGAAAAATTTGGTGACGGTGGAGATCATGGGGAAGAAGTATCAGGTTCCCCCCGGGATCACGCTCATCCAAGCGATGTGGCACACCGGCCATCAGATCACCCGCGGCATCGGCTGCTTGGGCGGGGTCTGCGGCGCCTGCGCCACCCTCTACCGGACCAAGGGGAGCTATGAGCTGAAGCAGGGGCTCGGCTGCCAGCTGATCGTCGAGGAGGGGATGTCGTTCTCCCTCTCCGCGCCGTTTCCGGTTCAGAAGCCGATTTACAAAATGGAAGAGATCTCCGATCCGAAGCAAGAGCTCTTCAAGCACTTTCCGGAGGCGGCCCTCTGCCGAAATTGCAACGCCTGCACCGAAGCCTGTCCCCAGGGGATCGATGTCCGTACCGGGATTTGGAAGGCGGTCTTCGGAGATTTCAACGAGGCTTCGAATCTTTTCCTCTCCTGCGTGATGTGCAGCCTCTGCGTTCCGGTCTGCATTGCGGAGATCTCATCCAATCAGGTCGGTCTCTACGTTCGCCGCGCGCAGGGAAAGTTCTTCAGCGAGAAGCCGTCCCAGCTCTCCCACCGAATCGAGGAAATCCAAGAGGGGAAGTACAACGCGGAGTGGGAGAAGCTGATGAAGATGTCCGAAGAGGAGCTCAAGACCTGCCCGATCAGCTGATGTGGACCGCATCCGATACGCTAGGAAACGCTTGATGTCCTATTCCGATCCCCAATCTCCCCTCATCCGCATCGAGGTCGACGGCGCCGCTCACCCCGTTCCGGAGGGGATCACCGTCATTCAAGCGATGTGGCAGATCGGCCGTCCGATGATCCACGGCGTCGGCTGTCTCGGCGGCGTCTGCGGCGCCTGTCCGATCACCTATCGCCTCCCGAATCAAATGGCATCGAAAACCGCGCTCGCCTGCCAGACGGCGGTTCGCGATGGGATGGCGATCACGTTCATCCCCTCCGACAGCTCCAAGAAGGCGATCGCGCCGATCCCGAACGATCCCCCGACGCAGAAGACCCTCTTTCAGTACTATCCGGAAACCCGCCGCTGCACCGCCTGCCGCGCCTGCAGCTCGGTCTGTCCGCAGGAGATCGACGTGATGGGAGGGGTTCGAGCCGCGATCAATGGAGAACTGGCCGCCGTGGCAGAGAAGTTCACCACCTGCGTGATGTGCGGTCTCTGCGCGGCCGTCTGCGAGGTGCAGATTAAGCCTCACCGGGTCGGGATGTATGCTCGCCGGCTGACCGGCGCCTTTTATCCGAAGGAGGCGACCGGCCTGCTCCAGCGAATTGAGGAGGTCCGAGCGGGGAAATATAAGTCGGCGTGGAATCAGATCCTCTCGGCGGATGAGGCGGCGCTGTCGAACTATTGTCGATCTGATGAGAATATCGTTAACGACACAAGGATTGAGAAAACATGAACCGTTTGGAAGAATCGAAGGAACTCGTCGGTGAAACCCGCGCGGCGCGAATGAAAGAGAACTGGCCGCTTCTTTCGCAGCAAGACAAAGATGCTTTGATCCGCCGTTTTCATCCCGATTACAAGAAAGAGGCGTACCGGACGATCCAGGTCGGGCCGAATGCAGGAGAGCAGACCGTTCATGAGCTGGCCGATCTTCTGGAAGGGGAAAGTCCTGTTGCAGGGGAGAAAATCGCATTGACGCCGCATCATCAGGTCGATCTCCTGATCCTCGGCGGCGGCGGCGCGGGGGCGACCGCCGCGCTGACGGCAAAGGCGGCGGGGGCGAAGGTGCTGCTCGCGACCAAGCTCCGTCTCGGAGATTCCAACACGGTGATGGCCGAAGGGGGAATGCAGGTGGCGGTCTCGGCGGAGGATTCTCCAGTGCGCCACTTCCTCGATTCGCTCCGCGGCGGCTACATGAAAAACGATCCGATTCTTCTGAAGACGCTGGTCGAGGAAGGGCCGGAGGTGGCGAAGTGGCTGATGGACTTGGGCGTCCTCTTCGACCGGGAGGCCGACGGCAATCTCGCCCTCCGCGGCGGCGGCGGGAGCAGCAAGCCGCGCCTCCTTCGCTGTAAAGACTATACCGGTCTGGAGTTGATGCGGGTATTGAAAGACTGCGTCCTCAATGAACAGGTCGAGCTGTTGGAGTTCTCGCCGATCGTCGAGCTTCTCACCGACGGCGCGGGAGCCTGCACCGGGGCGATCTTGAAGAACCTCGACAACAGTCAGTATATCGTCGTCCAGGCGAAGACGGTCCTGCTGGCGACCGGGGGGATCGGCCGGCTGCACATACAAGGTTTCCCGACCAGCAACCATTACGGCGCCACCGCCGACGGCCTTCCGATCGCGTACCGGGCCGGGGCCCGGTTGACGCTGCAGGACACTTTCCAGTATCATCCGACCGGCGCCGTCTATCCTGAGCCGATGGCGGGGATCTTGGTAACCGAAGCGATCCGATCGGTCGGCGCCCAGCTCGTCAATGTGAAAGGGGAACGGTTCATCAACGAGATGGAGACGCGCGACGCCGTCGCCTCCGCCGTCATTCGGGAGTGCGCGGAAGGACGCGGCATCGAGACCCCGGCGGGACGGCGCGGCGTTTGGCTCGATATGCCGATGGTCGACATCATCAACGGTGAGGGAACCCTGGCCCATCGCTTCCCGAACATGCTCCGGCAATTCTCGCGATACCAGATCGATATCCGCAAGGAGCCGGTTCTCGTCTACCCGACCCTTCACTACCAGAACGGCGGGATCAAGATCAATGTCGACGGGGAGTCGACCGTTCGAAATCTCTTCGTCGCCGGCGAGGCGTCGGGGGGGATTCACGGTCGCAATCGGTTGATGGGGAACTCGCTTCTTGATATTATCGTCTACGGCCGGCGGGCAGGGCGCGCTGCGGCGAAGCGGGCGACCGAGATCGGTTTCGGCAATTTGACCCTGGGACATCTCGACCGCTTCCACGAGGCGCAGAAGAAAGCGGGGGTGGAGCCGAAAGCGGTCTCGCCGATGTTGTTTCCCGATTATGTGAAGAAGAATTAATTTGATCTGTCGTAGAGACGTCCCGCCGGGACGTCTCTACCGAATAAAACATTTATCCACAGACAAAGGACGAATCGATGAACATTCATGAATATCAGGCCAAGGCCCTTTTCGCGAAGTATCAGATTCCCGTTCCAAACGGGAAGGTGGCGTTCAATGTAGAGGAAGCACAAGCAGCCGGCGACGCGCTGGAAAGCCCCATCACCGTCGTGAAGGCGCAGATCCATGCCGGAGGTCGGGGGAAAGCCGGCGGGGTCAAGCTGGCCAAGAAGAAATCGGACGTGACGCCATTGGCAAAGGAGATCCTCGGCAAGACCCTCATCACCCCTCAGACCGGCCCGCAGGGAAAAGAGGTAAAGAAGCTTCTGGTCGAGGAAGGGGTCGATATCGCAAAGGAGCTTTACGTCAGCTGGGTTGCCGATCGGGCGACCGCCTCCATCGTCTTGATCGCGAGCACCGAGGGGGGGATGGAGATCGAAGAGGTGGCGGCGCACTCCCCGGAGAAGATCGTGAAGCTCTCGGTCGATCCGCTGATCGGCTATCAGGCGTATCAGGGGCGAACGGTCGCCTTCAAGCTTGGTCTTCCGAAAGAGGTGGTGGGCCAGTGGGTGGCGATGCTCGGCAATCTCTATCGCCTTTTTGTCGAGAAGGACGCTTCGCAGATCGAAATCAACCCGCTGATCATCACGAAGCAGAACAAGCTGATGGCGCTCGACGCCAAGGTCAACTTCGACGACAACGCCCTCTACCGGCACGACGAGATCCGCGCGCTGCGCGATCTGGATGAGGAAGATCCGCTTGAGACCCGCGCAACACAGTACGGACTGAACTACGTGAAGCTCGATGGGACGATCGGCTGCATGGTGAACGGGGCGGGGCTGGCGATGGCGACGATGGATGTGATCAAGCTCGCCGGGGCGGAGCCGGCCAACTTCCTCGATGTCGGCGGCGGCGCTTCCAAAGAGACGGTGAAGCAGGCGTTTCAGATCTTGTTGGCCGACCCGAATGTAAAAGGGGTCTTCGTCAACATCTTCGGCGGGATCGTCCGCTGCGAGCGGATCGCCGGCGGAATCATCGACGCGGCGAAGGAGGTCTCGATCCACGTTCCGCTCGTCGTCCGCCTCGAAGGGACCAACGCGAAAGAGGCGAAGCAGATGCTGGCGGAGTCGGGGCTCAATCTGATCGTCGCCGACACCCTATGGGACGGTGCGCAGAAAATCGTGTCGCAGGTGAGATAGACGGTATTCAACGAACTTCATCCATCTTAAGGAGCATCAATGAGCATTCTGGTCAATAAGAACTCGCGGGTTTTGGTGCAGGGGATCACCGGGAAGGAAGGGTCTTTCCACGCCTCGCAATGTAAAGCCTATGGGACAAAGGTGGTCGCGGGGGTGACTCCTGGAAAAGGGGGAGCCGATTTCGAAGGGATTCCGGTGTTCGACACGGTCGAAGCGGCGGTCGAGAGGACGGGGGCCGATGTCTCGTTGATCTTCGTCCCGCCCCCCTTCGCCGCCGACGCGATCATGGAGGCAGCCCACGCCGGAGTGCCGCTGATCATCTGCATCACGGAAGGAATACCGGTGCAGGATATGATGCGGGTGAAGCACTTCCTCGCCGACAAGCCGGTGCGGCTGATCGGGCCGAACTGTCCCGGCGTCATCACGCCGGAGGAGGCGAAGATCGGAATCATGCCGGGCTTTATCCACAAAAAAGGAAATGTCGGCGTCGTCTCTAGAAGCGGAACCTTGACGTATGAGGCGGTCTGGCAGCTCACACAGAGAGGAATTGGGCAATCGACCTGCGTCGGCATCGGGGGCGATCCGATCAACGGAACCCACTTCGTCGACGTCCTCGGAATGTTCGAGAAGGACCGGCAGACTGAAGCGATCGTCATGATCGGAGAAATCGGCGGCGACGCCGAAGAGCGGGCGGCCGACTACATCAAGCGGCATGTCACCAAGCCGGTCGTCGCCTTCATCGCCGGCATCACCGCCCCCCCGGGCCGCCGGATGGGCCACGCGGGGGCGATCATCTCCGGCGGCAAGGGGACAGCGGACGACAAGATGTCGGCACTGGAGGCGGCGGGGGTCACCGTCGTGAAGAATCCGGCGCTGATCGGCGAGGCGATCGAGAAGCGGCTGAAGAAAAAGGGGGCGGGGGCCGGGGGCCGGGGGCCGGGGATGAAAGCCAAGGGGTCTCCTAAAACAAAGGCGAAGTCAAAATCGAAGCCGAAGACCAAGGCAAAGAAATGAACTACCTGGATCTCCATCGCTGGGATGTTTCGCCCGCCGAAGCGATCGAGATCCAGAACCGGCTCCGCAGAAAACTTATCCTCGATCAGGCCCCGGCGGAGATTCGCACCATTGCCGGAGTCGATGTCTCCAACGAGATCGGGTCAAACCGACTCTTCGCCGCCGTGGTCATCCTCGATCTCGCCCATCCGCAGCCGAAGGGATTTCCGATCCTGGAGGTCGCCACCGCCTCGTTGGAGATCGACTTCCCGTATGTCCCCGGCCTCCTTTCCTTCCGAGAAATCCCGGTCGTCCTCAAAGCATGGGAGAAGCTTCAGATCCGGCCCGACTGTCTGATGGCCGACGGGCAGGGGATCGCCCATCCCCGCCGGATCGGCATCGCCTCGCATCTCGGCTTGATCACCGACCTCCCTTCGATCGGCTGCGGCAAGACGCGGCTGATCGGCTTTCATCGTGAGCCGGGGCCGTTGCGGGGCGATTGGTCTCCTTTGATCGATCGGGGCGAAACGATCGGCGCGGTGCTTCGAACGCGGGACGGGGTGTCGCCGGTTTTCATCTCCCCCGGCCATCGAATGACGATCGACCGGGCGGTCGAGTTCGTCCTCTCTTCTCAAATCCGCTATCGGCTCCCAGAGCCGACCCGAATGGCGCATCAGTTAGTGAACGAAGCGCGCCGCCGGGCGGCATAGCATTCAAAAGCGGACCTCTTGAATCTCTTGCAACTTTCTTTCTAATCTCGTTATAGTGCCGGGGTACCCTCAGTAAGGGCGTTCAATTCTCCTTGAATAATCTTGGAACTTCAACGGCCGGCTCCTATATCATTTTTAATCTTCCTCAATAAGGACAGGATGATCTTACATGCTTTCTCGGTCTTTTTCTAAAGGCTCAACGGTGGAGCTAAGCGGGATGAGCGCGGGCAGTTTATGCTGCATCAGAGCGGAAACGTCGCGTCGCGCCGTGTCCGCTTGAGCGAAAGGGCCTCCGGGCCTCTACAGCGCACCATCGGGCGCCATGCGACTGAGGGTCCGCTCGACCTCCGGCGCCGACAGGCCGAGCCAGGTACAAGCGGCGTCCATCATGTTGAACACGATCACGGTGGTCCCATACGGGGAGATGTACCGCTCGAACTGGACCGCCTCATGGAAGGCCACGCCCGCTACGATGGCGCACCTCATCCGCGACATCTCGGGGGAGTGCTGCCCGTAGGCGTTCGCCGCCTCCTTGAGGACCCCTGCGTCAATCGAGCGGTCGAGCGAGCCCAACCGGAGATCGACGAGGTGGGTGAGCTTTCGCGGGGGCCAATCGGGATCCGAGCTCATCCGGCAAATGTGCGCTCGGAACTGCTCCGCCGTGGTGACGCCGAACCAGCGGGCGAGGGAATATCCCCTCTCCCGGTCGATGTGATAGACGATCGGCACCGTTCCTCCTTGCATCTGCGTAGAGAAATAGGGGTCAGAGAACTATTTCGGAAGAAGAGACGACATTGGCATTTGTTTTTTGCCTTCTGTACACAATCGAGGTAGTAGAGGTAATCATTTTCGGCGAAGAAAATCGGTTGACGATTGTTGCCACGCTGAATGAGGTGATGTGGATAGGCGGAAATGGTAAGGCGTGGGGAACGAGGCATTGGAGTTTATCCTAATTTGGCTGGGAGCTTAAAGCAAGCTCAGATGAAAATCAAGAAAATTGTACTCTGAAAATTGTACTCTGACCCCATTCTAAAAACAAAAGCCTGAGGCAGGACGAGATCCCGCCTCAGGCTTTCATCTCAAACTTCTGAAATCTTCACTCCTCTTACGGCCCGTTGGGATTAGTAAGCCTTGCTAAATCCGGCCTCGTTCCCATAATTCCAGAGCTTCTGCGCCGCAGACCACCAGTATGTCTCGCTCAGCTTCTCCAAAAATTTGTTGACATCGGCGTCGGTGACCGCCTTGGTTGCCATGAAACGGCAGCGGTACCAATTGACCATTAACAGGTCGGGGCTGACAAAGCCGGGCCATACTTTGGTCCCGCGATTTGAGATAAATTCGCATTTAAATCCCGCGATCTCTTCAAATTTGGGGATTCCTTTCTCAGAGATGATATAAACATCCACCCCGACCAGCTTGATCTCTTTCTTCTGTTTCGGATATTTTTTATTCAGTTGTTCGGTCGTTAGCGACTCATAAATACCAGCCACGATTTTTTCTCCTCTTTAATTAAGAATAGGACTTTTATTTCATCGACTTCATTTTGTCGACGATCGCCTGGGCATATTCATCCGTCTTCGCAGTCCCACCCATGTCGTAGGTGACCTTCTTTCCCTCATCCAAGACTGCATGCATCGCCTTCTCAATCTTGTCCGCGGCGGCCGTTTCTCCCAGATGTCGCAGCATCATAATCCCGGAGCCGAGGACGGCGGAGGGATTGACCTTTTTCTGGCCGGCATACTTCGGAGCACTCCCATGGACCGCCTCGAAGATGGCCACCGTCGGCCCGATGTTCGCGCCGGGGGCAAATCCGAGACCGGCCGAAAGACCGGCGCAGAGATCGCTGAGAATATCGCCGTATAGGTTCGGAAGCACCAGAACATCAAAGTTCTGAGGGTTCTTCACCAGCTGCATCGAACAGTTATCGACAATCACATCACCGGCTTCAATCTCAGGATAATTCTTCGCCACGGTGCGAAAGGCTTCTAAGAAGAGACCGTCGGTCATTTTCATGATGTTCGCCTTGTGGACGCATTGAACCTTTCTGCGGCCGAGCTTTTTGGCGAACGAGAAGGCAAATTCGCAAATCCGGACCGATCCGGGCCAGGTAATCACCTTTAAGCACTGAGCCACCTCGTCCGTAACCATATGCTCGATGGCAGCGTAGCTATCCTCCGTGTTCTCCCGGATATTGATCAGATCGATATTCCAGGGCCGTTTCATCGCCGGGACACTCTTTGCAGGTCGCACGTTGGCATAAAGATCGAATACCTTTCGCAACGTCACATTGGCGCTTTTATGTCCCGTCCCGATCGGAGTCGTCGTGGGGCCCTTCAAGGCAACCTTGTTTCGGTTGATCGATTGAATCGTCTTCTCCGGAAGCAGGGTTCCATATTTCTCGATACAATCGAGGCCGATCTCTTCATACTCCCAGTCGATATTCACGCCGCTGGCGTCAATGACCATGCGGGTGGCCTCGAAAATTTCCGGACCCGTTCCTTCGCCCGGCAATGCAGTGACCTTATATTTCCCCATCGATTTTTCCTCCTGATCTGAATGATGTCTCGAAGATAGTGAACGGCGCCTTGGTTTCTATTCGGGAGCGCCCCATTCCCCTTGGTCTTTCCGAAAAGCGGACCCTCCTCCTTTTTTCGCTTACTTTAAGCTCTCTGAGTCGTCTTCCGGAACTCAATTCGCTATTTAAATCCAAAGAGAATCGCCACGTCAAGTAAAATTTTTGCATTTAGAAAGCGCAACCCCCCTTTTTGTCACACCAGGCGGGGAGCGACCCCAGGCCGCTTTAGGTGAAATCCAGAAGGGGAGAAAAAGTCGGTCTCTAATGGAAGTGACGTTGCAGGTCGCCAGCCGATTTTGGGGTTTGGGTTATCTGTAACCGGTTGCATTAGCCGGTTTTCCGGCGTCCTGTACCTCCACTAGATAGCGCCAGGCGTCTGGCTGAGAGCCGTCGAGATCGGTGAAGCCGTATACTTTTGCGAGCTGGCCGCTCGAAAGCGACTGGCCGTTCCAGCGCGCCACGTTAGGATCTCCTGCGAGTGCGGCGACGGCGCGGCCGACGTAACGGGGCGTTTCGCTGATGATGAAGTGCGGCTGCTTCTTGGTGCCATCGCGCCAGTTGGCTTCGGTGACGCCGTAGATATCGAGCATCATCTCGGAGCGCAGCCAGCCGGGGGTCAGGGCGACGGCGGTGCATTGATGGGGGCGGAGCTCTTGCGCCTGCGACCAGGCCATTCGTATGACCGACGTCTTGGCGAGATCGTAGAAGAGCGATAACCGGTAGTTTACGTTGTTGTATTCGGCGGTGCCGTCGGTCATCTCGACGAGCAGTCCCCCCGGACGCTTGATCAAGAGAGGCAGCGCGAAGTGGCTGGTGATGATGTGTGTGTCGATGGCGAGCCGCAGCTGGCGCAGGCCTTTTTCGAGAGAATGCTCCCACACCGGCACGTTCCACTCGGTCAAGAGTTCCCCTCCCCAGACATCGTTGACCAGGAGATCGAGGCGGCCTTGCTCGCGCTCGATCCGCGCGACCAACGCTTGCACTTGCGCCGGGTCCAGATGATCGACCTGCACGGCGATGCCCCGGCCGCCGGCCTGCTGCACCATCTCGGCGGTCTCTTCAATCGTTTCGGGACGGTTGTACTCGGAGCGTTGCGCGCGGGTGGTGCGGCCGGTGCAGTAGACCGTGGCCCCCGCCGCGCCGAGCTCGACGGCGATGCCGCGCCCCGCCCCGCGCGTCGCCCCAGCCACCAGTGCGACTTTGCCTTGAAGGGGTTGACTCATCTTACCCTCTTGGTCGGATTGCCTTCTTCCTCTTGGGGTTAGACCTCTCCTTTTCGGAGTTGTTCTCTGATCTTTTTTATTTCCTCGGGTAGGGCTGCGAAGAGAAATTGGTTGGCTTCCTCCAGCCAGGTAAGACGGGTTTCAATAGACCATTGCATATATTTTAAAATGGCCTCGTCGGTGAGGTGATACCCATACCCCTTTTCGGAACCTTTTTCGGCGTTAGGTGACATCGGATGTTCCTTCCGTCTTAAGCATTTTGATCCGTTCTAACGTTCTGATGTCTGCGCGGTCTTGCTCCCGACCGATGGCCTGTTTCATTGCAATGAGGTGATCGATCGAGATAACGGGGATCTTGATCGCGCCCGCATGAATCGTGATTCTTTTCGGATAAGCTTCGTCAAAGGGAACGGGCGAGTGAAGCAGCAAGTCGATCTCTTGATATTGCAATTTAGGGTGGAAGAAAGTGAAGGCGATCAGCCCTTTTTCTTCGGCCCACTCCCGGCGCTGTTGGGGGTCGAGCAGCGCATGCGGAGATACGGGCAAGCGGGGACGGTACCCCAGTTCTGCGAGGGTCTCCAAAAGAACTGAAAGGTTCTCCGTTTCCAGATCGCCGAGAATGTCCAGATCGGCGGTCATCCTGGGGGCGCCGTGAAGATTCATCGCGATGGCACCCACAACGAGATAACGGATACGCTTTCGATCGAATGTTTCGAAGATATCCTGATAAAACATGTTTCTACCGTATCAATCGGAGAGTGGGCTGTCAAGAGAGTTGTTCAAGCTTGATGCTGCGAGGGTAATCCGGTCCCCGAAGGAGAGTCAACAATTAAGGTATCTCGGAACCTTTGTTTCTAAGAGTTGAACAAGTTCCTTTTGCATGTAGTTGTATTCATCAGGAATTCCCAGGACGATGATTCGCTTTCCTTTGAAAATACCGCCTCGGCCGTCGGGCTCCGAAGACGATTCCGGTTGCAGATGAAAAGAAGTTTCTTCATTTCTGTTTTCCGAAATTAGTGATGATGGCTGAAAGGTTCTGCACCCACTCCTTACGGAGCGACGGGGGTGAGAGTAAAGACGCGGGCGAATCGTGTTGCATCCTTAATATCGCCACGGCGCAAGGCTTCTCGAACATCATCGAGCTTATAGGCATCTTCGAGAGCCAAATACGGCGACCAGCCTTCATCCGTCTCGATGAGTTCAACTTCGACCTCGGCAATGTATTTGCCCTCTCGCACCAATTTTGTATGGGATCTTCTCTTCATCATTTTTTTCTCCGTAGAAAGTTGTCTGTCCATCGCGAAGAATCGGGCCGATAAGCCGTGACAAGAACCGCAGGGGAGGAGGTATTTTTAGGAATTCCCCAAACAACATGGATCGGTTTATCATCTCGGTCTTTTTGTAAAACCAGCACACATGGACCCTTTCGGTAGTCAGGATAATCTTCCACCACAACGGCGTTTGCGATTCCCTTGATAATATTCTTACAAAAATATTATCTGCAGCCAGTTCGTAAACGCAAGCATTGCATAATAATTCATCTGATGAGGGACAGCCTTAATCCTTCGTTGGTCCGGCCGTGCCCAGATGCACTGTTTAACGAGATACTGACTCCAGCCATTCCGGAACCGGCAATTTCTGCTCCCGGAGGAAGGCCGGGTTGAAGAGTCTCCGTTGGTAGCGCAGGCCGCTGTCGGCCAGGATTGTCACGATGGTATGCCCCGGTCCGAGCTTCTGCGCCAACCGAACCGCCCCGGCGACGTTGATCCCCGAAGAGCCTCCTACGCAGAGCCCTTCGTCCCGCAATAAATTAAAAATGTAGGGGAGCGCTTCGTCATCAGGAATCTGATACGCTTCGTCGATCGGGGCGCCGACCAAGTTTTCGGTGACCCGGCTCTGCCCGACCCCCTCGGCAATTGAATCCCCTTCTGCTTTCAACTCGCCGTGCTTGTAATAGTTGTAGAGCGCGGCCCCCATCGGATCGGAAAGGGCGATGACCACGTTGGGATTCCGCGCCTTCAGCGCCAGGCCGACCCCGGCCAAGGTTCCCCCGGTCCCGACGGCGCAGTTGAACCCGTCGATCTTTCCGCCGGTCTGCTTCCAGATCTCCGCGCCGGTCGTCGCGGTGTGGAACTCGCGGTTGGCGACGTTGTCGAATTGTTGCGCCCAGAAGGCGGAGCCGGGCGAGGCCTCGTTCATCTCTTTGGCGATCTGACCGGCGATCTTGACGAAATGCCTCGGCGTCGAATAGGGGGCTTCGGGAACCAGCTTCAGCTCCGCGCCATAGAGCCGCAGCGTCTCGAACTTCTCTTGGCTCTGCGTCTCGGGGATGACGATCAGGGTGCGATACCCCAGGACCCGTCCGATCAACGCCAATCCGATCCCGGTATTTCCCGCGGTTCCCTCGACAATCGTTCCCCCTTTTTTCAGAAGGCCGCGCTTCTCCGCATCGCGAATCAACCCGAGCGCGGTCCGATCTTTAATCGATCCGCCGGGGTTGAGAAACTCCGCCTTCCCTAAAATGTTGCATCCTGTCATTTCGGACGGGCCTTTCAACCGAATGAGCGGCGTCCGGCCGATCAGGTCGAGCACATTGTCACGAATATCCATCTCTCCTCTTCTTTACAAAAGGGGGAACGTTTTTGATTCGTCATTCCCGAATATTTAATCGGGAATCCGATATGGCTGACAGTTGTCAAGAGAAAAAGATTCTCCTGCCCCCTGTGTTGAGGGGGTTGTGAGTTTGTTGCTCTCTCCGGGATAAAGGCAGAGACGGGACCGATTGTGCGACGTTTGATCATTCTGATATTCGCGGGTTTGACCGCATGACTTCTCTTCGTCGCGCAGCGGCCTCGCTC
>Ga0209810_1001937_pt1 | contig 27407 bp, 28 predicted proteins | sample Coa_R1_7_FD_187159 | JGI IMG/M metagenome (GOLD analysis project Ga0209810, IMG submission 187159) | Surface soil microbial communities from Centralia Pennsylvania, which are recovering from an underground coalmine fire - Coalmine... | ecosystem: Environmental > Terrestrial > Soil > Unclassified... | reverse complement strand
ATGTCGAGCCCGTCGAGGAGACCGAGCTCCCGCAGGCGGAGTTCTCGAAGATCCTCGTCCCGATGAAGCTCGGCGAGATCGGCGAGGAGATGGTCGCGACCGCGGTCAAGCTGGCCCAGGAGCGCGGTGCCGCGGTCGTCGCGCTCCACGTCATCCGCGTCCCGCTCGACCGGCCGCTCGACGCCGAGCTCTTCGACCAGGAGGAGCGGGCGGCTGCGTCGCTCGCGGAGGCTGCCGCGCTCGGCGACGACCTCGGCGTCGAGGTCGAAGGGCGTTCCATCCGCGCCCGCTCGATCGGCGAGGCGATCGTGCAGGCGGCCGAGGAGACCGGCGCCGATCTGATCGTGCTGGGCTCCTCGCCGCGCTGGCGCCGCCAGTCGCGCTTCTTCTCGCCCACGGTCGACTACGTCCTCCGTAAAGCCCCCGCCGAGGTGCTCGTCGTCGCCTTCCCGCAGGGCGTGCTCGAAGAGGTCTAGCGAGCTACCCTCCGCCAATGCTGAACGCTCTGGTCATCGGCTGCGGTCGAGTCGGCTCGGCCATTGCGCTCCAGCTCCACGAGGAGGGCTGGAACGTGACCGTCGTCGACGAGAACGAGGACGCGCTCTCGCGGCTCGGCGAGAACTGGCCGGGCACCTTCATCGTCGGGCACGGCATGGACTCCGATCTCCTGCGCGCCGCCGGAATCGAGGACGCCGACGCCGTGGTCGTCGCCACGGACGGCGACAACACGAACATCATCATCGGCCAGGTAGCGCAGAAGCGGTTCGACGTGAGGTGCGTGGTCGTCCGCGTGCTCGATCCGGCCCGCGCGAAGTTCTACGCGGAGCGGGGCCTGAACACCGTGTGCCCGACGAGCGTGGCCATCGACGCGCTGATGGATGCGGCCCGAACGTGTGCGATCCCGCTCTCGCCGACGGAAGAGGTCGTCGGCTGATGTACGTCATCGTCGCCGGCGGCGGCAAGATCGGCGCGAACGTCACGCGCTCGCTCCTCCGGCTCGGGCACGAGGTGACGCTGATCGAGCAGAAGCGCGACCGGTTCGAGCAGCTCGAGGACGAGTTCGAGCACCAGGTGCAGCGCGGCGACGCCACCGAGCTCTACGTCCTCGAGCGGGCGGGAATCGCGCGGCCGCCGGACATCGTGCTCGCGCTCACGGGCGACGACGAAGACAACATGATCGTCGGCCAGATCGCGCGCGAGAAGTACGGCGTGCCGAAGGTGATCGCGCGCGTGAACGATCCGCGCAACCAGCCGCATTTCGACCTGCTCGGCATCTCGCCCACCATCTGCGCGACCTCGAGCGTGATGGCGCTCGTCGAGCACGAGGTGCCCGAGCACGACCTCATCCACCTCCTCGAGCTGCGCGGTGAGAACCTCGAGATCGTCGAGGTGCAGATCGATGGGGACTCGCCGTCCGCCGGGCGGAGCGTCGAGGCGCTCTCGCTGCCCGAGGGCTCGCGGCTCATCTCGGTCATGCGCGGCGGCCGGGCCGAGATCGCCGTCGGCTCGACCGTGCTCGAGGCCGGAGATCAGGTGCTGGCCATCCTGGAATCGGGCAAAGAGGACGAGCTACGTCGCGTCTTGCTTCGTCGCTAGCGCTCTTCCTCGTTCTGGGGGTCGTTTTCGCCGGTTGCGGTGGGGGCGGCTCTTCGCGCGACGGCGTCCTCGGCGCCCAGAAGACGATCGCGAGCTCGAGCCACGACTGGACCCGCTTCGGCTGGGACGCTCGGCGCAGCAACGACGACCCGAGCACGACCGGGATCACGGCCGCCAACGTCGGCTCCCTCGTGCGCCAGCAGGTGCGGCTGCCGGGCACGGTCGACTCGTCGCCGATCTACCTGCACGGCGTCTCGATCGGCGGCTCGTCGCACGATGCCTTCTTCGTCACGACGACGTACGGGATCACGCTCGCGGTCGACGCGGCGAACGGCCGGATCCTCTGGCGCTGGGCGCCGCCGGGCTACTCCAGGTGGGCCGGCTCGGCGCAGATCACGACCGCGACGCCCGTCGCCGACCCGAGCCGGCGCTGGATCTACGCGGCGTCGCCTGACGGGCGGATCCAGAAGCTCTCCGTCGCGACCGGCCACGCTGTGTGGCGGCGCCAGATCACGAAGCTGCCGTCGCACGAGAAGATCGCGGCCTCCCTCAACTTCGCGAGCGGGCACGTGATCGCCACGACGGGCGGCTACGTCGGCGACGCGCCGCCCTACCAGGGTCACGTGGCGATCCTCTCCGCGGGCGGGCGCCTGCTGCACGTCTGGAACTCGCTCTGCTCGAACCGGCACGGGCTCCTCGTCCCCTCGAGATGCCCGGCGAGCGACTCCGCGATCTGGGGACGCGCCGGCGCGGTCGTCGTTCCAGGCAGCGGCAACCTCCTCGTGGCGACCGGCAACGCCCCGTGGGACGGTCGCACCAACTGGGGCGACGCGGTCCTTGTGCTCTCGCCGAAGGCGAAGCTCATCGGGAACTACACGCCTACGAACACGGCGGAGCTGAACGCGAGCGACACCGACGTCGGCTCGACGTCGCCCGTCTATCTCACGTCGAGGCTGATCGCGCAGGGCGGCAAAGACGGGCGGATCCGGCTCCTCTCGCTCGCGCGGCTACGCGGCACGAGGCCGCACAAGGGTCGTGAGCTGCAGATCGTCTCGACGCCGTCGGGCTCGGATCTCTTCACCGCGCCCGCCGTGTGGCGGAGCGGGAAGCGCATCTGGTTGATCGCGGCCGACGGCGGCGCCACCCAGGCGTGGTCGTTGCGCGGCGGGCGTCTCCATTCGGTCTGGCGGAACGGCAACGGCGGCACGAGCCCGGTTGTCGCGGGAGGCCTGCTGTGGGTCTACGACCCTGGCGGCGCCCTGCGCGTCTACGTGCCGGCGAGCGGGAAGCTCGTCGCGACGCTCCCGGCCGGCTCGGGCCATTGGAACAGCCCGATCGCGACCGACGGCCGAGTCGCGCTGCCGGAGGGCGACGCGAACGACCACGCCGGAAGCGGCGTCCTCGACATCTGGCGCCTCCCCTAGCCGGGGGTGTCACGCCTGTCCGCACCGGCCACGTCCCGGTGCCAGGCACCGGCACATGTCCGCTGTCGCCAGCTGTCACGAATGGACGCCTTGCGGCCGCGGCTCCGCGCGGGAACTCTAGTCCGATGCCTCGCCCTCCTCGTGACCTCGCTCCCGGGATCCAGCACGCCGGCGTCAGCGCCGCCGGAGCCGGGATCTATTTCCAGGACGACCGGGATCGGGCGGTGTGGCTGCGGCTCTTCGTCGCGACCGCGGCACGTCACGGCTGGCGGTGCCTCGCCGTCTGCCTACTGACTACGCACTGGCACGCGATCCTTCGCGTCCCCGGCGACTCGCTTGCCCGCGGGATGCATCAGCTCGTCGGCGGCTATTCGAAGCGGTTCAACGAACGTCACGAGCGAACCGGGTATCTCGTCCGGAGCCGCTACTGGGCGAGGCGGAAGGACGATCCGGCAGCACTTCTCGAGTCCTATCGGTACGTCGCGAGGAATCCAGTGCTCGCCGGCCTTGCGCGGCGGCCCGAAGATTGGCCATGGAGCAGCTACGGAACCACCGTCGGCGTCTCGGAGACGTTCGGATTCGTGGACGCGAGGGAGGTGCTGGGCGAGTTCGGGACGAGGCGGACTCTGCAGGTCCAGGGGCTGCGCCGCTTTGTCGAGCTGGACTGAAAGAGCGCTCACCGTTCTGGACGGGACGGCTCTAAGAGCCATGTACCGGTGCCTGGCACCAGGACGTGGCTCGAGGAGACAGCGCCGCCGACGCGGATGCTCAGGCTGACCGGCGGCGGCGGACTTGCGGCGCCTGCTGGCCCAGGGCGGCGTAGGCGAGCGCCTGCAGCGACTCGTTGAGTGCCGCGAGCTCGCGCGCCAGGCGAAGGAAGTTCTCGTCGTTGTCGAGGCGCTTGTTCGTCTTCGCGAGCTCGTCCGCGATCCGGTCGAGCCGTTCGAGGATCAGGTCGAAACGCCGGTCGGAAAGGTCGTGCTCCATGTCGTCATCGTAGATCGGCCAGCTGCCGGCGCGACTTGACGACGATCGCGTCCTCACCGAGCTTGCTTCGCACCTCCTCGAGTGTCCCGACGACCTCCACGAACCGCGCGGCACCCGCGTGAGCGAGCGCGATCTCGGCGAGCTCGAGCGGTGCATCGGAGAAGACGCCGATCCGCGCTCCTCCGGAAGCGAGTCGGCGCAGCGCGGCGTTCGTCTCGGCCCGTGGACGGATCCAGAGCGGCGCCCGGTCGGCGGCGAACCGGGCCAACAGCGGGCGCCAGTCCCCGAGCGCCGCGTCGAGCACGCCCGCCGCCGCCGCCCGGTCCTCCGGCACATCGAGCTCGACGCGCGTCCGCCGCGCCGCGTCCTCGAGCCACGCCTCCCACAGCGGCCGCGTGTCCGCGAGCACGCCGTCGAGGTCGAGCGCGATGGCCAGCCGCCCGGGCACGAAACGCGATGCTAGATTCCCGCCACAAACCGGCGAGCGGTGAGGGAACTCCGGTGCAAGGCCGGGACGGTCCCGCCGCTGTAAGGGGAGACGCTCTCCCGCCACGACGCCACTGGGTCACGAGACCTGGGAAGGCGGTGGGAGAGGGAGCCCCAAGTCAGAAGACCTGCCGCCCGCCACCACATCCGAACCCCTCGCGGAAGGAGGATTCGTGCAACGCCTGACCATCGCTGTCGTCGCGGCTCTCGTCGCCGCGCTGGCGGTCGTCTCCCTCTCGGCGGCCGCCCACCAGCAGACCCGCGCCAAGCACCGCTACCCACACCGGATCGTCTCGCTCTCGCCGACCGCGACCGAGGATCTGTTCGCGATCGGCGCCGGCAAGCAGGTCACCGCAGTCGACCAGGACTCGAACTACCCCCGGCGCGCGCCGCGCACCAAGCTCTCCGGCGTCACGCCGAACGTCGAGGCGATCGCGAGCTACCACCCGGATCTCGTCGTCATCTCGTACAACCCGGGCAACTTCGAGGCGCAACTCCGTAAGCTCGGGATCAAGGTCGTCAACGAGGCGGCCGCGAAGAACCTGAGGGGGGCGTACCGGGAGATCCTCGGCCTGGGCCGGCTCACGGGCCACAGCAGGGGCGCGAAGGCGGTGGTTCATGCGATGCGGACGCAGCTCGCCGCGATCGTGCAGAGCGTTCCGAAGTCGCGGCGTCACCTCAGCGTGTACCACGAGCTCGACCCGACGTACTTCTCGGCGACGTCGAAGACGTTCATCGGGAGCATCTACAAGCTCTTCGGCTTCCGGGACATCGCCGACGCCGCGGGGTCGACCGGCGACGGTTATCCGCAGCTCTCCGCCGAGTACATCCTCGCCAGGAACCCGCAGATCATCGTCCTCGCAGACACGAGGTGCTGCCAGCAGTCGTATGCGACGGTCGCCGCGCGCCCCGGCTGGGGCACGATCTCGGCCGTCCAGCACCATCGCGTGGTCGCGGCCGACGACGACGTCGCCTCGCGCTGGGGGCCGCGGATCGTGGAATTCGCGCGCACGGTGGCGCGGATCGCGCGGAAGGGCTGACGACGGCCACTGCTGCCGGCAGAGCGGAGGCTGCACCCCGCGTCGAGGCGCGGGGCGTCGGCCTCCGCGCCGGCCTCGTCACCGTCGCCTTCCTCGTCGCGGCGCTCGTCGTCGGCTTGGCGGTCGGAGCCGTCCACATCGGGCTCGACTCGATCCTGCGCTCGATCCTCTCGTACGTCCCGGGCCTGCACGTCCATCAGCCGCCGGCGTTCGAGCAGTCGGTGCTCTGGCAGGTGCGCGCCCCGCGGGTCGTGCTCGCCGCGCTCGTGGGCGGGATGCTGGCGGTCGCGGGCGCCTCCTATCAAGGCGTCTTCCGGAATCCGCTCTGCGACCCCTATCTGCTCGGAGTCGCAGGCGGCGCCGGCCTCGGCGCGACCCTCGCGATCATCTACGCCTCCGCCGCCGCGACGGGGAGCAACTGGACGGTGCCGCTGGCGGCCTTTGCCGGCGCGATCGCGGCGGTCGTCGTCACCTACGCCCTCGGCCGCTCGGTCGGGGCCGCGCACATGACGGGCGCGCTCGTGCTCGCGGGAGTGACGATGGCGACCTTCACGGCGGCGGTGCAGACCTTCGTCCAGCAGCAGCACACGCAGCAGCTGCAGAACGTCTACGCCTGGCTGCTGGGGGGCTTCTCGACCGCGACCTGGCACGACGTCGCGATCTGCGGCCCTTATGTCGCCGCGAGCTCGCTCGTGCTCGTGCTGCACCGGCGCGTGCTCGACGTCCTCAGCCTCGGCGACGACGAGGCGGCCAGCCTCGGGGTCGACGTCGGGCGCGCGCGCCTGGCGATCGTCGTTGCGGCAACGCTGGGGACGGCAGCGGCTGTCTCGGTGAGCGGCCTGATCGCGTTCGTCGGGATCATCGTGCCGCACACGATCCGGCTGCTCGTCTCGACGAGCTACCGGGCCGTCGTGCCGCTCTCGCTGCTCGCCGGCGCGGGCTTCCTCGTGCTCACCGACGTGGTCGCCCGCACGGTCCTCTCGCCGGCGGAGCTGCCGATCGGCGTCGTCACGGCGTTTCTCGGCGCGCCGTTCTTCGCCATCGTGCTGCGCACCTCGAGGGCGGCGAGATGATCGAGACCCGCGACCTCTGGGTGCGCTTTGGCCCGGTCGCGGCCGTGCGCGGCCTCTCGCTGCGGGCGGAGAGGGGAGGCTGGACCGCGCTCATCGGGCCGAACGGCGCAGGGAAGACCTCCGCACTGCGGGCGCTCGCAGGCCTCGCAGCGTACGAGGGCGAGGTCTACATCGACGGGCGGGACGCGCGCCGGCTCGGCCGGCGCGCCGTCGCCCGGCTCGTCGCCTTCGTCCCGCAGAAGCCCGAGACCCCGCGGGCGCTGACGGTGGCGGAGTACGTCCTCCTCGGCCGCACGCCGCACATTCCGTACCTCGGCGGCGAGGGCCGCCGCGACCGTGAGGCCGCGGCCCGCGCGCTGCGCCGGCTCGAGCTCGAGAGCTTCGCGAAGCGGCCGCTCGGCTCGCTCAGCGGGGGCGAGCTGCAGCGCGCGGTGCTCGCGCGGGCGCTCGCGCAGGAGGCTCCGCTGCTGCTTCTCGACGAGCCCACGACGGCGCTCGACCTCGGTCGCCAGCAGCTCGTGCTCGAGCTCGTCGACACGCTGCGCGCCGACGGTCTGACGGTCGTGACGACGATGCACGACCTCACGCTCGCCGGGCAGTACGCCGAGCGGCTCGTCCTGCTCGACGAAGGGTCGGTGGTGGCGGAGGGGACGGCCGCGGAAGTCCTCTCCGCGTCGAACGTCGCGGCTCACTACGGCGCCAAGGTCCGAGTGGTGGAGGACGTGGCCGGCGTCTTCGTCCTGCCGGTTCGCGACCGCTAGACTGCGCCGCGGCGCACCGCGCCTCCTATGCGCAACTGACTGCCTCATCCGACCCTGCCCCACCAAGTCGTTGGAGGTCGTTGCGCATGTCTCGCCTTGCCGGCTCGCTCGTCGCGGCCGGAATCTCGAAGTCGTACGGAGCCGAGCTCGTCCTCGCGGACGTCAGCCTCGTCGTGCCGCCGCGCGCGCGGATCGGGCTCGTCGGTCCCAACGGGGCGGGCAAGTCGACTCTGCTCCGCCTGCTCGCGGGGCTCGAGGAGCCCGACGCGGGCCGCATCCGCCGCACGCCGCCCTCGCTTGCCGTCGGCTACCTCGCGCAGGAGCGGAACGGCTCCGACCGAGCGCGTTCGGGCGGCCGGGAGACGCGCGACGCGCTCGCCGCGGTGTTCCGCGGCGGCTTCGACGTCCTCCTGCTCGACGAGCCGACGAACGACCTCGACTTCGCCGGTCTCGCTTGGCTCGAGCGCTCCCTCGCGTCGCATTCCGGCTCGATCGTGGTCGTCTCCCACGACCGTGCCTTCCTCGACCGCGCCGTCACGCGCATCGTGGAGCTCGACGAGTGGACGCGCGGCACGACCGAGTACACCGGCGGCTGGAGCGACTACGAGGCCGACCGCGAGCGGCGCCGCGAGCGCCACTACCGGCGCTGGGAGTCGTCGGTCGCCGAGCGCCGGCGCATCGAGGAGCAGCAGCGCCGCATGGCGGAGTGGGAGCGCCGCGGCTACGGCCAGGGCCGCAAGAAGAAGAAGTCGAAGGACGTGAAGCGGACGTACGGCGCGAAGCTGGCCCGCGTCGAGATCGTGGAGAAGCCCTACGAGCCGTGGGAGCTCCACCTCTCGCTCGCGCCGGCGGCCCGCAGTGGGGAGACGGTCGTACGCCTCGAGGACGCCGTCGTCGAGCGCGGCTCGTTCCGGCTCGGGCCGCTCGATCTCGCGGTGGGCTGGGGCGACCGCATTGCGATCGCCGGCCCGAACGGGAGCGGCAAGACGACCCTGCTCGATGCGCTGCTGGGCCGGCTGCCGCTCGCGGCCGGCACCCGCTGGCTCGGCCCCGGCGCCGTCTTGGGCGAGCTCGAGCAGGACCGCGCAACGCTCACCGGCCCGCAGACCTTGCTCGAGGTGTACCGCGACTTCGAGGAGGGAACCGCGCGGACGCTGCTCGCGAAGTTCGGGCTCGGCGCCGACGACGTCCTGCGCGCGGCGGCCTCGCTTTCGCCGGGCGAGCGCACGCGCGCCGGTCTCGCCCTGCTCACCGCACGGGGCGTCAACTGTCTCGTCCTCGACGAGCCGACGAACCATCTCGACGTCGAGGCGATCGAGGAGTTGGAACGCGCGCTCGCCGCGTACGACGGCACCGTGATCCTCGTCACCCACGACCGCCGCTTCCTGGAGGCCTTCGCGCCCGGCCGTACCATCGAGTTGTGACCGCTACGGCAACGGCGTCGATCCTCACGATCGGGAACGAGCTCGTCTCGGGCGACGTGCCGAACACGAACGCGTCGTGGCTCGCCCGCCGCCTCGCGCCGCTCGGCGTCGCGGTGCGGCTGATGGCGGCTTTGCCGGACGAGATCGACACGATCGCGGACTTCGTCCGCACTGAGGCGCCGCGCGTCGACTTCTTCCTCGTCACTGGAGGCCTCGGCGGCACGCCCGACGACATGACGCGCGAGGCGATCGCCGCGGCCTTCGGCATCGAGCAGGTGGAGGTTCCGGAGCTCGCCGCCGACCTGCGTTCGCGTTTCCGGCGCAGCCCCGAGTACGCGGCGCGCTGGGCTCTGCTCCCCCGCGGCAGCCGGCCGCTCGCGAATCCCCACGGCGGCGCGCCCGGCTTTGCGATCGAGAACGTCTACGTCCTGCCCGGTCTGCCGTCGGAGATGGAGGCGATGTTCGCCTCGATCGAAGAGGAGTTCCGGCGCGGCACGCCGATCGAGTCCTGGCGCCGGGTCTACCGGACGTACGAGAGCGTGATCTCCGCGTCGCTCGCAGAGGCGGGCGAGCGCTGGCCCGGCGTCCTCGTCGGCTCGTATCCGAGCTTCGGCGCGGGCGGGTTCACGGTGGAGGTCGTGCTGAAGTCGAGCGACGTCGTGGCCCTCGCGGCCGCGTCCGCCTGGCTCGAGTCAGCGATCGAAGAGAGCGGCGGACGGTAGGTAGAACGCTGCGATCGCGAAGGTCAGGATGACCGACGCGAGCGGGCTGAAAAAGGCAAGGACGAAGACCGCTCCGTAGAGGGGCACGCCGGGCAGATAGGCGCGGTCGACCGCGCGGAGAGCGGATTCGGGCGCGTGTTCCCCGATGAGGCGGCGGCCGCGGCGGGCGTACTGCCACCAGAGCTGGTGGAGGCTCGCCATGACGAGGAACGTCGCCCCGTAGGCGAGGGCCGCCGGCTTCGCGCCGGCGTGGCGCAGGTGCTCGGACACGAGCCGCGTCGGGAAGGGCAGGAAGGCAATCGTCAGCAGGAGCAGGTTGTTGATGAAAAGCATCGTCCGGTCGGTGCGCCCGAGCAGCGAGACCGTGTGGTGGTGGTTCATCCAGATGATCCCGATCGTGACGAAGCTCGTGACGTACGCGAAATAGGCCGGCCAGATGTGCAGCAGCTCCGTGCCGAGGTCGCGGTGCGGCCGGATCGCGATCTCGAGCACGAGGATGGTCGCGGCGATCGCGAACACGCCGTCGCTGAACGCCTCGAGGCGACCGGTGCCGGGCTCCACGCGCTGATGGTCGCCGACGGGGCGGACGGTTACGCGAACGCCGGCGCGAGCTCGCGGCCCAGCAGGCGCACTGGCTCGAGGTCGGTGTGGAGGAGGTGCTGGAGCATGACGCGGTCGCAGCCGGCTCGCTCGTAGGCGCGGAGCCGCTCGACGGCCTCGTCCACGGAGCCGACGACGCCGACAGCCTCAACTCTGGGGAGCCACTCCTCGAACGTCGTCTCGCGCGGCCGGCGGGAGAAGAGCGTGCGCGCCCGCTCGAGGGCGTCGTCGCGCGTCTCGCCGACGAGGAAGCCGGTCATGACGCTGAAGCGGAGGCTCGGCACCTTCGCGCGGATGCGCTCCGCGTCCTCGGGCGAGACGAAGGGCGTGTTGTACTCGTCCGCGAACCGCAGGGCCGGCTCGACGGTTCCCCGCCCGCCGCTGCCGCCGACGAGCAGCGGCGGCCTCGGCTTCTGCACCGGCTTGGGCTGCCCGGGCGCGTCCTCCAGCGAGTAATGGCGTCCGCGGAAGTCGACGCGATCCTCCGTCCAGAGGCGGTGGACGATCTCCACCTGCTCCGCGAGCATCTCGACCCGCGTCGGCGTCTCGGGGAAGGGGAAGCCGTACGCGCGGTGCTCGCGCTCCATCCAGCCGGCGCCGAGGCCGAGCTCGATGCGCCCGCCCGAGACGTGGTCGGCGGTCGCCGCCGCGTTGGCGAGCAGCGCTGGTGGCCGAAAGGTCGCCGGGGAGACGAGCGTGCCGAATCGCAGCGTCGAGGTTCTCGCAGCGAGCGCCGCGATCGTCGTCCAGGCGTCGTGCGCGACGTTCCCCGCCTCGTCGCCCTGGGAGATGTAATGGTCGGAGCGGAAGAGCGTCTCGACGCCGTGCTCCTCACACGCGTCGGCCAGAGCGCGCCAGTGCTCCCACGTCACGCCTTCCTGGCCCTCGATCATCAGCGCGAGCCGCATGTCGCGAGCGTAGGCGTTTCCGGGAAGGGCGCGTCGGGGACGACAGCCTGGGGTGACGAACCTTCGCCTCACCAAGCAGCTCGCGGATCTCGCGGAGCCGCTCGATCCGGTCTCGGAGCCCGTCCAGGAGGCTGTGCAGGCCGTGCCGAAGCCGATCCGAGACGTGCTCGACGGCGTCTGGTTCGGCAATCCACTCCATCCCGCACTGACGGACGTGCCGATCGGAGCCTGGTCTGCGGCGTTCGCGCTCGATCTCGTGGGCTCGAAGGCTGCGGACGGGGCGCTGGCGGTCGGGATCCTGGGCGCCGTACCGGCGGCCCTCACCGGCCTCAACGATTGGAGCCACCTCAAGGACGACGCTCGCCGGATCGGGACGGTGCACGCCCTGGTCAACACGGCGGGGCTCACGCTCAACGTCCTCTCGCTTGCCGCGCGGCGTGGCGGGATGCGCCGGACGGGGCGGCTCCTCTCGGCAGTGGCCTACGGCGGCGCGCTGTTCTCGGCGCACCTCGGCGGGCACCTCTCGTTCGGGCTCGGAGTTCGTGTCAACCGCACGGCGTTCGAGAACCCGCGCGATCGGTACGCGCCGGTCTGCGACGAGGAGGAGCTCGAGGGCGGCAAGCTCGTCGGCGTCGAGCTCGAGGGCGAAGCGGTCGTGATCTCGCGCTGCGAGGCGAGCGGCGAGGTGTGTGCGATCGCCGCGACGTGTTCCCATCTCGGCGGCCCGCTTGCCGAGGGCGACCGGGAGGGCGACACGGTCGTCTGCCCGTGGCACGGCTCGCGCTTCGACCTCTGCTCGGGCGAGGTGCGCGGCGGCCCGGCCGTATATCCCCAGCCGCGTTACGAGACGCGCGTCCGCTCCGGCCAGGTCGAGATCCGCATCGCGAAACAAGACAAGCCCTGACTGACCTCCCGGCTACGATCGATCCGTGGCCGCGACGACGCCGGAGACGTATCTCGCCGACCTGAATCCGGCGCAGCGCGAGGCCGTCCTCCACACCGAAGGGCCCGTGCTTGTCGTCGCCGGAGCCGGCTCCGGGAAGACCCGCGTCCTCACGCGCCGCATCGCGCACCTGCTCGGCGCGGTGGGCGTGAAGCCCTCCGAGATCCTCGCGATCACGTTCACGAACAAGGCGGCGGGGGAGATGCGTGACCGCGTCATCGACCTCGTCGGGCCGCCCGCCCGCGCCGCGTGGGTGATGACGTTCCACTCGGCGTGTGGCCGCATCCTGAGACGAGAGGCCCAGCGCCTCGGCTACCGCTCCAACTTCACGATCTACGACCAGGCCGACCAGATCCGGCTCGTCAAGCGCTGCCTCGAAGAGCTCGAGCGCGACCCGAAGCGCTTCACGCCGCGCGGCATCCACTCCCAGATCTCGAATGCGAAGAACACCCTCGTCGGGCCCGAGGAGTACACCGAGCGCGTCGCGAGCTTCTACGACCAGACCGTCGCCGAGGTCTACGACCTCTACCAGAAGCGCCTCTTCGCCTCGAATGCCGTCGACTTCGACGACATGCTCTTCCTCACCGTCGACGTGCTCGAGCGGTTCCCCGAAGCGCGCGAGAAGTGGCAGGAGGCCTTCCGCTACATCCTGGTGGACGAGTACCAGGACACGAACCACGCCCAGTACCGCCTGCTGCAGCTCCTGGCCGAGAAGCACCGGAACGTCTTCGCGGTCGGCGACCCCGACCAGTCGATCTACGGCTTCCGCGGAGCCGACATCCGCAACGTGCTGGAGTTCGAGCACGACTTCCCCGGCTCGTACACGATCGCGCTCGAGCAGAACTACCGCTCGACGCAGCACATCCTCGACGCCGCGAACGGCGTCATCGGCCACAACCGCGAGCGCAAGGAGAAGAACCTCTGGTCGGAGCTCGGCGACGGCGATCCGGTCCGCGTGATCGAGGTCGAGGACGAGCACGCCGAGGCCCGCTACGTCGCCGCCGAGATCGCGCTCCTCGTCGAGGAGGGCTTCTCGGGCAGCGAGGTCGCCGTCTTCTACCGCACCAACACGCAGAGCCGCGTGCTCGAAGACGTCCTCGTCCGCCAGGGGATCGCGTACCAGGTGATCGGCGGCCCGCGCTTCTACGAGCGCGCCGAGATCAAGGACCTCATCGCCTACCTCCAGGTGCTCGACAACCCGTACGACGCGGTCTCCCTCATCCGCATCGCGACGCGCCCCCGGCGCGGCATCGGCGACTCGACCCTCGCACGGCTCGCGACGTGGGCCGACCAGCGGGAGATCTCGCTCTGGGAGGCGACCGCCGAGGCCGAGACTGCCGGCGTCGGCGCTGCGCCGCAACGAGCCCTCAAAGCCTTCCGCGCGACCATCGAGTCGCTCATGTCGGCCGCGCAAGAGCTCGAGGTGCCGGAGCTGATCGAGGAGGTGCTCCAGCGCAGCGGCTACCTGGACTCGCTCGAGGCCGAGCGCACCATCGAGGCGCAGGGCCGCATCGAGAACCTCCAGGAGCTCGTCTCGGTCGCGCGCGAGTGGCGCGAGCAGACCGAGGACCCGACCCTCTCGAGCTTCCTGCAGGAGGTCTCGCTCTACTCCGACCAGGACGCGATCCGGGGCGACGGCTCGCTCGTCACCCTCATGACCTTGCACAACGCGAAGGGGCTCGAGTTCCGCGCCGTCTACCTGATCGGCATGGAGGAGGGGATCTTCCCGCACTCGCGCTCGATCGAGGAGCAGGGGATCGAGGAGGAGCGGCGCCTCTGCTACGTGGGGATGACGCGGGCGCAGGAGCGGCTGACGCTGCTGCACGCCAGCTCGCGCATGCTCTACGGCGGCCGCAACCACAACCTGCCCTCGCGCTTCCTCGACGAGCTGCCCGACGGCCACGTCGAGCGCGAGCGCCTGCGGCCCGCCTCGTGGTCGGGCTACGGCGCGCCGCGCCAGAGCCAGATCGCGCCGCGCGACGACGTCCCGGATCTCTCCACCGGCGACTCGGTCCGCCACTCGACGCTCGGCGAGGGCGTCGTCGTGCGCATCGAGCCGGGGGGCCTCGTCACCGTGCGCTTCGCTGACGACGGCAGCGAAAGGAAGCTCATGCTCGACTACGCGCCGCTCGTGAAGCTGTAGCGTCGCGTTCGTGTTCGAGGTCCGTCCCTGCGCCGACCAGGAGGAGTACGGCCGCGCGATCGGCGCGATCGGCCAGTACTTCAACCCGCCGCCGAGCGAGGAGTTCTTCGAGCGCTGGGTGCGGATGCTGCCGCACGAGCGGATGCACGCCGCCTTCGAGGACGGCCAGATCGTCGGCGGCGCGGGCGTCTTCCCGTTCGAGCTATCGGTCCCGGGCGGCGGCTCTCTGCCGTGCGCGGGCGTGACCGCCGTCGGCGTCCACCCGACGCATCGCCGGCGGGGCGTCCTGCGCGCGATGATGGACGAGCAGCTGCGCGACGTCCACGAGCGCGGCGAGCCGATTGCGGCGTTGTGGGCCTCGGAGGAGACGATCTACGGCCGTTTCGGGTACGGCATCGCCTCGTGGCAGGGGCAGCTTGCCGTGCCGCACGAGCGCGACGCATTCGCGGAGCCGCTCGAGGCAAGCGCAAAGACGCGCTTCGTCACGCCCGAGGAGGCACGCGGGCTCTTCCCTCCGATCTACGAGGCGGTGCGCCGAGAGCGACCGGGGATGACCTCGCGCAACGACGTGTGGTGGGAGGAACGGCACCTTCGCCAGGAGGACGACGAGGCCGAGGCGCCGCGGCGCTTCGTTGTGCTCGAGCTCGACGGCGAGCCGCAGGCATACGGGATCTACCGGACGCATTCCAGCTGGGAGGACGGCTCCTCGACGTCGCGGCTCGTCGTGCGCGAGGCGCTCGGCGCGACCCCTCAGGCGACGGCGGCGATCTGGCGCTTCCTCCTCGACGTCGACTGGATGGGCTCGGTCGAGCTCTATCTCGCCCCGCCGGACCACCCGCTCCTCCTGCTGCTCGCCACGCCTCGCCGGGCGCGCTACCGGATGGGCGACGGGCTGTGGGTACGGCTCGTCGACCTGCCCGTCGCGCTCAAGGGCCGCACGTACGGCGGCGGCGACGGCGAGCCGCTCGTGCTCGAGGTCCGCGACGCGGTCTGCGACTGGAACGACGGGCGCTGGAAGCTCGATGGCGGGGAGTGCGAGCGCACCGACGCCGAGCCGGATCTCGCGCTCGACGTCTCGGCGCTCGGCTCCGCCTATCTCGGCGCGGTCTCGTTCCGGCAGCTCCGCGAGGCGCTCCGCGTGGAGGAGCTGCGGGAGGGAGCGGTCGCGCGCGCGGACGCGCTCTTCGCGTGGCGTCCGCTGCCGTGGTGCCTCGAGATCTTCTGAAGCCTGGCCTTTAGGACCGGGTCACTTGAACGAGTGAACTTCCCGGGCCTACCGCTTTCGAGGGAGGCCCGGGTCGAAGGGTGGCCCTACTTTCCGGCCTCCCCATGCGGCTACTGCGGCTTCCCTCCTCCCCCCAGGGCAGGCGTCTCTTGGCGACGCTCATCGGCGCCGCCTGCGTCGCTGCCCTTGTCGCGTCCGCCATGGGGACCTCTTTCGCGTACGCATCGCCGACCGCGTACGTCCCGGAGAACCTGCTCGCAGCGGCCCGAGCTGATCCGAACGGGGTCTACCGCGTCATCCTCGAGGGCGCGGGCCCGCGGGGTCAGGTGCGCGTCGTCGACGCCGTGCGCGCGCGCGGCGCCAGGGTCGACCGGACGCTGAGGACGATCGCGGGCGCCTCGGCGACCGTCACGGGCCGGCAGCTCGTCGGGCTGGCCGCGGCCAAGGGGGTCGCCGCGATCACGCTCGACCGGCCGGTGCGGCTGCTCGACGCCGGCGGCGACTCGAGCGGCTTCTCGAGCTCGCAGCCGTGGCCGTACGCAGTCAAGGCCCAGCAGGACTGGGCAAAGACCGCCAAGGGGAAGCTCCCGGCAACGCCGTCCATCGCGGTCGTCGACTCGGGCGTCCAGGCCAACCGGCCGGACTTCGCGAATGGGGCGAGCGTCCTCACGCAGGTCACGATGGTCAACACCGGCACGCCGAACTCGCCGGCCGACGGCTACGGCCACGGCACCTTCGTCGCCGGCATCGCCGACGGCAGCGCCCAGGGATATGCCGGCACCTCGCCGACCGCGCCGATCGTCTCGATCGACGTGCTCGACGACCGGGGCATGGGGCTGACGAGCGACGTGATCGCAGCCTGCGACTGGATCGTCCAGCACAAGGGGCAATACGACATCAAGGTCGCGAACTTCTCCGTGCAGTCGTCGGCACCGGCGAGCGTGTTCTGGGATCCGCTCGACAAGGCGGTCGAGAAGCTCTGGTTCGACGGCATCACGGTCGTCGCGGCCTCCGGCAACTACGGCACGGGGAGCCAGCCCAGCGGCGTCCACTACGCGCCCGCCAACGATCCGTTCGTCATCACCGTCGGCGCCGACGACATCGCCGGCACCTCCGGCCCGGGCAACGACACGGCAGCGCCCTGGTCGGCGTGGGGCTACACGTACGACGGCTTCGCCAAGCCCGAGGTCGCCGCGCCCGGCCGCTACATGGTTGGCCCGGTTCCGGGGAGCTCGACGCTCGCGACGAGCCGTCCCGACGCGGTGGTCGCGCCCGGCTACGAGGAGCTCTCGGGCACCTCGTTCGCCGCACCCGTCGTCTCGGGCGAGGCCGCGTACCTGCTCGCGCTCAATCCGAGGTGGACGCCGGATCAGGTCAAGGGCGCGATCATGCTGTCCGCGAGGCCGGAACCGAACACGACCGCGGGTTCCGTCGGCGTCGGACTCGTGGACGTCGCGTCGGCCGGCGAGGTCAACAGGCCGCCGAACCCGAACGCGGCGCTCGACAAGTTCGTCAATCCGGTTCCGGGCGCCGGCTCGATCCCCGTCTTCGACACCGCTGCGTGGCAGGCGGAGGCGCTGAAGAACCCGAACTGGGACGCGCCGACGTGGAACGCGGCGGCGTGGGGATCGGCCGCATGGGGATCGGCCGCCTGGGGCTCCGCCGCGTGGGGTTCCGCGGCGTGGGGATCTGCTGCGTGGGGGTCGGCCGCGTGGGGCTCGTCGACGCTCGCGCAGCAGCTCGCTTCCGGCAACACGGCCTGGGGATCGGCCGCCTGGGGCTCGGCGGCCACGGCTGACGTGGCACCGGAGGGACGATGAGCGCCGCGGCGTTAGAGCTCGGCCCGCAGCTGCGGCGACCGCGAGGCGGCCCGATCGGTGGGCTCACGCCCGCGGCCTGGCTGTGCTGGTCGGCCGTGGTCCTGCCCGCAGCCGTCGGTGTCCCGCTCGCGGCGGCGCACGTCGGGGTGGTCAACTGGCCCCGCTTCATCCTCCTCGCGACGCTGGCGTCGACCTCGCAGCTTCTCTCGTTCCATCTCAACCGCAAGCGCGTCTTCCACCCGGCGATCGTCTTCATCGTCGCCGGCGCGCTGCTCTTGCCGCCGGAGCTGCTGATCCTGCTCGTCGTCCTTCATTGCTTGCCCGACTGGCTCAAGCAGCGCTATGCCTGGTACGTCCAGACGTTCAACATCGCGAACTACGTCGCGGCGGGCATCGCTGCCTGGGCGGTCGTCCAGGTCATCGGCATCCACGGCTCGGACGGACGGCAGGCGGTGGCAGGGGGTACCGCCGCGTGCACGTTCGTCCTGGTCAACCGGCTCCTGCTGTTGCCGATGCTCTGCCTCGGCCGCGGCCTCTCGCCGCTCGAGACCGGCCTGCTCGACGGGGAGGACATCACGATCGAGCTCGTCCTCGCCCTGATGGCGGTGCCTCTCGCGGAGTTCTGGGCTGCCAGCCTGCCGCTCGCGGCACTCGCGCTCGCGCCGCTCTTCCTCATCTACTTCACGCAGCGCGCCGTGCTGCGGCTGGAGGAGGCGGGGGAGACGATCCGCCGCCAGAACGCGTCGCTCGAGGAGGCCAACCGCGAGGTGATCGAGCGCTCGACGGCAGCCCTCGAGGCTCTCTCGGCGACGGTCGACGCGCGGGACACGTACACGGCCGGCCATTCGCGCCGGGTCGCTGCCTCCGCGATCGAGATCGCCCGGGAGCTCGGCCTCTCCGGCGCCGAGCTCGACCTCGTCGGCCAGGCGGCGCTGCTGCACGACATCGGCAAGATCGGGGTCCCGGACGCGGTGCTCCTCAAGGACGGCCCGCTCTCGACGGCCGAGTGGGTCGTGATGCGCACCCATCCGGAGGAGGGCGCGCGGATCATCGAGCGGCTCGGCTACCTCGACGAGATCGTGCCGGGCATCCGCCACCACCACGAGCGGCCCGACGGCCGCGGCTACCCCGACGGCCTGCTCGGCGAGGAGATCCCGCTCGCCGCGAGGATCATCCACGTCGCCGACTCCCTCGACGCGATGACGACCAAGCGCCTCTACCGCGACGAGCTCAGCTTCGAGGACGCGCTCGAGGAGATCCGCCGCGGCCGCGGCACGGACTTCTGCGCGAGCTGCGTCGACGCGCTCGAGCGGGCGGTCGCTACGAGGCTGATCGGCCGGCTGACGCCGGTGCGGGAGGTGGCGGCGTGAGCGCGATCTCCTACGGCGAGCGCATCCGTCACATTCCGTCGGCCGGGGTCCCCGCTGCGGCGCGCAACTTCCTCTACGGCACTGTCGCAGCGGCGGTCCTCGCAGCGGCCTTCACCACGAGGGCGTCGGAGGATCACGTCCACTGGACGGTTTTCGCCGCGCTGCTCGCGGGTGGCGCGTTCGCGCAGGTCTTCGCGACGCTCACGCCGGGGAACCAGGTCTTCCACACGGGAATCGCCTTCTCGATTGCGGCCGCCTTGCTGCTGCCCCCGGAGCTCGTCGTCGTGGTGTGCGTCGCCCAGCACGTGCCCGAGTGGCTGCGCCAGCGCTATCCGTGGTTCATCCAGACCTTCAACATCGCGAACGTCGTGCTGAGCGGGCTCACGGCGTGGGCGCTCCGCTGGTCGTTCGCCCGGGACGACGTGCACGTGACGTCCTCAGCGACCACGTGGGGAGTGATCGCCGCGGCGGCAGCGGCCGTGACCTTCGTCATGGTCAACCACGCGCTGCTCGCGCGGATGCTGCGGCTGGCTCGCGGCCACAACCTGACGGCGAGCGGGCTCTTCACGCTCGACGGTCTCCTCCAGGACCTGATCGTCGCCGCGGTCGGGGTCGCGATCGCCTTCATGCTCCTGCACTCGTGGGCGCTCGTCGTCGTGGTGGCGCTGCCGCTCGTGCTGATCCAGCGCGTGCTCGCGCTGCCGACGCTCCGCGAGCAGGCGCTCTCGGACCACAAGACGGGCCTGCTCAACTCCCGCGGCATCGACCAGCCGGCGCGCGCCGAGTTCTCCCGCGCGCGGCGGCTCGGACACCCGCTGTCCGTGCTGCTTTGCGACGTCGACGACCTGCGCGAGATCAACAACACATTCGGCCACCTCGAGGGCGACGCGGCGCTGATGGTGATCGCGTCCGCCTTCCGGGCCGAGCTGCGCGCATACGACCTCTGTGCCCGCTTCGGTGGCGACGAGTTCCTCGTCATCCTGCCGGAGACGGACGAGGAGGAGGCGGTGGTCGTCGCCGAGCGGATCCAGGCCTGGCTGGCGGACAATCCGCTGCCGACGAGCAGGGGCAAGCTGGCGGTCGGCATCTCCATCGGCGTCGGCTCGCTGCAGGACGGCGAGCCCGAGATCGGGACGATGCTCGCCCGCGCGGACGCCGCGATGTACACGAAGAAGCGCGCCGGCGGCCGCTCGTTCCTGACGGTCGGCTGAAGCTCGACCGCCGCGGGCGGGCGGTACAATCCCCCCGACCCGGGGCGGTTAGCTCAGTTGGGAGAGCACCAGCTCGACAAGCTGGGGGTCACTGGTTCGAGCCCAGTACCGCCCATCCCGCACCACTCCACACGATCAGCCCAGAGGCAGCGAGGCCTCGCCGGGGCGCGTGGCCACCAAATGGCCACCCTCGCCGCGTTCGCACCGGTGCGGCGCGGGAACAGCTGCGGCGGCCGCGAACATGAAGGACGTGGCTGCCCGCTCGATCCACATCCACCGGCCGGCGAACGTCCGGTACGCGCCGATCGGCGAGCTCGTCGGCGTCGCCGATATCAGGGCGCTCGCGGAGCCCGAGAACGGCGGCGAGCCGGCCGAGATCCCGCTACACGGGCTCGCGTTCGTCGACGTCGACGGCGAGACGCACGTCTACGTGATGGCGGAGCCGGAACGGCAGATCGTGATCCAGCAGCTGACCCGCGGGATCGTGCTGCCGGACTACTAGAGCAGGATCAGCGCGGCGAGCCGTGGCTCGCAGCGACCCGCGAGCTCGACCGCCTGGTGAAGGTCGACGTGGCCGGCTACGGCGAGCTGCTCCGCGTCGCGGACCGGGTAACCGGCGTCGAGCAGCCGCTTCAACCGCCACGCCTCGACGAGCTCCGCCTCGGTCGGAGGTCCCCAGCCGAAGCGGCCCTGCGCTTGCTGGGTGTCCATCACGCCGGCGGAGCCGTGGTCTTGAGGGATTGCAGGCGCGCGTAGTTCGCGTCGAGGACCTTCGCGCTGATCCGTGAGACCTGGCAGTCGAAGCGGAAGATCGCCTGCGAGCTGCTCGGCCTGAACATCGAGGCCTTCGAGCAGACGCAACGCAGCGACGGCAGTTGGGCGGACAAGTGGGAATGCGCGCTCGAGGTCGAGGCTGAGAAACCAAGCAGGCTCGGCGCGGTCGGGCTCGCGCTCGTGTTCTCCGCGAGCGAGGAGACGATCGGCAAGGCCTGGAGCGGCTGGCAACGTCACCGTGCCTACTTCGACTGGCTCGAGACACGCGGCTACGAGATCTCCGCCGCCGAGAAGCGCGAACTCGACGGGAAAGCTCCCCGGTGAAGGTCACCTGGATCACCTATAACGGGCCGCTGCGGGGAGATCGTCCGCGCGAGGAGCGTGCGTGAGAGACCAGCTCCTCCTCTGCGGACCAAGCGAAGGCGTTCGTGCGCGGCTCGAGCTGCTGTTGTCGCCGGCGATCGTCGACGCGATCGAGGAGCTCGTCGAGCTGCGCGTGCGCGAGGAGCTCGCGGCTCGCGACACCCGGACGGCGCAGCGGACGTGGCTGACGCTCGAGGAAGCGGGGAAGGAGCTCGGCTGCAGTCCGGATGCCGTGCGGATGCGGGTGAAGCGTGGCCGGCTCGAGTCGCGCCGGCAGGGGCGCCGGGTCTATGTGAGCGCGGCGTCGGTTGAAAGGCTGTCGTGCGCGGCGTAGGATTGGGGCTCATCCATGAAAGAGCCCCGGCACGGCTGGACCCGCCCGGGGCGCGGACACAGGAGGTAAGTCCAGTGTCGGACGCATCCTACGGCGCCGAGTCGCGCGAGCCCGTCTACAGCGGCAGCCGGCGCATCCCGAACCTCTACCAGCGACGGCTCGCCGACGGCACGCTGATCTTCGAGGCGAAGCTCAAGCGTGCCGGCAAGGTACGCCGCTACCGGCTGCAGGCGGAGACGAAGACGGACGCGATCGCGGAGCTGCGAGCGCTCGAGGTCGATCTCGACCGCGGTGAACAGCGCTCGCCGGCGCTTGCGCTCACAGTCTCCGACCTCGCCGCCGACTGGCTCGTTCACCTTGAGGCCCGCACAAGCCACCGTGACCCGCGGCAGCGTCGCTCGTTCCGCACCGTGGCTCTCTACCGGCAGAGGTTCGAGAAGCACATCGAGCCCGAGCTTGGCCATCGCGCCGCGAACGAGCTCACGGTTCGCGACATCCGCCGGCTGATCGATCGGCTCGCGGCGAAGAAGCTCGCGCCGGGGACGATCACCTCGACGGTGAACATCCTCTCCGGCCTTCTCCGGTATGGGATCAAGAACGGCCAGGTCGACCGCAACCCTGTCCGAGATCTCGACCGCGACGACCGGCCCGGCAGCGGCCGCGTCAGCGAGCCCCGCTACCTGTCCCCGGACGAGCTCGAGCTGCTCTTCTCGAAGCTCACCGACACGTTCCGGCCGGTCGCGCTCACCTGCGCTCTCGCCGGCCTCCGGATCTCGGAAGCGCTCGGCCTCCGCTGGCGCGACGTCGACTTCAAGACCGAAGAGATCCACGTCCGGGAGCAGCTCGGCGCGAACGGTGAGCTCGTCCCCGTCAAGACGACAGCCTCGGCGGCGCCGGCGCCTTTGCTTCCGCAGCTCGCGCGCGAGCTCCGCGCGCACCACGCCCGTCAACGCGAGCGCGGCTTCGACCGCGTCCGCCCCGACGCGCTCGTCTTCACCACCGCACGCGCGCGTCCGCAGTCGCGGCGCAACGCGCTCCGTGCAGTCCACCACGCGGGCGACGAGGCCGGGCTGAACCCGAAAGGAGCGCAGCCGGTCGGGCTGCACGACCTCCGCCATTCGTTCGTCGCGAACGCGCTCGCGGTCGGCGTCACGCTCCCTGAGGCGGCGACACTCGCCCGGCACGCCGACGCGCGCATCACGGCGATCGTCTACGCCGGCGTCACCGAGGAAGCCCGTAGCGCGATCGCCGGCAAGCTCACCGCCGCCGGGCTCGGAACCTGACCAAGGAGAAGGAGGGCACAGTGAGGAGACTCATCGCAACACTCGCCATCGCGGCCGCGCTCGCCGCGATCGCCGCCACCGGGAGCGGCAAGACAACAGGAGGGTTCGTCGCCAGCTCGGCCGTGGCCCACGCGGGTGGCTCAGGCACCAGCGAGTCCGACGGAGTGGGGCTGTGCGGCCCGTACTTCAACAACACAGGAGTGCCGGGGCTGCAGTATCGGCAGCAGGTCTTCGACGACCCCGCGGGGCAGTCGCCGACGCCGACCTCGCTGACCGCGAACATCACGCTGAAGAACGATCTGATGTCCGGCAACAGCGGGGACCTCGTGGCTTCGTGGGATCTCCTCGGGACCTCGACCTCGAATCCGAACTACTGGATCCAGGCGGGGGTCATGCAGGGAGACAACCTCAACAGTGGTGTGCCGTTCATCTACGTCGAGACGCACGGAGGCTCCTACAACGGCAGCAACGTCGACGGGCACCACATCTTCGCCAATGCACAGCTCGGCACGACGTACACGATGAGTGTGTATGCGGCGAGCTCCACTCAGTACTACGCCACCGTCAAGGCGGGGACGACGACCTATCGGTATCCGTCGTCTGGCTACGTCACCTACACAGCCCCGCTGAACGACGCGCAGGTCGGCAACGAAGAAATGGACGTCGGAGACGCCTGTCAGTACGACGACAGCGCGTACGCGAACGTCACGCTCAACAACAACCAGACCTGGGTCCTCGCGAACGGCTCCTGCGCCTACGGCGAGTTGTGCTTCACGAACTTGCCGCCGACGCCGTACGAGTCACAGACGCAGACCAACATGCTGCTGAAGAGCTGGTACACCCACGGCTTTGAGTCGTGGGGAAACAACTGCTACGTGCAGGGCAAATGCATGGCCCCGGCTCCGTAAGGGCCGACTCTTAGCGGTGGGGCCGGATGCGCCACGACGGCGTGTCCGGCCTCTTCGCTGACTGCCAGTCGGAGCGACTCGCCTGCACACCGACGACCCGCAGAAGTTGCCCGCTTGTCCCGCGCGGCACGCGCCAGCTACAGAGGGTCTGCTCGTAGCCGTCGAGCAAACGCACAGCCTCGACGCGTTGGACGAGTCGTGTCTTCCCCACGAACGCCTTGCCGCAGCTCACGCTGACTCCGTCCGCATAGACGTTGATCGTCACGGCCGTGAAGGAGCGTCCCGCCGTCGGTTGCGCACGGCTGAACAAGAAGGCGACGGAAGGCGGAACGTGCGCGCCCGATGCCGCCGGCGCGAACGCAATCAGCCCCCCGAGAGCGATGGCAAGCGCGAGCCCGTAGCGGAGTCTCACAGGCGGATCTTGACACCGGACAACCCCGATGTCTACCTCTCGCGGGCGCCGGTTGCCGCACCCCCGAGCCGGGAGCTACGGTCGCCTAGTAGACCAGACGAAGGGAGAGACGAGATGTACGCCGAGGTGAACCTGTCCGACGGGACGAAGCTCAAGACCGAGGAGAACATGAGCGCCGAGGACGTGATCGGTCGGATCCGCGAAACGAGCCGCCCTGACTGGTCCGCTGTCGGCTTCGTCGCGATCCACACCTTCGACGGGAAGACGGTCCGCGTGAACCCGCTGCAGATCGTCTCGCTCCGCGACGTCGTCGGCTTGCCAGACGAGTGAGCGTGACCGCCTACTTCTGGCGCTACAAGGCTGAGCAATCGCAGGAGTTCGAATCGGTCGACGAGGCCGTCAGGTTTCTGGCGTGGGGTGAGGATGCGGGACTCTCTCGTCGAGTGACGGCCGCATCGTCTGTGGCGACGGACGAGTGCTCGCGGGGGACGAGCTCGAGCGCCTCGTGCAGGAAGCATGGCGCGATCTTTGCTGACTCCCGTGGCCACCGTGGCCACCGTCGCTGTTCGGTGGGGTTCGGCGCGGAACGAACGTTCGGTGGCGATTCGGCGTAGCGGAGCCGCTTAGCGCACGGGTGCGCACCCGTGCGCACGGGTGCCCTGTTTCGACAAGCTGGGGGTCACTGGTTCGAGCCCAGTACCGCCCATTTCCCCCGAACTTCCGTAGACGCCTGAGAACCGCTTGATCAAGCCGTTCTCGGCGATCGAGCTCAAAACGCCACAGGGTGTCGCAGTCCCGCGGGGACAGGTGGGCGCTGGCTGCTGAATGCGTTGTTTCCGTCACGCGTGTCAACGAGCGGCCAGCACGGTATTCAAGCGAGAGGACGTCGATCCCATTCCACGACTGCCCCTACCTCCGAGTCATCGTCCACCAACCGCGCGAGCCGGTGTTATCTGTCTCGGTGCCGATGATGGTCCCGTTGGCCCTGATCCTGCCGCGGGAATGCGACTTGTAGCCGGCCGCTGAGTCCACAGTGCGCATCCGAATCTCCCGACCCTCGACCGTCCCGGTGAGTGCGAAAACCGCCTGGATAGGCTTGGTGGCCTCGACGGCGGTTCCAGTGAATGCTCCGGTCTTCCTGTTGAAGGTCATGATCCGGAATGTCGCCTTTACGGTGGCTCCCATATTGGGGCCAGCCGTCCAGTGCGACACGTGCACATAGGTGCCAACGATGGTGCGAGGGCCGGTTGCGGGAGGCTGCGACGTTTGCGAGCTGGTGCTGCCCAGCGCGAGGAGTGGTACGGCGACGGCGGCAGCGACCACAGCAATCAGCGCGGAGGCGAGCATCCGGCGGCGTCGCGACCCAGGCCCAGCCACGGCGCCAACCACCGCGGAGGCGAGCATGCGGCGGCGTCTGAGCCTGGGCTGCTTCACAATCGCCGCGCCGCGGAGCGGTGGAAACTCGCTGCGCAGTCCTTCGGCGATGACCTGTGCGATTCGCTCGGGTCGCTCAACGTCTTTTAGGCGATAGAGCCCTAGGTCTTGAAGATCGATGCCGGTCGGAAGGTCGTGCCCAACGAGCTCTCGGGTCGATGAGGAAAGCAGCACTTGACCTCCATGCGCGACCGCACCCACACGCGCCGCACGATGAACGGAGAACCCGATGTAGCGCTCCCCGCTGGCAGAAGCTTCACCGGTGTGAATCCCGATCCTGACGAGAACCGCGACGTTGTCCGCCCACTGCTCCTTGGCCAAGGCGCGCTGGATCGAGACCGCAGCGGCTACGGCACTCGCTGCACTGCGGAATGCGACGAAGAACGCGTCGCCGTGTGTGTCGATCTCCTCGCCTCCGTGGCGTGCGAACGCGTCCCGCAGAAGCGCCTGGTGCCGTTCAAGCAGTTCGCCGTAGGGCCTGCGTCCGAGCTGCTCGAGCAATCTGGTGGACCCCTCGATGCCCGTAAAGAGGAAGGTGACCGTGCCGCCCAGACGCTCACTCATGCTGCACTCGCAACAACGTTCGCCTACACCATGCCGACTGTCAACGGACTCGAGGAGACCGACGTCAACGGGTCTACGCGGGGGGAGTGACCGCCACTCTCTTGACCTGGACGACGTTGTCTGCTCCCCAACCACCGGTGTCGCTTACAGCGACAAGAACCAGTTTGCCTGCAACCTTAGTCACTCTCTGCACCAGCCTGCCGTGGCCCTGGATGCTGGCGTATGGGACGTCCGACCAAATTCCGGCGATGTTCAGGTTAGGCTCGATGCCACCGGTAAATGTCCCGGCGATCGACCCTTGTCCGCCTCGGTACTGGTACATCTCGTACACGCAGGTTCCGGCCTGCCGGACATAGAAGTGAAAGCCAGGAAGCGCCGGCCACCTGTAAACGCCTGTCAAGTCAAGACGCGCCCCATCGAGTTTGGGAGCTGCGGCGGTGTTGGAGCAGCTCACGGCAACGTCAGGCGACGGTTGCGACGTGTGCGGGCTGTTGCTGCCCAGCGCGAACAGCGGTACAGCGATGGCGGCAGCGACGACGCCGACCAGCGCGGAGGCAAGCATGCGGCGGCGTCTGAGCCTAGGCTGCTTCACAATCGCCGCGCCGCGGAGCGGTGGAAACTCGCTGCGCAGTCCTTCGGCCATGACCTGTGCGATTCGCTCGGGTCGCTCAACGTCCTTGAGGCGATAGAGCCCTAGGTCTCGAAGAACGACGCCGGCCGGAAGGTCGTCCGCAACGAGCTCCTGAGTGGACGAGGAAACCAGCACTTGGCCTCCGTGGCCTACCTCACCCACGTGCGTCGCACGATGGACTGAAAGCCCGATGTAGCGGTCGCCAGCCGCATCGGCCTCAGCGGTGTGAATCCCGATCCTGACGAGGACTGCGACGTTGTCCGGCCACTGCTCCTTGGCCAACGCGCGCTGGATCTCCACCGCCGCCGAGACGGCGCTCGTAGCGCTGCGGAATGCGACGAAGAACGCGTCGCCGTGTGTGTCGATCTCCTCGCCTCCGTAGCGGGGGAACGCGTCCCGCAGAAGCGCCTGGTGCCGTTCAAGCAGCTCGGCGTAGCGCTCGCGCCCGAGTTGTTTGAGCAATCTCGTCGACCCCTCGATATCCGTGTACACGAAGGTGACGGTGCCGCCCGGACGCTCAGACATGCTGCACTCCGCGGCAAGGTTCTCGCACGGCATGCCGACTGTCAACGGCTCGGAAGCTTCCATTCTGCTGCCTGTTAGCAGCCGAAGCGGGAATGCGACCGACCAACCGTGGAAAGGATCTGGAAAGAAGATACGGCCTCAGCCGACTTCTGACGGCAGAACGCCGTCGTCAAAATGCTTGTTTTCCAGCTACTTGGCGTTCGTTGGCAACTGGTGGCCAATGAGCTGGCTCGATCGACAAGCTGGAGATCACTGGTCCGAGCCCAGTACCGCGCGTTTCCCTCGCTGTAGCGAGTACCTCATTACCACTTCGAGCGACGCCCGCGGCGGCTCGTGTACATGAGCTTCGGCCGGGCCGTCTTCATGCCCGTCGCCTCGAACTGCTCGCGGTGGCCGAGCATGGTCGCGACACGGCTCACATCCGCCTCCTGCCGGGGCAGGACGAG
>Ga0209810_1001936_pt1 | contig 27421 bp, 20 predicted proteins | sample Coa_R1_7_FD_187159 | JGI IMG/M metagenome (GOLD analysis project Ga0209810, IMG submission 187159) | Surface soil microbial communities from Centralia Pennsylvania, which are recovering from an underground coalmine fire - Coalmine... | ecosystem: Environmental > Terrestrial > Soil > Unclassified... | reverse complement strand
ACCTGTGAAGACCATATCGATGGCGGCAATTGAGGGCAGGTCGGTGGAGAGGCCGGGGTCGAAGGTGGCAATATCGGATACGCCCGCTTCCGGGTCAACGAAGACCTGCTGGGAGGCCGGTGCTTTGGTTGGTCCGCTTGGCCCGTTATTGCCACCACCACCGCTGCCACAGGCAACCATGAGTATGGCTACCAGACAGAGCAGAGGTGGTAGGATCCCGGTACTCAGTCTTTTACTGAGACGCATTCGTGCATTCTCCTTTGTTCAGATAGGTGGTAAACAAAATCAGTTGACCAGGGTAAAGCACATAACTCTACCCATTACAATTAACGCCGGTGTTCCTTGCGCTTCTCCCTCCTTTCGTTCCGGTTCAGTAATTGGTCATCTCATGTATTGGGTCTGGAAGCAGGTGGAGACTCTATCAGCAGGAGGAGAGATTTCTCAGCGGCGATGATCGCGAGCGATTTGAAATAATCATCAATAATCTCCTGGCCTCCTTTTTTTGCTCCCGTAATGTATTACGCTCGCATTCTTGCCAATTCTCTCATCCATGAGTAATATTGCGAAAATTGCCTCGCGATGATCATAAAAAAAGAGGAGCGATCAACTGATCGCTCCTCCCTCTGTGCCTGACCATGACCCATCAGTGGCCTAATGAGCGGCGATGTAGATGTTGCCCCAGTCGTTGGGTGGCGTCAGGTCCTGCGGGTTGAAGACGACGCCCTTGACGTAGGGCTTGAGGACGAAGGTGTTGGTCACCTGATACATCGGCAGCCAGGCCACGTCGTTGACCAGTTGCTGCTCGGCCTGGTTGTACTGGGCCAGGCGCGCCGTCTGGTCAGGGTTGATGTCGGCCTGCTCCAGCAACTGCTGCGTCTGCTGCTGGGTGGCGGCGTCGGAGGTGTTGTTCTGGCCGTAGTTCATGTTGTTGTTGGGAACGCCCTTATCGAACTGCAGGGTGGTCCAGTCCTGCGGGTCAGGATAGTCGGCGATCCAGCCAATGTTCCAGAACTGCAGGCCATGCGGGTTGTTGGTGGCGGCGGTGATGTCGTCGAGCAGCTTGTTGAAGTCGACGGGAGCCGGCTTGACGCTGACGCCCAGCACGGTTTGCCAGGTCTGTACCAGCGCCGCCACTTCGTTATCCAGCTCGGTTGTGCCGCTTGGGTACTCCAGCCTGATCGCCGGAACCTGCGAGACGCTAGTCCAGCCTTCCTGCTGCATGCCCGTCTGGAACAACTGTTTGGCCAGCGTCGGGTTGCCGCTTGTACTCTGGGTGCCATCAGGCCCCTTGAGGCCAGGGAAGTAGCCGGGCATGCCCTGCGGCACGATGTGGTTGGTCGGGATGACAGTGCCTTTCCAGATGGACTGAGCGATCTGGTTCTTGTTGATGGCCAGCTCGAAGGCCTGGCGAATGTCGATGTTGTCGAACGGCTTGACCAGGTAGTTCATGGTGTAGTACGCAATCCAGAGCTGCGGTACCTGATGGAACTGGCCGTTGGGCAGGTTTCTCGCGGCTGACAGATCAGCGGAAGGGACACCGGCGATGTCAACCTGACCGACCTGGTAGGCGCGATAGGTGGTGTCAGACTGCTTGTAGAAGGGGAAGCGCACTTCCTGCAACTGCGGGTGTGGCCCGTAGTAGTTGGGGTTGGGAACGAAGTCGATTTCCTGGTTATGGATATAGCTCTTGACCTTGAAGGGGCCGTCGCCGCCGCCCTCGGTCAGGTGGTCGGTAAAGCCCTTGTTGCCGTACTTGTCGATCAGGCTCTTCTCCACTGTGTAGGAACACGAGTAGGTCAGCGCATCCAGGAAGTACGACGCCTTCTTACTGGTGATGATCTGAACGGTGTTGGGGTCAGGCGTCAGCACGCTGTCGCCGATGATGGTCTTGATCTTGCCGGCAACCAGCTTATCGGAGTCTTTGATCAACGCCAGGTAGATGGGGCCAACAGTCGACTTTTCCGCCGGTTGCAGGGCGCGGTCGATGCTGTAGGCTACGTCAGCAGAGGTCAGCGGGGTGCCGTCGCTGAACTTGAGGTTAGGCCGCAGGTGGAACGTCCACGTCAGCCCGTCGCTGCCTTCGCTGTAGGAAGCGGCTTCCTGCGGGACGACCTGGAGCTTGTCGTTCAATTGCACCAGGCCCGTGAAGACCATATCGATAGCGGTAATCGAAGGGGCATCGGTAGAGAGGCCGGGGTCGAAGGTGGCAATATCGGATACGCCCGCCTCAGGATAGACATACACCTGTTGAGAGGCAGGGGCTTTGCTGACGGTCGTGCTGCTATTGCCGCTCCCGTTGCTTCCACAGGCAACCATAAATATGGCAACCAGGCAGAGCAGCGCAGGCAACAACTTCATACTCAGTTTCTTGCCAGATTGCATTTGTGATATCTCCTTACGAGAAAAATGCTTATCCTCTACAAAAAAGCTACCGTCACGTACAGTTTAGACTGTACACCGGGACCACTGACACGGTAGTCTTAGTATTATACGTACCAGCAGAAATAAATCTCACAGGGGTCAGAAAATCTTGAAATAGATGTGTTGCATCTATAAAAGCTGAACAGCTTATTCGGTACGAAAGCGTCCCCTGTCATGCTGAGCGGCAGCGAAGCATGACAGGGGCTACATAGCTCTGTTCTGCCGCTCAGGCAGAACAGCTTTTCAGGCTTGCTGAGCCTGCACGATATAGATGTTGGCCCAGTCATCCGGGGGAATGATGCCTTGCGCGTTGTCGACGATGCCGACGACGTTGGAAGAGCGGAGAAAAGTTGTGGTGACCTGGTAGAGGGGTAGCCAGGCAACATCGTTGACCAGTTGTTGCTCGGCCTGAGCGTAGGTCTGGAAGCGCGTGCTTTGCTGCATGGTGGCGTCGGCTTTTTCCAGTTGCTGCTGCGTGAGTTGCTGGCGGGCCGCGTCGCCGCTCGTATTCTGTCCGTAGTTCATATTGTTGTTGGGCGAGGCTTTATCGAACTGCAAGGTCAGCCAGTCCTGCGCGTCGGGATATTCGCCTACCCAGGCCAGTCCCCAGAATTGCAGGCCGTTGGGGTTGTTGGTGGCGGCAGTTACTCTGTCGAGCAGGGTGTTGTAATCGACCGGGGCAGGCGTGACGCGGACGCCCAGCACCTGCTGCCACATCTGGATGAGGGCCGTGACCTCCTGATCCATCGTTGAGAGGCCGGTGGCGTAGGTCAGGGTGATGGGCGGCATCTGGGCTACGCTGCTCCAGCCCTCTTGCCGCAGGCCCTGGCTCAGCAGCGATTTTGCCAGCGTGGGGTTGCCCTTGAGGTTGGCGGTGCCGTCGGGTCCCTTCAGGTTCGCATTATAGCCGGGCATGCCCTGCGGCACGATGTGATTGGTGGGCAGCACTGACCCTTTCCAGACCTTGCTCGCGATGGCCGTTTTATCGATGGCGAGGGCGAACGCCTGGCGAATATCGATGTTATCAAACGGCTTAACCAGGTAGTTCATGCTGTAGTAATCGATCCACAACTGCGGCACCTGGTGGAAATCGCTGCGTTTTTTGTCAGCGGCAAAAAGCGAGAGGGGAACGCCGGTTGTCTGTACCTGCCCCTGCAGGTAGGCGCGGTACGTCTGGTCGGGCGTGCTGTAGAAGGGGATGACCACCTTTTGCAACTGCGGCAGCGGCCCATAGTAGTTGCGGTTAGGGACAAACTCAATTTTTTGTCCGTGAATGTACTGCAGCACTTTGAAGGGGCCTGCGCCGCCGCCCAGATTCAGGTGGTCGGTGAACTGCGCGCCGTAGGTGGTAATCAGGCTTTTCTCGACGACGTAGGCGCTGTTGTTGGTGAGCATAGCCGGGAAATAGGCCGCCTTCTTGCGCGTGATGATCTGCACCGTGGAGGCATTGGGCGCGAGCAGGCTATCGCCGATCAGCGTTGAAACCCTGCCTGCCAGCAGTTGATCGGAGTCCTTAATCAGCGCGAGATAGATGGGAGCGATGCTCGACTGTGTGGCAGGCTGCAAGGCGCGGTCGAGGCTGTAGATGACATCGCTGGCGGTCAGCGGCTGGCCATCGCTGAACTTCAGTTTCGGTTTGAGATGGAACGTCCAGGTCAGGCCATCGCTGCCGAGGCTCCATGTTTGCGCCAGTTGTGGCTGCACCTCCAGCTTATCGTTGAGCGAGACCAGCCCGGTGAAGATCATAGAAATGGCGCCGGTAGAGGGCTGGTCGGTGGCAAGAGCCGGGTCCAGCGTGGTGAAATCGGAGATGCCGGTCTCCGGTTCGGTGTAGACCTGTTTTGAGGCCGGGGCTTTCACCAGTCTGATGGTAGAGTTGCCGCCAAAAAGCGTACAGGAAGAGAGCGATAAAACGATGAAGCAGAGAAAAAATGGCGCAAATATCTTCCGGTCTATTTTGAGAACTGGCATCATGGCCGCTCCTTAGATAAACAGCTTATGCGATTTTGATACCTTTTCGTTGTGTTTCCAGGCCCGTCCATCCGCAGGGCGGCCCTTACGGGCTGCCTGCGGGTGGAGGTGCTTACTACTCTGGGAGTGGAATGGGAACCAGCGCATTGCGCTGCGGGAAGGCGGCGGCACGCAGGGCGACATACAGGATGCTATCGGCGCTGGTAGAGGCCAGGTCTCTGGGCCACGCCATAAATTCCTCACCGGCAGCCTGCACGATTTGCAGCGTATGGCCCTGATCGAGCGCGGCATCGGCCTGCGAGGCGACGAGACCAACGATGGCGAAGAGGGCGCGCGGGTCATGGCCGAGGCGCAGATAGCGGCGGGCTGTGCCAGATGCTCCATCCAGGTCGCGGTCAAGCAGTTGCCGGGTGAGCGTATCGAGTAGCGCGGGGGCAAGCAGACCGCCGCCGAGGCCGAGCGAGGCCGGGGGCTGCGCGGCTCCCTTTTGCGCGCCGAGTTCCTTGCTGAGCGCGTTGACGTACACGGCGGCGGTAAAGAGCAATGGCAGCGCCTCGATGTCCTGGAGCTGAGCGAAGACAATGCGGGTAGCGGCAGCAAAGAGCAGGCCATGCGCGGCCTTGATGAAGGCTTCGCGGTCTCCATCGCCGACTTTTTGCATCACGTCGGCGGCGGCCATCGAGATGACGGAGCCAATGCCGCGCGCGGACGCGCCGCCGGGGATGAGCGCGTTATAGACGCCCTGACAGATCTGTTCGGCGTCGGCATTGCCGGTAATCAGGGCGCGCAACGGCAGGGCGTTTTCGTTCTTCGGCGCGGCCAGCCGCGTGCGATAGCTGGCGACGCTGTGGGCCGGGTCGGCGAGGAAGGCGCGCACAGTATTGACCCAGTCCGGCTCCTCTGTGTGCAGCGGCAGGTGGGGCGTCAGCCAGTGAATATAATTGGGGGCGCGGTCTCCCCATTCGACGGCATCGAGCAGCTGCGAGCCGCGTACCGCGAAGGTGAGGGGATGGCCGCCATTCTGGAAGGTGGTGGAGATGCCGTCATAGATGCGTACCAGCATGGTGCGATAATCCGCGCCGGTGCCATAGAGGCCGAAGAGCAGGCGTTCGACCATCGCGGGGTCGTTGTTGAAGACGGCATCGTGCATCATATCAGCCATCGTCTTATCTTCCGGCAGATCGCTGGGGAAGAACGGCTCAGGGTAGGTATCCTGCGTATTGCGGCCTGCCCGCACTGCTGGCAGCGTGCCGACGAACGCCGAGGTAAGGACGGCAATTTCTCGCTCGCGGTGCAGCAGATCATACTCTGGCCCGCGCGGCAGCGAATTGAGCCAGAAGCTGAGCATGCTGGCTGCCGTCAGCGTCAGGATGGCGTGGCCGTCGGGGTCGCCGTGACAGGCAATCATGCCGATACGCCCGGCCAGCTTGTAAGCGAGATCACCCTGGCGCAACAGGTCGCGGGTGGCGGAAATAATTTGCTCGGTGTTGCCATAAACAAGCGCGTCAAGGAGAGCCGAGATGTCGGCTCTCATCCCTACTAATGCCATAGAATCACTCCTGAAAAAAGGTGGATGTTATTGCTGATCGATTGTTTCTTGTAGTTCGCGGATAGCGCGGTCGATGCGCGGAATCTCGGCGTACTCTTCGTCGGCCAGTTTGAGGCCGCGTTCCATATAGAGTTCCGCCAGCCGGGCGCCCCGGTCGCCGCGTGTGAAAGCGGCTGCCAGCAGGTCGGAGGCGCGGTACTTTTCCGGCAGGAAGCGGGCGATGCGCTGCATCTTCTGGCGCGTTTCCTGAAGCAGGCCGCTATCGCGGCCCTCCAGCGCGTAGCGGGCCATGCCCACCAGCTTGCCCAGTTCTGCCAGGCGCTGCCGGTCGGTCATGGATTGTAACAGCAGTTCTTCGGCGTCCAGTTCGTCCAGGGCGGGCAGTTCCTCCTCTTCCCCGGCCTCTTCGAGGGTGGGAAGCTCGCCGGCAGACTGCATATATTTCACATACAGCAGGCCATATTCCTGGCAACCTTCGGCTACCAGCTGCATGCGCGCTGCCTCGTCTCTGGGATTGACGGTTCCCAGGTCACACAGGTCGTCGTCGCGGCGCTCGGCCAGGATGCGCAGTTGCTCAAGGCTGCGTCCCTCCTCCAGCATGGGCGGAATGGGCATCACGGGAACATTCGTTGCCTGACGCAGTTCTTCCGGCGGCAGTTGTGCGGCCAGGAAGGATGGCAGGTATTTGGCCAGTGAGAGCGGGGTGGGCGGAACAACGCAATAGGTGCAAAAAACGGCCCGTGAATCGGCGCTGCTGCTGGCGTAAAAGATGGCATGGCCTTTTGGTGCCTGTGGGTTGCCTCGCACAAAACGAAAACTCATCAGAAAATCCTCCTACCCGAATCTGCTCCTTCATACATAATAGGCCGTTTTGCCGGTGATAACAAGGCTATTATAACCCCTTAATCAACTGTTTGAGCCGCGCGGCCAGTAGTTTGTTTCGCTCGCTTTCTTCCCTGCTCATCTCTTCTCCGCCAGTTGGAATGCTCGCGACGTAATCTTTGATCTGCCGGACAATCTCTGCTGCTCCGGCAATGCGTACATAGCCGTTGAGAAGGGTGCGCGCCTGTTCCTCCTGTTGCAGGAGGACAAGCGTGATAGCAGCCTGAGCATACAACTCACTATATTGACGAAGGAACGTCGTCCATTGTTGCGCGGTGGTGAGCGTTTTCATAACTTGCTCGACCAGCGCGATAGCATCGTTCATGGCGGTTAAAGCTCGCGCCGGTTCGTTGCGCGCCAGCCAGACTCCCGCCAGTTCATACTGTGTATCGGCCTCGCCCAGTGGCTGCTGCTGCTGGCGGTAGAGCGTCAGGGCCTGTTCCAGATCGCTCTGTGCCTCGTCCAGTTGCCCGTTGCCCCGGCGCGCGAGGCCGAGCGAGAGCATGCTATCGGCCTGTCCGATGAGGTCGTCACTCTGGTTGAAACGGGCCAGCGCCGCCTCGCACTGCTCGATGGCCTCTTCCCATTGCTCCCCGCGCCCGATCAGCGTCTGCGCGACCCCCAGCAGCGCAGCCCCGTCGCCGTTGAGGCTTTCGAGCAACTGGAACTGGCGACCGGCCTGCTGGAAGGTCGAAGCGGCCGCATCCAGTTCGTCGCGAGCCAGCCGCGCGCGGGCCATACCCAGCAGCGCCTCGGCCCCAATCAGCGGCTCCTGCTGCCCCTCGGCCTGGTTATGGGCATCGCTGAAGCGCGCCTCGGCCTGCGTGAAATCGCCTTCGGTCAGCAGCAACTGTCCCTCGGTCAGCAGAATGGTTGGCAAGACCTGTTTGCTGATGGGGCTATTGTGCGCGCTGGCCTGCGCCTGCTTGAGATAGGTTGCGGCCTCTCCCAGTTGCCCGGCGAAGATGGCCAGGCTTGCCAGCCGTGCCTGCGCCTCTGCGACTCCAGCCGCTTCCGCGATGCGGGCAAACATCTCCTGCGCGTCCCGGTACACGAGCCGCGCCTGCACCGTGCGTCCCTGCTGGCGGTAGATGTCACCGAGGCCAAGCAGGGCGCGGCTTTCCGCTTTCACATCTTGCGTTGCCTGCGCCGCACGCTGCGCGTCGTCAAAGGTTCTGACCGCCCGTTCCAGCAGGCCCTGGCGGCGCTGAATCTCGCCCAGATTGACGGTGGTATCCGCCACTCCTTCGCGATAGGCAATCGCTTTGTAGGTGCGCAGCGCGCGTTCGGTCATAGAACTGGCATAAGCAAGCTGGCCGCGCCGCATGTTGATCTCGCCGAGCAGGCGGTTGGCGTTGGCGACCCCCAGCGCGTTCTGCATGTCTGTATAGCGTTGGAGCGCCGACTGCGTGCTGGTGAGCGCCTGGTCGACGCGCCCGTGCAGCAGGGAGATCTCTGCCAGGCCGATGTTTGCATCGGCCTCGCCCAGTTCGTACTCGATGACTTGCGACAGCTTCACCGCTTCGGCAAACGCGCTGCTGGCCCGGTCGAGTTGTAGCTCGTCGAGATAGATGCGCCCCAGACCGAGCAGGGCATCCACGACGCCGAAGTTATCGCGGTTGGCCCGGTACACTTCCAGGGCGCGTTCGTAATCGGCGCTGGCCCCGGCAAACTGGCGCAGGATGCGCTGAATATCGGCCAGGCTGCGTCGCGCGTCTGCCTCGTTGATGCTATCATGGGAGGCGGCATAATGATCGATAGCCTGCCGGTAGTATGCTGCCGCCTGCTCATAATGGCCGCGTTGCAGGTTGATATGGCCCAGCGCCAGCGCCACATTGCCCTCGCCCTGCGCATCATGTTCGGCGCTATAGAGCCTGCCCGCGTCTTCATAGGCATCCTGCGCGCGATCCAGGTGGGCCATCTGTCGCTCGACGTGGCCCAGCGCCAGTTCTGCCCCGGCCTCGTTTAGCGGTCGCCCCGCTTCCTGATAGAGTTTGATAGCGCGCCGGTAACTGCTCGCCGCTTTGTCCAGCATATTGTTCTGTCGCTGCACATCCGCCAGCAAGAAGCGACTATCCCCGGCGCGTTTGTAGTCGCCCGCCAGGCGAAAACGCACCTCGGCATCACTGAATGCCTCCGAGGCCACATCCAGTTTGCCCTCGTTGAGGGCATCTATCCCGCGCTGCCAGCTCTGTTCCGCTGCTTTTGTATCCTGTGTTGTCATATTGTTCTCTTCTATTCACTCTCTGAGAAGAGGAATACTCCTGCTTTGATCTGGTTTCCGTGTTTAATTCATTGTAGTGCGTCGTGGCGTGAAAGTCAAAACAGAGCGGGCGTCTCGATGTCGGCGCATAGCACCGGTAGGCAATGCAGGAGAGTTGTGGTACAATAGCCCTGGTAAATCGGGTACGAACTATTTCACTGATTCTGCCATCATCTCTGTAAAGGAGCGAAAGTATGAACGAAGAGACCTTGAGACAGGTACCGCTTTTTGCCGATCTAAGCAAGAAGGAACTGCAAACGCTGGCGAAGAGTTGCCAGGAGCGCACCTATAAGCCTGGAACCACGATTATGAAGCAGGGCGATACAGGAGTGGGCCTGTATATCATCACGCAGGGGCATGCAAAGGTAATGCAAGAGCAAGACCCCGACCGGGCGGAAGTGACATTGAACCATGTTGGCCCCGGCGATGTGCTTGGCGAGATGGCCCTGCTCGACGATTTACCCCGTTCAGCCAACGTGATTGCCGAAGATGAGGTGACGGCAGTGCTGCTGCCCGTCTGGGAATTTCGCGCCGCTCTGCGCAGCAACCCTGAAATCGGCCTCAAACTGCTGTCCGTTCTCAGTCACCGGTTGCGCAATGTCCAGCAACCCGGCCATACACAGGGTTAGTTTCAATCCCAGACGCAAGGTGGGGAAAGCAACCGATTCATCAGGCGGAAGCCGGAGGAAAGGTATACCGTTAAACCCGAAAATGTCATGTGCAAAGACACTGGCTATGAAAAACCCTTCTGGCCTCCGCCCTGACTCACTCTCATTGTCTATAGAGCTTCATTCCGCGCGATTATCGGGGTTGAGCAGATTTTGAATCTCTTCGAACATGGTTTGCACGTCGGCGAAGGAGCGATAGACGCTGGCAAAGCGGATATAGGCGATTTTGTCCAGGCTGCGCAAATGCTCCATCACCAGTTCGCCGATCACGCTGCTGGCTACCTCCTGTTTCCCCAGGCGGTAGAGTTCCTGCTCGATTTCCTCGACGGCGTTCTCGATTTCACCGGCTGGTAGCGGGCGTTTCTCGCATGCCTTGCGCATACCGATATACAGCTTCTCACGGTCAAACGGCTCGCGCCGCTGATCGCGTTTGATTACCAGCAACTGAAATTTTTCAACTCGTTCATAAGTACTGAATCGTCCTTTGCAGTGTTCACATTCGCGCCTGCGATGGATGGCATCACCGATATCACGCGAGTCCTTCACCCGCGACTCGGTACCCCCGCAGAATGGACACTTCATGCCTGCGCTCCCCCGCATACAATGATACACTGTCTCATACAGACCTATTGTATCACAGAGGGCAATACAGGCAGGAACCTCTGCTTTCACGGTTCAGGTCAGGCGTGGGTAGGGATTTTCCCGGATTCGGCCTGTCCGCCATCTCGCCTGCCGGTTATGCTGGAAACGCCGGAGATGGACGCGGCCACCGGAAAGTTGAGGCCGAGCTGCGATGGATGCACCTTACCAATGTAGCCTGAGCGCAGGCGAGAGCCGTCGCGCCAGTAGGCGTACCAGTAGGGACCATGCCCCTGCCCGTTGCGGCACGTGCTGCACGACACTTTGCCGCACTTACGGTATTGCAATTGATACGTAATATGCTGGTCACTTGGAAGCTGCGTCATAGAACAAATCCCCTTCCACAGTTTTTCACAATGTACATACATGTTACAACAATTCACGTCAATCTGCTACACAGAATACCATCAATGCGTGAATATTGCCTGAATTATCTCTCACAAAAGATGAGATAATGTTCATTTTACAGGTCGCTCTCCCTCGAAAAAACCGGCCTTTTCTAAATATTTTTTCATGTACCCCATTTCTCCCAGAAAAATTCCTTTTGCTGCCTGGCTGTGCTATGATGTTCTTCAGGAAAAGTCGGTCAGTAAGAGGAACGTTTTGCTTTGCCGGAAGATAGAGGAGATGAGCGAGCGATGCGACCCGGTCACAGGCTGTTCAGTCAATGGCGTTTTTTTGTGCCGCTGCTTTTGCTTGTACCTGTCTTGATTCTGGCGGGCCACGCGCTGGTCAACGCGCCTGCCTCTGAATTTCTCATGCAGCAGTTGAATGTGCAGCAGGCGCCTGCCGTTCGCACGCTCCACCTCTTGAACGGCAAAACGGCCTCGCTAAGCTGGATTTTTGGGCGCGATTGCAGCAGTGGCGTGCAGGCATACCTGCGCAGTGCAGCGCGCAATCCTGATGCCGCCCTGATTGGCCCTGGCTGGGTCGACCCAACGACCGGGCGGCTCATTGAGGGCGAGAATAACAACTGCGTTCCCGGTAGTCTCAGCATGGATAGCGTGGTGCGCCTGATTCACAGTAAAGGGGGCATGGCCTATCTTACCGTGACGATGGATACCGACCAGTCATGGACGACGCAGCAGGCCGCCGCATATATCGATAAAGCAACAACCGATAACGCCTACATCCAGACCATTGTCAACACGACAGTCCAGGGCGGTTACGATGGCGTGATTATGGATTTAGAGGGCGTCGATCTTACTTACCCCAACATTCAGCAGAAATTTGCGCTTTTTAACCAGCACGTGTGGGCTGCTTTACGCCCGTTGCACAAACCCTATGGCATCGCCTTGCTGCACAAGCTCAGTGACCACGATGCGTATTACACTCTCAACGGCTTCGAGAACTGGAGTCTGCTGGGCCGCTCCGCCGATTTCATCGTCATTATGGCCGTTGACCAGGCATACTGGACCCCCGGCCCGACAGTCAGCGATCCCTGGCTCAACCAGTTGCTGGCCTATGCTCTGCGCACCATGCCGCAGATGCTGCCGCGTATCATCTGGGAGTTGCCCCTCTACGGCGATACCTGGCACTGGTCAAATGGCGGCTGGGTCTTCGATGGCGATGTGACCTATCAGACTTCGCAGTCCATCCTCGGCCAGTTGACCTCTGCTCGAATCGACGACGCCGCGACCGACGAGCGGGATGCCTACACGCCCCACGTCGTCTATACTGATGCTTCGGGCGTCAAACACGCGCTCTGGTATCTTACCCCGCAGAATCTCTACAATATTGTGACCGGCTTCTGGCAAACCCTGCAGATGGAGCCGCAATTCAACAACTCACGCCTTCAGATCGCCGTCTGGTGGCGCACGACCGCAGAACCCCAGAATTTCTGGCCTCTGCTCGATAAACTGTATTGATGCTGCTGTGAGCGTGCTTTTCTTGTCGCGCATCAACGCTGTGACGGGCCTGTGAGGTTTTGATTGAGTTGTCGATGGTATAATGAGAGATGAAGAAGCGTTTTTCTTCGCTGTTCGAGAAACGTCTGCTTCGATGCTTCGTTCGTTGTTGGATCGAATTGGAAGGAGGGGTCAGTCAATGCAAATCGTTCTCAAGGGCAAACAGTACGAGATCACTCCCCGGTTGCGTCAGGTGATTGAGCGCAAGACAAAGCGCCTTGCGCGTCTCGTGGATGGTGACACGCGCATTGAGATCACCGTCACGGAAGAGAAGACGCGCAGCGCGCAGGATCGCTACACGGTACAGATTGCCATTCCTGGCGGTTCGCATCCTGTGCGCGGCGAAGTTAGCGCGGCCAATGTCAATAGCGCGCTCGACGTGGTACTGGATAAAGTGGTCAAGCAACTCGGTCGCCAGAAGGATCGGCAGACCACAGCCATACGTCACCATACCCCCCCCATTCGCGTGCTTTCCCTTTCGCGTACCGGTTTGCTTTCTGCGGTAGAGGAGCAGGAGGTGGAACCGGTAGGTACGGGAGCCAGAGGCGCAAAACGCGCAAAGGCGCGGCAATCGCTGGCAACACTTGGCCATGAGAGCAACGAAGAGATCTGGTCGCAGGTGCTGGAGATTCGCCGTGTTCCCGGCAAACCCATGAATCACGAGGAGGTCATCGCCCAGATGGAGGCGCTGGGTCTCTCGTTTCTGCCTTTCTACAATGAAGCTACCGGCAGCGTCAATGTCATGTATCGCCTCGATAAGGGAGGCTATGGCCTGCTCTTACCCACGCTTGAATAGCCCTCCGCTTGCTTCCTGCGTCCTTTTTCAGGAACCTCGCGTCCATCATAATGCTGTCATGATGGATGCAATGACAGTAAAAACAGGGATAAGGATGATGATAGCGACCACAGAAACCATCTGGGAAGGTTTTCACGGCAGGCTGAAGCAGTTCATTCTCCGTCGCGTACCGGACGAGCAAGACACGGAGGATATTCTGCAAGAAGTCTTTCTGAAGATCCACCTGCATATTGATACGCTACGGAACGAGCAGCGACTGGAAAGCTGGATTTACCAGATCACGCGCAACGCCATCGCCGATTATTACCGTACCCGCAGGGAGACCGGTCATCTGCCGGACGCGCTGCTCCTGCCGCAACTGCCAGCCGAGGACATGCTCAACGACGCGGTACGCGAATTGATTCCCTGCGTGCGCGCGATGGTAAACAGCCTGCCGGATGAATACCGGCAGGCGTTGCTGTTGACGGAGTACGAAGGGTTGACGCAGAAAGCGATGGGAGAGCGGCTGGGCCTGTCTTTCTCCGGCGCCAAATCGCGCGTGCAGCGAGCCAGAGAGAAGCTGCGGCACATGTTACTCGACTGCTGCCATTTCGAGTTCGATCGCCTGAGCAGAATCATTGATTATCATCCCAACTGCCAGAGCTGTTGAACGCAGAGGAGAGGGCGATGGTAGAGTACTGTCCGCGCAAAACCGGTTTTGCGCGGACAGGCCAGTCGCAGCGCACAGCAGGCCAGCCGCCGCCAGGCAGGCTAGCCTGCTGTGCGCCTGCACTCTGGTATTTAGATTGTGACTTCAAACTGCCAGGGGTGGGGTGGGATGTCTTCAAACTGGCCCAATGGGTCGGCGGCGCGGATGGTCAGCAGGCGGGCGTCGTTGGAGGGCAGCGGGCGGAAGCGGGCGCTGCCCTGGTAAACGGCGTGATTGGGGTCGCTGGCCAGATCCGGGCGGGCCAGCAACATGCCGCCGCGATCACCATTCCATTGCATGCCGGTATTGTCCTTCACGAAGAAGATGATACGAGGCACAAAGGCGAAGCCTGCCGTCAGCGGCGGGCGCATCCACAGGTAATCAATCTCGAAGTATCCCTCGAAAAACTGTATCTTGTGCAGCAGGAGGAGCATGCCCTGCTGCTTCTGTTCCAGTTCAACGTTGACGGTACGCCAGGGGGCGCGAGGGCGTGGAAGCTCGCTCTCGCTCGCTTCGCCCGCGAGTCCCTGCGGCGCAGCAATCACCACCGGGGGACGCGAGGCCAGTTCCAGGGCTTTGGCCGAGAATGGCGCCGTGTCATGCATAATGTCGTTACAGAGTTCGAGACAGGCGTCACAGATGTACGCCGCGCCTGGACCAGCTACCATCCGTCCAACTTCTGGCGGGCGACGCCCGCAGAAAGAACAGCGTGGCTGTGACCGATCAAAACTCATTGTGCTATTCCTCGTCGTTGGATGATTATTTGGCCTGATAATTCCTTAACGCGCTCACGGCGGCTTTTTGTAATCCCATGCGTTCAAGCATGGCCGCGTGGGCCTCCCATTCCAACCGATCATCAAGAGGCGTGAGCATGGCCGATAGATCAAGAACGTTCGCCAGCGGCGCTATGGCGCCGTTGGCGTTGACTTTTCCGTTTTCGTTTTCGTTTTCGTCTCCGTTTTCGTTGGCGAGGGCGTATTCGCCTTCGCCTTCAATGTCGCTCACTCGTTCACTTTTACTGAACGACAGATCAATGCCATACGTGCGTTGTAACGCCAGACCGATCAGGAAATCGGCAAAGTGTGGATTTTTAGGCAGGAGCGAGCCGTGCATGTAGGTGCCGAACGCATTGCGGTAAACCGCGCCCTCAGTATGGTCTTCCGCGTTGTTGCCATAGCCCTTGAGGACGCGCCCCAGCGGCCTTGCCGTTCCCAGGTAGGTGCGTCCGCCATGATTTTCAAAGCCCACCAGCGTGCTGCCGTTCCAGCTCACGGCAATATCGCCGATGCAGCGCGGCGAGCGCGGCCCTTTATGGATGGTCCAGGCATCGAAGACGCCGAGGCCGCGCATATCGGGGCCATTGGCCGGGCGGTAATAATGCGCGAGCAACTGGTAGCCGCCGCAGACCGCCAGGACAGGCATGTTATCCTCGATAGCCGCCCACAGGCCGATACCCTTTGTCTCGAACAGATCCTGCGCGACGGGAGCCTGCTCTCTGTCCTGTCCTCCGCCGATAAACAACAGATCATACTCGTCCGGGGCCAGAGCATCGCCGATACCGAGACCGACGACGCGCAACGTGATGCCGCGCCGCTCGCAGCGTTGGCGCAGCGCCAGAATGTTGCCGCGATCCCCATACAGGTTGAGCTGGTCGGGATACAGGTGGCCCAGCGTCAGGGTGAGCCGTGAAGAGATGTCCTGCTTCATGCATCCCGTCCTTCCCAGTAGTGCGGCGTCAGGCCGCGCTGCTCTAGCAGACGATGTATTTCCAGTAAGCCTGTATACGTTGGTACAACAAACAAAGTTTCACCGGCTGGCGTCTGGCGGATCGCGCTGTCGAAGGCTTCGGCAATGCCATACGGCTTTGCCACCTTCTCACTCGCGGCAGTGCCAGCCTCAGCCGTCATTTCGGCCACCACCCCACCTGCGCTTGCTTCTTCCTGTCCGTCCGGCTCCTTCTCGCGGCGGCTTTGCAAGAACTTGCCGCGATAGGCGGAGGTTGCAGGCGCGCCCCGCTTGCTGCCCTGCGACGCCTGTGCCAGCACACGACGCAGGGAGCGCAGCGCGGCAGGCGGGATGATCTTCATCTGGCCGGGATCGATTCCGGCATATTTCAAACGAATGGCGAGGTCAAGAGAGCGCGTTCCTCCTACCACCAGTGTAGCTACCTGTCCAACCATGCGCTCAAAATCCACATCCCATATCCATGATATATCACGTCCATCGGCAATGTTATCGTTGAGAACGAACAGCACGTGTCGCTGTGTCTCGGCGCTGAAGAGGGTGCGCAGCACTTCGTTGAAGCCGGTCGGATTTTTTGCCAGCAGCAGGCGCACGGTGCGCCCCTCGACCTGTACGCGCTCTCCACGCCCGAAGACGGGCTTAAATTGCTCAATGCCGCTTTTCATCGGCTCCCAGCTAATTTGCAGCGCCTGGGCGGTCGCAATCGCGGCCAGGGCATTGTAGATGTTATACAGGCCGGGCAGGGGAACGACGACCTGCCGCTGCCCCGTTGCGGCCTCCACCTGCATGCGCAGCCGGTCAAAGCCATCGGCCTCCACCTGAACGGCGCGCACATCCGGTCGCGGGCGGCCCAGCCCGCAGTTTGTGCAGAGGTAATGGCCCATGTGGCTGTAGAAACGCAGATCGTAGCTATATTCACTGCCGCACTTCGGGCAGGTGCGTGTATCGATCACCTGATGCCGGGTACCGGGTGTCTGCTGGCTGGCGAGATCGACGGAAGATGCATCGATGCCGTAGTAGAGGACGGGTCCCTCGTATTCTCTTCCCAGTTGCGCGGTGGCCGGGTCGTCGGCGTTCAGCACGAGCATAGTTCCGGTTGTCAGCGTCTGGATGGCAGCCTGCCAGCGCGCCGCCACGCTGTCTACCTCGCCAAAGCGATCCAGCTGGTCGCGGAAGAGGTTGGTGAAGACGGCGACGCGGGGCGTAATCGATTTTAATGCCTGCGGCACGACGGCCTCATCTACTTCAAAGATGGAGATAGCGCGTCCTGAGCGGCGCAGGCGGCCATTGGGCAGGGCGCGAATAACCAGCGAACTGGCGATGCCGCGCATCAGGTTCGAGCCTTCGCGGTTGCGCCACACGCGCAACCCGGCATCACTTAAAATGGCGGCGATCAAGCCACTGGTTGTAGTCTTGCCATTCGTTCCAGTGACCAGCACGCTGCCATACTCCAGTTGTGACGAAAGATGGCCCACAATATCGGGATACAGGCGCTGGGCAACAAGACCCACAATGCTTGTGCCGCCACCCAGATGCAGGCGGCGGCTCAACGCCCCGACCGTGCGCCCGCCGACAACGGCCAGGCCCGCCCGCAGCGAGCTACGTTTCCGTCGCGCTTGCGGACGTGCCTGTTCAGCGTGCGCTTTCGATGTTTGCCCGTCCTTTGTCTCCTTTTTTTGCCACCGTGTGCGCTTTTCCTTCGATCCTATCCGTGACGGCCCCCGTTTTGGCATGCTGTCTTGCTCCTCTACACCAGCCTGACTCTTTCTTACGCATTCAGCATAGCATGCGCATGCATGCTGGTCAAGTGCCATTGGTAAGTTCTTCCATACCCGTTGCAAACCGGTACCCATTATGGTATACTTATTCCAATCCAGCTAAATAAGGAGGAAACGGGCATGAACAACGAAGAACTCACTGCCCTGCGCTCACTCTTTCGTGAAGAAGTCAAACATGCTGTCAATACCAGCGAGCAACGCCTGCGCGAAATCGTTCGTGAGGAAGTTAATGCCGCCGTCTATGGCAGCGAACAACGTCTGCGTGACTATGTACACGATTATGTACAGGAAGCTCTCAAAGGCAGCGAACAACGTCTGCGCGCACACATGCAGGAAGCCATAGCGCCTTTGAAGGCGGATATTGCTGCTTTGAAAGCCGATGTAGCGATGCTCAAGGGGGATGTAGCGACGCTCAAAGGGGATGTAGCGACGCTCAAGGGGGATGTAGCGACGCTCAAGGGAGATGTAGCGACGCTCAAGGCCCATGTTACATCGATTGATAATAATATTACCCTGCTTCAGGTTTTGCAACGGACGCTTGAAAGGGATCTTGTTGAACTCCGGGTCGACTATAGCAAAGCGGTACTGGTACTGAATGAGGCAACCATTGTCATTAATGACATTCAGGCCAGCCTGCGCGCTCTGGAAATTAAATTCGACGAGGGGGCCAGAAAGCTTGACGAGCGGGCGACGCGGCTCAAAGAGGAAATCCATAAAATGCTTGGTCAGATAGCAAAGGATTTCATCAATCTCAATAGTATAACTGTTCAGCATCTGGAGATGCATGAAAAGAGAACTGCCGATCAGGCACACCCTCGCACATTCCCGCACTCCGCGTAAAAGGTTCTCAGTATTTCCCTGTTTTTGCTCGTTTTCCTCTTCACCGGGCTGGCATTCAGAAAATGGACGCCAGCTCTGTCTGCATGTTCAGAAAAAACGTAATCGGATATGTCATGGCATGTCCGATTACGTTTTTACAGGTGTAATGGCTCTGATACGTTCCCTCTAGGAATTTCTGCTTAGTAGAGCCGGTGGAACTCCATACCCTCTTGTCAGCGTATGCTATTCTATGCATTTAGAACGTGTGCTATTTTCTGCGCTGCGAAGGAATAGTCTTGTATATGCAGACGTTCTTACTGTAGTGAGGTATATCATGGCGCGAGCCAGGCGCGCTACGCTATGACGTTTTGTGAGATTGGGTACAGGACAGGATAGGGATATGGGAAAGAAACTTGTTATTGTAGAGTCGCCCGCGAAAGCGAAAACGATCGAAAAATTTCTGGGGCGCGATTTTGAGGTCAGAGCCTCAATGGGGCATATCATTGACCTGCCGAAAAAGGGGCTGGGCGTCAATACGCGCAAAGATTTTGAGCCTGCCTATGAAATTATCGAGAAAAAAGACAGACTGATCGACGAATTGAAAGCTGCTTCCCGGCGGGCAGAAGAGGTCTACCTGGCGCCAGACCCTGACCGCGAGGGAGAGTTTATCGCATGGTCATTGATGCATACGCTGGGTTTGCAGCATCCGCGCCGCGCCGTCTTCAACGAAATTACGAAGGGGGCAGTGCAGGATGCTATCCGCCATCCGCGTGAAATCAACGAAGACCTGTTCAATGCGCAGCAGGCGCGGCGCGTGCTTGACCGGCTCGTGGGCTACAAAATCAGCCCGCTACTGTGGCGGCGCATCCAGTCCGGCACCAGCGCCGGGCGCGTGCAATCGGTGGCCCTGCGGCTGATCTGCGACCGCGAGGCGGAGATTCGCGCCTTTGTGCCGGAAGAATACTGGAGCATTACCGCGACTCTGAGCAAGCAGAAATCGGCGGAACGTTTCGAGGCTGTGCTGATAACGCGCCTGGCCGAGATGGCGGCGCTCAATGGCGAAGAGAACGGCAATGGCGGTGAAGGTGAGGAAACGGGACAGAACGGAGCGAAGGCGGCAAAAACCGGGAAGGGACGCATCAAAATCTCCTCGCAGGAAGAGGCCGACGCTATCCTGGCCGATTTGCAGGGCGCGACGTATAGCGTGCTGAAGGTGGATGAGCGCGAGCAACGTCGTCAGCCTGCCCCGCCCTACACGACCAGCACCATGCAGCAGGATGCTTCGTCTCGTCTCTACTTCAAGCCCAAAAAGACTATGAGCCTGGCGCAGCAGCTCTACGAGGGCATTGAGCTGGGCGAGCGTGGCCATCAGGGCTTGATTACCTATATGCGTACCGATTCCACTCGCATTTCAGAAGAGGCGCAGGCGCGAGTCAAGCAGTATATTGGACAGGAATACGGCCAGCCCTACGTCGGGCAGGGACGTATGGGCAAGGCAAAAGCGACAACGCAGGATGCCCATGAAGCCATTCGCCCCACCGATGTCACGCTGACGCCGCAGATCGTCAAACCCTACCTGTCTGGCGACCAGTTCAAGCTCTATAACCTGATCTGGCGTCGCTTCGTTGCCAGCTTCATGACGCCTGCCGTCTTTGATACGGTGCGCGTCGATATCGTGGCAGCGCAATACGTCTTCCGCGCCAACGGCTCGAACCTGAAGTTCCCCGGCTTCTACGCCGTCTGGCCGCGTGAGGAAGACGAGAAGCAGTTGCCGAAGCTGAGCGCAAACGAGGTTCTCGATCTGCACAGCCTGAAACCGGAGCAGCATTTCACGCAGCCGCCACCCCGTTACAGCGAGGCCAGCCTGATTAAAGAGCTTGAGGAGCAGGGTATCGGTCGCCCCAGCACCTACGTTCCCATCATCAGCACCATTCAGGATCGCGGCTACGTCGAACAGGAGCAGCGCCGCTTCATTCCGACCTGGCTGGGCGAAACAGTCAACGAGGTGATGAACAAGCACTTCCCCGAAATTGTCGATGTCAGCTTTACGGCGGATATGGAACACAAACTGGATGATGTTGAAGAGGGCAGGCAATCCTGGCGAGAGTTCCTGCACAGCTTCTACGATGATTTCAAAGAGGCATTGAAACGAGCCGAGGCCGAGATGGAACGGGTCGACAAACCTCTGGAAGAGATCGACGAGACCTGCCCTGAATGCGGGCGTACCCTGGTGATTCGCACGGGCCGCTTCGGGCGTTTCATCTCCTGCTCCGGCTTCCCGGAGTGCAACTACCGGCGCTCCATTGTCAATAAGACCGGCGCGCTCTGCCCACAGTGCGGCGGCGATCTGGTGGAGCGCAAGACACGGCAGAAGAAGCGTCTCTTCTATGGTTGCAGCAACTATCCCGCCTGCAACTTCGCCATCTGGGAGAAGCCCGTTGCCGAACCTTGCCCCAACTGTGGCGGCCTGATGGTGGTGCCGCGCCCCGGCCAGGAAGCCGTCTGCTATCAAGAGGTCGTGGCCCCGCGCAGTGAGGAGAGGCCGCAGCAAAACGGCGCTGCCGCCCCCGCACGGCGCGCAACGCGCAGGAAGGCCGCCGCGACGGCAACAATAGATGGTACGACAGAAAACGGCGCGACTCCGGCGAAAACACGGGCCAGAACGACAGGCGTGAGTCGCGCAGCGAAGGTTGCGGCAGGCTCGAATGGCGCCAACACGGCAGAGAAAAAGCCGACGGCGGCAAAGACGACCGCCAGGAAGCGTGCCAGCGCCACGCGAGCCTCGTCTCGCGGCACCGCGAAAAAGTCAACGAGCGCGAAAAAGACCGCGACCGGCACCGGCAGCAGGCGCAAAACGACCGGGAAAACGGTACTATGAGGCAATGTAAGAATATGCTCTTTCCGTTGTGATATAATTTTCAGAGAGTTAAGATTGACTCTGCTGAAAAGTAATCTCTGCTGTTATGGAGGATTTTCATGCCGCACGCAGTAACGTTAATTCCCGGCGACGGCACCGGGCCAGAAATCACTGAGGCAACGCGCCGTGTGCTGGAGGCGACGGGCGTTGAGTTTGAGTGGGATGTGCAACCTGCGGGGCTGGATGTATTCGAACAAAAAGGCACGGTTTTACCTGATGAGGTGATCGAATCGATAAAACGTACCAGGGTTGGTCTGAAAGGTCCCATCACCACTCCTGTAGGGAAGGGATTCCGTAGTGCGAACGTCGCGCTTCGCAAAAAGCTCGATCTCTATGCGAACCTGCGACCTGCCAAGTCATATCCTGGCCTGCGTTCTCGTTATGAGAACATCGACCTGATTATTGTGCGTGAGAACACGGAAGACCTGTATGCCGGTATCGAATTCCAGCGAGGAACGCCCGCGCAGGAAGAGATCATCGAGACCATTGCCCGTACTACCGGCACGCGCCTCGACAACGACTCTTCCATCAGTATCAAATTTATCTCTGTCGCCGCTTCGCGCCGCATCGTCAAATTCGCCTTCGACTATGCGCGCGCCAACGGTCGCCACAAAGTCACGGCGGTTCACAAGGCCAACATCATGAAGTTTTCCGATGGCCTTTTCCTTGCCACCGCTCAGGATGTTGCGAAAGAGTACCCCGATATCCAGTTCGAGGATCGCATCGTCGACAATATGTGCATGCAACTGGTGCAGAAGCCGGAAATTTACGATGTACTCGTGCTGCCCAATCTCTACGGTGACATCATCTCCGACCTCTCCGCCGGTCTGATTGGCGGCCTCGGCGTTGCGCCGGGCGCGAACATTGGCAGCCAGTACGCTGTCTTCGAGCCGGTACACGGTAGCGCCCCCAAATACGCGGGTCAGAACAAGGTCAACCCGATGGCGATGATGTTTTCCGGCGTCCTCATGCTGCGTCACCTCGGTGAGCGCGCCGCCGCCGACCGCCTGGAAAAAGCGATGGCGCAGGTGATCGCCGAGGGCAAAGATGTCACCTACGACCTCAAGCCGCGTCCCGATGATCCTACCGCCGTCGGCACCTCTCAGGTCGCCGATGCCATCATCGAGAAGATGCAGAAACTCTAGATTCCTGCAGGCGCGCCATCGGTGGCGCGCCTGCGGCGTTTCTGGTTACTGCGGCTTGCGCCACTTATGGCGGGACTGAATGTAGCGAATGGTGCCGGAGCGTGAGCGCATCATGACCGAGTTGGTACGCGCGCCCCAGCCATAGTAGTAGACGCCATCCAGCAATTCGCCTTTGGTGATGCCGGTGGCGGCAAAGGATACGTCATTGCTTCTCACCAGGTCTTCCGTGCGGAAGACCTGGTCGAGATCAATGCCCTCGGCCTTTAGCTTTGCGCGCTCCTCATCATTGCGTGGCCAGATTTTGCACTGGATTTCGCCGCCGACGCATTTGATGGCCGCCGCCGCCAGCACGGCTTCCGGCGCGCCGCCCGTTCCCATCAAAACATCAATGCCGGTATAGTCTTCCATTGCCGCCTGAATGCCTGCCGCTACGTCGCCGTCGGTAATCAGGCGAATGCGCGCCCCCGCCTCGCGAATCTGGCGGATCAATTCCTGGTGGCGCGGGCGGTCAAGCACTACAACGGTCAGGTCTTCGATGCTGGCGCTCTTCGCTCGCGCTATGCGGTCGAGATTGACGGCGACAGGAGCGTTGATATCGATGACGTTGCGCGCCGCCGGGCCAACGGCGATCTTTTCCATATAGAAGACGCCGGGCGGGGCCTTGTACATAGAGCCGCGCTCAGCAGTGGCGATCACCGCCAGTGCGCCGGGCAGGCCGAGCGCGAGCAGGCGTGTTCCATCAACCGGGTCAACCGCCACATCGACTTCTGGCGGCAGGCCGTTGCCTATGTGTTCGCCCACATAGAGCATCGGGGCCTCGTCTTTTTCCCCCTCGCCGATGACCACCACGCCATCCATATCCACCGCCTCCACTGCCTGGCGCATGGCATCTACAGCGGCCTGATCGACCATCTCCTTATTGCCTTTGCCCATCCAGCGGCCCGCGCTCAAGGCCGCCGCCTCCGTGACACGCACCAGCTCCAACCCCAGGTTGCGCTCCTTCGTACCCGATTGCTCAAAACGCCCTTCAGTCATGCTCACCCTCCTTATTTTTGCGCTGCGTTGTAACCATCCAGCCTCTCTTCACCGATCACCCCATCGCTCTCAGCGGCTGTACGAATAGACTGTGATTTGCTATACTTTGTTTCTGGCATGGATATGTGTGTCCACAGCAAAACCCTGCACTGTTTCTGCTCTTCCACTGCTATCATTACGTCTATCGGTGAAAAACAGAATACCGTTAGCTGTGCAGGTCGGAGAAGCTGCTACTTATCCTGCCAGAAGCTATGCATATCTATTGTACAACAGTTGCGTTCTCGTTTGTAGTCTCATTGCCTGCCTGTTTTTGCTCAGCATGGCATGGCGGAATCAACGATAGATGAGGAAAACCATATGTATGTAGATGCTCTGACCCTGGCGGCGGTTGCCGATGAGTGGCGCGCTCTGCTCACGGGTGCGCGTATCGATACAATCATTCAGCCCACAGAATATGCCATTGCGTTGCAGTGCTACACCTCTGGCAGCGAGGGGCAGCCGGGGCGCAATTCCTGGCTCTATCTCTCCGCCCATCCTCAACTGGCGCGCGCGCACCTGACGGCGTTCAAACCGCAGAAAATTTCCAGCGAGCCGCCCCCCTTCGTTATGTTGCTGCGCAAGCACCTGGAGGGCGCTCGCATCGAGTCGATTGTGCAGCCACGCTGGGAGCGCGTGCTGGAAATCGTTGCAGGCTATCGCAAGGGGCCTGAAAGCGAGGAGCGCACCCGCTTCCGTCTCATCATCGAAATCATGGGCCGTCTCAGCAACATCATCCTCGTCGATGAGCAGGGCATGATTCTGGGCAGTCTCAGGCGCGTCGGCGCGGAAGTCAATCGCTACCGCACGATTGCCGCCAACGTTGCCTATCTGCCGCCGCCGCCCCAGCAGCGCACCATTGCGGGTCAGACCATTCCTCGTCTTGAGCCAACGACCGTCACCGCCGCTCAGCTTGCCATTAGCGCGGCAGAGAAAGAGGAAACCGGGCTGCCTGTCGAGCCAACGACACGTCGCAAATCCGGGGCGAAACAGGCAAAACAGGCAAAACTCTGGCAATTGCTGACGCGGCACCTGCTCGGTTTCAGTCCGCTGGCCGCGCAAGAGGCAGTGTTCCGCACGACGGGCAACGTAGAAACGGCGCTTGAACCGGACACTATCGCAGAAGAGGTCTGGGAAGAACTGGCCTGGAATGTGCGCTCGCTGGCCGCGCTCTACGATACCCACGCCTGGCAGCCGCAGCTGGTCGAGCGCGTAGGGCAAAGCGAGGGCAGGCCGGAATCATTTACACCGGTTGCTTTCGCCCCTTATGTGCTGGAACAGTACGCTGAGGCGCCGGATATGCGCGTCCGCTCGCTGCCATCGATGAATGCCGTGCTGGACGAGTTTTATGCCCGTGCGGAATGGCGCGACGCGATGGAAGATGTGCGCGCTCCCATTCGCAAGGCGCTGCAAACCCACCTGGAACGCGGAAGGCGCAAAGCCGAGCTATTGCAACAGGAACTGGCGAAGGCAGAAGAGGCCGCGCAGTACCGCCTGCAAGCCGAATTGCTGCTGGCGCACCAGCACGAGGTGCAGCAGGGCCAACCCGCCGTCTCGCTGCCGAATTTCTACGCCGAAAGCGATGCCGACGGCAACCTGCCCACCGTCACCATCCCGCTCGACCCGCGCTTCGATGCCGTCGGCAACGCCAACCGCCTGTTCAACCGCTACCACAAATTGCGCCGCGCGACCGCACTGGTTCCCGCGCAGATCGAGCAGAACGCCGTCGAACTGGCAACCATTGAACAACTGCTGGCCGATCTCATGCTCGCCGAGACGCCAGCCGAAGTGGCGCTGGTCAAAGCCGAAGTACAAACGGCGGGCTACATGCGCGGCGCTCCCAAACAGCAGCAGAAAGCGCAGAAACAACAGAAAGCTGGCAAGAAGGGCGGCAAGCCGGGCAAGGGCAAGCCAACGCCACCGGGAGGCGGCGTTCCGCTTCACGTGCAGAGTCGCGAGGGCTTCACGCTTCTCATTGGCAAGAACAGCCGCCAGAACGAGGATGTCACCTTCCACCAGGCCGCGCCCAACGATGTCTGGCTGCATGCGCGCGGCGTGCCGGGCGCGCACGTCATCATCAAAGCGGCGGGCCGCGAAATCCCCCGCGCCACCATCGAGCAGGCCGCTCAACTTGCCGCCTACTACAGCCAGGCGCGAGGCAGCACCAGCGTCCCCGTTGACTATACTCTCCAGCGCCACATCCGCCACATGAAAGGCGGCGGCCCCGGCATGGTCATCTACGAACGCGAGCGCACAATTTATGTGGAGCCGAGAGGAGTGGAGTAGGCTGAAGTTCGAGCAGAATTCTTTGAACTGGCGGAGCGGCGTAGCAAAAAAGTATTATTGATAAAGCTTGCAGATCGGAATATGCTACTATATTTCCGGGCCTTTCGGCCCGGTTTCGCTTTTTGTCCCGGTATGTTATTGTCCTCTGGCACGGAGGAGGCGAGAGATATGTTTAAGCGTTCTGTAGAAGCAGTATTTCTTAGCTGTTTGCTTCTATTCTGGCTCACAGGCTGTGGCGGTTCAACTCCTGCTGATACTTCGGGAGATACAGCTTCATCTCCAACTGCTGCGCCATCTGTCGCGGTTTCGCCGACGCCTTCGCTCACGCCGGTACCGCCGAGTGTGACCGGCATAGCGATGGGGGTCAGTCCTGCCAGTTTTAGCAGTACTGGCTGCGGCAGCGCGACAAATATTGTCTTTAGCGCGGCCATTACGATCGCGGCTGGCAGCACCGGCGGCCAGATACCTTACACCTGGAATATCGACCATATGAGCATCGCGGGCAGCGTGACCTTTGCGGCGGGGGAGACGAGCAAGACAGTGACGTATACGCTGAGCAACTATACGGTTCAGCTAAGTTCGACATCGGCTGTGAGCGGGTCGATTACCGTTGGCGCGCCGGGCAACTCGGTGACTTCCTCTTCGGTCGGGCCGACGGGTACCTGCAAACTGCCGGGGCCATTTGAGGTGACAGGAATTGCCCTCTCGGTCAGTCCCGCCTCGCTCACCTCGATTGCCTGCAATACCACAATCACTGTGACCTATACCGCCACCGTCACCATCGCGGCCGATAGCAATGCCGGAACGGTCGTACTTGTCTGGACGATTGGCTCCTATCATCAGACGGTGAGCCTCGTCTTCGCGCCGACACAAACGGTACGCACGGTCTCCTACGCGCAGACAGGCAAAGTTGTGAAGGTAAGTACCTTCCCGCGCCTGGCAACGATTGCCTCAACCAGTCCCAATGCCGTAACCTCTGCCTCGGTCAAACCGGCGGGAACCTGCGCTTGATGAGGTCACGAACAGAGCATGCTCTGTCCCGGAGAGGCTTGCGCTAGTGGGTCTGGCCGCGTTCGCGTGAGGAGCCAATGCCCATTTCCTCGCGGTACTTGGTGACGGTGCGTCGGGCCATGGGGAGGCCGCGCGCGCTGAGCAGGCGCGCCAGTTCATCATCGCTAAAGCGGCGTTTCGGGTCTTCGGAGGCGATCAGCTCGCGCAGGATGTCTTTGATGCCCAGGGAGCTGTCGAAGAAATCGGCAAGGGGAATGAGCCGACCGTTGGGCAGCAAGGCGTATTTGCTGGCGGTGGCGCGGCTGATCGTCCCCTCATCGAGGTTCAGGCGGGCGGCTACTTCCGCGCGTGTCAGGGGACGCAGGTAGCGCACGCCCCGTTCGAGAAATTCTCGCTGGTAGTCTACGACCAGTTCCGCCACGCGCCGCAGCGTCTGCCAGCGCCTCTGTACGCAGTCAACAAAAAACTTTGCCCGCTCGCCCTGATGATGCAGGTAACGCTGTATCTCCCCGGTCTCGGTGCAGGTTCTGTCATTGCTCCCGTTGAAAGAGGGAGCGGCATAATCGCTGCTGATGGAGAAGCGATAGCGTTTTTCCTCGATCAACTCGACTTCAAAGCCTGTCTCTGTCTTGCGGATGAGGATATCCGGGCGCATATAGGCTGTGCCGGGGGAGGAGTGTGTATCGTCACGATAGATGTGGGCGGGATAGGGGTGCAGCATCCTGCGGATGTACTGGCTGGCCTGGCGCACCTCGGCTTCCGGCGCGTGCATGAGGCGGGCGATTTCCGCGAACTGGCCGCGCCCCAGCAGGTCTAAATATTGTTCGATGAGCGGGTAGGCCAGGGGATGAGGCTCGGTCAGTTCGC
>Ga0209810_1001935_pt1 | contig 27449 bp, 22 predicted proteins | sample Coa_R1_7_FD_187159 | JGI IMG/M metagenome (GOLD analysis project Ga0209810, IMG submission 187159) | Surface soil microbial communities from Centralia Pennsylvania, which are recovering from an underground coalmine fire - Coalmine... | ecosystem: Environmental > Terrestrial > Soil > Unclassified... | reverse complement strand
GCCAGTTCTGCCCCGCTCATGCCGGTCGTCATGCGCGCCAGTTCTGCCAGTTGCACGTCTCTGTGCAGGGGCGTGTGGCGTGTATGCACGCGCAGAATAGCCTCTCGCCCGGCGCGGTCTGGCAGCGAGACGAAGATGCGGCGATCGAAACGACCGGGCCGCAGCAGGGCGGGATCGAGCATATCGACGCGGTTGGTGGCCGCCAGCACGACGACGGTAGAGCGTTCCTCAAAGCCGTCCAACTCGGTCAGCAACTGGTTCAGCGTCTGGTCTCGCTCGCCCTGATCGAGCAGCCCGGCTGAACGCCTGCGGCCTACCGCGTCGATTTCGTCGATAAAGATAACGCACGGAGCCGCCTGCCGCGCCTGCTGGAAGAGGTCGCGCACGCGGCTGGCCCCCACGCCGACAAACATCTCGACGAATTCGGACGCGCTCATATTGAAAAACGGAACGTTTGCCTCGCCGGCCACCGCCTTTGCCAGCAGCGTCTTACCGGTGCCGGGCGCGCCAACCAGCATGACCCCGCGCGGGATATGCGCTCCCAGTCGATCAAACTGCTGCGGGCAGCGCAAGAACTGCACTACTTCTTCCAGTTCTGCCCGCACTTCGTCGATACCCGCTACGTCCGCAAACGTCACGTCCGGCCTGGAGGCCTTCGGCGTGGACGTCTGCCGCTCGTTCGCGATAGCCGTCGTTTTCTCCTGCCCCTCGAAGCGGCGCGGACGGCTTTTTGTCATGTCGTTAAACTGCCGGTTCAACGCCGCCGACGATATCCTGCCCTTGCCGACCGAGCCGAGCAGCGCAGACAGGAAAATCAGCACGACGAGGAAAGGGGCAAGTTTCCAGAGCAGCAGTAAGAGCGCAGGCGGCTGCTCTGCCGGTAGCATCTGAATGCTGACGCCTTTAGAGAGCAAGAGAGGGATCAGGCTGCGATTGATGTGCGCGGGATAGGGCGTGTCGAGCAGATAGGCGGAATTCATGGATGGAACCGATATATCATATGGGCTGAAGACAAAGGGTTGATTCTGCATCCTCTTCGGTAGAGCATTGCCTGACAGCGGATGCGCCAGCACGCCGATTATCTGGCTGTCCTGGATAGTCACCGAACGAACGTTCCCGGCTCGCACCTGGGCGATGAAGGTGGTATAGTTCACCACCTGCACGCCGGTCGGAGGCTGAGTCGTAGCCGGAGCAGGAAGCTGGCTGACGATGGCAAAAAGCAGGAAAAGCAGAGCAGAAAGCAAACAGCCGGTTAAAAGCAGTTGACGGTGCGTTTTGAGCAACTGGATAAAAGAGGAGAAGGATAATTGTATTCGTTCATGCCGCCGGTAGTGTTTTTGCCAGAGGCGGCGCGTTTTCCTGTCCATAGTTCACCTTGCCCGGCGCTCATTGCTGGAACGGTGCAAACAGTGTCTCCTTATTCGGTCAGGACGTTCGACAGGGCGAGGGGGTACCGGCAGTACGATACGCTTCTCTGTCTGTGGCGCATTCCTCGCGGGCGCATATGCCATGCGCTTCTAACTTCTCGACGAACAGTACCCCCTCGTCTGCTTCTGCTCTCTTACCGGAAGCGGGTAGTATGACTACAACTCGCCACAGGCGGTAAGAAAAGCGGACGAGACTCTACCGCGCTCCTAACCGAGATGGCCGACAGGCAGCCTGAAGGCGCCGTTGGCCGAAGCCAGCATGTCAGCCAGCGCCGTGTACCAGGCGACCAGCGCGGTGATGATGCCAAGCCAGCCACCGATAACTGTGGTGACAGAGTTGCCGCCTGCCAGCTGGGCGATGGTCAGGAAGAGGTAGGTCAGGAACAGGAACGCCAGCACGAGCAGCAGGGCTACGTTGGTGCGCAGCGCGGCCAGGAACATCACGCCGGTGAAAATTGTCCAGCAGAGGAAGAACAGCCCCAGCGCCTGGTGGAGTGTTCCTGAGCTGTTGAGTGCCTGAAGAATGCCAAAACCGGGAATAAAGATGACTGCGGTGGCTACCCAGAAGCCGCCGTAGGAAGAGAACGCGGTGGCGCCGATGACGTTGCCGCGCTTAAACTCCCACATTCCGGCCAGAATCTGGACAACACCACCATAAAACAGGGCCAGACCTACAAAGATGTTTACCGCGTTGGAAGGGGCGATGAAGCCCGCGTTGACGCAGCTCAAAACGGCGGTGGTCAACGCGAAGGCGCTCAGGCCAAGAGGGGCGGCATTCGCGATGCCGCTGGCGGACTCGACATGTTCCGCGCGCGAAGGTGTCTCTGCATATTGAGCCATTGAAGTTCCCACCTTTCACAAAGAGACTGGTTGAGAAACAGCTCTCTGCCGTGCAAGGGCGGCAGACCCGCTGTTTCGTCTCTCAGCATTTACTACTCTCATCGCAGGCATAGCGCCTGTGAGGTAGGGTAGGTCATCCACATCGCCGTGGATGGCTTCCGGCTCGTCCTGATAAGAGAGGGCGATGGACTCTATTCAGTTATGACCCGCACCACAAACGCAGAATAATATCGTACTGCGATAGAAATTATAGCGTACATAAGAGTATTATGTCAAGCACAGCCATTGGAGGTGCGGTAACAGCGTGTAATGCGCCTTCAAAAACGCCGTTTTCTTGCCTGTTCTTGCTCGTTCTCTCTGCCGGTCAGCAAGGCGCGTGTCGTTTCATCACGGATATTGCCGCTCGTCTCCTGCGCTGCTGTCGGCTGCACTGTCAGGGTTTCGGTGAGCCTGCGCGTGACCTTTGCCTGCTGGCGGCGTTGTCTGCCGCTCTTCACCAGCAGGTTGCCCAGCCAGTCGCCGAGAATAACGGCGCCGATGCCGCCGCTCAGGCTCAGGACGAGGTAGAGCAGGGCGGGAAGCCATTGGCCGCTGTTGAAAAGCAGCACGTCTCCGAGGGCGAGGCTGCTGAAGGTGGTGTAGGCGCCGAGGAGGCCGACGTTAAGAAAGAGGCGGCGTGTTGGCCCGATCAGGAAGGTAGCGTTGGCCAGCGCGGTGATGGCGGCCAGCAGCAGCGCGCCCGTCAGGTTGATGAACAGAATATCATACGGCCAGCCCTTGCCGAGCCAGCCCTGAATAAGCGTGCTGAGTCCATAGCGCGTGAGTGTGCCGCAAAAGCCGCCGAGGAGAACGGCGGCGACGCGCCTGCGCGCGGAAAGCGAGCCTGCCATCAGAGCCACCTTCCCAGCGCCAGGCCGAGCGCGGCGGCGAGCAGGCCGGAGAGCAGGTTGCCGCCGAAATAGAGCAGGCTCAGGCGCGAACTACCGCCCCGCGCCAGCTGCACGCCTTCCCAGCTCATGGTACTGAATGTTGTGTAGCCGCCCAGAAAGCCGGTGGCCAGCACCGTCTGCCATGCCGGGCTGAGCAGTTTGCGTGCCGTCAGGGCAAACAGCAGACCGATGACAAATGCCCCCGTTACATTGATCAACAGCGTGCCGAATGGAAATTCTGCCCCGGCCCGCCCGGCAATGAAACGTCCAAGCAGGTAGCGGGCCAATGCTCCCAGACTGCCCGCCAGACCAATGCCAGCAAGAGATATCACCTCTGTCACGCCGTCTATGCCTCCCCGCCATACACGATTTCAACCGGCGTCACCGAGATCATTCCGCGCTGCACTATGTGGTCAAGCAGGGGCAGGAGCGCGTCTATACGTTCATCGCGATCCACGACCTCGATCACTATCGGCAAGTTCGCGGAGATATCCGGCAGCCGTTCTGAGGAGAGATGGTGTTCCGGGCCAAAGCCTTCGATACCGCGCATCACCGTTGCCCCTGCCGCTCCCTGCTGGCGCACTGTTTCGAGGATGGCGCGATACAGCGGCTTGCCCTGCCATTCCTGGGCTTCCCCCACGAAGATACGAAGACGTTTGCCCCGCACGGGCAAAAAATTTGCTCGCTGAGTCATGAATTGTTCTATCCTTCCAGCAGGATTTGCAGCAGGTCGGAACGGCCCACTACTCCTACCAATTGTCCCTCTTGATTGAGTACCGGCAACACCTTGCGTTGGGCGGCAATCATTTTCTCGATGGTCTCCTGCACCGAGGCGCTGGCGGGAACCGTTACTACGTCGCGGTTCATCACGTCGGCGGCCACATTCGCCTTGCCGGAAGAAGCCTGCAGCGTGGCCGTTGGCAGGCGTTCCGGTTTGCCGCGCGCCCAGCCGCTGAGCAGGCCCAGCAAACGCGGGCGCGCCTCGGCCTGAATGCGCGCCAGCACGTCCACATCGCTGATAATGCCCCGCACGTGTCGTTCGCGATCAACCACCACCACGCGCTTGAGCGGCGAGAGGATCAGAGCGTCAATGACCTCTGATAGAGGCGCCTGCTCTTCTACCGTTGCTACATCGGTATTCATGTAATCGGCAACAGGTTGTTGCTGCACCTGCTGCGTCGTCAATGTTCCTGTGCGATGCAATGGCTGTGTGCCGCTACTGGCCTGCGCATGCATGACCGGGCTGGTGACGATAACCTGCAACAGGTCTGCGCGTGAGAGCATGCCCAGCAAGATACCCTCCGCGTTGACAACGGGCAGGCGGCGTAAACCCGTCTGGAGCATGATCTCGGCGGCCTCGCGAATGGATTGCTGCGGCCCCACCGTGCGTACCTCCCGGTTCATGATCTCCTGCGCCGTCAGCTTGCTCAGCCGCGCCTGCTCCAATGGCATCTCCACCGCTTCAGCCGTTGTGTTGTCCAGTTCCAGCGCCGCACGCACCAGTCCTCGCCTCATCGGCAGTACGCCCGCCTGAATCAGGTCTCCCGTGCTGATAATACCCTGCAGTTTCCCCTGCCGGTCGACCACCGGCAGAGCGCGAAAGGGAGCGGCCAGCAGCAGATCAACGATGGTCGAGACCGGGGTGGTCAGATCGACCGTCATCACTGACGTTTCCATGACCTGTGCTACCGGCAATTTCGTGGGCAGGCCGCGTCGCCGCGCGTGCGTATATTTTAGCACCTCCACCTCGTGCAGCGTCATCAGCCCGCCGCTGAGCATCTCCTGAATATGCGGTAAGAATCGTCGTAGCCGTTCCGGCGAATCAACCACCTGAATGACGATGGGCGCGTCGGATGACCAGCGCAGGCCGCCGCTTTCGTGCAGGCGCGCCCCGGCCCCGTAGCCCTCGATGGCCCGTATCACCGTTGCGCCCGCGCTGCCATGCTGGCGCAAATACTGCACAATTGCCACGTAGAGCGGCACCCCCTGCCACTGGTCGGATTCGCCAATGTAGATCGTCAGAACCTGCGCTCTTCCCTGCCGGAGTAAACTCATCGTCGAAGCCTCCTATTCTCGTTGCCACTGCCGCAGGCCAGCCGCCAGGGGTGGCCCCAGAAGCGTTATCTGAAGGCCGCCGCAGGCCAGCCGCCAGGGGTGGCCCTACTATATACGGCCCCTCCACCAGTAGCACGACCGCTTCGTCTAGAGTAGGGCCATCCCTGCGGGTGGCCTGCGTCGGGCTCGCACTGGCTTCCGTTAACGCTTATGCTTGCCGCCCCTGCGCCACTGCGTCGATCAGCAGCACCAATTGTATCAGACGCTGGATAGGTGGATCAAGCGCGGGGTACGCCTGGGGGTGAACGACGCCATAGCCGCTCAGTTTCTGCGGTCGCGCATCTTCCAGATCGCACCAGAGCAGCGAGAACTCGGCCATCATGCCGCGCTGCATATCCTCTTCCGTTACCGGCAGGTCGAAATCTGCCGCCAGTTGCGCGATCTCCTCGCGTATCTGGTGCGTCAGTTGTAAAAGCGCCGTTCGCTGCGCGGCATCGGGCGGGTTCGTGAAGCGGGTGAGCGCGAGTTGAGGGAGCGTCTCCATCCCGGCAAGGCGCTCTTCCAGCCGCCAGACGGCCAGTTCAACGCGCCGCAACGTCACCGCCAGCACTCTGCGATGATTGGCATTGAGCAGCTTTGCCGTTGGCAGTTGCTGTGCTGTCCGATCTTTGTTCTCTGCCATAATGGAATACTCTTTCTCAAAAAACAGGTGTATTCACCGTACATAAGGTTCGCTGAGCAGGAGGCGCAGGCGCGTGAATAGCGGGACAAACCAGACGATGGCCGGACTGTGAAAGGGGATTCTCTGCTGCTCAACGGCGCCATCGGCCTGCGGAACAAAGATGCTCAGGCTCGATCCCAGCAGGGAGTAGGATAACTGTGCCGAGGAGATGGTTGAGAGAGCATAGCGTCGCGTAGTTTCTTCCGAGGGAGAGAACCTGCCGCCGGTATCGTCAAGCACGAGCAACGCCTGTCGCGTGAGGGCAACCAGCCGCGCCGGACTCTTGAAGTCTTCCAGCGCCGGAACCAGCGTGGAGACGAGCCGTTCCTCGCCCCGCTTTGCCAGCTCCTGTGAGAGCCGCTGTTCAAGCCGTGCGGCAATCTCCGGGCGCACCAGACCGCCCAGCCCTGCCAGCCGTTCGGCCTCGGCCCCGCGAGGCAGCCACATCTCGACCTGCGGCAGGCGACGAACGCGGCGGTCGTGCGCTCCATCCTGAGAGGGCAGAAATGCCTGGAACATGGGCTGCAAGCGCGCCAGTGCTTTCTCCGCCTCGACCTCGTGTGGAAACTCGATGACGAAGTCTTCCTGACCCGTCTCACTGGCAACCTCCAGCACCAGCCGCAGATAGGGCGACTCTTTCGCTTCCAGCCGGTTCACCCATTCGCGCGGCGCTGGCCCCGGTTGCAGCACGCTCACGCTCTGCAAGCGTTCCAGGGGCGCGCTGTGGGCAATATAGCCGCCGGGCAGGAAGTTGGAGCCGGGAGTGAGAAAATCTCTGAGCCAGAGGATTTGCCGATCTGTGAGCAGCAAGAGGCCTTCATTGGAGCGCCAGCGTTGTAGGCCCAGCCAGCCGCTGCGATGGCGCAACAGGGGCCGTTCGATGAAAGCCAGCAATCGCTCATCGTCAAGCAGCAGCGCGCTCAGGGCGTCCTGAAAACGTTGGGGAACAAAGCGGATCAGGTGTTCGGCCTGCGCGTGCGGCCCGTTCTCATCCTCTTGCAGCGCCCTGTCCCGCAGCAGTTGCAGGCGCAGCGCCTGGGAGAGACCTTCCACGGCCCGCCATGCCACCGGCCTCTCTTCCTCCTCGCGTTCGCGTTTCTGCCAGCCCCACTCCTTTGGCTTTGCCCGTTGTCTGCGCTTCAAGGCCACCCGGGTCTCGCGCAGCAATCTGGCCGCCTCGTCAGCCTCAACACACCGAATTTCCCCGGCCTGCACCTCTTCCTGCAACCTGCGCCCGACATAGGTTTTCAATGCCTCAAGCTGCTCGCGTGGCAGCATGCTCAGAGAGGCGCAGGCGGTAAAAGAGGAATCGACCTCGGCCACCGCTACAAGTACCCAGCCGTCTGTGGGCAATGCCTGCTCCGTCATGGCAGGTTTGCCCAGCGCGCCGAGCAGGCGAGCCTGCAGGCGGCTACCCGGCGCAAAACTGCACGCCGCTGGCAGCAGCACCGGCACCTGTACCTGCCCCTCAAGCTGTACGGTCGCCACATCAGCCGGTAATCCTCGCTCCGCCTGCTGCATTCCCGTCACGCGCAAACACGCGGCCTCCCGGTCCCAGCTATAGAGGGGGCAATGACGATGTGCCTGCTGCACCTGCACCTCGATCAGCGTAGCCGGAAGACCGGACTTTTCAGGCGCTTTATCTGTGGCATCTCGCTTGCTCATTCCTTGCTTTCCTCTCTTCCCGATGCCTCGTTTCGATCTACCTGTAAAAAAAGCTTCTACATCCTCTTTCGCTCTCTGCGGAAGAGGATGTAGAAGCTATTAGCCTGATTGGCGTTTCGCGAGCTTCATCGCATAATCATCTTTTCTCTGTCCAGAGTATACACAATCTCCGCGACGAGCGTCAAGAGAGGAGAGCAGGGGTTCCCGCCTGGTTCTCTTCTGGACGCGGCAGCACAGATATGCTATACTCTGAACAGAGAGAAAGCGGCGATGAAGCTCGCCCAACAAATGCTCAGGTAGAGCTAATGGCTTCTATAACGCTCAGCGCAGCGTCGTAGAGGCTTTTTTTATTCTCCGGGAGAGGAAGATGAGATGGAACCTGTAGAGCGACACCTATGCCCGTTCTTTGCGACGTATACGAGGTATATGTCATGGATACTGACCTGAGCCGCTATCGTGATGAGACGCTGCTCAAACGCCGTCCCTGGTACGTACTCGCGGTTATCTTGCTCATCATCAGCGTGCTGGCGCATCAGCCGCTGGCCTTTCTGGCGGGTCTGTTCGCGCTTGTGGTTGGCATCGTGCCTGAAATCTGGTATCGCCGGGCGCTACGGCACCTTGTCGTTCGCCAGCAGGTCAGCCAGCCACGCGCCTTCTTTGGGGAGACCATTACGCTCTCGCTCAGCGTAGAAAATCAGAAACTGCTGCCCTTGCCCTGGCTGGAAATCGAAGATGAGATTCCTGCCGCCCTCACCCTGCTCACCGGGCGGGCGACGCCAACATACAAGCCGAGCCGCGTGGCGCTCATCAACACGCTTGCTCTCTGGTCTTTCCAGCGCGTGACCCGCCGCTACCGTATCCGCTGCCTTGCCAGGGGAGTGCATACGTTCGGGCCTGCGCTGGTGCGTAGTGGAGACCCCTTTGGCTGGCTGGTGCGCGAAGATAGCGTTCCCGCGAGCGAGCAGATGATGGTCTATCCCCTCGTCGCGCCAATTGAGGCTTTCGGCCTGCCCTCTCGCCATCCCTTTGGCGAACACACGACGCCCCGCCGCCTGCTCGAAGACCCTCTGCGCTTCGCAGGCGTGCGCGAGTACGTGCGCGGCGATGACCCGCGCCGCATCCACTGGAAGGCGACGGCGCGGGCCGGGGAGCTGCGCAGCAAGATTTACGAGCCGAGCAGCCAGTACCGCCTGCTCATTCTGCTGGACATCAACAGCTATCCGGTGGCCTGGCTGGGCCTCGACCCTGACATCCAGGAGCTGACCATCTCTGCCGCCGCTTCCCTGGCCTGCTGGGCGCTGGATAAAGGCTATATGGTGGGCCTGCTCGCCAATAGCCTGATGGCTCCTCTTCAGGGCGAGCAGCCACTCTCGACGGATGAATTGCTCCATCAATTCCAGGCCTCCGTACCCTCTTTCTTATTGAGGGTGCGCGTCCCGCTTGATCGCGGCTGGAAGCAGCGCGAACGTCTCCTGACCGCTCTCAGTCGACTCATCCCCTACTTTGGTTCGCCGATGGACACGCTCATTGAGAGAGAGCGATTGTCCCTCCCGCTGGGAACGACGGTTGTCCTGGTCGGGGCGGCGGCTGCGTTGAGCGAGGCAACCGTTGACAGCCTGCTTGCCTTGCGTTCGCACGGGGCGGCGGTTCACCTCGCGCTGGCGGGAAATCCAGACGACGAAGTGGCGACGGATACCTGTGATTTGCCGGTTCATCGCCTGGGCGGCAGGGAACTCTGGCATGAACTCATTACGACCATCGGGGAAGGAGGAGACGAAGATGCAGGTCGAAGCACGACGAGCATCAAACCGGGTTGAACGCTTTGCCCTTCCCATCGCTATCAGCGTGATGGAAGCGCAGCCTCTGGCGCTCATCGTTGTCGTCCTCACGCTCCTTTTCACGCGCACGCTGGCGGACATGCCTCTGGGCGCCGGTGAGATTGCGCTACTCGAACTGGGCCTGCTCTGGTGGGCGATGTTTGTAGAAAGCAGGGTTCGGCGCGCAGGCGGGGACAGAAAACTGGCTCGTCTGCACCTGGCTGGCTGGCTGCTGGCTCTTGCCATAACGGTGGGGCCGCTGCTTCCCTCCCTGATCCATGCTCAAGCAATCTTTTCCGCTTTTGTCGATGTGGCGGTTGTGACATGGCTGTGGCGGCGCGATATGTATTACGTGCAGATCGGCTTCGAATATAGCTCGCTCTCCGCCTCCTTCAAAGTGGGATTTGGCGTCCTGCTCGCCGTTCTGCTGCTCGTCATTGCCTTGCCGCCGCTGCCCTCCCTGCGCGACGCGCTTGCCTTCGCGCTGCCCGTCTTCTTCCTCGGCGGCCTGGTCGCGCTCTCGCTGGCCCGCCTGGGAACGATTCGCCACAACCGGCGCGCCCCGGCAGGCTCGCAGGCCGACCCGACACGCTCCTGGCTTTTTGCTCTGGCCCTCTTCGGCGCTTTCCTGACGCTGCTGGTCCTCGTCCTCGAATCGATCTTCTCCCTGTCGTCATTCGAGTTCGCGCTCGGCGCGCTGGCTCCGCTCTGGAACGCGCTCGGAACCCTGCTCGGCTGGATTCTCTATGGCATTATCTTCCTCGTCCTCACGCCGATTTACTACCTGGCCTCCTGGCTCATCGGCCTCCTTACCCATCACGGAACGGCTGCGCAGCCGCCTCCAAAGATCGGTTTGCCACGCCCGCCCTTCCAGCAGCAGCGTCCTGCGCAGCCCATCCCGCCGGAAGTCTTCACCATTGGTCGCTGGGTCTTCCTGCTCCTGGCTTTTGTGGCCTTGCTGCTGCTGGTGAGGGCGATCCTGCGCCGCTGGTTTATGCGCATCGACCGTGAAGGCGTCGAGGAAGTGCGGGAGGGGCTGGATGCTCGTTCCTTGCTGGGCGAACGCTGGCGTCAATGGTGGAAGCGGCGGCGCGGAACACGGCAAGAAGTGATGCTTGAGCCGCTCGACCCTGCCTCCGCGCGCGCGCGCTATCGCGAACTGCTACACGCGGTAGCCGCCGCGAAGGAACAACTGGCAAGAGCGCCTGCTGAAACGCCGACAGAATATGAGCAACGCCTGCTGGCCTACCTCGAAGCCAGCCCCGTCACTTCGCAAAACGCTTCTCATGCTGTCGATGAAACGGATAGCCAGCTTCTTCACGAACTGACCCAGGCCTACATGCTGGAACGCTATGGCGGCAGGCAAAGCGACGAGGACAAACGAATGCATATGCCTGCCTGGGTGACGCGGCTGGTCGCGCGTTTGACCGGCAAAGCGTCCGCTGAAAGGACAATGCAGCGCGCATCGAAATAGGTAAGATCACATAACCGCCATTCTTTTGAAGGAGTACATACATATGATTCAGGTAGACATTCCCGATTGGGGGACGCTTGAACTGCAACACGCCGTATTTGACATCAATGGAACGCTGGCCGTCGATGGAACTCCCTTCCCAGGGGTTGTCGAGCAGCTCAGGCGGCTGGCCGAGTTGCTCTCTCTTCAGGCGTTGACGGCAGGAACTCACGGCAATATCGCTGCGCTTGAACGCCTGCTGGCTATTCCCATTCGTATCATCGGAAGCGGGGAGGAGAAAGCGCGCTATGTGCGGCAGCTTGGGGCTGAGCATGTGGTTGCCTTTGGCAATGGCCGAAACGATATCGCTATGCTGCGCGCCGCTGCCCTCGGCATTGCCGTACTTTCAGGCGAAGGAGTAGCGGTGGGAACGTTGCAGGCCGCCGATATCGTGGCGCTCGGCCCGGTTGATGCCATTGACCTGCTGCTCAATCCGAAGCGGCTCATTGCTACCCTGCGCGGCTAAAAGAGAAACGGTTATTCGTCCGTTTCCTCTGCCGTCTGCTCTTCAGTAAAGAGGGGAAATGGAGCGATGGCGCTGCTGGGGTTGCGCAGGTTGATTGAGACGCTTTCGATACCCGGTTCGCTGCGCAGCGCCACCAGAGATTTTGCCAGAGGCAGAGCTTCTCGCGTCGTACATGCGATCTCTACCTTTTCCCGCCCGTTGCCCGCCTGCACCTCGATGTTTTCAATCGTAGCCCCGGCCTCGTGACAGGTGTTGTAGACCCGACCCAGCAGCGCCTGCTCCACAGCCGTCACTTTGATCTTAAGCTGGTATGCTTCTGCCGAACGATGCAGGCGCCGTCTCAGGGGTTTGAGCAGTGTGAGAACGGCAACGGTAAAGACGGTGGTCAGCACGGCCTCAATCAGTAAGCCCGCGCCACATGCCAGCCCGATGGCGGCCACTACCCAGATGGCGGCGGCGGTCGTCAAGCCTTTAATAATCTCCTTCCGCAGCAGAATGGCGCCCGCGCCCAGAAAGCCGATGCCGCTGACCACCTGAGCAGCAACACGGGAAGGATCAAGTACCACATCAGGCGTTCCCAGAATATCGGCAAAGCCGAAAGCGGAGACAATGATAATCAGGCAGGAGCCAAGCGCCACCAGGGCATGCGTGCGCAACCCGGCGGCCCGCTCACTCCATTCCCGCTCCAATCCAACCGCCGCCCCCAGCACGAGCGCCAGCGCCAGCCGCAGCAGCGCGGTTTGAATAGAGATCACTGCTTTTCCTCCCCTCAGAGATATGCACGTCAGAATATTAACGCAATGTTAAGAGAATGTTAAGATAATGTTAAATAGACTATAGCATTTTGGAGCGTCTTTTGCAAGGGAATTTGCTCAGAATATCCGCTTATACAAATCTTCGCCATAGCTGGTTTCCAATGGCTCCCCCTCGATTAATTTGAAGGTTCGCGTGCCGTCGGCTTGCCTGTCGGCGCGCAGGAAGAGGGCATTTCCCAGGTGTCTGTTGTAAAAGCTGTGCGCGAATTCGTATAAATGGGTCACGAAGCAGACCTTGATGCGCTTCTCCAGCAGCGCCGTGATGATCTGCCGCGCGATCTCCGCTCCCTCTCTTTCGTTGGTGGCGGCAAAGGATTCGTTGAGCAGCAAGAGAGAATCTGGCGTGATGATGTCGACGATATTGCTCATCCGGCTGAGTTCTTCATCCAGTTTGCCGCTTCTCATCGTCACGTCTTCTTTGCGTTTGTAGTGCGTGAACAGACTGATGCAGACGTTGGCGCAGAAAGAGGTTGCCGGGACAAACATGCCGCACTGCATCATCAATTGAGCCAGCCCGATACTGCGCAAAAACGTCGATTTGCCGCCCTTATTGGCCCCGGTGATAATGATGAGGTCTTTCCCATCGGCCTGTACATCGTTACTCACCACACGCTGTTCCATCGTTAAGGCCAGGCTGACATCGTATAAGCCGGTACATGTCAACCTGCGTTCGTTGTGGGGCGCGGGCAGGGGAAAACACAATGGCTCCCCGCGCTGAGCAAGCTGTTCGTACAGGTTCAGGCAGCCGATGTAAAAGGCGAGTTCGGTGCGCAACATGGTGAAAAAACTGAGGATATGGTCGCTGGATTGCGCCAGCGCGTTAGCAACGAGGTTAATGCCCCGCCCTTTCAAGTCCGAGAGCGTCCTGGACCCGCTTTCATCGCGATCAGGGATGGTAAAGCTGTACGAGGGCGCGCGTTCGGCGAAGAGGCGCTCCAGCCAGCTCTGTCCCCTGTCGGCAGGCTTACGCAGGATGTAATCGATGCCTTTATTGCCGCGCCCCAGCCTGGCGCTGATTAACACGCCGTCGCGAAATTCCAGCGCCTTGAGATGCTGCTGGACGACAGCGAAGTAGTCATCGCTCAATTCTTTGTCCAACATGGCGAAGAATCTGCTAAAGCCCTCCGATTCAAATTCGGCGGCATGTTCATCGGCGAGCTGCCTGAGCTTTTTCAGGATGTTCACAAACATCTGTAGCACTTCAAGCGAGCGGTGCAGGATGGCGTCGGGATACCTGCTCAACAGGCCCAGGAAATGCCTGCGTTCGCTTTCAATGGCTTCTATCGTCAGGGCATAGATCTCCCTGACAAGGGAGGCATGTTTGAGGCAGTCCTTCAGGATGTGCTGGCGATAGTGGATGGTATCCAGATCATGCTGCGTGCCACACAGGACCGCTTTTTTAGCCACCTCGAACAGGAATTTATCGCCGAGGGCCATCGCGTTGAACAGCGTGTTGAGTTCCAGGTCCTGGATCAGCGCCGGAGCCTGCGGCGGTAATGGCTGTTGCAGGTCAAAATCCTGATCTTTATACATGAGAAAAGCTTTCATGCCTGTAATCGCTCCTTCAAAGCATGGTAGGTCAGGCGGTACTTTTCGGCAATCGCGATCGCGTGCGCCAGCCCGTCGGCGGGCTTCCTGACGATTTTATAGGTGCGCAGAGCCGGATTTTCAGGAACGACCGTGCTGACCATGCTGATGGTCTGCTCGCTGAACGTACTCAGTTCATCGATGAAGGTCACCCAGACGGAGAGCGCGTCCAGCTGGACAATTTTTTCCAAGATCTTTTTGCTCAAGAATAAGGCATCGTTGACGGTGGTGGAGGTGAGAATTTCGTTCAGGATAATCAAACTGCTGCTTGTGGCATGTTCAAGGATAGCATGCAATCTGACCAGATCATCCTCCAGTTTGCTGCGCAGGTCCCTGATGTCTTCCTCCTTCTCAAAGTGCGTAAAGAGCCGGTCAAAGAGGAAGAGCTGCGCCTGTCGGCCCGGCACGGGGCAGCCGATGCTGGCCAGATAATGCAGTTGCCCGAAGGTGCGGGCGAATGTGGTTTTGCCGCCCTGGTTGGGGCCGGTAACGACAATGATGCGCTCTTTGCCGGTAAGAGAAAAATCGTTGCAGACCACAGGCGATTTTTCGTTCAACAGTTTGTGGGCCAGCGCGAGATCAAAGGCGGCATATGCATGTACTTCCTTCGATGTGCTGGAAACGCGCGGATAGCAGAATGACAGACCAGCGCGTTTGAAGCGCGCGATATGCTCCAGGTAGGCGACGTAAAACTGGATTTCGCGATCAAAGGCGGCGATGGTCGCATCCAGGTAGTGCGCGTTTCTCATGCAGTAATCATCGAGATGGGAAAAGATGTCGGGATACAGGCGCGCGACCAGTTCCATGATTTGCGCCTCTACATGGTCCATCTCCGGCCAGCTCCGAAATTTCACCAGATAGTCTTTTACCGCTCCCTGCCTGAATTTCGCGAATGTCTCCTCAATGTCCACGCTATAATCACTTTCCGCCTCATATTTGCGCACCCTGATCGTGCTGCCTTTGATGAGCAGGCAGTAGTGGATGGCGGCCAGATCAGCCTGTAGCTGTTTTGTTTCCGCCATCAGCGAGGTAAAAGGGTCGGAACCGGCATAGTCCGTCACGTAGGCGCGCAAAGCCAGCAGGCCGCGAGATTGAAGATCGACAGAGGTAAGATCACGCGCCAGGCCGCTCACGGCCTCACCATACATCTGCACCGCGTCCAGAAACCAGCGTTCCTTTTGATATTTGTAGTAAAGTTTCTCTGCCTGTGCCAGATACTCGCGCATGCGGCGCATCTTTTGCGCAAACGCCTGAATATACTCGAACAACGTGTTATTTTCCATGTCGCGCATAACTTCATGGCGATACAGGATGGTATCAAGGTCGCGCAGGGGAGTATAGAAAAACGGCTTTAACTCATATTCCTGCTTGCTGGCAGTGATGGTATCGACAATCTGGTCAAGATTCAGGTCAACGAAGCAGTCAGGCGCATCGGCTGTCTCTTTTTTGCTTTCAGTTTCTGGAAAGAGGATGCTGTGGAAAGTCATGGAAAACTCCTTCTTGCCGCTAGACGGTTGCCTGATCGCCCACTGTTGTCCCGCCGCGTGCGGCCCGCTCACCCACCACCTGCACCAGCGCGCGCCGCCACGCATTTGCCTCTTCCTGATTCAACAGTCCACGGCGCAGGGCGTCGCGTTTGAGGGCGTAGCTGCGCAGGTCCTCGGCGAGGTCTTCGAGGCGCCGCACCTGCTCGCGCAGCAAGAATTCAACGAGTGCAGTATGCTCGCTGCTTCCCTTCCCACTGTCTTTCAGGCAGGCAAGAGTTGCCTGCAGGTGAGGCAGGCAAAGCGCCGTAGAGGATGTGTAGGCAGCGCGGCCCTCAGCCGTAAGCAGGTGTGCAAGCAGTTGCCTGGCCTGCTCGCGCGTTGTCTCTTGTACGAGTCGGCACGCGGCGCATGTCGTGGTGCTTGATAGCAGGGTCGCGAGATGCGCGGCTGCGTGTTCGGTCGGGCGTTCGACCAGGCGGGATAGCTCGCCTGCCAGCGTCTCGATCAGCGGCGCGTAGCCATCGCTGATGCCCTGTGGCGAGGCCATCTCCTGATATTGCCAGGTATGGACGGGGCAGAGGCCGCGCTCGGCTGCGAATGCCTGTTGTGCTGTAGGGTTGGTAGCGAGCGTGTATTGCCACTGCGCGAAGAACGCGAAGAGCGCCTCCTCCAGCCCCGCGCAGATCGGGCAGGTGCGAACCGGCGCGCCTGCCTGCCCACGACCGACTCTACCCGGAGACTGGCTTGCCGCAATTGTCTGATCGATGATCTGTCGGCTGTCGGCTCTCGGCTCTGCCAGACGTGGCGTGGCAGAGAGAGGCCCGGCGGCCAGCAGCGATGCTCGCAAGGCTTCCATATTTTGCTGCAATGCGAGCGCGTTCTTCCCTGGCTCATGCTCGGCATCAACCGGGGACAGGTCTATTCCGGTAAAGAGACGCAGGGCGCGATCCAGAATGGAGACAAGGAAAGTGCGGCCCTGCGCCTCCGCGAGAAAGGCGGTAAGCGCCTGCTCGAATGGGAGTAGCCCGCTGCGATAGATGCCTGCCTGGTCGTGGTTCAGCTTCGCGGCAAGGCCGACGCGGGCGGAGAGCGGGTAGATGCGGATATTTTCTCTGCCCGGAAGCCGCTTCACCTGGGCATGAATATAGCTGAGGACTTCCTCGCGTTCCGCATCGCCGAGCATGTCCAGTTTGTTCACGACGACAAACAACTGGCGCACCTGGCCGCGAAGGTCGAGGAGGAAGCGTTCTTCGGCCTCGCTCAAGGGCGCCTCAACGCTCGTCACGAAGATCACGGCTGCCATCTGCGGCAGAAAGCCATAGGTGGTCGCGGTATTCTCGTGGCGGGCCGAGCCGATGCCGGGCGTGTCAATAAAGTGCAGGCCGCGCCGCAGGAACGGGACGGGCAATTCCACCCGCGCTTCCACCAGCCCCTTCTCGTTGCCGGGATTGCCGCGTTCGGTAATGAAGTCTGGCAGTTGCGCCAGTGGGGCTTCCTGCTCCCATTCCCAACCCTTGCGGCGCAACAGGAGACGTTCTCTGGGGCCGTAGCAGAGCGTGGTGATCGCCGAGGTCAGGGGCAGGAGTCCGGTAGGCAGCAGGTCACGCCCGATCACCGCGTTCATGAGTGTGCTTTTGCCGCGTTTGAATTGTCCGACGACCGCCAGATTGAAGCGATCTTCGGCAAGCTGAACCAGCAGTTCCTGGCAACGCCCGGCTGCTTCTGCTGCGCCGAGGGTCTGGAAAAGCTGCTTTGCGGCGCGAACCGAGGCAGCCACCTCTTGCTTCGCGAGTGTGTAGCCTCGTAGTGAGGATACCTCATCGTTGTCAGTGCCTGCTAATGCGCGCTCCACGCGCTTCACCCCCTCCAGTATGGGCTAAGAGACAAAAAAAGCTTCTACCGCCGCGTTCGTGCGCGAGGTAGAAGCTATCAACCCTTCGCTGGTATCTTTCGGGTGAGCTTCATCACCCATCATTCTCTTACGTAAAGTATACCACAGACGGAACTGAAGCTGCAACCGGCTTCTTGCCCTCTACAGATGAAATTTCTGGCTCAAGGATTGCCACCAGTGTTTTGTGCGTTGACGAGGGGAAGCCGGGCCAAGACCTGTAGGTCGCGCGGTGGATTCTTCGCCATTGACCACGCGCAGCATTTTCTGCGTTTCGGGCCAGTAGCCTGGAATGAGTTCGCGCGGTGGCCGGGGAAACCAGTGAGGGCAGGAGCGACAGATGGTCAGATCGCGAGGTTGTTCCTGTCCGTACAGGGTATAGAACCAGCGACAGGCAAAGTAGGCTTCCACTGTCGCGCCGGAAACGCGCGAGGGAGATGGAATGACCGGCAGACTCCGCCTGCCGCCGGGGAGCCGACGGACAGGTACCAGGTTCAAGCAGGCGTGTGGGGAGGCCAGAGCGTGGGGAATGGGGCAGGCGTTGCAGATGGCCTGCATCGAAGAGAGGTCTTCTCCGGCTCTCCCCAGCACATAGCCCTGCTCCGGCCCGCCGCTTGCCCCGCAGACAAACTCCACCTCCTTCGCGCCTTCTGTACCAACCGGGTGACGCTCGATGCGCAATTCGCAGGCCAGTACGGTCACTCCCCCGATAGAGACGGGAACCCCATTCTGTTCCGAAGTGCTGTTGGTATTCATAATCCTCACCTGCTTTCGTCTCTCTATTCCTTTCTGGAAAGAAAAAGCTTCTACCCGGCCTTATCCTTTTGCCCGAGTAGAAGCTATCAGCCACAGCTGGCAGATCAGGTGAGCTTCATCACCGCTAAGAGATTATTCCTTTTTCACAGGATAACATGTTACAACAGGCTCGTCAAGGGAGGAGCGGAGCAGTCCAGACATGCGCCTGCCAGTCATCGTTGCCGGAGGCGATGCGGGTGCCGTCAGGCGACCAGGCCAGCGATTCCACAAAATTCCAGAGGCTGGTGGCGTGGCCCCGGTAGATCAGGAGCGTTTGCCCTGTCTGAACATCCCAGATGTGAACCTGCATATCGTCGCCGCCGGAGGCCACATACCGACTCGTGGGCGACCAGGCCAGGGCGTTGACGCTCCACTCGTGTCCGCTATAGGTCAGGAGGCACCTGCCGCTAGCGGTATCGCGGACCCTGGCCGTGCGATCATAGCTGGCCGAAGCGATCCATCTACCGTCAGGTGACCAGACGACAGTGGTGACGGGGCCGAGATGGTCCTGACAGGTCAAGAGCAGTTGTCCGCTGAGCGCATGGATGATCCGTATCGTGCAGTCGTCGCTGCCCGAAGCAATCAGCTCGCCGCCTGGCGACCACGCCACTGAAGTAATTTTTTCAGTATGGCCGCCAGAGATGCCCTTTGTTGCCCCGGTAACAGCATCCCAGACCTGCACCGTTCTGTCCCAGGAACCGGTGACGAGGTATTGACCATCCGGCGACCAGGCGACCGACAGGACAGAGCTACGGTGATTGCGATAGGTGATGATGGTCTCACCGGTTCGCGCATCCCAGACGTGCGCCGTGCCATCCCTCGATGCGGAAGCAATGCGTGTCCCATCGGGCGACCATGCCACGCTGTTCACCCGACCACGATGTTGCTCATAGGTTAGCAGTAGTCTTCCACTGCTGGCTTCCCAGATCTGCACCGTCTTATCCCAGGAGGCTGAGGCGATCTCTGTGCTATCGGGTGACCAGGACAGAGACGCTATGCGCTCTCGATGCCCTGTATAGAGGGAGAGGAGTGTTCCAGGCGCTGGCATCTACGTTTCTCTCCTTCTCTATCTCTCTCCGTCCGTTTCTTTGAAATGATCCACGCCCTGTCTGCGCTGCTGCTGGAGGAACCGCTCCACTTCTTTGACCGCCTCTGCCGGTTCCATCTGCCCTCTCTCTTCTTTTGAACGATTTCGCCGAAGCCTGTTCCACCAGTGCTTGCCCGCAGGCTGAGCAGGCGTACTCTTTTCCTGTGCTGGCTTTTTAGTGCGCGGCGATCGTTCTTGAGAAAGCGCGGCATAGCAACGGGAACAGATCAGCAGGTATCTCGCGCTCCCCGCCAGGCCAGTAGCTGCGATCACTTTTACTTCTACCACATGCGCATCGCAAACGCCAGCCCCACAGCGTTGGCAGATAGCCAGCGCGGGGTGAGAGCAATTGCCCGTTTCGACTCGGCATACGTAACAGTTCATGTCTTTTGCTCCTCCGTTCCCGGTAGACCTCTCCCTATCATTGGTGTATGCTGCCTTCAACCAGGGAGTGGAGTAGTTGCTGGCGATCTACCAGCCCCAGCGGCTTTCCGGCTTCATCGACCACGACCAGGCGCTTGATCTGGTGCGCCAGCATCAAGCGCAGCGCCTCCGCGATGGGGGTAGCTGGCGTCACGCTGAAGAGGCGTGGGCGCATGATCTGCTGCGCCCCTGGCGGTCCCTGTGTGAACCGCCGCCTGAATAGCTCCTCTGGAACATGCAGAAACAGGCGACCGGCAAGGGCAAAGAGGGGATTGCGCGGCGCTGCTAATCCCTGCGATACCAGCAGGTCACGGTCGCCGATCACCCCGATCGCCTGTTCGTCTGCATTGACCACAATCACCCGGCGCAGGGGCGTACTCTGTACCTGGCGCAGAACCTCGATGAAGGGCGTACCCTGAGCTATCACCGGAACCTGCGATATCACGGTGTCGCCTACCTGCCGCGCAGAGTCAGTAGCCTGCACTGTCTGATCGGCGGCGAACGTCCTGGGAGTTTCAGGCAGATTCGCGTAATAGCGCAGGACAGCAGCCTGATCGAGTAGACCAACCAGTTTCCCTTTCGCGTCGATGACAGGAAGGCGGGTTACGCCACGCACAGCCATCAACTGGGCCGCTTCTCCTATCGTGTTTTCATCTTTGCAGACCAGTGGATGCCGGATCATCACCTCTTCAGCCGTTTTCTCAACGCTCAAAAGCTGGCTCAGTTGCTCGCTCAGCTGGTGAGCATCTGTTGCCCGCTGCACATCGAGTCGGCGAAATAGCTCGCCCTGCGTTAAGAGATGACCAAGCGTAATCACACCTGTAACCTGTTTCTCCTCGTTTACCACAACCAGTAGTTTGTTTCCCTGCTCAATCAACTGGCCGATGATCTCAGAGAGCGGCGTTTGTGGATGGATGGCGGCGACTGTATCTGCCATCACGTCGCGCACACGGCTCTGGAAGGCGAGCGGGCGCACAAGCAAAACGGCGCATGGCGCGGCATTGGCGACCTTGCGGGCGGTGCCACCGGTGGTCGAACTCAAGGGGTGTTCGTGGCCTGTCGCGCCGAGAATCAGCAGGTCGCTATTTCGCTCCTGCGCCAGGGAGGTGAGCAGCGTACTGGCGGAGCCTTCGCGCGTGAATGGTTCCAGAGGGAGATCGGCAAGATGGGCCTCAGCTGCCGCCAGCGCCTGCATCTGCTGGAAGTAAATCGCCCAGTCCCAGTCAAGCTTGCCGGAAGGAGTGCGGGCAATCGGCTGCTGTTCTGGCGGAGCTTTTGGCCCTTCGATCACGGAAAGGGTGGCCAGCGTTGCGCCAGCCAGTTTTGCCAGGTGCAGACCAACGCGAAATGCCTGCCAGCTCAGTGGCGAGCCATCCAGGCCCACGAGCGGGCGCCGGAACAGCGATTTGCCCCCTTTCGCCCGGCTCACCAGTACACTGCATGGCGCGTGATTCACCAGTTTATCGGCAGTGCTGCCCAGAAAGGCCCCCCAGACTGCCGAATGCCCCTGATGACCAAGCACCAGCAGATCACAGTGCTGCTCTTTGATATATTCCAGGATCACCTGTCCTTCGTGACCGCTCAGCACAGCGCAGTGCGTCTGCACTCCCCGCTGTTCTGCCCGCTTGCGCAACGGAGCCTGCAAGCCATTGAAGTATTCCAGGGCCGCCAGATGTTCGCGCGAGGATTCTTCGTGGGTCGCGACATAGCGTGGAAGCGTCTCCTCAACTGAGAGGATGTCCAATCTTGCCCGCAAGAGGCTTGCCAGCGCGATGGCAACCTCTGCCGCCTGTAGAGAACTCTCAGAACCATCGATTGCTACAAGAAGTCGCTGGAACATAAATGCTGCTCCCTCCATCTGAGCCGCTTAAATGGCTCGTAAAACCAGCACGATGAGGACGATGAGAAAGATGTAAAACACGTACTGGTTGAGATTGCCTGACTGGATGAAGCGGACCGGGCGCGTCACCCATTCTCCAAATCTGAGCAGGGGGCGATAGACTCCCCGCTCGAACGGGGGGGGAATCTCCTGCTCGTAGGTGATGTGCCCCTCGCGGTGGCGGGCGGCGGGGGCAATGGCCTTGCTTTCGACCCGCGAGCGATAGAAGCTGTTGAAGATGATGCGCAGCGGGTTGCTATAGGCGAGGCCGCTATAGGTCATCGAGGCCTCGAAACGCGGAATGCCCCCGGCCCACACGCGACCGCTGCGCCGGACTCCCAGCGGGCGTATCGCTCGAAGCGCCAGCATCACAAGCCCGAGCAGCAGCAGTTCGGCCAGAAAGAGATAGCTTGGCGAATCAATGGTGGAGAACGCGGGAGCGGCAATCACCACCAGACCGTTGACGGGCAGCCATCCTTTGAAGAGCGCGCCGCCAAGCGTCACCAGCAACTGGTAATCCCCCGGATGGTTGGTGAAGAGCGGCGGCACCACCTGATTCAGCACGCTTTGTCCCAGCAGCGCCGTTGTGACGCGATCCAGCGCGGGAATGACGAAGGTGGGCAGCACGCCGAGGGCGAGGCAGAAGAAGGCCAGGAAGCCCATGCCCAGGCGCATGCTGAGCGACGCTTCGTGCGCCGCCGCCGCCTCTTTGCTGCGCGGGAGCGCGAGAAATGTCACGCCACAGGCGCGCACGAACGAGGTAACGGCGATCCCGGCGGTGAGGGCGATGAGCGCGCCGGAGAGCGCGATGACCACTTTCGTCAGCGTATCAGGGATGGCAAAGCTCTGGAGCAGGGATTCCAGCAGCATCCATTCACTGATGTAGCCGTTGAAAGGCGGCACGGCGGCAATGGCCAGCGCGGCAACGATGAAGAAAAGGGCCGTCCAGGGCATCAGGCGAATCAGGCCGCCGAGTTGCGCGAGTTTGCGCGTCCCTGTGGCATGGTTCACCGATCCGGCCCCCAGGAACAGTAACCCTTTGTACACGGCATGGTTGAGGACGTGATAGAGCATGGCAATGGCGGCAATGGCGGCCAGCGCGATCAGGTGGTAGGCGTAGAACGTCAGGGCTGCGCCCAGACCGGCCAGGATAATGCCGATGTTTTCGATGCTTGAGTAGGCCAGCAAACGCTTGAGATCGTCCTGCACAACCGAATAGAGGATGCCGACGATGGCAGTCACCGCCCCCACGCTCAAGATGACCAGCCCCCACCAGGCAGGAAGCGCGCCCGTTCCCAGCAGGAAGCCGAGCAGGAAGCGCAGCATCCCATAGATGCCAAGCTTGATGATGACCGCCGAAAGCAGGGCGGAGATGTGGCTGGGCGCGGCAGGATGCGCCTCCGGCAGCCAGAGTTGCAGTGGCAGGATACCCGCCTTGGCCCCGAAGCCGACAAAAGCGAGCAGGAAGACGGCGCTGCGCAATGGCGTCGAGAGCGTGGCCGCCGCCGCCCGCAACGTGTCGTAGCCAGAGCCGCCCGCGACACGGTAGAGCAGGAGGAAGGCAATGAAGATGCCAACCGTTCCCAGTTCGCTGACGGCCAGCATCAGAAAACTGGCGCGAATGACCTGTCTCTCTTCATACTCGAAATTGACCATCAGGTAGCTGAGGAAGGCCATCGCTTCCCAGGCCATGAGAAAGACGATGGCATCAGCCGCCGCCACAATGAGTACGAGGGAGAGCAGCAGCAGGTTGATGAGGACGCCGAAGGCGCGCAGCCGTCGTACTCCCGCGCTGTGTTTCAGGTAGCCGATGGAATAGACAGCGACCGGCAGCGAGACCAGGCCGATGACTGCCAGGAAAAAGGCCGAGAGCATATCCAGGCGCAGGCTCAACGCCCCGAACGGCAAGTTGGTATCCAGGGCGCCGCCCGGAGCTGGCGCGCCAGCCAGCACGCCCACTCCGGCCACCAGCGCCGCCAGCCCTGCCGCCGCTGCACAGAGCGCGGCGGCGATAGTGATGGCGCGTTCTCGCCGCATGAGCAGCGCGAGTGCCACGCCGAGTGCGTAGAGGGCAAACATTGTCCAGAAGGCAAATGTGGGGAAGAGATTCCAGTTCAACTCTGCGCCTCCTTTTCCTGCATGGAAGGCGTAATCACGGAGAGCGGGCGGCCCATTTTGATGCGCCGGGTATGTCCCTGCATGCGTTGTTCTACCCGCCCCAGCGCCAGCAGCAGGCCGTGGATCAGCGTGAGCGGCGAGGGCGGGCAACCGGGGATAAAGACATCGACCGGCAGCACATGTTCTACGCCACCCTGTGAGAAGGCCGATGGCCCGAAGATACCGCCGCTACAGGCACAGGCTCCTACGGCCACTACCAGACGAGGGTCGGGCATGGCCTCGTAAGTCTGACGGAGCGGGTCTACCATCGCTCGCGTGACCGGCCCCGTCACCAGCAGCAGGTCGGCATGGCGCGGCGAGGTGGTGAAGAAGATGCCCAGCCGCTGGATATCATAATAGGGATTGAGCAGCAGTTTGATTTCCGATTCGCAGGCATTGCACGAACCGGCATCGACATGGCGAATATGCAGCGAATGCCCGAACAGGCGTTGCACCTTTGTCTTGAGTCGCTCTCCGGCCTCCCTTGTCGCTGAATCAAGCATATCGGCCATTGTTTTCCTCCTTCCCGTTTTCTCCGTCCGACGTATCGGGTGGGGCGAACAGCGTTACCATGCGCAAATCCTCGCGCCTGCTGGCCGCCAGTTCATACTCGTTCGTCATGCGTAATGCCTGCTGCGGACACGCGCTCACGCAGAGACCACAGGCAACGCAGCGCGCGTAGTCCAGCACGAGCTGCGTTGCTTCATTGCCCGCGCTCTCGACCACCGTTTGCAGGCTGAGCGCATCTGGCAGGCAGACCTGCACGCAGGCGTTGCAACCCTGTTCAGCAATGCAGCGGCTGGCATCCATGATTGGCTTGCCGCGAAATGCCTCCGGCAGACGCTCCTGGACAGCAGGATAGCGAGTGGTCAGCACTCCTGTGCGCAGCCCTCGGCGTATCCAGGAAAAGACCATCTGTTTCCTCCTCCTGAGAAACTTCCGGCTCATGCCATGCTCAACGCAGGCGTCACCGGGAGAGTACGTTTGCACTAACAATCGGCTCCGGCAAATGACAGGCCGAAGCTCTGCTCGATTACCGGAAAATCGGTCAGAATATTGTGGCCGGGAACAGCCAGGGGAAACGCCTGCCAGTTCGCGAACGAGGCCGGACGCGCCCGGTAACGTCGAATGCGACCATCCTCCCCGACCAGCAGCCAGTGGACGCTCTCTCCTCGCGGCGATTCGACCAGGCTCAGAGCGGATTCTCCAGCAGGCAGTTGTTCTATCGGTACAGCGATAGAGCCAGCCGCCAGCCGTTCAAGAGCCTGATCGATGATACGCAGCGATTGCTTCGCCTCTTCCAGGCGTACACGGGCGCGAGCCAGCGCGTCACCCGTTTGCAGCACGGGAACTTCAAAATCGATGTCGGCGTAGGCGGCGTAGGGATGGTCGCGGCGCAGGTCGCGGTCAACGCCAGAAGCGCGCCCAATCGGACCAACGGCGCAATAGGCCAGGGCGTCCTGCGGCGTAAGGATGCCGGTTCCTTCAAGGCGGTCGCGATGCGAGGGCGAGTCAAACAGCAGCTTGCCCAGCGACTCCAGATCGGGTTGCAGCGTCGCCGTCAGTCCGCGCACCATATCCAGCGAGGCTTCTGAGAGGTCGCGACTCAACCCGCCGGGAACGTTCATGCCGAAGAGGTAGCGGTGTCCGCTGATCGCCGCGTTGAGACGCAGGATGCGCTCTTTCCAGATGTCAAACTGCGCCTGAGCGACCACCAGTCCGGTCGCCTGGCAGAGATCGGCCTGGTAGCCGAGGTGATTGTAGAGCCGTTCCAGTTCGGCCAGCAGTGTGCGCAGGTAGAGGGCGCGCTGCGGCACCTCGACTTCGGCGATGCTTTCCAGCGCCTGACAGAGCGCCAGCGAGTGCGCAAAGGCGCTGGCGCCGGAGATGCGCTCGGCGAGCAGGGGCAGCAAGGGCAGAGGCAACCCCTCGGCCCGCTTCTCGATGCCGCGATGCTTGTAGAAAAGTTGCAGGTGCATATCGACCAGCTCTTCGCCGACGGTGCGCAGGGTATAATGCCCGGATTCGACCACCCCGGAACGCACCGGGCCAAGCGGATAGTCGACAACGCCCTCCGGCGCGCTCTCTAACTGGATATGGTGCGGTTCGGCCGCCTGGACGTTCTGACTCCACGCAAACGACGAACGATGAGGATAGATTCCCTGGGGCCAGTCCGGCGGCAGACGCAACCGGCGCAGGAGAGGATGTCCCTCCGGCTGGATGCCCGGTTCTTCCCATACCTCACGCTCGTACCAGTCGGTAGCTGGCAGATCGTGCATTAGACTGGGGAAGGCTGGCCTCTCCGTATCAAGGTCGATCACCAGATGCACCCGGCTTTGCTCATTATCCAGCGCGAAGATGAGGTGAAGCTGGAAGGCGTCTTGCGATGGGCGCTGATCCAGCCCGAACAGGTCGACAAAGGTGGCCGCGAACTCCTCGCGCAGGGTACGCACCGTCTGTAAGAGCGAGGCGGGCGAAAGCGAGACGACAATCTCATCCTCTAAGGGGCGCACCGCTTTGATTTCCTCGGAGGAACCGCAGGCCGAGGAGAGGCGCGTGCAGAAATGAATCAGGTCCATTATTGACCTCCTCCCAGCACGGCTGCTGCCTGGTGCAAAAGATCGCTCAGGGGCGTGGGGATGAAAACTCCCAGGCCAACGACGAGCAAGACGCTCAGGCCCATCGCCAGCAGGCCCGTATAGCTGGTCTCACCGGGCTTGACCCCCTCCGGTGGCTTGCCGAAAACCATGCGATTGAGAAAGAAGAGAAATGCGATGAAAATGAGCGCGATGAGCGCCAGCATGACAATGGCCGGAAGCAGGTAGCCCTGGCGAAAGCCCGCGCTGAGGATGCTGAACTCGCTGATAAAGATGCTGAACGGCGGCGAGCCGGTCAAGGCCAGCCCGCCCACGATCAACAGGGAGCCACTGACCGGCAGGAGCTTGATAACGCCTGAGACGCGGTCGATATTTTTTGTTTCATACTTCAGCAGCACCTGACCACTGGCAAAGAACATCAGCGATTTGGTGATGGCATGGTTGACGACCTGAAGTAATGCCCCGTACAGCCCCAGTGGCCCTCCGAAGGCCACGCCGATGCTGATGATGCCCATGTGTTCGACGCTCGAATAGGCCAGCAGGCGCTTGTAATCGCGCTGGCGAAAGATCAGCAGCGCGGCGACAAGCAGGGAGAGCAGGCCGAAGGTCAGCAGCAGCGCGGTCGGGTAGGCGTGTCCCAGCGAGGGGACGGCCAGCGCGTAGAAGCGCAGGATGCCGTAGAGCGCGCAGTTGAGCAGGATGCCGGAGAGCAGGGCGCTGATCGGGCTGGGCGCTTCGCTGTGGGCATCAGGCAGCCAGGTATGCATGGGGGCCAGACCGGCCTTCGTGCCATAGCCGACGACGATGAAGAGAAAGGCCAGGCGCATGACGGCGGGATTGAGCCGCGCCGCGACGGGGGCCAGCACCGACCAGTTGAGATCGTAGGTGCTGCCCAGCACCTGCACCGCCGAATAGTAAGCCAGGATGGTGCCGAACAACGCCAGCGCGATGCCAACGGAGCCGACAATCACATATTTCCACGCGGCTTCCAGCGCCTCGCCCGTGCGATAGAAGCTCACCAGGAAGAGCGAGGCCAGCGTCGTTCCCTCAATGGCGATCCACAACACGCCCAGGCTGTTACTCACCGGCACCACCAGCATGCTGAACAGGAAGAGGTTGAACAGTACGTAATAGCGTCGCAGGTCGCGCAGCCCTTCGCCTCGTGTTACGTCTTGCTCGCGCATATCCTCGCGCAGGTAGCCCAACGAGTAGAGGGCGCTGGTGAAGCCGACGAAGGCGATCACCAGCACAGTAAGGATGCTGAGCGCGTCGGCGTAGAGCCAGTCAGAAAGCTCGGCGAT
>Ga0209810_1001933_pt1 | contig 27476 bp, 18 predicted proteins | sample Coa_R1_7_FD_187159 | JGI IMG/M metagenome (GOLD analysis project Ga0209810, IMG submission 187159) | Surface soil microbial communities from Centralia Pennsylvania, which are recovering from an underground coalmine fire - Coalmine... | ecosystem: Environmental > Terrestrial > Soil > Unclassified... | reverse complement strand
CGGTCCGGGCTACCAGTGGGGCACCGGCGGCGGCCTCCCCGTCGCGGGTCAGGGTGGCTACGGCGAACCGGAATGTATCTACTGCCCCCGACCTCAATTTTCTGACGAGGCCGTCAAACTCAAGTATCAGGGAACCGTTCTGCTGCGGGTGATTGTGACGGCCGACGGTCGTGCGGAAAACATCCAGATTATCCGCGGGCTGGGACTCGGATTGGACGAAAAGGCTGTGGAGGCCGTCCGCACCTGGCGCTTCAAGCCGGCTCTGGGACCCAATGGCAAGCCCGCCGCCGTCATCGCCGTGATCGAGATTTCCTTCCGCCTGCTGTAGCCGGCCCGCACTTCCGAGCCGGACGCAGTGACATTCCTGGCATGGCGTGCTAGAACAATGCGGCGATGGACCGGCTGACCCAGCGCGCCCACATCGCCGCTCTGGCGGAGGCGGACCCCACACGCCGGCTCGAGGCGGCCCGCGCCCTGTACTGCTGGGCGTGCGCGGCGGTTGAGCCCGTGCTGAACGCCTGGCGAAGCGATGCCGAGCTCGCGGCGCTGCTGGGTGAACCGCTGACCGTCGGGATTGCTGTCCTGCCGGACACCTTCAAGCGTATCCGCCAGGCCTGGGGAGGACCGCCCCTGTCAGTGGTGCCGGCCGAGCACGAAGTGGCCGAATTCGAACTCCACGCTCCCGGACCTGTCCTGCTCGACATTCTCACCCCCCGGCCACCCGAGAGCACAGCACCGCTGGGACGTTTCCTGGCTCGCTACGGCGAAGGCATCCAACAGGTAGAGGTGCCGGTGCGGAATGTCGAGCGTGCGGCAGCGCTTCTGGCCGAGCGCTTCGGCCTGAGCCCGATCTATCCAGCCGCTCGCCTCGGGGCGCAGGGAACGCGGGTCAACTTTGTGCTCGCCGCGGTCCCCGACGGCCGCATGTTGATCGAGTTGGTCGAGCCACCGGCTCCGGATGGCTCCTGAAACCAGCCTCAGGCGCTGATCAGGCGATTGCGAATGGCGTAATGCACCAGCTCGCTGATGGAGTGCAGGTTGAGCTTCCGCATGATGTTGGCGCGGTGGGTCTCGACAGTTTTGACGGAAATCGCGAGCAGGGCAGCCACTTCCTTGTTGGTCCTGCCCTCCGCCAGCAACTGCAGCACTTCGCGCTCGCGGCCGGTCAGACGGCGGCCGGGCAGTTCGCGTCGAGGGGTGGAGGTCGAACCGCGCAAGTAGCCCGAGAGCACCAGGTCAGCCACACGCGGCGTGAAGAACGGACGGCCTTCGGCCAGCGCCTCGACAGCCGCCACCAGATCGCGCCCGGCATCGCTTTTGAGCACATAGCCCCGGGCTCCCGTCGCGAGGACTTCCTGCACCAGTTCGTCGGAATCGTGCATGGTCAGAATCAGGACCTGCGTGCGGGGTGCCACGCGCAGGACACGCCGGGCAGCTTCGAGCCCGTTCAACTCGGGCATGGTGATATCCAGGATAGCGATGTCGGGCTTCAGCTCTCGTGCTCGGTCAACGGCTTCGCGCCCGTTGGCGGCCTCGCCGCACACCTCCCACCCCGGGCGTGCCTGCAGCAGGGCTCGCAGGCCACGCCGCACCACCTCGTGGTCGTCGGCCACCAGAATCCTCAACGGCATCGGTTTCACTCCTCTCCTGCACCGTCAGAATCGCCCGCACAACCGTCCCCGTTCCGCCCGATTCGATCTCCAGCCGCCCGCCCAGCTGTTTCATGCGTTCGCGCATGCCGGCAATGCCGACCCCCAGCATGCCCGCCCCGGCCCCCAGTCGGTCGAGAATCTCCGGTGAGATTCCCCGGCCCACATCGCGCACTTCAAGTCGAATTTCGTCGCTGCTCCGCCGCAGAGCGATTTCCGCACGCGGGCTGCCTGAGTGTCGGTGCACATTGGTCAGGCTCTCCTGCACAATGCGAAACAGCGCCGTCTCCACTTCCCGTGGCAACCGTTCCAGCTGGGCAGGCAAGTCGAGCCAGACCGGGATCCCACTGCGGCGCGAGAACCCATCCACATACCACCGAATGGCCGAGACCAGCCCGGCCTCATCGAGCAGGGGCGGGTGTAACAGGTAGGAGAACGTGCGCGTTTCGCGCGAACATTGTTCCACGAGGGTCAGCGCTTCGGCCAGTGCCTGGCGGGCTGCCTCGCTCAGCACGTGCTGCTCTTGGCGCAGAACGGAAAGGTACATCGCCAGCGCGGCCAGTTGCTGCGCCACCGTATCGTGCAGCTCGCGGGCGATCCGGCGCCGTTCTTCATCCTGCAGGCGCAGCAGACGCGCAGAAAGGCGCCGGAGCGAACTTTCGGCCTGCTTGCGCTCGGTGACGTCCCGGGCAATGCCCTGCACAGCGACCACCTGCCTGTCCGCATAGATCGGCCGCAGACTGGCTTCGAGCGAGATGCGACGTCCCTGCCGGCCGACGATATCGAACTCGCACGTGCAGCTGCGTCCCTGGGACGCTTCGTCAATGGCCGCCCGCACACGCTCCCGCATTTCGGGCACGACCAGCTCGAACAGGCTCCGCCCGGCTGCTTCCTCGGCCGGGCACCCGGTCAACCCTTCGCCCATTCGATTCAGCGAGATGAAGCGGCCTTCGAGATCGTGCGTGTAGATAAAATCGTGCGCATTTTCGAACAGCTCCCGGTAGCGCTGCTCGCTGGCCCGCAGGGCATCCTCGGCCCGTTTGCGCTCGGTGATATCAATCACCGTGCCCTCGGCCGTCAGGGCCCCATCGTCACCCTCGATCAGCGTGACATTTTGCAGCACCCACAGGGGTCGGCCATCGATCCGCCGCAAACAGGCCTCGTAGTTGGTGAGCTGGCCCGACTCCAGCAATCGCTCGTTGTTCTTCATCCGATCGGCCACGTGGGGATGCAACTCCCAGGCCGAGTGCTGCCGGGCCTCCTCAGGGCTGGAAAAGCCGAACATCCGAGCGAATGCCTCGTTGCAGTCCAGAATGCGACCGTCGAGCGTGGTGCGGTAGACCCCGGCGAGGTTGCGCTCGAACAGCAGGCGATAGCGCCGCTCGCTGGCCCGCAGGGCATCTTCGGCGCGCTTGCGTTCGGTGATGTCCTGGTAGACGGCGAAGGTACCGACCACGCGACCATCGAGCAGCAGCGGCACGCCGTGAATCTCGACGTCCACCGGCTGGCCGTCGCTGCGATACCGCACCGTGATCAGGCGCACCCGCTGGCCGGCCGCATTCCGCTGGGTCAGTTCCTGGGCTTCTGCCAGATGCTCGCCTCGTGCCACCAGCGGATCGATGGCCTGGCCGAGAATATCCGGCTCGCGATAACCAAACAGTTGTTCGAAAGCGGGATTGCACATGCTGACCCGCTGGCACTCGTCCAGCACGACTATCGCCAGCGGGATGCTGTCAATCATCGCGCGAAAGTAACGCAGTGGGTCGCGCAGTGAAGCGGGCCCGGCGCCGTGCGCTGGGCTCTCGGGATGCGATGCCCCCTCTCTCATCGAATTCGCCTCCCCGAGCTGCAGGCTGCTCTGGCAGTCTACCAGCCTTCCGGCGCGCCCGCTACGGGCGCATTCTGCCACGACCGGGCCCGCGTGGCCTTGCTGCAAAGACCCTAGGTACGCTTAAGGTTCCCCGACCGGCGGTTTGGGCCTTTTCCCGATTGCGCGTCCGGACCGAGATCAGCACAATGAGGCGGCAGTACCGGCGATGCTGCGGACGCAGTGACCACGCCGGTCGGGATGTTGTGCCTGGAGGGAGCGCATGAAGAGGAAAGGGAACGGTTGGGGCTGGCTGCAGGTGCTGACCTGGATGGTCCTGCTGTGTGCGGTGGCCCGCGCACAGGTAGCGACCACGGGGAAAATCACCGGCGTCGTCACCGATGCCTCGGGTGCGGTCGTGGCAGGCGCCACGGTCACGGTCAAAAGCCCGGCACTCATGGTCCCCCGCAGCACGCAGACGCAACCCGACGGAAGCTATCTGCTGGATCTGCTGCCCGTGGGGACCTACGAAATTTCTGTCTCGGCACCCGGTTTCAAGACATTCATCCAGACGGGCATTGTCCTCACGGCAGGGTTCACGGCCACCGTCAACCCGCGTCTGGAGGTCGGCGCCACGCAGCAGACCGTCACCGTCCAGGCCGAACCGGTCGTGGACGTACGCAGTAACGCGACCTCCACGACGTTCGATCAGAAGCTGCTCCAGGACATCCCGAGTGGGCGTGACCCGTGGTCGACCGTTGCGCAGGCCCCCGGGGTCACTGCGAGCACGTTTGACGTGGGCGGCAATCAAAGCTTTCAGCAATCGGTGCTCCAGGTGCATGGAAGCACGCCCGGCGAGCAGGTCTACAGCTTTAACGGGCTGGATCTGAACTGGCCGGGCAGCAGCGGTGGTTATACCCAGTTCTACATCGATCACGACCAGCTCCAGGAATTCCAGGTGGTCACCGACAGTGCGCCTGCCTCCGTGGGGATCGGCGGCGTCTACATGAACATGGTGACCCGGTCGGGGTCGAACCAGCTCCACGGGCTCCTGGCTGCTTACTACTCCACCGCGGGCCTGGAAGCTGGCAACAACTTGCCGCTGTTCAACGGGCAGCCGGTCAACGCTGGCTCGCCAATCGTCATGACGCGCGACACCACGGCCAACCTGGGCGGGCCGCTGCTCCGCGACCGGTGGTGGTTGTTCGGTGCCTATCGCCGCTACGACATCCGCGAGGACATCCTCGCGGTGCGGCGCCCCAACGGTCAGCCCATCAACGACATCAACCATCAGACCAACACCGCGCTCCGCAGTGACTTCCAGGCTGGCCGCCGCAACCGTCTGAGCTTCATCTGGCTCTACAACGAGCAAAACCGTTTCTTCCGCCGAGACACCAGTTACGCCTTCGTTGACGATATCGCCAGCTGGCGTCAGATCGAGCCCGCCTACATTCTGGAAGCCCTGTGGACCAGCCAGGTGACGAACAATTTCCTGCTGGATTTCCGCTTCGGCTACAACCATCTTTTGTTCCCTCTGTCCTACCAGCCCGGCGTGCCCCCGACCGCCATCACCCTGCAGGACGTCACGCTGTCGACCGAGAAGAACGCAGCGCCGTTTGCCTTCCTCAATCCGGCCCAGGTCACCAAATTCGCCGTCGGAGCCTCCTGGTATAAGGGCTCGTGGGCAGGAGCCCACAATTTCGCCTTCGGCGGCGAGGTAGGAAACAACCGCAATGGCTACTTCTTCAACGTGAACCAGGGGCTGAATGCGCAGTTCAGCAACGGCGTACCGCTCGATGTGATCGTCTACAACACGCCCATCACGGAATGGAATGTATTCCATGACGCCAGCCTCTACGCCCAGGACTCCTGGACCGTGCGACAGCGGCTGACGCTGAACCTGGGCGTGCGCTACGACCACTTCCGCACCTTCTACCCCGCCCAGAGCAGTCCTACCGCGACCTATCCGCAACTGTTCCCCAACCGGCAGTTCAGCCAGTCGCCGGATCTGGCGAACTGGAATACCGTCGTGCCCCGGCTCGGCATGGCTCTGGACTTGACGGGGAGTGGTCGCGCGGTGCTGCGCGCCTCCTATGGCCGCTTCTACCTGATCGAGGGAACCGAACTGGCCGAAGCCGTCAACCCGAACGGGTTGGGCGGGCAGGTTTACCTCTGGCAGGATTCCGATCACGACGGGTTGCCGCAAACCGCCGAGTGGCTGCAACCAGCCAATCTGGTGGCGTCCTTCGGCGGCATCGTCAGCCGCGTCGACCCGCACATTCAGCGGCCCTATTCAGACGAAGCGAGCGTCGGCTACGAACAGCAACTCTGGCACGACCTGCGCGTGGGCGTCTCCTACTTCTATCGGACGAAAAAGGACCTGATCGGCCAGCGCAACATGGCGATCCTGCCCACCGACTACACACCCATCACCACGCTGGGCGGGCAGCCGATCGTCAATCCGCTCACCGGCCAGTCCATGACGCTCTACAACGTCAATCCCGCCAAGGTCGGCCAGGCCGATTATCTGATCACGAACATCCCCGAAATGGATGACAATGCCTATCACGGCCTCGAATTCACCGCGATTAAACGCTTCTCCCAGCGGTGGCAACTGCTGGCCGGCTTCACCGTGCAGCGCCAGAAAGGGGTGTATGGGCGGGGCGGTTCTGACCGGGCTCTGGGCGATGACTTCAATGATCCGAACCTGAACATCAACCGGAAGGACAACTACCTCAATTTCGATTCCACCTACGTTCTGAAGCTGGCGGGCAGCTATCAGTTCCCGCTGGGCTTCAGCACGAGCGTGAATTTCCAGCATTACACAGGCTATCCGCTGCAACCGACCATGGTCTTTACCGGCCTCAACCAGGGCTCGGAGAACGTCATTCTCTTGCCGGCCGGGCGTCTGCGCCTGCCCAGCGTCAACCTGCTCGACCTGCGGATTGCACGGGAGTTCGTTTTCGCCGATCGCTGGCGGCTTGAACCGGCGGTGGACCTCTTCAACCTGACCAACAGCCAGACCGTCGTTTCCAGAGTGCAGACGTACGGCCCGAACTACCTCCGGCCAGCCGACGCCATCAATCCGTTCCTGGCGCGGCTCGGGCTGCGGATTTCCTTCTGACAGGGGCAGCCGCCATGCGACACAGGAAAGGTATTTTCAGGCGCGTCCGCGCTGCAGTACACTCGCTGCTGCTGGTGCTCTTGCTCGCTCCCTGGACCGCGGGCCGTAGCGGCGACCGACCGCTGCTGCTCCCACCTGTGTCCACGTTCTCTATCGTCGCCATTGATCCGGCCACCGGGGATCTTGGCGTGGCCGTCGCTTCGCGCTACTTCTCGGTGGGATCGGTCGTTCCCTGGGCTGAAGCCGGGGTCGGCGCCGTCGCCACCCAGGCGAATGTCAACGTAGGCTACGGACCCCAGGCGCTGCGCCTGCTCGAGCAGGGCCTGTCGGCCCAGCAGGTTCTGCAGCGCCTTCTGGCCGACGATCGTTTTCCCGGAAAGGAGGGCCGGCAAGTGGCCATTGTAGATGCTCGGGGAAACATTGCCGCTTATACCGGTCCTCAAGCTCCAGCCTGGGCCGGCGACCGGCAGGGGAAGACCTGGTCTGCCCAGGGCAACATCCTGGTGGGCCCGCAGGTCATCGAGGCCATGGGGAAGGCCTTTGAAGCCAGTCACGGAGAGCTAGCCGAGCGTCTCTATGCTGCACTGGCCGCCGGCGATGCGGCCGGGGGCGATCGGCGCGGCCGCCAATCTGCCTCGCTGCTGGTGGTGCGCAAACAAGGCGGCCGCAATCTCAACAACGACCGCTATGTCTATATCAATGTGGACGATCATCCGCAGCCGCTGGTCGAGCTCCGGCGCCTGCTTGACCTGGCACTCGGCTACAACTACGAAGACCGCGCCTACAAGCTCATCGAGCAAAACCAGCTCGATCCAGCCCGGCTGGCGGCGCAACAGGCCGCCCAATACCTTAAAGGGCGCCCCGAACCCCACCTCGCGCTCGGGTTTCTGGACTACGTCAGGGGACAGCGCACCGAAGCTCTGGCCGAGTTCCGCACTGCGCGACGCCTGAGCCCCCATTTCTCGCAGGAGTTCCGCTCGCTGGCTGAGTTCGTGCCCGCCTTCAAGCCTGTGCTGCAGGATCACGCCTTCCTGCAGGAGCTGTTCCCCAACCGCTCTCGTTGAAGATGCCGCCACTGCCCTGCAAGGTAACTCCAGAAGCGCGGCGCGAGTCTCACTTTCAGCAGAAACCCGGGGTATTGCTTGTGCCGCCCCGCCCGGGGTAGGTACGGTGGAGAGCAGGCGATGCAGGTTCTCCAAAAGTTGCACCGCGGCATGCTGCTCTTGCTGCTACCCGCCATGGCACTGGCCCAGTCACGCTTCAGTGCCGCCGTGTCCGGTCGCGTGCTCGACGCCAGTGGAGCCCCTGTGCCGGGCGCAACGGTCGAGCTGGAAAATCGGGCGCTGTCTCTGCACCGCCGAACGACGACCACGGCCGAAGGCCAGTTCGTCTTCGCGGGCCTGCCGATAACAGGCCACTATCGTCTGCGCGTGTTCCAGCGCGGCCTGCAACCGTTCGAGCAGGCAGGTCTCGAGCTGCGGGCGGGCGAGACGGCTGTGCTGGAAATCCGGCTCGGCCTCGCTCCTGTCCACAGCACAGTCACTGTTTACGGAACGACATCCGGCGTCCAGGCCGACACCCCGCGTCTGGAAACGCCTCTGAGCGCCTCCGATCTGGACCGCCTCCCCATCGCAGGCCGCAAACTCAGTGCGGTGACGCTGCTCGATGCCTCCTTGCATCCGGCCCGCGGCACCGGCGATATTTTCCTCAATCAGACGCTGTTTTCCGTCAACGGCGGAAGCCGTCGCGGCACCACGTATTCCCTTGACGAGGGTACCGGTGACGACAGCTGGGGTCGCCAGACGTTATTCACCGCGGTGCCGATGGCGGCCGTGCAGGAGTTCACCGTCCTCACCAACGCCTTCTCGGCGGAATACGGCTGGACCATGGGGAGTGCCGTCAACGTCATCACGCGCTCGGGCACGAATACGTTCCACGGCGAGCTGATCGGGCTAGCCCGGCCGAAGGCACTCGAGGCGGCCCCTCCGCTGGCTACGACGCATCTGGGCGATCGGCTGGCACAGCTGAGCGGGGCTGTAGGCGGACCGCTCTGGCGCGACCACACCTACTTCATGGTTTCTGGTGAATACGATCGCGGCCGCCGCGATGCACTGATCACGTCGCCGCTCGCCCCCGGCATCTATACCGGTGAGGCACGCCAGGCGCTGTTTCTGGCTCGTCTCGACCACCAGCTCACCCCGGACCACCGTCTCAGCCTGCGGCTGAACTTCGACCGCCTGTCCGACACCAACCCGGCCGACACCGTCGGTGGATTGAATCTTCCCTCGACGGCACGCATCTTCCGCCGCCGCACCTACGCTGCGCAGCTTGCGGAAACGGCCATGCTGGGGCCGCGCGCCGTGAATCAATTGCATCTGCAGTGGCAGCTCGGCTCACCCATTACGCAGTTCGATCCCGCCAGTCCGTCGCCGCAGTTCGTCTTTCCGGGCGTGGCCACCGTGGGTGAATCCCGCGCCGCTGATCTGCTCAATCATCAGTACGAAGTGGGCGATACCTGGAGCTGGAGCGATGGCCGTCACACGCTGCGCATGGGCGCCGATGTGGTCTACTCCTCCTCGGGAGGTTTCGGTCGGGAGTTCGGCGGTGGCTTCGTTCTGGGCCAGTTCCGCGTGAAGCCCGGCATCGTCAAGCCGGTGGCACAGCTCACCGTCAACGACATCGCCAGCTTCACGCAGAGCTTCGGTAACGCCGCCTATAACGTCACCGAAGCTCTGATTGGCCTGTTCGTGCAGCACGACTGGCAGCTTCTGCCCTCGCTGGCTTTCAACGCCGGCCTGCGCTACGACCGGGAAACGTTCACCGACGCCGCGAAGAACGTTTCCCCGCGTCTCGGCCTAGTCTGGCGGCTGCCCGCCCATCAGCCCACGGTGGTCCGCGCCAGCTACGGCATCTTCTACAACACTGTTCCCGCCAACCTGGCCGCTGACTATTCGATCTTCGGCCCGACCGGTATCTTTAGTTTTACCGCGCAGCCGGGCCAGCCAGGCTTTCCTGCCACGCTGCAGCCCTGGCCGGCTCCGCCGGCAGGGGTGCAGACGCCTGCCCGCAACATCACGGTGCGGGTGGGTCAGGCGAGCTACCTGAACCAGTTCTTCGATGTTTCCCGCCTGCGCTTCTATCCGGACGCTCTGCTGAACCCCTACACGCAGCAGTGGACGCTCGGCCTGGAACGGGAGCTGGGCGGCGGCTGGCGGCTGAGCCTGGACTATCTGGGCCAGCACTCGCTGCGGTTGTTGCGGCCGGTGGACCTGAACGCACCGGCACCCTTCGTGCGCACGCAACCCGGGCAGGTGCGCAGTGCAGCCGTCGCCGATTTGACCCGACCCGTTGTGCCGGTTCCGGGCGGCTACCGCGTCATCGATGCCATGGTGAATCAGGCCGTGGCCTACTACGACGGGCTGGAGATTCGCGCCATCCGCCGCTTCGGCAACCACTGGGGCGTGCTGGCCAGCTACACCTGGTCGCACAATATTTCCACGGCCGATCCGGACGTTCCGGGCCAGGACCCAAACGATTCCAATTTCCTCGGGAAAGCCGAGAAAGGCCCCAGCGTGCTTGACCAGCGCCACCGGGCCGTACTGTCGGCCTGGCGTGAACTTCCCTGGCAGCTCACCGCGGGCACCGTGGCCTCGCTGGCCAGCGGCCGACCATTCAACATCACCACGGGAACCGATAACAACGGCGACGGCATTGCCAGTGACCGCCCGGTGATCAACGGCCACCTGGTCGGGCGGAATGCTGGCCGCGGCTCGCCCCTTTACGACGTGGCGCTGTATGTCGAAAAGCGGCTGGCGCTGACCGAACGCCTGGGACTGCGCCTGCGCGGTGAAGGCTACAACCTGTTCAACCACGACAACATTGTGGGCCGCAACGGCGTCTACGGGAACGACCCGGGCGGTGCTCCCCTGTCCAGTTTCGGTCAGCCGCTGCCCGGGATCAACAACACCGAGCCCGCCCGGCAGTTTCAGTTCCAGCTACGCCTGGATTTCTAGGCCGGCGACTACAGCGTTCGCGTCACCAGTTGCAGAAAGCGGGGCCGGTCGGGGTTGAGTCCCTTGGTCTCTGCCAGCAGGGCCGCGAACAACTGCGCGGGGACGATGTAGGGAATGGGCGTGTACACCTCCGGGATGCGCGCCTCGATGCAGAGCGTGCGCGTCGCCGGCGGTAGCGGGGCTCCGCGCGAGCCGAGGAGCACCGTCTCGGCGCCCATCCGATGCAGCCGGCGTGCCAGGCGTTCCAGCGTGGCAAAGCATGCTCCGGGCGCGAGGAAGAGAAACACGGGCAGATCGCGCTCGACTAGAGCAATCGGCCCATGGAGAAAATCGGCGGCGCTGAAACGCTCGGCTACCACGTAGCAGGTTTCCATCAGCTTGAGAGAAAACTCGAACGCGTTGGCGTAGTTCAGGCCGCGTGCCACCACGACCGCATGCCGCATGTAGCGGTAGCGCTCGACCAGCACGCCCACGGTTTCGCGCAGCGCCAGAGCCCGTTCCACCCACTGCGGAATCCGGGCCACGCCGTCGAGCCGCACGCCCGGGCCCAGCGCGGACGCCAGCAAATAAAGCATGAGCAACTGCCCGGTATAGGTTTTCGTGGCGGCCACCGACCGTTGCCGCCCGGCTCGCACGAGAAACACGTCGTCGGCCAGCCGCGCCATGCTCGAGCCGGCTTCGTTGGTGATCGCCACCGTATACGCTCCCTGCCGCCGCGCGGACCGCAGCACGACGTTCACGTCGGTGGACTCGCCCGACTGCGAAATCCCGATCACCAGTGCCCGCTTCAGGTCCAGTCGCGCCCGGTACAGCGTATAAATCGAAGGCGCCGCCAGCGACACCGGAATTCCGGTGGTCCACTCGATCAGGTAGCGCCCGAACAGCGCGGCGTTGTCGGACGTCCCGCGCGCGACCAGAACCACCAGCCGGAAATTCTGGCGTGCGGCGAATTCTCGAAACGCCCGCGCGTGGGCCCGCTCGGCCTCGAACGCGCGTTCGAGCACGTCTGGCTGTTCTCTGATTTCCTGAAGCATCAGGGAACGACGCTGCATTGCCCTCCTCCCCGGCGTCACTCGACCTTAAAACCGGTGCCCGTTCGCGGCTGCCATCCTAACGGCAGGGCCAAACCCACACCAAATCTGGGTCGGACAGCATGGCCCATCTCCGTGAAACCTCCCGCCCCCGGAGCCGCTTCTTAGTGAATGATGAAGCCCTTCAAGCATGGCGCAACGTTGCGGCCGCTTTGCATCATTCCGATCATTTTCGGTCTGAGCCAGGTGGTTCGCGCACAAACCGCCGGCGGAGCTGCGCACACGCGTCTGGAGTTGGTCAGTGACCGCGCGCTCGCCGTGCCAGGCCAGCGCTTATGGCTAGGTCTACATTTCCAGCTCGATCGGGGCTGGCATCTCTACTGGCTCAATCCCGGCGATTCCGGCGAGCCACCGCGGGTGCAGTGGTCAGTCCCAACGGGCTGGCGCATTGGCCCTCTGCGCTGGCCACTGCCGGAACGCTTGCAGCAGGGAAACATCGTCAATTTCGGCTACGAAGGCGATGTGCTGCTGGCGGCACCGCTCGACGTTCCGGCCTCGGCTCGCCCACCGGGCGCCGACATCAGTGCCAACGTGCACTGGCTGGTCTGCCGGGAGGTCTGTCTGCCCGAACGAGCGCGTGTCTCGCTGCATCTCCCCGTTGGCCGACCCTTCGCTCGCCCTTCAGCCGCAATGTCCTTGTTTGCCCGCGCACGTGCCCGCTGGCCTCAATCCATGCCGGCTAGCTGGCGCACGCGGCTGACCGTCAGCCAGCACACGCTCACCCTTGAAGTCCGCATCGGCCGGCCCGCCTCGGCCGCCGAGTTCTTCCCCTATCCGCCCGATCCGCTCGATCATGCGGTGCCTGTTCAGGTGAACCCGTTTCCCGCCGGCGTGCGTCTTACCTTCCGAAAATCGGACTTTGTGCCGGGCCCGGTCAACGAACTGGCAGGAATCCTGGTCTTGCCCGGTAGCCGTCCGATCGAGATTCGGGCACGGGCGCTGGGCCGAGCGGCCCAGGCACGCCCGCCAGTGAGCCGAAGGAGGTAGTCCTGTATGCGTCCAGCGACTCGTTTTGCTCTGGCCATGATGGCAACTGCCCTCACACTGCCCCTCTGGGGCGCTCGACCCGGTGAGCCTGCCCCGGATTTCACAGCGACCGACACGTATGGCCGAACGCACCGGCTCTCGGACTATCGCGGCAAATTCGTGGTGCTGGAATGGCAGAACCGCGGTTGCCCCTACACCCGCAAACATTACGAAACAGGGAATATGCAGCGACTGCAGAAGCAGTGGACCGCGCGCGGCGTTGTCTGGCTCACGATCATCTCCTCGGCACCCGGCAAACAGGGTTACATGACTGCCGAAGAAGCGAATCAGTACTTCGCACAGATGGGAGCCGCGTCCACGGCTGTCCTGCTCGATCCGCAGGGAACCATCGGCCACCTCTATGACGCCCGCACAACGCCAGAAATCTACATCATCGATCCTAAAGGCGTGCTCATCTATCAGGGCGCGATTGACGATAAGCCGACCACGAACCCGGAAGACATCAAAACCGCACGCAACTATGTGGATCTGGTTCTGAGCCAGGCGCTGGCCGGCCAGCCTGTGACGATCAGCGCCACCCGTCCTTACGGCTGCTCGGTCAAGTACGCAGACGAATAGCGGGCCGCAGCCAGTTGAAAACTCAAAGCCCGCCGATCGAACCGGCAGGCCTGGCGCCGGAGAGTTTCTGCATCTCCAACCGGCGGTAGCCGACGCGTAGATGGACCGGCATCTACTGCTTGAAATCAGCAACCTCGTCCATGCCGGCTAATAACATGCCGCGCGAGCGATTGGCGCGCCTGCCCCGAAGCGCTTTGAACACGGGGAGGTGCCGGCTCCCGGCTGCCGCAGGGACGGCCGGCATTGCTGCGGACATTGACACCCCGACCCGACTCGTGTAGAAAGCGGCCAACGGTAGGCGAAGCGGGGTCTCATGAGCAGCCGGCAGCCAGATTCTTTGCCCGAAAACGCCCCGCAGTCCCCAGCGGAAACAAAGGCCTCAGCCGGAACCCTCCAAAACGAAGCGAGGAAAAGAAAGCACCACGGTCACGAATCTTCCGCAGGTCGCACCTCGCAGCCAAGGGCTCCGGGTACCATCTTCAGCCCTCACTTCGTTGTATTTGCCCTGGAGCGACGCAGCGGTCCGTTTGCCACGCTCGGTCTGCAGGTGGCCCTCCAGGTTCTCCAGCGCTGGCGTGAGGCCTTAGTGAGCCAGTGTGGCAGCGCCTCCGAGCGCGTTCGGGCCATCGTCAGTGGGCACAGCCCCGATGGCAGGCCGCTCGAGCAACCCCACTTGGCGCTGGCTCCGCTGGCCTTCGTGGGCCATCCCCACGCCGACGGCCATCTTTTCGCGCTCGCCGCAGTGCTTCCGGCGCAGATGGCGGGCGAGCAACGGCGGCAGGTGCTGCGAACTTTACAGCAGGTGACCGAGCTACGGCTGGGAGCGCTCGGCAGATGGGGCCTCGTACATACGCCGGAAGAACAGCTGGCGTGGCATCTGCAGCCCCAAGTCTGGACCGCTCACCCAGTAGGCGCCACCCACTGGTCCACAATCACCCCCGTGGTCTTTGACCGCCATCCGCGGGAAAAGGATCCGACGGCTTACGCGCGACAGGTGGCTGAAATGGTGGCCGCTGCCTGTTCGGCGATCGGTTTGCCCCACCCGCGCGAGGTCGTGGTGACCCAGGTCTCGGCCCACCTTGGCGTGCCCCCGGCTCACGTGTTTCCGCGCCTGCAGCGCAAGGATGGCACCGAGCGCCGCCACGCACATGCCATCCTCATCTTCGACCGCCCCGTCTGCGGGCCCCTGCTGATCGGTGCGGGCCGCTACCGCGGCTATGGGTTATGCCGGCCGCTGGAATCAACTGCTGGCCCCTGAAACCTCAACATGACGATGCGCAGCCAATTCGTTTCATGCGCCGACCCGTAGGCGCATTCCAGCGATGTCAGAGCAGACGCTTGTACGTCGCGAAGCTCCAGAAGCTCGGCGGATGGCCCCGAGGGCGGCGCCACGGACTTCGCTGGCTATTTCCGAGCCATCGGGAGTCGCGGCGAGGCCGGTTCTAAGGACTGGCCGCACACAAAGAGGTGGCCTCTCTTCTTTTGGAGCACTGGATCCGTTTCTGGGCACGCTCGCCCGTCGATCCCAGTGGCTTCCACGCACGCGAGGGCGATCGCTGCAGCGCCGGACACAACACGGGGCAGAAAGGAAGGCGTGCATTTGGACCGGCCTCGCACAGCTCCGGGCTGGACGCATCTGCGTGGCCCATGTAGCCCAAACGATCAGCGGTGCGCCTGGATCGCCTTAAAGCCGTTCGCCTAATACCAGAGACGCTCCACAAGAGCCGCCTGCAGGCCTCCCCATCTGGCGTGGCTCGTCGTGGGCTGACACAGCTACGGGGTTTGATGCAGCACTCACCAGCGACCGGTCCTCCACCCGTCCGTGGCGGCAGCCGCTGACGTTGCGGTATCATGGGATGGGATAAATGTTGGTCCAGCTGCTCCGTGGTGCGTGACCTGAAACGCAATCTTCGAACCGAGGGACCACCGGCGGCGCAGCCAGGGCCCAAGTCACCCGATGCAGAACAGGCCCGTAGCTCAGCTGGTTAGAGCGCTACCTTGACACGGTAGAGGTCTGCGGTTCGAGTCCGCACGGGCCTACCATTCCCTCGTAACTTCTGACCCCGACTCTCTCAACCTCGATGGCGCCCATCGCCACACGGTCCGCACCCGCCACAACCGCGTTGAGGGAGGCCGCGCAAAAATCGTTCCACACCCATCCCGCATTGAGCAAGCACGGCCTGCAGGCGAACCTCCTGGCGCCAGCTTCGTTTTGAAACTCGTGAGTAAGACGAAGAGGTGAGTTGTGAAGAACAGACTGGGTGCGGATTACTGCTGGCCGGAAGAACCCTTCTCGGTTTTTTGTGTCTTTTGCATTTTGCGATAACGCGCCCACCGCGCTTTCTGCGCCTCGGAAATACGTCTGCGTGCAGCAGGGGAAAGTTTTCTCCGGCGCAGGCCGGCCCCGCCGCGCGCCAGACGCTGGACGGCAGCGATGGCCCGTTCAAGCCGACGGAGTTCTTTCAGCGTGCGCGCTCGTTCCTCACGCAGTCGTACAATCACATCACTAAGATTCGCCATAGGTCAGCTATCCTAGGTGGATTCGTCGTTTCTCCAGCATTGTTCTGGATCGCGGGCTTCCTGCTTTGCCCGCCGATAAGGTACCACGGAAATAACAATAAAACAAAAGGAATCTTCTACAGTGACACAAAGTTACCACCCGCCCGGGTTCGACACAGTCTCTACAGCTCTCGGCTGCCAATGCGCAAATCCACCGCCGCAGGCTACTCCCGGCCCATCACACGCTTACTGCTGCTCGGGTGCGATCGTAAGATAGAAAGTTTGCCCGCCTCGGTTGACTAAAAGCAGCACCGGGCGATTCCCCGCCTGCTCCGCCGCGGTCTGAAACTGCGCGGCATTGGCAATGCGGTGCCGATTCACTTCGAGAATGACGTCCCCGCGCTGGAGGCCAGCGCTGGCAGCCGGTGAGTTCGGCGCCACCGAGGTTACGACCACGCCGAAGGTATTCGCCGAAAGACCCAGTCGCTGCGCCAGCTCCGGCGTCAGTGTCTGCACCTGTACGCCTTCCAGCGCGCTCCCCGCGCCGGGGCCACCGGCCGCTAACGTCCCCGGCAGCTCGCCCAGCGTGACGCTCACCTGACGGGTCTGGCCATTGCGGAAGATCTCCAGCCGTACCGTCGTGCCCGGGCTCGTCTGCGCCACACGCGCGCGCAGATCGGCGCTCCCGGTGATTTCCTCGCCGTTGAACTTCAGGATGATGTCCCCTCGCTCGATGCCCGCCCGCGCCGCCGGGCTGTCAGGCTCGACCTGGCTCACCAGAGCGCCCTGTGGCCGGTTCAATCCGAACTGCTGGGCCAGCTCGGGCGTCACGTCCTGGATCAACACCCCCAGATAGCCGCGCTGCACCTTGCCGTGGGCCAGAATTTGCTCCATCACATGGCGTGCCATGTTGATGGGGATGGCAAAGCCGATCCCGATATTGCCACGGCTCATGGGGCTGTCGGTAAGAATGGCCGTGTTGATGCCGATCACCTCACCGCGCGTGTTGATCAGCGCACCTCCCGAGTTGCCGGGATTGATGGCCGCATCGGTCTGGATGAAATCTTCGTAGGCGTTGCGGCCTTCCAGGGCCAGATCGCTCCGCCCCTTGGCGCTGACAATGCCCATGGTCACGGTCTCACCCACACCAAAGGGATTGCCGATGGCGAACACAATATCGCCCACCTGGGCCCTGGAGGAATCTCCCAGCGGCAGGGCCGTGAGTCCGGTAGCGGAAATGCGCAGCACGGCAATGTCGGTCTGCGGGTCGGTGCCCACAATCGTCGCTTTGAATTTGCGGCGATCGCTGAGCACGACCGACACATCGCTGGCACCCTCGACGACATGGTTGTTGGTCAGAATCACGCCGTCGGAGCGCACAATAACGCCCGAACCCAGACTCTGCACGCGCTCGGGCTGGCTGAAAAGCTGGCCGAATTCCTCGCCAAAAAACTGCTGAAAGAAGGGATCGTTGAAAAACGGCATGGGAAGGCCCGGACGTCGCACCACGCGCGAGCTGTAAATATTCACCACGCCGGCCAGCGCCGGTTGAACGACCGAGGCGAAACTGGCAGGCATGGGCGAAACGGGTGTGGCGGCGCTAGCCTGCGCCGTCGCATTCCACCCCGCACCGGCGAACAGCGGTCCCGTAGCCTGCGTCACCCAGGACCCTACCACACCGCCCAGAACCGCCGCTCCAACCACCGCCAGAACAACAGAACGCCGCCCGGAAAACCACTCTCGCAAATGCATGAAGCCCTCCGCCACGTCTCTGACAGCCTGTCCGCTCTTAGTAAAGATTGTAAATCAGCCGCAAACTGTTGCCTAGGGTTGCTTGCCGGGCTGCGGAATCTTCTGACAGAGTTCTTCGATGTTTTCGCCTTCCCGGTAGAGCTTTGTCGGCGCCGGACAATTCGGCTCAGTGGCAATCAGGCTGGGGCGTTCTTTGGCCTCTTGTTCGGAATGCTGCACGATGGGGGCCAGTGCTTTCTTCATTTGCTCGAAGGCAGAGGTCTGGACAACGGCATTGGGCTTTTTCGGGAGAAAGAGGATTTCCCGCTCAGCATCCACCATCCGCTGATAGAACGGTGGATGAGTGCGGAACCAGCCGATGCCGCGGACGTAACCCTCCTTGCTGGCCATTTTGTCGAAGAACCGAATAAACCCGCTCGGGTCGTAGCCGGCATTCCAGGTGTACTGAATGCCGAGTTGATCGGCCTCGAGTTCGTATTCCCGGCTGATTCCCAACAGCCGCAGGTCGAGAACTAAGCCCAATCCGTAAAAGCCATATTGCAGCGCATAGTAGGTGCCGATGCTGGCCACACCGCCGGTCAACATGATCGCGGCAATCTGGGCGGCCTGATAGAAAATCGAAGCGATCGTGGCGCGTTTCATCAGTTTGTGGCCGTGGCGGGCGACCACGTGGCCGATCTCGTGCCCCAGCACACCGGCAAGTTCAGATTCGTCATCGGCGGCTTCGAGCAAACCGCGTTCGACCAGAAGAAAACCGCCCGGCAGTGCTGACGCGTTGATCTCCTTCGAGTCCAACACATAAACGTGCAGCGGAACGTGCAGGTCGGAATGCCGGGCTACCCGCTGCGCCACTTCGTTCACGTAATCGACAATCTGTTTGTTCTCGATCTCCTTCGGCCACAGACCTTGTTGTTTGAGTTGCTTGATCGCTTCCTCGCCAGTTTTGATGTCATCTTCCTGCCCGGGCGCGATGTTGCGAAAGCCGATATCCTCGACGTCGCCCCAGCGCCGCTTCCGGTAGGAACCGTCGGCCAGTTCCTGCCGGATTTTCCGGTAATCCTCGGGCCAGTTCTGGATCAGGTCCAGTTTGGCCTGCATGTTTTCGTAGGCCACCGGAATCGCGTGGTCGGCCAGAACTTCGGCCTGCCCTTTCTGATCCCGCAGGTTCTGGATCGTACAGTGCAGTTCATGGCGCCGATCGCTGGAGAGTCGGCTGCCCTGTTCGCGGAGCTCGCGCTGGGCCTGCTCGATCTGCCGGTCATAGTCCTTTTCCAGCCCCCGATAGCGATCGCGACAGCTGTCGCGGCCTTTCTCGAGCGCCTGTCGCTCGGCCTGAATCTCCGCGGCCGAGAAATGCAGCTCGGGGGCCAGCTCGAACAGCTCCATATAGGACTTGAGCAAATAGGCATGCAGCGGCAGGCGCGTCTCCGTCTGCGCTTCACGCTGCGAACCAGCCGGAACCGCCGGGAGCAAAATCAGAAGCTCCGACAAAACGATCACCAGAATGCTGAGCGCCGCCCGCTTCCACGTAAGGTGCATCCGGCCTCCCTGTTCCATTGCCGCTCTCCGCTATCGCTTGATACTAGCTTATTGGATGCCGGAATGCTGGCAAATTTTCGCGCGGCAAATCTTCCCGGTCAGCTCCGTTGAAGATTTACAATAGGGAGTGCGCCCGGTCTGGCGGCAGGCCGGCGCACAGCTTGTGTTCCGGCCCGCTGATGTGACTCCTGCATGTGGATTCTGGCTGGCCGGAGCGGAGGCAGTCCCTCCGCATGCACCCATCGGTCCGAACCAACAGTTCGAAGGAGGTTCTATGACGTATTCCACTCTGCCTGAGTTCGCCAGTACTTACCCACACCAGCTGCCCGCGCTTCCGTATCCCCACGATGCACTCGAGCCCTATATTGACCGCATGACCATGGAAATCCACCACGGCAAGCACCATGGTGGCTACGTCAACAACCTGAACAAAGCTCTGGAAAATTATCCGGAGTTCCAGAAGTGGACGGTCGTGCAGTTGCTTGCGGACCTGAACCGCCTGCCGGAGGCCATCCGCACCGCCGTGCGCAACAACGGTGGCGGTCATTTGAACCATTCGATGTTCTGGAAACTGATGAAAAAGGGCGGGGGCGGGCAGCCAACAGGTGCCCTCGCCGAGGCGATTCAGAAGGCCTTCGGCTCGTTCCAGGAGTTTCGGTCTCGCTTCACGGCCGCTGCGCTCGGCCGGTTTGGCTCAGGCTGGGCGTGGTTGATGCTGAAGAACGGGCAACTGGTCGTGGATTCGACCCCCAATCAGGACAATCCGGTCATGGACGGGGCGAAGCCCATTCTGGGCCTGGACGTCTGGGAACACGCCTATTACCTGAAGTATCAGAATCGGCGCAACGAATACGTTGAGGCCTGGTGGAATGTCGTCAACTGGGAGCAGGCCGCCGCGTATTACGAGGCCGCACGGCGGTGAGGCGAGCAACCCAGCCGGTGCTCTCCGGGCGGAGGGCACCGGCTAGGACCAGCCGAGCGCGTACTCGACAGCCAGCAACGCGACGGCCACGAGTGTCGTCAGCAGTGTCACGGGAACGCCGGCCCGCGTAAAGTCCGCAAAGCCGATCGCCTGCTTGCGCCGGGCCTGCTGCAGGACAATCAGGCTGGCGACCGAACCGAACGGCGTCAAATTACCCGCCAGCGTGGAACTGCACGCCACCACCAGCCAGAGAAAGTGGGCATGCGGCAGATGCGGCACGAGCGGTCGCAGCAGCAAGACGGCGGGCACGTTGCTCACCAGATTGGAGAGAACGAGCAAAACGGCGCTCGTCGCCACCAGTTGAGCCAGCGGGCCGTGCTTCAGCCAGGCTGCAGTCTGGCCGACCATTTCCGTCAGTAGCCCCGACTGCTCCAGCCCGCGCACAACCACAAACAGCGAGGCAAAAAAGAGCAGCAGCTCCCAGTCCACGCGCTGGTGAATGCGTTCGGCAGGAACACGTCCAAGGACAAAGATCAGTGCCGCCACAGCCAGCGCCACCAGGGGAAAGGGATACCCGAACATCCACAGCACAACAACCACAACGGCCGACACCGAGCATTTCAGCAGCAAAACCCGGTCCACAGGCGTCTGCAGCGAGGCCGGGCGGCGGGGCAGCACGCCGCGCACCTGATCCCCGTAGAGCAAGGCGAGTACGCCGAGCTCGACCCCCAGCCCCGCCAGCGCGACCGGTCCTAGATGCCCCAAAAAATCCAGAAAGGAAAAACCAGCCGAGACGCCTACGAGCGCGTTCTGCGGATTTCCGGTGACTGAGGCGGTCGAACCGATGTTCGACGCCAGAGCCAGAGCGATCAAATATGGAGTCGGCGGCAGCGCCAGCTCGTCACACAGAGCCAGGACGATGGGCGTGAAGACCAGACAAATCGTATCGTTGACAAAAAATGCCGACAGCACCCCGGCCCCGAAAACCAGCAGCGCCAGCAACTGAAATCGCGTACGCGCCAGCCGGGCCAGCCAGCCCGCCGCCCAGGCAAAAAATCCGGAAACCTGGAAATGAGCTACCAGGATCATCATGCCCAGCAGAAAGGCCAGCGTGCCCCAGTCCACAGCGGCGAGGGCCTGCTGGGAATCGAGGACCCGCACCAGCACCATCGTCACGGCTCCGCAGAACGCGGCTGCTGTGCGGTCCAGATGCAGACCGAGATTGCTCTCGACGGCAATCAGCAGGTACGTGGCGCTAAAAATCGCCGCCGCCAGCCATTCGCTCCGTAGCTGCACGTTCAGACCCGCTTGCTGACAACCCTGATGAACCGATCCGACTGTGCGTTTCCCGGCTGAGTCTGGCTGACCACCCTGCGCCCGCTCAACCAAAAAGCATGGAAGCCGGTGGTGCGGGCAGGGGCGCGGTAAGCTCGCCCGGCAATGGGCGACCGCGCCCTATCCACAGAACCGCCGCTCCCGAAAGCAGCCCGCCGGCAACCACGACTGTCTCCCAGGCCAGCCCGGCGGCCATCACCAGCGAAGCCGGTGCACCGAACGGCAGCAGCAGTGCCACCAGAGCAGCCTCGCGAACCCCGATGCCCCCCTGCGTCAGCGGCACCAGTGCGGAAAGCTTGGCCAGCGGCCAGGCGAACACCCAGGCCTGCCAGGGCAGTTTCAAACCGCAGCCGGCTGCCAGCAGGGCGGCCAAGCCGAGGAATCCGCACTGCGCGCCTAGCGAGAGCATCCATGCCGCCGCGATCTGCCCGGGCCGATTCAAGCAAGTGCGCCAGGCGCGGCGCAAACGCACCAGCCGGCGGCGCGCAGCAAACGATCTCCGTCCGAGCCATCCGAGAAACTGCCAGGCGAACACCGCTGCCAGCGTGGCCCCCAATAGCGCGCCAGCGAGCACGCGCGGGCTACCCAGCCTGATGGCAGCGTGTCCCGACACCGCAACCCCGACCAGCGCCAGCACGCCGAGCGAAAGCATGTCGATGAAGCGATCGAGCACGCTGCCCAGGACCACCGCCGTTGGATTGCGCGCCAGCCGCAGCGCCAGGCCCGCTCGCAACACGTCTCCTCCCACGACCGAAGGGAGGAAGAGAACACCGAATAAACCTGTCGCGTAGCAACGGAGCGCACTGCGAAGCCCCAGGCCGGCCCCGGCAGCGTTCAGCACCATCCGGTACTTCAGGACGCCGAGCAGGTGCACCCCTAGATATCCCGCCAGAACCAGCTCCCAGAGTCCGACCGGCAGGCCATGGATCGCCTGCCAGGTCTGCCGGAATGGCACGAGGGCGAATAGGACAGCTAAAATGGCCACGCTCGCGGCCAGGCGGAACAGCCACCGCCGCCGCAGGGAAGTGGGCGAAGCCGTACGCATCGGCGCCATTATCGGCCGCGCTTCCCACAGCGGCAAGGCGGGATGGCCGGAACGGACGCGGCCGCCGAGCCAGAAGCATCATGATCACGCACTGCTCGATCCTGCTCTGGAGCTGAAGAATGAAAAAGAAGATCCGTGTGGTGCAGTACGGTGTAGGTCCCATCGGTGCCGCCATTGTGCGCCTGATGCGGCAGAAGCAGGCTCTTGTCATCGTGGGTGCCATTGACCGCGATCCGGCAAAGGCTGGACGCGACCTGGGGGAAGTGGTCGGTGCCCCGGATGCGCCCTGGGGGATTCCCATTTCCGCTAACGCTCAGGAGGTGCTCTCCCGACCTACGGACGTGGTCGTGCACGCGACCTCGTCCTCGCTGGCTGAAGTCGCCGAGCAGTTGCTGCAGTGTCTGGAAGCAGGCGCCTGCGTCGTCTCGAGCTGCGAGGAACTGGCGTATCCCTTCCGCCGCCATCCGGAGCTCTCGGCACGGCTGGACGAAGCGGCCAAGGAAGCCGGCGTGACGCTACTCGGCACAGGCGTCAATCCGGGATTCGTCATGGACAAACTGGTGCTGGAACTCTCGGCAGCCTCGCAGCGGGTGGACCATGCGCGTGTGGTCCGCGTGGTGGACGCCGGCAGGCGCCGCCTGCCGCTGCAGAAAAAGGTGGGTGCGGGACTGACCGTCGAGCAGTTCCAGCAGGAGGTGGCTGCCGGCACCATCAAGCATGTCGGCCTGCCGGAATCAGCCGCGATGATTTCCGACGGCCTGGGATTCGATGTGGACACGATCGAAGAGACCATCGATCCCGTCATTGCCAGCGAAGCCGTGCGCACTGAATACCTGGAAGTTCTGCCCGGGCAGGTGGCCGGCATCCATCAGGTTGCTCGAGGACTGAAGAACGGCGAAGAAAAAATCTACCTCGAACTCAACATGTACGTCGGTGCCGCAGAACCCTCCGATACCATTGAGCTCCAGGGCGATCCTCCACTGCGCCTGGTAATCCCCGGCGGTACGCCCGGCGATTCGGCCACGGCCTCCATCATCGTGAACTCGATCCCAGCCCTGCTGGCAGCCCCGGCTGGGTTGCGGACGGCACGCGATTTGCCGTTCTGCTTTTTCCCACCGCTGGCCGAGCCCTGATCGGCTCTAGCGCCGCCGGCCGACTCCGGCACGGGTGCCGGAGTCGGCAACGGGTGCGAACTCGACGCGGCGCACAAACGGATCAATGCGTTCGGCGCGCACGCGCAGCCGCTGGCCAAGCCGAAACCGGTGGCTGCGGCTGACCAAGGCGTGGTCAGCCTCCCGCCAGACGAATCGCTCCCCATAAAGGGCCTCCAGCCGCGTCACCGGGACCAGACCTTCCACAAACACCTCCAGCAGCTCCACAAAGAAACCGAATTTCTGCACCGAGACAATCAGCGCGTCGTATTCCTCGCCCAGATGCTGCTCCATGAACTGCGCCGTCTTCCAGTCCGTCAGCTCGCGCTCGGCCTCGTCCGCCCGGCGTTCGGCTTCCGAGGACTCGCTGGCGATTTCCTGCAGCTCGGGCAGGTGGTAAGGAGCCGCCTCGGGCGGCTGGTCGGGATGCGCCAGGGCCCATTTCAAAATGCGATGTACCACCAGGTCGGGGTAGCGGCGGATGGGCGACGTGAAGTGGGTGTAGTGCTGCGTCGCCAGCGCAAAATGTCCGAGCGGCTCGGCCGCATAGCGTGCCTGTTTGAGCGAGCGCAGCATCAGGTAGGAGAGAATGCGTTCCTCGGGCCGCCCGGCGATCTTCTCCACCAGCCGCTGGTAATGCTGCGGGCGCACTTCAAACGACGCCGGCAGGCCCACCTGCAGGGGGCGCGGCCTCCGGCCGCGCTGTCGGCCGCCCCGCCCCGTCTCGGTCCGCCCGTGCCGCACGCTGAGCACGCGCTCGACGGCTCCGGGAACCCCCAGCGAATATCCGAACGCCTGCGCCAGCTCCTCGAACTCGAGCACCTTGGCCGGATCTGGTGGCTCATGGACCCGGTGCAGGATCGGCACGCCACGCCGGGTTAGATAAGCCGCCACGCGTTCGTTGGCGGCAAGCATGAACTCCTCGATGATCCGGTTGGCCATGGTGCGCTGGCTGCGGCCAATGGTCAGAATCCGCCCCAGCTCGTCGAACTCGATCACCGGTTCGGGCAGGTCGAAATCAATGGCCCCGCGCTGGCGGCGGCGTTCGTAGAGGATCAGCGCCAGCTCTTTCATCAGGTGAAATCCATCCACCAGATCGCGGTACTGCGCCACAGCTTCCGGATCGCCCTCGAGGATGCGGTCGACGGCCGTGTAGGTCATCCGGGCAGCCGAACGAATGACTCCCGGAGTGAACTCCACGTGGTGGACCTGCCCGCGGGCATCCAGGCGCATCAGCACGCTCATCACCAGCCGATCCTCGCCCGGCCGCAACGAGCAGATACCGTTCGACAGCTCCTCGGGCAACATCGGAATCGCCCGATCCGGGAAGTACACCGAGGTGCCCCGCAGCCGGGCTTCCTGGTCCAGAGGGGAGCCGCGCGGCACGTAGTGGGCCACGTCGGCGATGTGCACCTGCAGCTCATAGCCGTCAGCCAGACGGCGCACGTAGACGGCGTCGTCAAAGTCCCGCGCGGTTTCCCCGTCAATCGTCACAATGGGCAGGGCGCGAAAATCGCGCCGGCCCTCGAGCGCCTCGGCCGGGACGACGGGAGCAATCGTGCGCGCCTGCTCGCGAACCTCTGGAGGAAAGACATGGGGCAGGTGATGCTTACGCACGATGATTTCGACGTCCACACCGGCATCCCCCGGGCGGCCGAGCACCTCCACCACGCGGCCCACTGGCGCCAGGCCGGCGCGCGGGAAGCGGGTCAATTCGACATTGACCGCTGCCCCCTCGAGCTCCGGTACGGGGCTCCGCACCGCTCGTTCCTTCCAGCCTTCGGGAAGCTCCTGGCCGGGCGGAATGACGATCTCCTGCAGCCGCGGTTCGAAGGGAACCACGAATCCCCCGCCGCCCCGCGGGGTGTAGTGGAACACACCGACGACCGCCGGATGGGCGCGGCGAAGGACACGCACGATGCGACCCTCTCCGCGGCCGTCGGGCCGTCGGCGCTCAAGCCGTGCCAGCACTTCATCACCGTGCATGGCATCGCCGAGCTGCCCGGGGGGAACGAACAGGTCCCCTTCGATCCCGATCGGGTCGCGCGGCACGACAAAACCGTAGCCGTCGCGATGCACCACAACGCGCCCGACAAACAGGCCGGCTGTCAGCCGGGCCTTTGGCAAAACCGACGAGTCCTTCGGGCGGCGCAGCCGGTAACGGTTGCCGGCCAGGGGCTCGACCACCCCTTCGCGCACGAGTGCCTGCAGGAGCTGCCGGAGATGGCGGCGTGCGTGCGCTTGCTGTTTTTTCCCACGCAGGCCGAGCGACTCCAGCAGCTCCTCCAGCGTCATCGCAGACGCGTGCTGGAGCTGCTCCAGCACAGCGGCGCGGTCCGGCCGCCGGAAACGCTGCGACGTGCCTCGTTTCACGGCCATGTCAGGATTGGCGTCGGCATCGCGATAATCTCGTAGCGCCCGTCGGGCCTTCGCGCCAACGCCGGAGCATACAACCCCAGCCACCGCCTCTGCCACCACAGTCCCCGGCGATGTGCCTGCGGGTCGGCGAACCAGTACTGCCACAGCACCGCACGCACCTCCGCCGGAGGCTCGCCGCCAAACGGATCCCCGGCGAACAGCTCCAGCACCGTGGGCTCCCCGTCGAGCAGACACTGCTCGATGCGCAGCACAAAGGGAGACTCCGTCCACGGTCCCAGCGAGGCGAACCAGAGGTTCCAGTCCAGACGCGGCTGATAGGGTGCGAAAAAGCCCGGCGGGCGCGCCGGATCCTGCGGCTTGTAGCGGAACGGATACGCAACCCAGGTGTGCCCGTCGCGGGAACCCTGAAACTCGATCTCGTAGCGGGCCCGCGTCATCACTCCGAACAGGCCGTACAGATTGGCCACGCGAAACGGCTCGAGCCAGACGACAGGCGCTGCGGGCAACGCAAGGGCTGGCGAGATTTCAGCCAGCAGTTTCGCCCCGGTTGCATAGAACATCCAGAGGCAAAACGTGAGGCCCGCAACGGGTCCGAGGACCGCGCGCAGACGCTCGCGCCAGCGACCCTGCCGCATACCCGGGAATGATGGAGGCGTACTCTGTGGCTGCAACTGCAAAAACGCCGGGCCCTGCGCCTCGCGCAAATCCACCCAGCTCATCTCAGGACGGGCGGCAGCCAGACGGCGCGGCAGCAGACCGAGCCGGGCAAGCAGCCGGTCGTCGAGCAACCAGAGACCTTCGGCCAGTGTCAGGTAATTCAAAAAAGTATAGTTGGCGGTCAGCAAAATTCCCGTTTGAAAAACCGTGGTCAGCAGGAAGAGCGTGACGCGGAAGGGCCGTGGCAAAAACAGCATCCACACCAGGCCCAGCTCGAGCACGAGCGTGAACAGGGCCGTAGCGGCATGCACGCAGTGGGGAAGCTGGGCAGCGTACCAGGCCAGCCAGGTGGGCAGCGGGTTGTTTTCGTAGTAGTGGTCCATGGCCGTCAGATGCCGCCACTGTGGGTCGTGCCCCACCAGCTTCGCCACGCCCGACTCGAAGTAGATGCGGAACCACTCCCACCGCAGCAACCAGACCGCCACCCGGCGCGGCGGCTGCTCCAGCGCCCATCCCGGCCGCCGTCCTTTCGGTGCCAGCAGTAGAGCAAACAGACTCGCCGCCAGCAACATGCCGTCGGACTGATAGGAGGAAAAATCTTCCGCTGCGGTCACAAAAGAAAGAAACAACACAAAACAGAGCGCAAGCATCGCGCGGGACCACAGGTTCAGCACCAGCAGCACGGCGGCCGCCATGCCCAGCCAGCACAGCGCTCGCAGTGCAAAATCGCTGCTGTTAACCCACAACAGCGTCGGAGCAAACCACAAACCTCTCCAGCCCAAAACGTGCCAGACTTCTTCCAGGTACACCCGAGACGGCAACACACCGCGCGGACCGATCAGGCCGCAGATTTGATCGTGCAGTGAAAAGAAGGCGGAAAAGTAGATCAGGCCGAGCGCGCGCAGGAA
>Ga0209810_1001932_pt1 | contig 27480 bp, 26 predicted proteins | sample Coa_R1_7_FD_187159 | JGI IMG/M metagenome (GOLD analysis project Ga0209810, IMG submission 187159) | Surface soil microbial communities from Centralia Pennsylvania, which are recovering from an underground coalmine fire - Coalmine... | ecosystem: Environmental > Terrestrial > Soil > Unclassified... | reverse complement strand
ATCCCGGAGCACGGTCGTCACATTCGTTCGGGACGCGGCTAGCAGGATGGCCGCTTCCACCAAAAGCCGCGAGAGCGTTCCCTCATCGGCTCGGCGCAGGAAGGCCGCAAAGGTTTTGGCCAATCCTCCCTCATCCCGTTTCTGCCGAATGCCGTGCTGCCGAGCCAGCATGGCAAGGCGGTTTTCATCCATGAGACTGGTCAGCTTCTCCAGAACGAAGAATAGGTCGCGCTTCATCAATCGAACGGGTACGGCATCACCCACAGCGGACAAGACGCGGAGGCCGGTGGCATTCGCGATCGCCTGTTCCCGGCGCTGCTTTTCCTGTTCGGCCTTCCACTTCTGGTCGCGGCTCGTTGACTGCTTGGGATGATGGATGGGGCAAGCGGGGTTTGCGCAGACCTTATGGATACTGCCGACTTCGCTGCCTTCGGTGATGATGGCCTCGGTGGTGAACTTGCACACCTTGAACTCGGGCCGCTGCGCCTCGTCCTTTGACTTTGGCTTGTCGTTCCGAATCGCGGTGTACTTGTTCCGTGGCAGGACACTGCTGCCGTCCTTCTGTGCGCCGTAGGCGGTGCTGATTTGTACCAGTTCGGGCTTCGCGGCGATAGTCGCCGCCACGTGGGCCTGTACTTTGGCCTGATAGCAGGTGGGGTCGGTGCAGCGGTCCCCCTGCTTGCCCAGGTCATCGCCAAAGAGCAGCTTATTGTGACCGGTGCGCTTGGGACACTCCGCGCAACTTCCAGCCGTGGGCACCAGTTGCGGATCGCGCTTGTTGAATGGCGCGTCTTTCAAGACGAGCAGGATGTTGGCATCAATCCAGAATTGCAGGTTGCGGACAGGCAGCAGGATACGTGCGGGCTTCTGGCTGTTGCCGCTGTAAACCTCCTTGAAACATGCCGAGAGAGCTTGCTTTTGTTGATCTGCCGGGAGCTTCGCAAGCAACAGGGCATGGCCTACGCCGATTTCATCGGCGTAGAAGGCTTCGATTGCCTCGGGCACGAGGTCGGTCAACTTCAATCGTGAGGCGACGAACGCGGGCGACTTGCCCACCTTCGCCGCGATCTGCTCAATGCTGTATTTGGGTTCATCCAGTCCGAGCAGAGCTCGGAAACCCTGCGCCTCTTCCATTGGGTGAATTTCGGCGCGAATCAGGTTCTCGACAAGCTGTGCCTCCAGTGCTTCGGCATCGCTCATCTGCCGGATGCGGACAGGCACGGTATCCTGTCCGGCGATTTGTGCGGCACGGTAACGCCGTTCGCCAAAGACGATTTCGAAGCCGTTCTCGGTGAGAGGCCGCACCAGCAGAGGCGATAGAACACCTTGGGCACGGATGCTTTCGGCCAGTTCCTTGAGCGCTGCGTCCTCAAAGGTGCGGCGCGGGTTGGTCCTCGACGGATTTAGCAGGGACAGCGGGACGTTGCGGTATTCGGTGGCATTGATGACTTGGGTTTCCATGATGCTGTGCTCCTTTCGGGCGGTTGAGGGGTGAAAGACACGGAGCGGAAGGACTCGCGGGTATCCGCTCCACAGTGGGAGAGGACTAGCCGCGAATCGACTTGTCCGTGAATGCCTCCAGAAAGCCTTGCGCCTTGAGGTTGCGGTCCCACAGCGCAGCGAATTGTTCATGCTCACGGTGGAGCAGTGTGTGAATGGCATACTGCCCATCGCGGAGAAAACGCGACCATTGCTCCATACCGGCGTAGTCGTTGCGGTAGTAGAAGGCAGACAGGCGTGGGACGTTCGCCGTCTCCAGTTCGAAGCACATCTCCGGGTCGCGCATAAGGTCGCCGCTCTGCTCGCCGTAGTGCGCGACAGACACGGCGGGAAGTCCCTGCGGCCCTGGCTCCGGTGTCGCCTCAATGACCAAAGCCATGTAAGGCGGATTCTCGATTTTGAGGTAGAGCGTGGGCCGGTAGCCTCCGGCCCGCTCAAGGATGCGAAGAATGGTCTGCATCAGGCCACCTCCGCGATGGGTTCCTGCACCTCGGAAGCCGCGTCCTGGCTGCCGGACGATTCCGCGTGAACGGCGCCGAGAATGACAGCGGAGGCCCGCTGCACGACTTCAAGACTTTCGGCCAGTAGCGCCGCATTGCCCGCGTACATCTGGATGTAGTCGGAAGATGCCCGGCCCATCTCAAGGCCAATTGCCTGACCTACAATGAACGCTACGGCCTCGGCTTCGGTCTCCCGCACCGTGGCAGTGGTCATCGTGCGGCGTTCGCTCTTGTGGAGAAGCTCGTGCGCGACTTCATGCACCAGTGTCACGAACTCTTCGGCCTTCGACTGGCCCGGTAGCAAGGCGATCTTCCCGCCGTAGCTCACACCGAGCGCGGGCGCGATCTTCTCGTTGTATTCGAGGGCGATATTCTGCTGTGACAGAAATGCGATGAGTCCATCCCGATGGCTGCCCACATCGCCGGTGACGTTGTGCTCGAACTCGGGCAAGTCTGCGCCTTCGGTCTGCGCCACATCGAAGACATACACAGCGCGAAAGCCGATGAGTACCGGGCGCGGCTTTTCTTCCGTCTCCTGCAGCTGGTCGTTCTTCCTGCGCCGATGGCCAATAATCGGGGCGAGAATCTGGATACCCTTCTCGCCTTTCTTGACGAACCGGCCCAACTCCTTCCACGTTGAAAAACCGGCGACGCGGGTCGCGGTTGGCCGCTGCCGCGCAATGGCGAGAATGTTTCCAAACGAGTAGGAATGGAACCGGGCCATTGCGGCGAGGTAAGCGGTCAGTGTTTCGCTCTTGCCTGCCTCAAGCTGCTGGAGTAGGAAATCCACGGCCTGCTTGATGAGTTGCTGCGTGGGGTTGTCTTTCTGTGTGTTGCGCTGCTGGTAGGGCGATTCGCTCGGGTTGCGGAGCGCCGCATTTTTCCTGTGCGGCGCGATGCTGCGGCTGGTTGTTGCGTTGGTGTTTGTGTGTGGCATAACGATGCTCCCTTGAGGTGGATTTGCCCGTTCTCGGCCCTGGTGGGCCAAAAAAAAGACATTCGTTTCATGACTGGCGAAAAAGAGCGCAGCGAGGCGCTGTCCATCCCCGAAGCCCGCAGGGGCGCGGAAGCGAGCACGGCGCGCCGGTTGCACCGCGCGGAGCTGCACAAGCGGGATGGACAGAAGGAGCCGAGCGGAGCTTAGAATTCGCCGGGAAACGAATGTCGAACGGCAAGATCAGCCGAAGGCTGCACCGCATGGTTTTCAGCGTCGGGCATTACAGGATAGAAAGAGGCCTCGTTGGGATGGGTGGCGAAAGGCGCTCGCATTTTAGCGGCTGCAGCCAGGAAAGGTGCCCTTTCCTTTGAAAATCAGATTTGTCCGGCTAAGCGGAAGAAGTTTACAATTACATTTGTAATAGTGTGTCATAATGATTGTCTTCGACTCATCGACGCTGATCCTGATCGCCAAGATCGAATTGCTGGACTTATTTCTGAGCGAAATCGGAATGGAAGTTGCGATACCACGGGCTGTCGAAGAGGAATGTTGCGGCGGCAAAAAGACTCTCGACGCGCTCATGATTCAAAAAGCGGTGGACGAGTCGAGAATCACGGTACGGAGCGTGAAGAATCGAAAGTTGGTGCTGAAACTGGAACAGGATTTCAGCATGGGACGCGGGGAATCGGAAGCCATCGCCCTTGCCTTGCAGGAGAAAGCGCGGCTGGTGGGCATCGATGACAAGCGCGGTATCAATGCTTGCAAGTTGACGGGAGTTCCTTTCACCACGGCAATCGCTATCCTGCTGCGAAGCCGGCAAAAAGGACTGATCGAGAAAGACGATGCGCTGGCTCGCCTCTCGTCACTCGCCAGGCACGGGCGTTACAAGAGTTCGATTCTCGAAGATGCGAAGCGAAGGCTGGAGGAATAAGCATGACCAAAACGATGAGTATCCGCATGGACCGGGAGAATTACGAGTTCCTCAATGCAATCAGCCGGGAAGAGCGAAGCGATCTGTCCAAGGCGGTGCGTGACCTGGTGACGCGCGGCAGGGTGCTGCTTGCCATAGAAAAGTACCGCAAGGGCGAGGTGTCGCTGGGCAAGGCCGCTGAAGTGGCGGCTCTGCCCGTGGGCCAGATGATGACATTGCTCGGGGAATTCGGAGTACGGACCAGAATTGACCAGGAAGATTACCGTCAAAGTCTGGAGAACCTTACCAAAGTGTGGTGAGATCGAGCGGGTATCAGGAGCCATGTGGACGCTGAGCCTTTTAAGCCCCGTGGCCAAATGAGCGCGCCTCAAGAAGCATCCGGGTTTGCTGGTACTGTTGCGTGAGGCTGCTGAATGTTCTGCTGAGTTCAATAGCGTCATGTGGCAGCAGTGCGTACATCCACGGGCGATCGCTGACTTCCGATGCACGTTCACACCACTGGATTGCAGCCTTTGCCTTCTTCTGAACTTTGGAGTCTTCTACATCGCTGGCTCGCTTAATCTCGCAAAGGAATCGTCCGTTCTTTGTCTCGACAATGAAATCAGGGTTGTAGTTGTCGTCGTCGGCATACTGGATTTTCAATAAATCCTTCGGAGGTTTGAGCCACTTGACCACTTCGCTATCGTCTTCGAGAATCGTGGCGAAGCGCCGCTCCGGATCAGAGTCAAATTTCACCGCCGGATAGAGACACTTCGCAAATCCAGTGAATACGAGACTGCGAATGTAAAGCTTGTCCTCGACGGGTTGGCGAAAATTCCTCGCATCCTTCCCAAGCTCAACCTCGGCACTCGTAGAACTCAGCCGCTGGAATCCCCGCACCACTGTTACCTGGTATTCCGTTGCTTTCTCTATGTAGTGTTGGTTCATCTGTGTATGGACGAGCCGAACCAGCTCGCTCTGGTGGTACTGCAACACGTTGCGCACGTCCTCTTCACTGGACAAATAGGACTGAAGGTGGCGCACAAGCTGGCCGGCGAGCTTATAGAGCAACTGCGCATGGTCGTCATAGCTGATGTCATCCAAATCAATCAGACCGCGCACAATGTAATTCTCCAGCAGGGGTTCTTCTACCACGCCATCGCCGCTCACAATGCGAAATCTCTGATTGTCTGTAAGCCGCTGGATAAGAAGGTCTCTGGCTACCGGCGGATAACGAACGCTGCTGCAGTCGAGATCAAAGTCCTGAAATCCGACCGTTACCTCACCCGTTGGAACGACCGTGATCAAGGGAATGTCGATCGTTTTCTCGACGTACGCATCGATTGTCTTATCTACGATTGTCTGCACATCGACTTCCTCGGCAACGCCCGCTAATTCACCCTGAATGGGCTGGAGGTCCTCCATCGCTTTGGCTGCGATCTTCTCACGCACCTCGGGAGCCTTCAAATCAGTCGAACGACGCAGCTTCTCAAAGTCCCGATGAATTACCTCGAGGGCTGTCTGGGCAACCTTGCGTTCCCGCTCCGTGGCAAAGAGCGGTGTCTGAACCGCCGCAGCACCCTGCTCCGTGGTAGAAGCAGGAGCAGGTGGAGCGATTCCTAGAATTGTGTGAAGCGTAGGAGCGATGGTTAAAGCCTGCGTCGGGGCATCGGGAATATCCCGGCCTATGACCACCCCCGTGCGAATGATGGAATTCGGATCGTTGGCATGGTCCACGATCTCCTGGAATTTGTCATGCGACACAATCGTCAGCCTGTCCACGTCGGCCACACCCGTGCGCTTGCCATAGGGCAGGCGCAGGCCGCGCCCGATGGATTGCTCTACCAGTGTTTTTGAGTTGGCCGCCCGCAGCGGCACAATCGTGTAGAGGTTGGTCACGTCCCAGCCCTCCTTCAGCATGTTCACGTGGATGACGATCTCTGTCGGGTTGTTCGGGTCTTCCACGCTGAGCAATTGCTGAACGGTCTCATCTTTCTCCTCGCCGCTCTGGTTCGAGTGGACGGTAATGACGCGGCCCTTATAGCGGCCATCGAAGAAGTCGTCCGCTTCGATCTTTTTCAGCAAGTCGCCTGCATGGGCCGTGTCCTTGGCGACGACCAGCATGAATGGCTTCACCAAAGGTTTGCCGGAATCGCGGGAATAGATGTCGAGCTGCACCTTCGTGTGCTCATGGATGCGGATGCCGTCCTGGAGCTTTAGGGTCTCCAAAGCGCCCTCGTCGTAGTTCTCGGCGCGAAAGTTCTCGCGCGTGGCAACGGACGGCTCCTTCACGAAACCGTCGCGCAGGGCAGACGCCAGCGGGTAGCTGTAGATGACATTCTTGAAGTCCGTGGTCTTGCTTCCGCTCTCCGTCTGCGGCGTGGCCGTCAACTCCAGACCCAGAATCGGCTTTAGTTCGTTGATCGCACGCATCCCCGCCTTGCCGCGATAGCGGTGCGATTCATCCATCAGGAGAACGAGGTCGTCGAGCTTCGATAGATACTCGAAGTAGCTCTCACCGATATATTCCTGCAGCCGCTTGATGCGCGGTTCCTTGTCGCCACGCACCTCGGCGTTGATCTTCGAGATATTGAAGATGTTGATGTGAACGCCGGTATCCCCGAAGAGATCGGCGGAGCGGATGCCGCGCCCGCTCTCATAGTTGTCGCCGGTGATGATCTCCGGCGGATCGATCGCAAAGTCCGACAGCCCCTGAAAGACGTACTTCGGCGAACCCGGCGTGAAGTCGGCAATCAGCTTGTTATAGATCGTCAGGTTCGGCGCCAGCACAAAGAAGTGCCGTATGCCCCATGCCTGGTTCAGGTAGGCGATGAACGCCCCCATCAGGCGCGTCTTGCCCACGCCGGTCGCCAGCGCAAAGCAGAGCGATACGAAATCCCGCTCAAAGTCCGTGACGTAGGGGAATGCGCTGCGCACTGCCTCCAGCGCCTGTGGAACGTTCGTATCCTTGGAGAGCGGGATCAGGTCGCATACGTGATCGAGAATCTCCAGAGACTCGCGCTGCGGCGGGCGCAGGCTCAGGCGGTTGGCAATGGCCCAGAGCTGTTGTTTGGCGCTCATTCCGCACCTCCATTGCTGTCATTGCCAAAGAGGCTTGGAATGGCTTCGCTGCGCGCTCGCTTCTTTCGCGCCTGCTTTGGCTCCAGCCGGAGCTCGTCCGGCAAAGGCTTCGGCGCGGGCTCAGGGGCCTTGGGCAGGTTGGCGACATTCAGGCTGTAATCGTCGCGGCCCCACTCGCACTTTTGCAGAACTGCCAGCGGTATCTTCTTGAGCGTCAGATTCGGGTAGGCGTCTGCCTTGCCGCGAAAGGCCGAGCAGCAGATCAGCAGGCTGCGCTTGCTGCCCACTTCTTCACTGATTGCAGCAAGGTGGCTGCGGGTAAGGGTCTGCGTCGTCACGTAGATAAAATCGGACTCGGTCGAGTGCCCGTGCTGCCAGTAGACCTCTTCGCTGGGCGCGTAAGTAAAGCCCATCAGCTTGCACATGGCCTCGGCCAGCATGGCGGCGTTGTACTGCTTGCTGATGACAAGATTGCCGAAGCGGTCCTTTTCGAGCAGCGAAGGCGCAAGCCGGTAGTAGCGGAAGCCGCCTCCTCCCTTCCAGTTCACGGCCCTGGTGATGCCGCCGGGATCCTCACCGTCGATGACCTTCCTGAGGCGGGGAATGATGTGCGTGTGGCAGTGCTCGCCCAACTCCACCATGATCCAGCGGCGGCCCATCTTGTGGGCTACTGCGCCGGTTGTACCTGTTCCTGCAAATGAATCGAGCACTAGATCCCCGGGCGAAGATGCAATTTCAATGATGCGTTTAACTAGTCGCTCAGGCTTTGGTGTCAGGAATATCTCGTCGCGATCTGGAAACAGCGCACGAATTTCGTTCTTTGCCTCACCGTTATGTCCAGCATCTTCATGCAGCCAAAGCGTCGATGGTGTAACTCCCTGTTTGACGTCGGTTAGGAAGCGCTTTTGAGCAGGGATTCCATCACGGCTCTTGCCCCACCAGATTCGATTGTCGGCATCCATTTCAAGAAACTTTGGCTTGGATATCCGCCAATACGTCCCTGAGGGTGGGCCAGAGATGAGACGCCCTGAGGGAGTTTCAATCGGATACAGGCCCTGACTGTACGGATTACGAGCGTGTATTGGGGTCGCCTTCCAAGGTCCGCGCGGATCGTTGTCCGGATTGTCGTATGCGTCGTCCTGCTTGGAAGATCGAGGGAGGGAACCAATTTCCCAGGCCTCCTTGTCTTTCGCGTAAACCAAGATATAGTCATGCATGTCGGAAAAATGACGCGCGGAATTCTTTGTTGTATAAATCTTTTGCCAGATAACCGTTGCTACAAAGTTTGATCTTCCAAAAACCTCGTCGAGTAGGAGCTTTAGGTAGTGGCATTCATTGTCGTCGATGTTTATCCAAATCGATCCGGAGTTGGCAAGTAGGAGCCTCAGCCTCTCAAGGCGATCCCGCATCAGCGAGAGCCAGATCGAGTGTTCGACCCCGTCATCATAGTGCGCAAATGCAGAGCCCGTGTTGTAGGGAGGATCGATATAGACACACTTCACCTTGCCGGCGAAATCCTGCTCCAGCGCCCTTAGCGCGAGCAGGTTGTCGCCGAAGATCAGTCGGTTGTCGAAGATGTCGTTCTCGCTCACGCGCTGCTTGGCGTGGTAGCTCTTCTCCGGGTCTTCCAGCAGGATGCGCGGCTCCAGCTTCGGCCGGTTCTCCTTGCCAATCCACGTCAATTCCAATTTCTGCTTTTTAGTTGCCATTGCCGTTTTGTTCCGCCGACGCGACTGGCTGCTGCGTGTGCTGGTACTGCCAGCCGCGCGTCACCGCGCAGGCGGCGAGCACCTTGGCGGCTTTCTCAATAGCGCTTTTCTTCAGGCGGGAAAAGTCAATCGAGCAATGCTCCGGGAACGGCTTTCCATCAGCAATGACGGGAAGCGACTGCGCCGAGCATTCCGCGCTGGTAACAGCCATGACGCCAGCGGAGCTGAGCTTGAGCACATCGGTGTAATGCTGCCACGAGGCCTGCGGCTGAATTTTGTCTCCGTCGTACACGGAAAGCTGGTTCTCATCCTTGGGCGTGGGCCGGAATGCCTGTGTCGTCGGTCGTCCGTTCTGGATGAAGTTGGGATGAATCTGGCGGTAGAGCAGGGTATCAGGATTCACTCTTGCCTGCCTCCACCTGTGCGGCGTCAAGCTGCTTCAGTTCGTCGTTCAGCGACTTCCATCCGGCAGCCTCGCCCAGCGCTAGTTCGAGTTCCTTGCTGGATTGGTCCTTCAAGTTGAGCGCCTGATATTCGGCCTTGCGCGAATCGAGATCAATTTCAAGGGTAATGGCCCAGTCGTTGACGCTCCATTCCGCCTGCACCCCCCCTTCCGCCGTGGGATAGAGATAGGGTAGTGGCAGAACAGAGTCAAAATCAGACTCGAACGCTTTTGCGAGCCAGTCGAGCTTCTCTTTGTCTGGTGCTTTACCTTTGCCATCCAGCCAGCCGTCCTGAAGCGCGGCAAACTGGGCAAGGCGCAGTGTCGTGTCGAGCGGGTCAAGTGGTGTGACGTGTTCAATGGACTCAAAGCCCTTGATGCGATCTGTGCGGTCCCGCTGGACAACTCCCTGAATCAGCACATAGGCTCCATCGTTGTAGCCCTTCAGGGCGTCGAGCACAGCATCCCGGTATCGGTCATCGAGAGGCGCTTTGGCCCTTACACCATCGCTTAATTCAAAATGAAAGCTCTTGTGAGGCAGATCCGCTTCGCAGATTCTGGCGCGCAAGCCGGCTTCTTCCGTCCAGGTTTCCACCTTAGACGCCAGTACGAGTTGCTTTCGAATCGCCGTATCCAATTTCACAATTCCGCCGTCGTGGACAAAGCCTATGGTCTCATCAGCACGCAGGCTACGGCCGAAGGAATCGAAGTACATGAGGAACCGCGGCGGCAGGGTCGGCGTGCGTCCCTGCGCGGATTGCTCAATTGCGTTCACAACCTCCGTCCGCGCCTGTTCAAAATACTTCACGTTTGCGGGCGGAAAGAGCGTGGAGAAGGCCAAAACAATGACCAGCTTGGCGCTGCCTTTCTCGACGCCGGAGAGCTGAAGCTCAATATCCTTGGTGAAATTGCGCTGTACGCGCTCGCGCTGGGGATGCTCCTGGAGGAACTTCCACTTGGCAACCTCGACGAGCATCTCCTGAAGGGCGGCAAAGTCCTTCAGGACCTCTAGCGGAACCCTGTGGTCCCGGAAGCGCTCACCGTCGAGGATCGGCTTGAGAAATTCCTGTTCCACTTATCGCTCCAGGTTACACATTTTACGTCAATTAACGAGATTTACCGCCGTTGAACTCTGCTTTGACCTCGGAAGGCACCACCGACGTAAATAGTGTAGTCCACTGGGTAGGAACCATCGCAGCTCTTAGCCGCCTAGGTCAGCTTCCATCGAATGCGAAACAGCGTCTTTTCCTTTTGATCTTTACTCATGCGCGCTTCAATTTCGGCGATAAGGGCGTCCCGGCGGGACTCGACTTCATCCTGGGCGACAAAAAGGTCTTTGCGCTTTTGGTTGCGTGTCGCCTGCAGCGCCTTGAGCGCACGCTGATGGACGAGCTTTTCGGCGAGTGTTGCGGCAGCGGCGGATGCTCGCTTCGTCTCCCGAATCTGCTGGTCAAGGTCTTTGATCTCCTGCTCCAAGCCGAGCTTCAGGTCTTCAGTCCATCGGTCCAGCTTGGCGACTTCCTCATCGAGCCAGCGATTGTTGCGAAGACCAACCTCCTGGAGGACCTCCTCCTGCAAGGTCTTGAGCTGGGCATCCAAAGCCGGAACAGGCACAGGCAGAACAGGCTGGCCGGCTTCCGCAGGCAGGTCGAAGAGCCGCCTGCAGGCGGCAGGATCAAGAGGGCTTCCATCGTCGCAGACACCGGCAAAGAGGATGTGGTCCTCGGTCTCAAACGACTCGATACTCAACTTGCTGCAAATCAGCCATCCGGATTTGCCGACGAGTGGCTCCAGAATGGCGAGATGTTTGCCGCTGTGAGTCAAGTCGAAGCGAAGTTCGACAGAAGGCGTATCGAGCGCGAGGCACTGCTCCAAAACTCGCTGTGCCAGCGGATGGCCAATGCGGTATGTGTTGGCCTCTTCCACGTTCCGGCCCATACGGTAGGGTCCGGGGTGAATGTCTTCTCCGGGGAATGGATTCCGCTCCAGCACAAAACTGTATCCAGCGTCGAAACGCGCATAGGGCTCAAGGTAGTGGCGGGTGGTCTTCCAGAGCAGCTCTTCAAAGCGGCTGCGTGAATTGCCAGCTTCGACGCGGACCTTTTCTATGACTTCCTGATCGAAGTTGTTGAGAAGCTGCTCCTGGGCTAAGGCGCGCGCTTCGGCAACTTCGGATTCCAGCTCCCGCTGCAGTTTGTCGAATTCAAAGGATATCTGTTCCGGTGTCCGGCACTGCTGATAGATGGAGACGATCCGCTTCTCAAAATCGACACCAGACTGGATTGCGCCTAGCACTTCGTCGGACGCCCCAAAGACGCCATCAAAGAGACGAAACTTTTCGTTGAGAATCTGGTAGATGCGGACATCGGCGGCATTGGAGCGATTGAGAAAATTGACGACCACCACGTCATACTTTTGCCCGTAGCGGTGGCAGCGGCCAATGCGTTGCTCGATCCGCTGCGGATTCCACGGCATGTCGTAGTTAACAACCAGATTGCAGAACTGGAGGTTAATGCCCTCGGCTGCCGCCTCCGTAGCGATCATGATGCTGGCCTCGTCGCGGAAATATTCGACGATGGCGGCTCGCTTGTCCGCGGTCGGAGATCCCGTAATCCGGTCCGTTCCTTTATGACGGTTAAGCCAGTTCCGGTAAATCTCAGCACTTTTCGGATCGCTGTTCGTCCCATTGAAGAGCACAATCTTGCCGGCGAATTCTGATGCTTCTAGAAGCCGAAGCAGGTACTCCTGGGTACGCCGCGATTCAGTGAATATGATGGCTTTCTGTTGAAGAGCCCCGTTTTGCTGCCCCGCACGGGCCTGATTCGCAGCTTCGAATCCCCTGCGAAGAGCTGTCAGCAACACCTCGCCTTTGGAGTTTTTCTGGATGCTTTTCGCGAGTTCATGAAATTGGCGCAGTTTCTCCTTTTCAATACGGAGTTCTTCGCGTTGTTCAGGGGAGAGTTGCTGCACCGTGCTGGGCTGGCCGGATTCCTCATCATTGTCATCTTCGAGCCATTCATCTTCAATCTCCGGCAATGACTCGAAATTGTCTGCCAAATCTTCCGGCGGTGTATCGAGCTTTGCCTGGGCTTGCTCCACAGCTTCTAGTTTGTTGGCCAGTCCCAGCAAAGTATCCGAAATTGCGTAAGTCGAAGAAGCCAGCAGCTTACGAAGAATCAGGGTCATCAACTGGCGCTGGCTGGCTGGGAGAGCATAAAGGCGCGGCGATTGCAGATATTCCGACACCAATGCATAGAGTCGCTGCTCGTCGTCATTGGGAATGAACTCTTGTACGAGAGCATGACGGTTGGTGTAGCTGACATATGGGAGAACCTGACGGCGCAGGGTGCGCTGGCAGATGGGGCGGATCCGATCCCGTAGCGCCCGGTAGTCGTCCGGCGTATTCATCCGCGAGAACTGACTACGGAAGCTCCTGAGATCGCCGAACGTATACTCGTCAATGATGCTGACCAGACCGTACAACTCCAGAAGCGAGTTCTGAAGAGGGGTTGCTGTTAAGAGAATGATCGGCCTGCCTGCAATTGCTGCCTTGATCGCGTTAGCGATCTTGTTACTCGATTTATAGACGTTGCGTAGTCGATGCGCCTCATCGATCACAACAAGGTCCCAGGATATCTGCCGAATGTAGGCTTCCTTCGTTCGAGCAAACTGAAACGAGCAAAGAATAATCTTCGGCTGGTCGAAGGGGTTTAAATTGCCGCGTTGAATTTCCTCGTTAAAGGTTTTGGTTTCAAGAATGGCATAGGGCAGGAAGAATTTATCCGAGAGCTCCTGGCCCCATTGTTTTCGCAGGTTTGCAGGACAAATGACAAGTAGATGGCGGCGGCGTTCAGCCCAACGCTGAGAAAGCAGAATTCCTGCTTCAATTGTCTTGCCTAGGCCGACTTCATCCGCAAGGATAGCGCCTCGTGAAAGCGGCGACCGGAAGGCGAAGAGCGCAGCTTCCACCTGGTGTGGATTGAGATCGACTTGGGCATCTGCCAAGGCGGAAGTTAGGCTGTCAATTGACGCCGAGCTCGACCTTTTCGTCAGCTCGTGAGCAAAATACCGGGCATGGTAAGGCGTCAATTTCATAATGGTTGCGTCTTTGTTGCTATGCTACCTTGAGAATTTAGCTGTACATGACCGCTGACCTACGAGCCTAGCAACGGTTACCTGGGTCAATATATTCCGGCATTTGCTCACCTCACCGCAACGGTTCCGTTCCTTCGTTGAGGATGTCCAAGTATCGCCGATAGACGAAGAGGCGGTGCCGCTCGCGGCCGGTGGTCTCTTCGAGGATGCCGAGGTCGATCATGTGACCCAGCGACTTTGCGACCGTCGGAGCGGAGATGCCAATGCGCTTTGCCGTCGATGGAATCGCAATGATCGGGTTTCGCTGCATGTGCTGGAAGACGCGCAGCACGGAAGCGGCGGGTCTACCGAGTGTTTCGATCTTTCTTTGATCGCGGTTGAAAAAGTCCACAATCTCGCGCGCCGCGTTGGCGGCCCCGTCAGCAGTATCGCGCACGCCAATCAGGAAGAAATCAAGCCAAGCTTCCCAATCGCCCTTGGTTCGTACCCGGTCGAGCAATTCGTAATACGCGGCCCGATTCGTTTTGAAGTACAGGCTGAGGTAGAGGATCGGCTCTCGCAGTGCGATCTCTGCGCAAAGCAGGAACGTGATCAGGAGCCGTCCGAGCCTTCCATTGCCATCGAGAAACGGGTGGATGGTCTCGAACTGTACATGAACCAGACCAGCACGGATGAGCAGGGGCAAGCCGGTATGCTCGTCATGGAGGAATCGCTCGAATTGGCTGAGGCACTCATTAAGGAGTTCCGGGGGCGGAGGCACAAAGACCGCATTCCCTGGGCGGCTGCCGCCGATCCAGTTCTGGCTGCGGCGGAACTCGCCCGGCTGCTTGCCGCTGCCTCTTCCCTTGGAGAGCAGGATCTCGTGAATCTCCCGAATCAGTCGCAGACTCAGCGGGAAGCCGGAACGGATTCGCTCCAGACCGTGATTCATGGCCGCGACGTAGTTCGAAACTTCCTGCACATCCTCGATGGGCACTCCCGGCGCCTCATCGTTCTCGTAAAGTAGGAGATCAGACAGGGACGACTGCGTGCCTTCAATCTGGGACGAGAGCACGGCCTCCTTGCGGACGTATGTATAAAGGAGCAGCGACAGATCGGGCAGGAGCGAGGCCAGACCGTCCAGTCTGCCGATGGCCTGATTGGCCTGTTCCAGAAGAATCTGAAACCGCGCCAGATCTAGCGGCGGCGCAGGCGGCAACGGTGGCGGCACAAAAGCCCGAACAGTTCCGCCCTGAAACTGCTTGAGGACATAGCGGCCTAGTCGGGCGGACGGATAGGACTCTGGCACGGCATCCTTTCGTTAATTTTCAAGTAACGAAAGAATAGACCATCATCCTTTTGTTCGCACACGCGTAACAAAAGGATATGCATCGCAAGAATTTCGGCGAATTCACCCGATGCTTACACCGCCAAACCTTGCCCGGGTGCCAAATGATTGATTAATTGTGGCTTGACACCGATCTTCTGCGTGGTTTCGAGCGCCGAACTCTTCCCATGTGATCTGGAGACGAGTTCTCCCAGGCGTTCCACGCTGTTGGTGTAGAGGGTGGCATCCTGCGACGCCCTCGATATCGATACATAGGCAAATCGATCACTGACAAGTTCCGGGTGAATCCCGGTATCGACGTGGACGAGCACTCGATCTGCGGTCAGTCCCTGGGCGCTGTGCGATGTGACGGCATAGCCATGGTCCAGATGTCGCATTTGGTCGGGATTGAGAGAGACCTTTCTGCCGCTGTCGAGATGAATGCTGGCGCGGCCTTCCGGCGAGAGCGCTTCAACGGTCGCTTGCTCTCGATTGGCGACTCGCAAGTCCTTCATCGGAGCGGTGAATTGCACCCGGTCTCCAACTGCCAACTGGATCGTGACGGGCTTGTAGGTGTCCACGCCTTTGAGACGTGACGGGTCGTAGGAAACCTCCACGCCATCTGGTCGGCGGACTGTGATCTGATGCTCTTCCGGCTGAACCTTGACCACTTCGGCATAGGTGCCAGCAGCCAGGTTATGTTTGTGGCTGCCTCTGCGATAGCGAAGCACGTCTCTGACTTCATACTGCGAGGCCCAGGCATGGTCGGCGCCCGTCACCTCCGAGCGGGGCATAAGGACGGAGATGGATTGTTCGGCGCGGCCCAGCAGCCCGCGCTGTTGCAGCTCGGCGCGGACGGCCTCATTGATCTGGCGGCGCGAGGCATTGTCTGGCGAGACAATCAATGTTCCTGTCGGTGCGTCCGCATAGTTTCGAGCAATCTCCTGGATGCGCTCCTGCTTGTTGGAGACTTCGCGAATACGGCCCTGATCGTGTAACACGGTCAGGGCCGAAACGGTGTCTCCTTGTGCGAGATATTCGACCGCCTTCCGCAGCTCCGGCTCCTTTTGACGAATGATCTGGTCCAGATGGGCTGTGTGCATTCCAGCTTGCTGAAGTTGCTCGAAGGGCTTTCCCGCCTCGACGGCCTGATGCTGGCGCGAATCCCCAATTAAAAGGACACGATCCTGATCCCCGATGCGCCGCAAGAAGTCCCGCATCTGCCGGGTTGAACTGAGGGAGGATTCGTCCAGGAAATAGAGATGCCGCTCGTCACGGGCTGCTGGCTGATTGCGAGCAAGAAACCCTTGCAGCGTATCGGCTGGGATTCCGGCCTCGCGGAGTTGGTTGGCGGCACGCGAAGTGGGCGCGAAGCCTTCGACGGAATATCCGGCCGCCTCGGCCCCTCGATGAATCACAGCGAGCACGGTGGTCTTGCCCGTGCCGGCGGTTCCTTGCAGTCCCTGAATCTGATCGCGGGACAGTAGCACATCTTCGACCACTCGAAGCTGTGCTGCGTTTAAGTGCGTATTCGCCTCCGTGAGGTGAACAACCTGCTGGATGGAGGCAATCTGTTTGTTCCGATTTTGCCCTTCGAGCACCCGCGCAATCACTTCCTTTTCGGCGCGAATCATTTCCTCAGTCGTGAACTGGCGGGCACTGGCGTGAGCCTTCCGCGATGCAATCTGGAATTCACCGTTGGCCATTCGCTCTTCGAGAGCAGATCGAATTTGAGTGAGCGTCAGCTCGCCCATTCCACGCCGTAGCGCATCCCGGTAGAGGCGGCGTTCATCGACCACCGCCTCCCGCTCGAAGTTCCGGTCACGAGCGTAATTCACCGCCTGATGTGGCGATTGCCGCTCCGGCTGATGCTCACGTTCTGGCTTCAAAGTTCGCTGGTGAGCTTGTTCGACCACCCGGTCGGCCTGATGGCCAAACTCTGCGGCCAGCTTGCGATGGGCAGCCACGGCTTCGCCCACGGAAACTGCCTTCTTGCTGTCGCGTGTCGAATGCGCGGCGATCTGAGCGGCCTCATGGCCTTCATAGCCACTTCGTTCCAGGTACGCGCGAATCTGCTGACTGCGCGGGCTGGAGGCGTCGAGATATTCCTGAGAGTACCCCTTGATTTCCGGAGCGCCACTGCGGCCAGATGCGATCTCGTATCCGAGCGAGCGGAGCCGGTAGGTCAGTTCTGACTGGTAGACCGCCGTGGCAAACTGCTGAGACTCAAACAAGGCCCGCTCCTGCAGGGCTCGCGTCTGGCCGTTTTCAAGCTCCGTGACGTTGAAGATCACGGCGTGGGTATGAAGTTGCGGAGCCGCGTAGCCATCGACGGGACGGGCAGTGTCATGCTCAAACTTAGCGACTACAAATGCTCCTGTGGTTTCTGCCGGACGATTCCCGCCAAGCCTCGCCTGGGTGTAGCGCTCCAGCTCGCTCAGAGCTGTGTCCACGGCTGCTCGGTGAGCCTCGCGGACGCGGTCATCTCCACCCACGAGCGCGGTCAAGGATACGGATTTTGGAGCAGAAAATGTGGCGTCCCAGCCAGCCCGGTGTTCAACGGGTGCGACCTTCGATCCATCGTTGCGCTCATATTCCTGTACGACACGGTGGCGCACCAGTTGCTCCCCAGTCAGCGGATGCTGGCCGTCCGCGAGTCGAGCGAAGTGCTCCTCGCTCACCGGCCCGGAAAGCCCAAACCGTTCTGCCAGACGACCGTGCCAGTCGCCAACGACAGCTCCATCCTGCTTCCAGTAGTTCTGCTCTGCAGAGACGAACTCTTTGGCGTGATAGGTTTGCGCCTGTGAAGAAGAGAGTGCTTTGGAAATGGTAAGCATGGTCAATCACCCATGGAGTGAGCGGACGGAGAAAGCTCCGCCGACTCTTCAGCGCCAGTGGAAGGCTCTACAGGAACGAAGGCTTTCGAGGCCTTCTTGTGGAGCGTCTTTGGATCAAAATCGAGGTCGTCGTCTTCGAGAGTTCGTGGAATGAAGGCAGGCTCGGTTGCAGGAATGTCGCTGAATGCGAACGAGAATCTTGCCACATGGTTGCCGAGCTTCAGAAAAGCATGACGGTCTGCAAGGCCGGAGATTTCTGAATCGAGGACAAGCGGTTCCACCTGGCGGTCGATGGTGAAGTTGTGTCCGTGCCGCGAACCATCGAAGTGGGTCTCGCGGACTCGCTCAATCTCTACTTTGCCGATGGCGCTCGACACCCACTCGGCGGCTTTCGGCTCGGTAGTTTTAAGGAAGATTTTGGTGGCCGGCTGCGAGAGCATCACCTCAGCGAGATGTCCATAGATGACCTCCAACTGGGCCTTGCCCTGAAAGCCCAGAACGATCGGATTCTTGCTCTTCCGGTTCTCCGTGATGGCGGTATGCAACTGCGGAAGCCGTTGCAAACTGGCCAGCTCGTCGAGCACGAACCATACCGGGTGCTGGTTTCCCTTGGGCTCATTGAGCAGGCGTAAGACAAGCAGGTCAATCCATAAGCTGTGCAGCGGACGCAGGGCTTCGCGCTCGCTGGGCTTCGAGGTAATAAAGATCCATCCCTTGCGGGTTTCAGCCCATTCTGTTGCACTCCATGTGCGTTTGGCCTTTTCTCGTGTGGGTAGCATCCGGAGACTGTCGGCGACAAGGCCGAGCGAGGCCAGTACGCCATTCCGCTGCTGCTGTGCGCCTTTGGCGATCATGCTGGCCATCTCGGTGCCTTGCACCCGATGATCGATCTCCTCCGGGTTCGCCATCCAGTCCACCAGCTCCTGCGGCGTGGGGCCGAAGGTTAGTAGATGCGCAAAGATTTTCTGCGGCGTCTCGACAAAAAACTCGCCCTTCTTGTCGGTAGTTGGCTGGTAGAGCGACGCTGCAATCGTCTTCGCCTCGGCTCGACGGCGCAGCTCCTCGGACGGCCCCCAGTAGGGACAGCGGGCATCGAGTGGATTGAGGATGATGTCCTCGCGTTGCAGGTCATAGAATCGCTGGACGAACTCGCAGGCCGGGTCGTAGACGATGGCGGAATGGCCGCGCTCCCTGATCTGGAGAAGAAGCTGCATGATGAGCCGGGTTTTGCCTGCACCGGTGTCTCCCATGATCTCGATATGCTGGCCTTCGACCTGGCGCGGGATACGCATCGGACGGCGCGATTCGAGGGTCTGAAATCCCACTCCGTCCCCCTTCACGGCGCGATTGAACGCGCTCGGAGACATCAGTCGCGGTCCCTTCAGGAGCCGTCCATACTTGCGCTCGCGAAGGCGTTCGATGTCTTTGCGTACCGCAAAAGGAAGCTGGATGAGGAAGCAAACGAGGCCCAGAACTCCAGGCCAGAGAAAGAGAGCAGCCAGGCTTCTGCCGCCATAGACAAACTTCTGCAGGAAGGCATGGAGGGGCTTATTCCTGTAGGCAATCTTCTCGCCGCGCGTGATGGTTTCGAGACCTTCGGCCCGTGCAGCGGCGCTCAATTGAATCGGCAACGGGCGGCCATCGGGCTGCGGAGTTTGGCCAGGTTCCACATCTTCCGGCAAGGCTGGGTGGGCGCGCTGTTGAGCATCGATTACTGTCGGGAGCTGGTAACTGTGGGTCTTCTGGACAACTCCCAGAATGCCGGTTTCGATGTAGACAGGAAGATCGAACCGCTCCAGCCGCGACCACGCCAGCACGGTCCAGAGATAAGCGGAAATCATCGTCACGAGCACAGTGGTAGTGATCGCGGCGTAGGTATAGATCGGAGCACGCGGCGGCGTGATGAGGGTCTCTTTTCGGCCCCATGGAGTCGTGTTCATGGCCGGTCGTCTCCCTTGTGCATGTAGGTTGCCAGCACGTCGTTAGCCGCTTTGTGCTTATTCGTCTTCACGTACTGGAGCATCTCTCGAAACTGCGCCGGCGTCATTCTTTCGCCGCGCAACAGCGGCTCAAGGGTGTTGACGAGCAGCAGGCGAAGCGCCTGCACCTCGGTGAAGAGCGGGTCTGCCTCGGTTGGGGTGCTGGTAGAGGCGGCTGAAAGCAACACATCTCTTGCCCATTCCCGGAATTTCTTTCCTTTGGCCGTAGCCGCCCGGAGGAGCAGCGCCTCTTCTGCGCGTGTGAAACGGGTGGCTACACTGCGCGAGCGTTGCTCGCGTCCTCGGACCGGGGTAAGACTCTCTTCGATCGTGCTGGCCGCGTCATTCATGGATCATTCTCCTGCGGTTCCATTTGGAACCAGCGATTTTGGCTTTTTGCGCTAAGTGATTTGCTTCGTTCGTTATCCCAAACGGAACCAAAATGGTTCCGTGCGCAACCCTGCGAGGGATGGAGTGTCTACCTTCTTCCGGTGCGTAGCACCGTTGTGGCACAGCCACCACTCTGGACGTCCGATCATGCCTTTGGTCCCGCCACGGAAGCCATGGATGTGCTGCCATTGGCAGCACCATTCGCGGGCTTCTTCGGAGGCTGTTCGACGGCGTTGGTTCCCGGTGCTCGACGGACGCGCAATGTCGGGGTGATCCGCTGTGCTTCAGTGGACTTCAGGAACTCCTGAAAGTCACGGTCTTTCGAGAAGACATAGGCGAGCGCCTGTTCGATGACATCGTCTGCCGACGCCTTGATGAAGGCGGCGTACTGATCGACCTGTGTAGCAGTCGTCTCGAGCAGTCGAATGTAGGCGTTGATGTGGCGGGTTTGAACGACTTCAAGTAGGGGCATTGGAGACTCCTTTCAGGGTGGAAATCAGGCGGTCTTTCTGCGGGCAATCATGCGTTCTGCTGTGGCGGCAATCTCCCGCGCACGGGCTGAGCAAAGTGCACTGGGAATATCGAAGCGTCGCCGGCATTCGAGCATGGTGATAACGTCGTCGATGCGGATGCCTTCGAGCAGCCAGAGATGAGCGGAAGCGACATCAACGGTGCGCTGGGCGTAGTAGAGCGGGTTGGGCTTGTCGGAACGGCGGCCTGCCAGTTCCCGTGTCAGCTTCACCGCGTCCTTACCCTGACGAAGCTGGCTGCAGACCCATGCCCAGTCGCTTTCTGAGTTGCTGTATTTGCGCGGCAGCTTCCTTCCTTGCTTCGCAAGGGCAAAAGCCGCGACTCCTGTGGCCGCAACCTCCAGCCGGAAGTCACCGGGAGACCAGACGGAATCGTCGGGATATTCGACCGTGACGCGGTGGGCTGGTTCGTACTTCTGGTTCAGGAAGCCGGGGATGCGAAGCACCCGGTTGCAGTCCGTGCAGGCTGGGTCGCCGCCGAAGGCGATGGCGAGCAGCTTGAGCGTCTGTTCTTGCTGCTCGAAGTCGAAGCCCTCGACGCGCCAGAGAACCTGGTACTTGCCCGGCGATGTGGACAGAATCGAGGTCGGCGGCGGCACGAATTCCGATGCCCGAAGCGCAGCAAGCCGGGCATCTCCATCGGAGTCGATGTCTATGTAAACGTGGCGGACGGAAGCGATGCTTTCTTTTGTCCGTTTCCTGCTGCCTGAGCGAAGTGGATTGGCAGCAACGTAGACGTTGGCTCCGGCATGGTTCTCATAGGCGAGCCACGCCTGGTAACGAGGTTCGAGAGCAGTCTCTAAGCTCACGACGCGCTGGGCTATGGAGCGGGGATTGTCCCGGCGCAGGAGAAGCGCGATGGTCTCTTCTGGTTGAAAGCAACGGGCGAGGAATCGTTGGGCGATGCGGTTCATGGTTCAGCTCCCAGCGGTCATGCGGCCATAGCAGCAGGAGAGCCGGGCTTTCACCCGGCTTTCGTGCGATTGAGGAAGAGGCCTATGCAGCCTCTTCCTCGGTGGAGTCTTCGTCTTCCGCCGCCGCTTTGGCGGCACGGTCGAGCTTCAGAATCGAGTTCACCCGGATCTCCCAGATGGTCTGCTCCGAGTTGGTCTTTTTGCTGTCGTATTTGCGGCTGCGCAACTCGCCCTCGACCTGGATGTGCGCGCCCTTCCTGAGCGTGGCGGCGAACTCTCCGAGCTTGCCGAAGACAACGCAGCGGTGCCATTCAGTGTGCTCGACGTACTTGCCGTCTTTCTTGTAAGAGGACTTGGTTGCCAGTGAGAGTGTGGTGAGGCTGCGGTCGTTGCTGGTGCGAATTTCGGCATCGCTGCCAAGGAATCCGATGAGGGTGACTTTGTTCTGGTACATGGTGTGATCTCCGTTTCGTTGAAGTTCCCGTATCCTGCTCGGGTCACCCTTCGCGCAAGCGAGCGAGTGGCCCCTGCTCCCAAGGCCGAAGCTCTGCATTTACGGAGGGTCCGTCGAAGACGGAAACCGTAACCCGGAGGGTGGCGAAGCCAAAGCAGAAGAGCGAGCCTGCCGCAGAATCGGGGTCCCCGATCGCGCGGTCTGTGCGCGATGGGGTGATGGGGCGCAGGAAAGGCCCGAAGCGTGACCCCGAGCAGAGGACGGGATACGAGGCGGAAGGCACGCACATGCGCCGAAGTCACCGGCAAGATTCCGGCGATGCCTGTTCGCTCGAACCGCTACCTTCGATGGAGCGGCAATGGCCTCTGGAAGTGGCTTTATCGAGCACTTGCACTGCTGTGTCTTGCAGGCCGGGATTGCCATGCTGAGCGTATTCAGAGACGGGTTGGGCTGTGCAGCCGTAAAGGCAGCAGGATCGGACATCGGAGTGACCTCGGATTCGGGTTAGAAAATGAAGCTCAGGGTGTGCTCGTCAGGCAGAAGAAGCACGATAGACCTCCTCCGTTTGGAAGCAGCCGTCCTGATGGCTGTAGCCGGAAATGGTAATCAGCTCTCGCACCCGGCGGCGGCCCGCATGATCGCGTTCGCAATAGAGAACAAAGTCAATAGCCTCGGCCGTCTCCGAACGAATGAAAGAGTGATTGAGGTTGGGCCTGGCACTCAGGGCCAGGTCCGACAGCCGGTTCAGTGCATCCCACGCGCTCTTGGCGTGGATCGTCGAAAGGGTTCCGCCGTGGCCAGTGTTCATGGCTTGCAGCAGATCGTAGCCACATTCGTCGCGGATTTCTCCCATGATGATCCGGTCAGGGCGATGGCGGAGAGCCGCAGCTACAAGCTGGCTTGCTGTGACGGCAACCTGCCCCGGAATGGCTTCGACAGCCTCCCAGCGAACGGCGTTCTGGTGGGCAATCTTCAGCTCGGCGGGCTGCTCAATTACGATGAGCCGTTCGTGAAGGGGAATATGGTCGAGCAGCGCCTTCATTAGGGTGGTCTTGCCTGAGCCTGTTCCACCGCTGATGAGGCCGTTCTTCCGTTCGCCGATAAAGTGAACCACGGCATCTCGAACCCGCTCTGGAAGAGTCCCCGATTCGATCAGCTCATCCGAAGTAAACCAGCGATTGAATTTGCGAACCGTAAACGTTGGTCCGTTGATGGAAGACGGAGCGCCGACAACGGCGACGCGGGAGCCGTCTGGCAGTCGGGTATTGAGGACTGGATTCTGGCTGGTCAAGTCCTGTCCGAGGATGCGCGCAACGCGCTCAATGGCGGCCTGCAGGCGTTCGTTGGTGTAGGGCGTCGTCAGAGCTATCTTCTCGATGCTGCCGCCACGGTCGGCGTAAACACCGCTGGTGCCGTTGATCATGAGATCGGAGATCGAAGGATCAAGCAACAGCGCGCGCAATTCCTCAGGAAAGAACGGGAGAATCAGCTCGAAACTCATCCGATCACCCCCTGGTTCCTGCCTGTTATATTGACAGAAATTATGAGCTGGACGTAATATGATGTACGGCGCATAATAAATTCATGGCCTACGAGATTCGCGCCACGCCTGAGTTTCGGGAATGGATGCTGACCCTTTCTCGGGAAGAGCGAGAATCGTTCGATACAGCCGTAAACCTTCTGAGGGAGAGAGGTCCGATGCTCGGTCGGCCCTACGTCGATACCGTGAAAGGCTCGGCGTTTCCCAATATGAAGGAACTGCGCACCGCTCATGACAAGCATCTGGCGCTTCGGGCATTCTTTGCCTTCGATCCGAAACGTTCCGCCATCCTTCTCATTGGTGGTGACAAGCATGGGCGGCGCGGCTTTTACGAGAAGCTGATTCGCAAGGCTGATGAGCTGTATCGCGAACACCTGCGAACGTTGAAGACGTAAACGTAAACCTGTGCTTGCATTCGGCAAGCAAGAGAGGACACCATGGCAAACAAAACGCTTTCCTACGACATCATCGCTGACGAGTTGATGACCAAGGCTAGTCGTGCGCGCGCAAAGAAGCGCGCCAACGCCATTCTGAAACGCATGACGCTCGATGAACTGCGTAAGGACCGCAAGATGACCCAGGGAAAGCTCGCGCGCGTCATGAAGGTCGAGCAAAGCGAAGTTTCCCGGCTGGAAAAACGCTCCGAAATCAAGCTGGGAACACTGCGTAATTACGTCAGCGCTCTTGGCGGACACATCGAGATTCGCGCCGTTTTTCCGGACAAGGACGTGGAGATCGCGCTCTCCGAATAGAGCCCGGCGGGCGCGGCTTGGAATCCAGCCAACCATCTGGGGGTAAGCCACCGGCCCCGGCAGAAAGGCCCACTTGGAGAGCGCTGTACGCCTATGAGTTGCCACGGGAGATCTCCTCACCTGATTCCTCCTGCAGGAGCAGCATTTGCGCCCGGCGTCAATGGGTCAACGGATACCTCGTTCTGGTGAAATTGCGTGATGGTCAACCCTAGCGGGTTGATGGTCTCGAACTGCGGGAATAGCTGAGCCTGCTGGCTGACCTGCGCAGGGTTGAGGTAGTAGGTCACGCTCAGCATCCAATGCTCGGTTCTCGGCTGGCGGGAGTGGTCCGGAGAGTAGATTCTGTCGATGGCTACGAGCGCGGTTCCCTGGGCCATATTTGTACCCTGAACCTTCTGGACAGACATGGAGGTGATCGTTACGTCCCGCACCTCTACATCGCTCTGCTCAATCTGGCCGGACATCACCTGCGAGACAAGGTGGTCGCGATTGTCCTCGGCCATCAATTGCGAGGCCAGCGACTGCGACAGGAAGTAGTAGTTGAGGGGATATTTCGTCGCAATGGTATCGGGATTAATCGTGTAGCGGTAATTGGCCCAATCAGTCAGGTAGGTGCGTACCTCGCCCTCGCGCGGTGTGTAGTTCAGATCACTGTACTGAATGGCCTGGGCGCGGCCCATTTTGTCGATGCGGATGTAGCGGTTCACAACGGGACGGCTGGCGAGCGAAAAGTTCAGCCACATGGACCCGCAAAGCAGAATCGTTTCACAGGCAAGGATGAGGCGATATGCCTTCCGTTCCGCGTAGTGAGAGGCGTAGATCTCGTTGCCAATGTGGTCGGCGAGCAATGCCTGGTCTGGAGTCAGCCGCTGCTCTTCAATGGATGCTGTGTGCGTGGACATGGGGAGGGTGACTCCTTTCTGAAACGGCATGGAAGACGGCATAGGCGTATATCAGACCGGCAATCAATACTCCTACGAAGAACAGGATGACGACTGGCTTCCACACCCGCCTGACGGTCTTTGACTTTCCGATCGCACTTCCTGCTCCGAGAGCAACTAGAAAATTCCACATCTCTAGGCACCTCCACTCTTCAGCGCCGCCAGGCTTCCTACAACACCCGGAGCAGCCGATGTCAGTCCAGCAGCACCACCGAAGATCGCCTGTGTCATGCTCGGAATGAAGAGCATGTTCACAATGAACGCTACAAAAACCATGATGCAGGGAATGAGGTTGGCAAGCCACATCTCAATCGAATAATTTCCGTTGAAGGTCTGCTGCAGAAATCCGTTCATGAAGCCGGCCCAGACAAAGATGAATGCGCCCGCTACAGCTCGTATCATGGCAAAGCTCAGGAGCACATCGAGGAAGTGAAAGAACTTGGCCCGGAAGGTCCTGGTCATGAGTAGGGGAATGAAAACCGGGCCGAATAGCGCCGTCACTCCATAGAGAATAAAGGCGCTGCAATTGATCACGAAGAGAATCGCGGAAGCGACGCCCAGCAGGGCCTGCACGACGAAATAGCAAAAGATCTGGACGGGTGCCATGATCGACGGCATGGGCGTGTTGTCGCCCGCCGTCCTCAGAAGCTGGAGCAGTTGGTTGAGCGAGTTCTGGTCAAAGGCGGCGACCATCGCCTGTGCGATGTAGCTGAAGAAATGGTTGAGTCCGAAACTCGCACCGGGCAATGGATTGACCCAGTAATTCAGCAGGAGTGAGCAAAGAATCAGCCGGAGCATAAAGTTCGTCAGATCGCCGGCCCGCACCGGATGGGTATGAAAGCGCAGGGTCATCCCAGAGGTGTTCCAGTTGATGACCATGCTGATGAGCGTGAATAGTGCGATGGCGCTCAGCTCGGTCAAGCCGAACTGCGTGAGCGCGCCGCCGTTCTGGGTGGTGAGGTTGGTCAGATTGTTGGTGAACTGGTACAGCCAGTCCACGCCGGAACTCGTGGTCGGTAGCGCCTGTGCCAGTAGTGTCGGAGAAACCATCTCGCAACCTCACCTCAGGGCAGATACTTCTGCCAGGTTTTGCCCTCATTGGCGGCACTGGAGTTGTGCGTCTTCTTGTCCTTCTCCACTTGCTGCCGCAATTGCTGGTATTGCTGCTGCTCGCGTAACTCTGCCGCCTTTACAGCCTCATGGCGGTGGTATGCGACTGCACCGGCGATTGCCAGGAGCAATGCGAGGATAGCGAGCAGAATCTTCGTGTTGAGTGCGTTGAGCATTGCGTCTCCCGATTACGGCAGGTAGCTGTCCCAGGTATTGCTTTCATTCGCGGCGCTGGTGTCGTTCGCTGTGCGCTGCTGAGCAACATAAGCTGCGGTATTGAGGTCGAGGGCCGCCGCGTTGCGCTGCTGCATGTTGCCGACCGCCATCTCCGATGCGAGGCACGCCTGCAGAACGCCTTGCGATGCCATCTCGGACAACTTCTGCGCATCAGCAGCATTCAGGAGATTGAGCTGTTCCACTTCGCTATTGGTCGCCGTGCTGCCGTCCAGCTGTTCTGCGGCAAGACTGTTGTTGGCCGCTGCATTCTGCGCTCTAGCGGCTCGGTACTGGCCGATGGCGGTCAGGCAGTCGGGCGAGACAGAATCGGAGGCCTCGACCATGGCGAGTTCCGAAAGCTGGGCGCTGCCCGGCGTCTCCCCGGCAAGGTAGGTGGTCGTGGTGCCGTTGACCGGCACTGTGGCCGCAGTCCAGGCCGTAGATGAGGCTGCCGGCGAGTTTGTATTCAAAGCTGTCGTCATGCCGTTCGTCTCACCGAATAGGTCGCGTACGTTCGCCTGCTTCATCGTGTTGAAGGCAGTCTCCCACTGTTGCTTGAAGGAAAAATGCTCAATGTTGTTCTTGAGCATCTGGTACTGCGTTTCCATGGTGGTGAGCTGCGAGACAAGGTTGGCGTAGCTGGTCGGGTCAAAGACAATGTCCCCGAGGCCGAAGAGGGCGAAGCCAGGGGTGGCCGTGAGGAGCAGCGCCGCGCCGCCGACGATCCACTTGCGATTCTTTTGAGTCATTCTCATAAAAGATCTCCTTCTGTTGATGGTTTAAAGACACTGATGACACGTGGGGTCCAACTGACGAAGGTGAAAAACCTTCACAGGCAGGGTGCCTTCGAGTGTCTGTGCGCACTGAACGATCGCCTTGGCTAAGGCGATCCACTTTTGGGGAGTAACGACGGCGGAGACCGCCACCAATGCAATGACCGTTAGAACGAGCTTGGGAGTGTTTGTCATAGGGTCGAGTCCATGCGGTGTTCTGAGTACGACGGGACAAGGATGTCACGGCCCACATAGATGCGGGCGCGCGAACCTTCCTTGAGGGTGATGACGGGCAGGCGGTCGAGAAAATGGTTCAGCACCTGTTCGCCTTCGGCGGCAGACTGCTCGGAGATGCCATTGCGGATTTCAGTCGAAGGATCAAGGATGCTCCCCTGGTTGCCGATCTGCGCCAGACCTCCAAGGCCGCCGATCATGGCGGCAGCGGCAAATGCCTGAAAGTATCCGTGGTTGACCTTGGTGGCGAGTCCGGTGGTGCCGATTTGATCGAGGCCGATGTATTTGTCGAGGTCGATGGAAAACCCGTCCGGGCAGATCGCGCGGTGG
>Ga0209810_1001931_pt1 | contig 27524 bp, 25 predicted proteins | sample Coa_R1_7_FD_187159 | JGI IMG/M metagenome (GOLD analysis project Ga0209810, IMG submission 187159) | Surface soil microbial communities from Centralia Pennsylvania, which are recovering from an underground coalmine fire - Coalmine... | ecosystem: Environmental > Terrestrial > Soil > Unclassified... | reverse complement strand
TGATCCGTATCGTCCCGATGTTCGAGCAGATGTTCGCGTCGTTTCACGTCGAGCTGCCGCTCGCGACGCGGCTGCTGCTTTCCGTCGCCGCCGCCGCACGCGGGCCGCTGCCGTGGGCGTGCGCCGCCGTCGTCGCGCTCGCGGCGCTCGCGCTCGGCGCGGCGGCCCGCATCCCTGCGGGCGCGCTGGCGCTGGACCGCTGCCGGCTGGCGCTGCCGATCGTCGGTCCGCTGCTCAAGAAAACGATCACCGCGCGGCTCGCGCGGACGCTCGCGACGCTGCTGCGGGCCGGCGTCGAGCTCGTCGCGGCGATCGAGATCCTCCGTCCCGTCGCCAGCAGCGCCTCGTTCTCCGGCGCGCTCGCGCGCGTCGACGTCGCGCTGCGTCACGGCGACGCGCTCGCGACGCCCCTCGCGGCGTCGCGCCTGTTCGATCCCCTCGCCGTCGCGCTCGTACGCGTCGGCGAGGAGACGGGTCTGGTCGACGAGATGCTGCTGAACGTCGCCGCCTACTTCGAGAGCGACGTCGAGGCGGCGATCGCGACCCTCGGAGCCGTGCTGGAGCCCGCGCTGATCGGCGTGCTGGGCGCCGTCGTCGGCTTCATCGTGTTCTCGGTCTTCTTACCACTGTATTCACTGATCGGAGCGGTGTCACAATCATGATGAGTCTGCGGGAAGAGCTCGTCACGCGCTATTGCGCCGAGCGAACCGTCGAGCGGCGCAACGCCGTCGTCGACGCTCACCGTCACCTCTGCGTGCGCGGCGCGCGCAAATTCAAACGCGCGCACAACGATCGTGCCGACCTCGAGCAGGTGGCCGCGGTCGGGCTGATCAAGGCGGCGTCGAACTACCGCGCCGAGATGGAGACGCCGTTCCAGGCGTACGCATGGATCATGATCGTCGGCGAGCTGATGCACTACGTTCGCGACCACGAGCGGATGATCCGCACGCCGCGCCGGCTGATGGCGCTCGAGCGCCGGTACGCGCGCGCCTGGGACGACTTCGTCGCGGCGCGCCAGCGCGAGCCGTCGGCGGACGAGATGGCGCGCGCGCTCGGCGTCGATGCGGCGACGGTGGCGGAGCTGCGCGCGCTGCGCGGCAGCGGGCACGTCGGCCTGCCCGAGCCGGAAGCGAGCGACGCGCCGGAACGCCCGGAGATTCTCGCCGACCGCGGCATCCTCGCGCTGGAGGAACGCGTCGCGCTCGCGATGGCCGTCGACGGCCTCGGCGAGCGCGAGCGAACCGTCGTCCTCGGCACGTACGGCGGCGACCTCTCGCAGGTGGAGCTGGGGCGGCGCCTGGGGCTCTCGCAAAGCCACGTCTCCAAAGTCCTCTCGCGCGCGCTCGGCAAGCTGCACGCCGCGATGGCCTGACCACGCGTACCTCACCGCGCCGTAGCGCGTTCCGGGCGAACGCTCAGGTCGCGGCGCGCGCCGCGGTTCGTCCCGCTTCGCGCGCCTTCACGAGCGCGGTGAGCGTCTCGTTGTACGGGGTCGGGACGGCGGCGCGCCGTCCCGCCGCGACGACCGCACCGTTGATGAAGTCGACCTCGGTCTTCGCGCCGTTGCGCAGGTCGTAGAGCATCGAGTTGTCGACCTCCGCGGTCTGCTCGACGATCGTGCGCACGTAGGTCCACGGATCGGAGAACGGCAACGGGATCCGCATCGCGTTCGCGACGGTGGCCGCCTCCTGCGCGAGCGAGCGCGCCACCTCGCCCGCGTGCTCGTCGCTGAGCACCACGCCGTTCGGACGGTCGAGGAGCGCGGCGACGGGGTTGATCGCGGCGTTCGCGATCAGCTTTCCCCACAGATGCGGCCGGATGTCGTACGCGGTGCTCGCCGCGAACCCGCCCTCGGTCAAGAGCCGCGTGACGCGGTTGCAGAGCTCCGGCGAGGCGCCCGCGCTTCCGAGGACCGTGGTCCCTTCGCCGATTCGGCGCACCTCGCCGGGGCCGAGCGTCAACGCGGCCTCCGTCGTCGCACCGATCACGAGCGAGATCGTGCCGCCCAGCGCGGTCTTGATCGCCTCTTCGTTGCCGAGCCCGTTCTGCAGGGAGACGATCGCCGTCGTCGGGTTCAGCTCGCCGGCGAACGGACGGAGCGCGCGCAGCGTGTCGGTCGCGCGCACGAAGACGAAAAGCGCCTGCACGTTGAACAGCTCGCGCGCGGAGCTCGTCGCGCGCGCGGGGCGGACCGCACCGTCGACGGAGAGCCCGCGCGCGTTCACGACGTCGACGATCTCGCGCTTGCGCTCGAGCAGGACGACCTCGTTGCGCTCCGCGAGGCGCTCGCCGAACAGCGTCCCGAGCGCGCCCGCGCCGACGATGCCGATGCGCATTCCCGCCCCCTGTCTCATCTCAGAACTGGTATTGCAGTCCGAAGGTCGTGCGCCGCCCGGCGTGCGTGAGGTCCCGCTCGCCGCCGAACAGCATCAGCCCGTTGTTCAGCGTGTAGTTTGCGTACGCATCGGCGGTCGGATGGCGCGGATCGTAGAGCCGCCCTTCGAACCCGAGACCGCGGCCGTCGAGCCCGGAATTGTACACGGCGCGCGCGCCGAGCCGCGAGTAGAGCAGGCCGCCGCCCACGAGCAGGTGCGGCGCGTACTTCTGCTCGAGCAGGAAGTTGAACGACGGCTGCGCGCCGCCGAAGTCGTTCCCGCCGGTGAACAATCGCATCGAGCCGTGCGGAGCCGCGATCAGGTTGAAGTCGGTCTGCGGCCCGGTGTCCCGGGTCAGCAGCGGCGAGTGCGAGCCTTGCGCCGCCGCGGCGTCGAGCTCGGAGACGCGCACCTGCAGCGCGACGAGCTGGCCCACGAGCGAGGAGAGCTTGTTCTTCAGCGTCGCCGCGCTCGGCGCCGGCGCAGCGCCTCCGCGCGTCCCGCCCGGGCCCGGCGTGGCGCCGGCGGCCGGCGATACGCCGCCGCGCGGCGCCGAGCTCGGGCCCGGAACCGGCGCCGGCGTCGCGCCGGCGTCGACGCCGTAGACGCTCGAACGCCCGCCGAATTGCTCGAGCAGCGAGTTCGCCTTCTGCGAGGCGGCATCGAAGTTCGCGACCGTGTCGCGCAGCTGCGCCTGGGTCTGCGGGTTCGACGTGACGTTGTGGAGATCGCCGGCGATCGAAGCGAACGTCGTCGCGGTGCGCGCGAGCCCTTGCGTCGCCGCGATGATGTTCTGGTGCAGCCGCGGATCGCCCGAGAGCGACTGGACGTGGTCGGCGGTGCGGTTGAGGTCGCGCGCGGACGCGTCGAGCGAGGCGACGATCCCGTCGAAGTGCCCGACGTTTCGCTGCAGCGCCTGGTCGAGCGTCCCGGTGATGTCGTTGAGGTTCCCGGCGCTCTCCTGGGCGGCGAGCTGCAGCGTCGTCGTGAGCGAGTCGATGCGCTCCGCGAGCCGCCCGAACGAGGACTTCGTCGTCTTCGAGATGTCGTTTACGTTCATCAGCGCGGACTGCAGCGTGTTGAGCAGCGCGGGCTCGCGCCGCTCGAGCTCGGCCAGCATCGAGTCGAGACGCCGCACCTCGCCCTGCCCTTGCTGGAGGAGGTCCTGGACGCTCGTCGGGTTCGTCCCCTTCGGCTGCTGCTCGATCGGCAGCACCTCGCGCGGCAGCACGGCGACCGCGGCCGGCGCGTTCGTCGGCACCACGGAATCGGACGGCGCCGGCGGCTGGACCTGCGGCACGATCTCGAGCGAGGAGTCGCCGGTCAGCGGCGCCTGGATCAGGAAGCGCGCGTCGCGCGGGACCGAGACGCTGTTGTTGATCGCGAGGACGACGTCGACGGTGAAGTCGTCGAGGAGCACGGTGGAGTCGACCACGCCGACCGTCACGCCGCTCTCGTAGACCAGCGCGCCTTTGTGCAGCCCGGCCGCCGACTTGAAGTGCACGCCGATCTTGTAGCGGCCCTGCGTGCCCACGTTCTCCAGCACGAAGAAGATCGCGAACAGCGCGCACAGCGCGACCACGGTGAACAATCCGACGAGCGTTTGTCTAGTCATGCGCGTTCAAATCGGGATCGGACCGACTTCACTCCCTTGCAAGAACTGCTGGACGATCGGGTTCGGCGAGCGCCGGATCTCGTCGACCGTTCCGTACGCGACGATCGCGCCCTCGAAGAGCATCGCGATGTAGTCCGCCATCATGTAGATGCTCTCGAGATCGTGCGAGACGACGACCGCCGTGCCGTTCAGCCGCTTTCGCAGCTTGACGATGAGATCCGTGAGGATATGCGTGATGATCGGGTCGAGCCCGGTCGTCGGCTCGTCGTAGAGCACCGCTTCGGGGTTCGTCACGACGGCGCGCGCGAATCCGGCGCGCTTCACCATCCCGCCCGACAGCTCGGCCGGATAGCGGTCCTCGAGGTGCGCGAGCCCCACCGCCTCGAGGTTGGCCGCGACGGCGGCGCGGATCTCGTCCTCGCTCATCTTGGTGTGCTCGCGCAGCGGCAGAGCGACGTTCTCGCCGACCGTCAGCGAGTCGAACAGCGCGGCGAACTGGAACGAGAACCCGATCGAGCGGCGGAAGTCGATCAGCTCGTTCTCCGGCATCTCGGTGACGTCGTGCCCGCGGACGAAGACGCGGCCGCTGTCCGGCTTCTTGAGCCCGTTCAGCAGCCGCAGGATCGTCGACTTCCCCGCGCCGGAGAGCCCGATGATGCAGGTGATCGCGCCTTCGACGATGTCGAGCGAAAGATTCTGCATCACGATCTTCGAACCGTAGCGCACGCAGACGTCGTCGAGCCGGGCCCAAACCGCCATCAGGTGCTCCCGAACAGCACGTACGAGAGCGCGAAGTTGAAGATGAAGATCAGGATGATCGAGATGACGACCGCGTTCGTCGTCGAGCGGCCGACGCCGGCGGCGCCGCCGCGCGTCGAGAGCCCCTGGTACGCGCCGACCATCGCGATGATGATCCCGAAGACGGCCGCTTTGATCAGCCCTTTGAGCACGTCCTCGAACGGCAGCGCGAAGCGCGCCGAGTCGATGAACGACTCGTACGAGATGTGCGCGTAGAAGTTCGCGACCCACATCCCGCCGACCATCGAGACGACGTCGGCGATCATCGTGAGCAGCGGCAGCATGACGAGCAGCGCGAGGAGCCGCGGCACGACGAGCATCCGGGTCGGCGAGAGCCCCAGCGCCTGGAGCGCCTCGATCTGCTCCGTCACGACCATCGAGCCGAGCTCGGCGGCGATCGCCGCGCCCGTCCGTCCGGCGACGACGACCGCCGAGAGCATCGGCCCCAGCTCGCGCGCCGTCGAGAACGCGACGACCCCGCCGACCAGGTTGCCGACGCCGTAGTTCACGGCCTGGACGGCGCTCTCGAGCGAGAACACCATGCCGGTGAAGAGCGAGGTCAGCAGGACGATCGACCACGACTGCACGCCGAGCAGGTACGCCTGATCGAGCGCTTCGCGGACGCGGATGCGCAGCGCGACGATGAACCGGAGCGTGTCGCCGAACAGCTCGGCGAGCCCGCCGGCGTAGGCGAAGACGTTGATCGTCCCCCGGCCCACATCGTCGAAGACCCTCATTGGAACCGCAGTTCCGCAATCGCGTCGAGGACGCCTCGGACGGCCTCGGCGCGCTTCGCCACGACGCCGCGCTCGGCGGTGAGGTTGTACTGCAGCAGGTAGAGCCGCTCGAGCTCGCGGTCGACGTGGCGCAGCTGCCCGCCGGTCTCGCGCGCGTACGGCTCGAAGTATCGCCGGACGGCCGCGACGTACGCGGCCGCCTCGCGCTCGTCGGGCTCGCCCGCCGCCAGGGCGCGCTCGAACCGGTCCTGCGCCGCCTTCATCGCGCGGTCGGTGACGTGGAAGGCGCCGACCGCGGCGGCGAGCGCGGCGAGACGCTCGCGGTCAGCCACGCGCGCGCCCCCGGCGCTCACGCACGGGTCAGCACCTCGCGCTGCGCCTCGAACAGCGTGCGGATCCCGCCCTCGGCGAGGGCGAGCAGACCGTCGAGCTGCGCGCGGGTGAACGGCTCGCGCTCGGCCGTCCCCTGCAGCTCGACGAACCCGCCGGCGTCGGTCATCGCGACGTTCATGTCGACCTCGGCCCGGCTGTCCTCTTCGTACGGAAGGTCGAGGACGGGGACGCCGCCGACGATCCCGACCGACACGGCCGCGATCTGCCCGACCAGCGGCCACGCGCTCTTCTTCTGCGGGTCGACGTGCTTGCGCAGCGCGAGGGCGAGGGCCACCCAGGCCCCGGTGATCGAGGCGGTCCGCGTTCCGCCGTCGGCGCCGATCACGTCGCAGTCGACGATGACGGTGCGTTCGCCGAGCTTCGTCATGTCGACGACCGCCCGCAGCGCGCGGCCGATCAGCCGCTGGATCTCGTGCGTCCGCCCCCCGAGCCGGCCCTTCGCCGACTCGCGCTGGTTGCGTTCGGGCGTGGCCTGCGGGAGCATCGCATACTCGGCCGTGATCCAGCCGGTCCCGCGCCCGCGCATCCACGGCGGCACCTTGTCCTCGATCGTCGCCGCGCAGATCACCCGCGTGTTCCCGAAGGAGACGAGCACGCTCCCGTCCGCGAACGCGAGGTACCCGGGCTCGAACGAAATGGAACGAAGCTGATCCGGCCTCCGGCCGTCGGCACGCGAGCTCACCGCGAGCCGTTGCGATCCCGGCGTTGGTTTCCCCTCGCCGGGGCCGGCCGGAGCGGCGCTATTCGACCGTGACGGTCTTCGCCAGGTTCCGGGGCTGGTCGACGTCCTTGCCTTCGATGTCGGCGATGTGGTAGGCGAGGAGCTGCAGCGGGATGACGTTGACGATCGGCGAGAGCAGCTCGTCGACGCGCGGCACCCACAGCACGTGATCGGCGAGCGCCGCGGCTTCCTCGTCGCCGTGGTTCGCGACCAGCACGATCGGGGCTTCGCGCGCCTTCGACTCGGCGATGTTCGAGAGGATCTTCTCGCGGACGCGGCCTTCGGTGACGATCCCGACGACCGGTGTCTTCGGGTCGAGCAGCGCGATCGGGCCGTGCTTCATCTCGCCCGCCGCGTAGCCCTCGGCGTGGATGTAGCTGATCTCCTTCAGCTTGAGCGCGCCCTCGAGCGCCGTCGGGAAGTTGACGTAGCGCCCGAGGAACAGGGCGGACTTGGCGCGGCGCACCTTGCGCGCGACCTTCTTCACCTCGTCCGAGGTGTTGAGCACGACGTCGATCGCGGCGGGGAGCAGCTTCGTCCCTTCGGCGATCTCGCGGATCCGCGCGATCGGGGCCGACTTGCGGACCCGCGCGAGGTAGAGCGCCAGCAGCGTCGCGGCGATCGCCTGCGAGACGTAGGTCTTCGTCGCCGCGACGGAGATCTCGGGGCCGCCGCGCGTGTAGAGCGTCGCGTCGGCGAGCCGGGCGAGGTGCGAGCCGACGACGTTCGAGATGCCGAGCACCGGGGCGCCGTACTCGCGCGCGATCTTCACCGCCTCGATCGTATCGGCCGTCTCGCCCGACTGCGACATCGCGATCGTCAGCGTGCGCGCGTCCATGTAACGGTCGCCGTAGCGGAACTCGCTGGCGAGCTCCATCTCGACCGGGATCTTGCACAGCGCGCGCATGAGGTACATGCCCACCATCCCCGCGTGGTAGGCGGTGCCGCAGCCGGTGATCGAGATCTTCGTCATCGCGCGCAGCACGATCTCGTCGATCTTCAGTTCGGGGAGCAGCTGGACGTCGTGATCTTCGTCGATGCGGCCGGCCAGCGTCTCCTTGATGACCGTGGGCTGCTCGAATATCTCCTTGAGCATGAAGTGCTTGAAGCCGGATTTCTCGGCCGACGTCGCGTCCCACGCGATGTGCTGCACGTCGCGCTCGACCGGCGCGCCGTCGAAGGCGGTGAGCGTGTAGCCGTCGCGGCCGACCTCGACGACCTCGCCTTCCTGCAGCACGACGATCCGCTTCGTGTACTGCAGCATCGCGGGGATGTCGGAGGCGACGAACATCTCGCCTTCGCCGAGGCCGACGATCAGCGGCGAGGCGCCGTTGCGCGCGAAGAGCAGGCGGCCCGGCGCGTCGGACGAGATGACGCCGAGCGCGAACGCGCCGCGCACCTGCGCGAGCGTCCTGCGCACCGCCTCGACGATGTCGCCCTCGTAGTGCGTCTCGATGAGATGCGCGAGCACCTCGGTGTCGGTCTCCGAGCTGAAGCGGTGGCCGGCCGCGAGCAGCTCGGCGCGCAGCGGCGCGTAGTTCTCGATGATCCCGTTGTGCACGACGGCGAAGCGGCCGCTGCAGTCCATGTGCGGGTGCGCGTTGGCGTCCGAGGGCCGGCCGTGGGTCGCCCAGCGGGTATGGCCGACCCCGGTCGTCCCTTCGATCCGCCCGCCGTTGTTCAGCCGTGCGGCCAAGTTGCCGAGCTTTCCCTCGGCTTTCGAGCCGGTCAAGCGGCCGGCCGCGTCGATGACCGCGATGCCGGCCGAATCGTAGCCGCGATACTCGAGCCGCCGCAGCGACTCCATGATGATCGGAACGCTATCGCGCTCCCCGACGTAGCCGACGATGCCGCACATGGACGTTCCCTCCGTAGCGAGCCCGCGGTTCTCCTACCGGCTTCGCCGTTACTTAATCCCTTCGCGCGTTCGCTTGTACGGGATCTTGCCGAGCCGCACTTCGTTGAACGCGGTCGAGACCGGCTTGTTCGGGTTGACGCGCTCCGTCAGCGGCGGCGCGCCGTTGTTGAGCTGCTTCGCACGTTTCGTCACGACGTTCACCAGCGAGAACTTCGAGTCTACGTGCCGCAGCAGACCATCGAGATCGCCGAAGACGCTGTCGCTCATCTGAATCAACTTTCTTCCAGTTCCTTGAGACGGGTGTCGGGGTAGCGATGGATGCGGTACCGCTCGGCCCGCACGATCGCTTGGAGGTCGTCGACCGCGCTGTGCGGCCGGGCTTCCTCGTTGATGACCAGATAGTCGAAGCGGCGGACGAAGGTGAGCTCCTCGTGCGCGATCTCGAGCCGCGCCGCGATCTGCTCGTTGGTTTCGGTCCGCCGGGCTTCGAGCCGCGAGCGCAAGTGCGAGAAACGGTCGGGGAGGATGAAGATGAGGACGGCGTCCGGGAACTGCGCCTTGTAGGCCAGCGCGCCGTTGACTTCGGGCTTCGCGACGACGTCGTAACCGCCGCGCAGCGCCTCGTCGATGAACGATCGCGGCGTCCCGTAGAGATGACCGTTGTACTCGCGGTGCTCGAGGTACTCGCCCTGGCGCAGCCGCCGTTCGAACTCTTCCCGCGTCAGGAAGAAATAGTCGACGCCTTCGCGCTCGCCCGGCCTGGGCTCGCGCGTCGTCGCCGAGACGGAATAGAGAAGACGGTCGTGGCGGCCCTTGAGACCCTCCACCAACGTGTCCTTCCCCGCCCCCGACGGACCCGACACGACGAACAACAGACCGGGCCCGGTCAGCGCGGCTTCCTCCTCACGTAGGGGTCAAACACGGACAAATACGCAGACGCCGGGAAAGCACCTGCCCGGCCATGACGACCGACTGGATACTTTTCCGCCGTGCCGCCGGGGAGCTCGAGCGGGCCCTCGCCGGCGGGCGGCTCGCCGATGCCGGGTTGCTCGACGACGGCCGCGTCGCCCTGCGCTTCGGCGGGCTCCGGCGCGGCCCGGCGGTGCTGGCGATCGCGCCGTTCGGCACCCCGCCGCTGGTGACGCTCGAGGACGCCGAGCTCGCCGTGGCGCCCGAGCCGGGCTGGCTCCGGGCGGCCGGAACGACCCTCCGCGGACAGCGGCTGACCGCCGTGCGGACGCGCGCCGGGGACCGCGTGCTCGTGCTGGTCTTCGGCTCGACCTCGCGGTTCGGCGTGGCCAGCGAGTCCCGGCTGGTGCTCGAGCTCGTCCCGCGCTACGGCAACGTCGTGCTCGTCCGCGACCGGCTCGTCGTCGCGGCGGCGAAACAGTTCTCGCCGGCCGAGAACCAGACGCGGGCCGTGCAGGTGGGGCTCCCCTACGAGCCGCCGCCGCTTCCCGTCCCGACCATGGACTTCCCGGCGTTCGCCCGCGCGCTCGAGGCCGCTCGCGACGAGGGGACGCGGACGCGCGCGCTCGGCGGCTACCTTCCGCAGCTGCCTCGGCTGCTCGCCGCTTCCGTCGTCGCCGAGGCCGGCGGCGCAACGGGCGCGCCGGCCGGCGCGGCAGCCGCGGGGCTCGCCGCGCGGCTCGAGCGGCGCGGACGCGAGGTCCTCGCCGCGGCCGAAGCCGCGGCCGCCGCGGGCGAGCCGGGCTTCGCCTATCGCGACGAGCGCGGGGGGCTGCTCGCCCTGCACGTCGTCCCGTTGGCGCAGTTCGGCCATGCGCGGGTCGAGCGGATCGCGTCGGTGCTCGAGGCGTTCCGCGAGGCGCACGGAAGCGGCGTGCGCGCGAGCCGGGGCGATGCGACGGAACGCCGCCGCGCCGCGCTTCTCGCGCGGATCGCGCAGCGAACACGCGCCGCCGCCGGCGAGCTGGACGGGGTCGAGACGCGCCTCGCCGGCGCCGCGGAGCGCGAACGCCTGCGCGCCAGCGGCGACGCGCTGTATACGCACGCGCACGAAGTCCCGGCGGGCGCGTCGAGCTTCGTCCCGGCGACGAACCCCGAGCTGACCATCCCGCTCGATCCCGAGCTGGACGCGAAGGGGAACGCCCGGCGGTATTACGCGCGCTATCGCAAAGCCGCCGACGCGCTTCCGCATCTCGAGCGCCGCCGCACGGTGCTCGCCGCACGGCGCGCCGCGCTCGACGAGCTCGCGTTCGCCGCCGAGCGCGCCGACGCGGCGACGCTCGCCGAGCTGGAAGCGGACCTCGACGCGCTCGAGGGCCGCCGCGCCTCGCCGCCGCCGCGCGCCGCGAACGGCAAGCGCCGGCCGCCGCTGCGGCTGGACCGCCCCTCCGGGGCGCGCATCTACGTCGGCCGCTCGCCGCGCGAGAACGCGGAGCTCACCTTCGGCCTCGCGCGACCCGACGATCTCTGGTTCCACGCGCGCGGAATCCCGGGCTCGCACGTCATCCTGCAGCCGCCGTCCGGCGCCGCGCTCGACGAAAGCGATCTCGACGCGGCCGCCGATCTCGCCGCGACGCACAGCCGCGGCCGCAACGCCGGCCGCGTCGAGATCGACTACACCGAACGCAAGTACGTGCGCAAGCAGCGCGACGGAGGTCCGGGCCTCGTCTGGTACACGAACGCGAGAACGCGGCTGGGACGTCCGGCCGCCGCCGTCCCGTCCGACCGGTAGCGCGCGCAGCGCCTCGAGCGCTGAGTCGATCCCGACGACTTCGATGTGGGCGATCGCGGCGTCGGCGGCAAGCCTGCGCGCGCCGTGCGATCGGCGCATCGGCCTTGGAGAGTCCGGCAGGCAGCCGCGCCCGGCGTGGGGTCAGGTCTGCGTGCGGCGGTACTCGGCGACTTGCTGTGCGACTTGCTCGTACGCTTCGTCGATCCGCCGCACGCGTTCGGCGGCGCCGTCGAGCATGCCGGCGCGCGCGCGCTCGTCGAGCTCGCATGCGAGACGGTAGACGACGTTCGCGCCGATGTTGCCGGCGCTGCCCTTGATCCCGTGCGCGGCCTTCGCGACGCCGGTCGCGTCGTGAGCTTCGACCGCGGCGATCAGCGAGCGCAAGTGCTTCTCGCCGGTCTGCATCGCGAGATCGAGGAGATCGGCGATCCCCTGCGTGTCGTCTTCGAACGCCTCTTCGAGGCGCCAAAGGTCGAGGATCTCCTTATCCGGCAATCTGGACTCCGTTCGTGAAGCGTTCGACGGCCGCGCGAAGCGCGGCGAGCTGCACCGGCTTCGCGAGGTAGTCGTCCATTCCGGCCGCCAGGCACGCCTCGCGGTCGCCGTCGAGCGCGTTCGCGGTCATCGCGACGATCGGAACGTGGCCGCCGCGTTCCGCCTCGCGGCGGCGGATCTCGCGGGTGGCCTCGAAGCCGTCCATCTCCGGCATCTGGCAGTCCATCAGCACGACGTCGTACCGGCCGTGCGCCACCGCGTCGACCGCTTCGCGCCCGTCCGCCACGGCGAACGCGCCGTAGCCGAGCTTCTTCAGCTGCTGCAGCGCGAGCTTCCGGTTCACCGGGTTGTCCTCGGCGACGAGCACCAGCACGTCCGGCTCGCCGTCCGCGTGTCCGGCCGCCGCCGTCTTCCCGCCGAGCCGGTTGCCGTCGGCGAGCGCGCGCGACGCTTCGGCAGGCGGGGCGGCCTGCAGCGAGGCCGCCAGCGCGTCGTAGAGCGCGGCTTGCCGGATCGGCTTGCGCAGCACCGCGCTGAAGCCGCGGGCGATCGCGTCGGTGACCGGCTCTTCGGTGCCGCTGACGAGGATGATCGGCATCGGTCCGGCGACGCTGCGCAGCCGGGCCGCGAAGGCGACGGCGTCGCCGCCCGCGTTGCGGTCGACGATCACGGCGTCGAACGGGCCGCCGCGCGCTGCGGCGGCGCGCGCGAGCTCGAGCCCGTGCGCGGCGTTCCCGGTGCTCGACGCGACGGCGCCCCACCCGAGGAGGTACTGATCGACGACTTGCCGCGCGATGCTCTCCTCGTCGACGACGAGGATCCGGGCGCCGTGCAACGCGACGCCGCGCTCGCGCGTCGCGTCGTCGACGCGCTCGAACGGGATCGTGAACCAGAACGTCGCGCCGCGCCCGGGGCTGCTGTCGAAGCCGATCTTGCCGCCCATCAGCTCGACGATCCGGCGCGAGATCGAGAGCCCGAGGCCGGTTCCGCCGAAACGCCGCCGCGTCGACTGATCGGCCTGGCGGAACGGCTCGAACAGGTGGGCCGCAACGTCGGGCGCGATCCCCGGCCCGGTGTCGGTCACCGAGAAGCGCACGATGCTCGTCCGTTCGCCTTCGATGCGCTCGACGATCGCGCGGACCGTCACGCTCCCCGCGGCGGTGAACTTCACCGCGTTTCCGAGCAGGTTCAGCAGCACTTGCCGCAGCCGGTCCGCGTCGCCGAGGACCCGGCGCGGAACGTCCGGCGCCACGTAGGTCGAGAGCGAAAGACCTTTCTTTCGCGCCGCGGCGGCGAGGATGTCGGTGGCGTTCTCCACCGCGACGACGGGCGCGAACGGCGCGCTGTCGAGCTCCATCCGTCCGGCCTCGATCTTCGAGAAGTCGAGGATGTCGTTGACGATCGCCAGCAGCGACTCCGCCGAGTCGCGGACCGTCGTCGCGTACTCCTTCGCCTCGTCGCCGAGCGGCGTCTGGAGCAGCAGCTCGGACATCCCGACGACGGCGTTGATCGGGGTGCGGATCTCGTGGCTCATCGTCGCGAGGAACTGCGACTTCACTTCGGCCGCCTCGATCGCGCGGTCGTGCGCGGCGCGGATCGCCTCCTCGGCGCGCTTGCGGTGCGTGATGTCGCGGACGATGATGCTGGTCTCGCCCAGCCGCGTCGCCTCCCGCCCGCGCACGAACTCCACCGGGAAGAGCGCGCCGCGCGCGTTGCGCCCCGTCGTCTCGACCACCGTCGCATCGGCGGCGGACGCGACGCTCGCGTAGTCGGGAAGGATGCGCGAGATCGGCGTGCCGATGAGCTCGCCGGCGGAGAATCCGAAGAGCGCGGCGGCGGCCGGGTTCACCGACGCGACGGCGCCGCGCGCGTCGACCGCGATGAGCGCGTCGGCGACGCCGTCGACGATCGCGCGCAGGCGCCGCTCGCTCCCGGCGAGGATGCGCGAGAGCCGGTTCGTCTCGACGATGAGCGCGATCACCAGGAAGGTCGTCGCGACGACGACGTCGACGCGCGAGAGGTACCAGCCCAAGCTGTAGCGCGAATGGCCCAGCGCGTTCAGAAGCGCTTCGGCGAGCAGCGCGGCCGCGGGGACGCTCAGCCACAGATCGATCACCGCGGCCCGGCGGCGCAGCGTGAGCACGACGAGCGCGGTGCCCGCGAGCACGGCGACGATGCCGAGCGAGGCGTAGACCGCGGCGGTGTACGTGCCTTCGCGGATCAGGGTCGGAAGCGCGCGCTGGAAGACGAGCACGAAGTGAACGGCGAGATAGGCGACGACGATCGTCGCGAACGACGCGAAGCCGGCGACGCCGGCCCCGACGCGGCGCCCGTTCGCGTAGCGCGCGAGGAACGCGTACAGCACGAACGAGGCGGGAAACGCCGTGTGCCAGACGAGCCACAGATACGGCAGCGCCGGCGAGAGCGCGCGCCCGTCGGGCGCCGCGCCGCCGGCGAAGCCGAAGATGTACGGGACGAACACGATCGCGCTGAAGAGCGTCCCGCACGCGAGCGCGAGCAGCGCGGGCGTTCGCGAGAGGGCGAACTGCCCGTAGAGGATGGTCGCGGTGATGGCGAGCCCGACGAGCACCGCGCCGCCGTAGAGCATGATGAAGCCCGAGAGCGAACCCAAGACGCTCTCGGCGAACGGTACGGCGGCGATGGCGACCGCCCCCAAGGCGCCGATCGCCACCAGAACGGTCCGGCGCTGCTGGGCCGTGGCGGGCAGCGTCGCCAGATCGAGGGCCGATGAGCTCACGTCGTCGCTTGCGTTCTCGGTCCGGCCGTCGTCGCCCGTCGCTTGCCCGGCGTGTCGTGCTAAGAATGCGATAAACTGCGCTCGACGAACATCGCATCGCCGAACGAAAAGAACCGGTAACGGCGATCGATCGCGGCCCGGTACGCGGCGCGGATCGGATGGTATCCGGCGAACGCGGCCACCAGCACGAGCAGCGTCGAGCGCGGCAGGTGGAAGTTCGTCAGCAGCGCGTCGACGACCCGAAACCGGAATCCCGGGGTGACGAACAGGTCGGTCTCGCCCTCGCCGGCGGCGACCGTTCCGTCGCGCAGCGCGGCGCCTTCGAGCGCGCGCAGCACGGTCGTCCCGGCCGCGATCACGCGGCGTCCCTCGGCGCGCGCGGCCGCGACGGCGCGCGCGGTCGCCTTGGGGATGGCGTAGCGCTCGGCATGCATGACGTGCTCGTCGACGGTGGCGCCGGACATCGGCCGGAACGTCCCGATGCCGACGTCGAGGACGAGCGGCGCGAGCACGACGCCGCGCGCGCGGACGGCGGCCAGCACCGCGTCGGTGAAATGCAGCGAAGCGGTCGGCGCGGCGACGCTCCCCGGGACGCGGGCGAACACCGTCTGGTACCGCTCTGCGCGCGCCGCGTCGCCCTCGCCGACGTACGGCGGCAGCGGCACCTCGCCGTACCGTTCGAGCAGCGCGCCGACGTCGACGGCGTCGTCGAACCGCAGCACGCGCGGGCCGTCCGGCAGGACGTCGACGACGGTCGCGGCGGCCTCGCCGAACGCCAGCCGGGCGCCCGCGCGCAGCTTTCGTCCCGGACGCACGAGCGCGATCCACTCGCGCGCCGAGGGATCGAACGCACCGCCGCCGCGCGGGCGCAGCAGCAGCACCTCGGCCTGCGCGCCGCCGCCGCGCGTCGCGCGCAGCCGGGCGCGGACGACCCGCGTCTCGTTCAGCACGAGCACGTCGCCGGCGCGCAGCAGCGAGGGAAACTCCGAGAAGACATGGTCCGCCGGCGTACCGTCGCGGCCGACGACGAGCAGCCGCGAGGCGTCGCGCCGCGCCGCGGGCTCGTGCGCGATCAGCTCCGCGGGCAGCACGTAGTCGTACGCCGCGACCTCCCGCGGCCCGTCGGCCGGAGCCTCTAGCTCGGGCTCGTCGGGACGCGCCGGCGTTCGATGTCCAGGAACGACTGCAGCCGGCGCCGATCGTCGCCGGCGAGGTCGAGGAAGCGAATCCCGCAATGGAACGTGTCGCCCTCGTAGGCGCGGATCCAGCGCACCTCGCCGCGCGCGGTCAAGAACGGGTTCCGCTTCATGGTGAACAGATAGACGCTGCCCTTCGGCAGATACTGCTCGGAGAGGACGCGCATCCCCGTCTCCGACAGATCGGCGACGGCGGCGCGGAACAGCGTGAACGAGGCTTTGTCCTCGATGACGACCTCGATGAAGCGGCGGAGCCGGACGCCGTCGTCCGAGCGCTTCTCGTCAGCCACCGCTCAGCGTCGTCCCGGGGAAGTAGAACGCCAGGATCTCCGCGGCCGAGGCTCCCGCCGCGGCGAAGTAGCGCGCGCCCCATTGGCAGAACCCCACACCGTGCCCATGGCCGCAGCCTTCGATCACGAGCCGCGGATCGGCCTGCGCGGGGTCGATCCGCACCGCGCGCAGCCACAGGCTCCGCACCGTCTGGTAGCCGAGCGCGCGCCGGAACTCGGCCGGGGAGACGGTGGCGACGGTCGAGCCGAGGAGCATGACGGTGCGCGGCCGGCCCGTCTCGTCGGGGGCGCCGAGCGCGGTGCCGCGCAGCGGTCCGCCGACCCGGGCGCGAAACGCGCCCGAGGCGCGCGCGAGCGGGACCTCGTGCGACCAGCGGTAGTCCGGCGCCGCAGTGCAGTACGGGTCGACGACGCCGCGCAGGTACGGGAACGGCGTCCCGCCCCAAACGGCCGCGGCGTCGGCCGTGTGCCCGCCGCAGCACGCCGAGTAGAACACCGCCGCCGGTCCGCCGGCGAAGCCCAGCGTACGTCCCTGCGTGGTCTGGACGGCCGCCGTCGTCGAGGGCGTCTCGACGTCGACGCCGCCCCAGTGCTGGTCGGCGTCGTCGGCGCCGACGTCCCACGCGCGCGAGAGCGAGCGGCGCGCGAGTGCGAACGTCCGGGCCACGATCGCCTGCGCCTGCAGCGCGGCGCTCGGCCAGCTCGGCGGCGCTTCGAGCGGGACGACGCCCTGGAGATATTGGTCGACGTCGATCGACGTCACCAGCCCCATCGCCCCGTTCGGCATCCGCACCGTCGAGGGCGCGCCGCGCCAGCGCTTTCCGCCGAACGCGAACGTCCCGTCAGCGGCGACCTGCGGGATCGCGCCGCGCACGTCGCTCGCGACGAGGACGCGGATCTCCGGGCGTCCCGGATCCCACACGTCCAGCCCGCCGACCGCGACGGTCGCGGCGCCGAGCCCCTGCAGAAACAGCGCGCGGATCACAGCAGCCGCGGCTGGCCGGCGGCGTGCGCCGCAAGGCCGAGATGGCGCAGCGCTGCGGGCGTGGTCTTGCGCCCGCTCGCGGTGCGCTGCACGAGCCCGGCCTTGAGCAGGTACGGCTCGACGACGTCTTCGAGGGTCTCCACGTCCTCCGTCAACGTCGCGGCGATCGCGTTGATTCCGACCGGGCCGCCGCCGTACTGCGTCGCGATCGTCTGCAGGTACGCGCGGTCGAGGCGGTCGAGTCCGAGCGCGTCGACGCCTTCGCGGCGGAGCGCTTCGTCCGCGACCTCGGCGGTGATCACGCCGGCGGCGCGCACCTCGGCGAAGTCGCGGACGCGGCGCAGCAGCCGGTTCGCGATCCGCGGGGTTCCGCGGCTGCGCTCCGCGATCGTCTGCGCGCCGTCCGGCTCGAACGCGATCTCGAGCACCCGCGCGCTCCGCTCGACGATCCGCCGCAGCTCGGCGGGCGCGTAGTATTCGAGATGGTGGACGATGCCGAAGCGGTCGCGCAGCGGCGCGGAGAGCATCCCGGCGCGCGTCGTCGCGCCGACCAGGGTGAAGCGCTTCAGCGGGAGCTTCAGCGTCTTCGCGTACGCGCCGCGGTCGACGACGAAGTCGATCTGGAAGTCCTCCATCGCCGGATAGAGATACTCTTCGACGACCGTCCCGAGCCGGTGGATCTCGTCGATGAACAGCACGTCGCCGGATTCGAGCGCGGTCAGGATCCCGACGAGATCCTTCGGCTTCTCGAGCGTCGGCCCGGAGGTCGGGCGCAGCGTCCCGCCCGTCGCGCGGGCGATGAGGTTCGCGAGCGTCGTCTTCCCGAGCCCGGGCGGGCCCGAGAAGAGCACGTGCTCGAGCGGCTCGCCGCGCTTCGCGGCGGCGTCGATCGCGATCCGCAGGTTGTCGACGACCTGCGCCTGTCCGACGTAGTCCTCGAACGTGCGCGGCCGCAGCGTCGCACCGTAGACTTCGTCCTCGAGCGAGGCGTCGCCGCCGACGATCCGCGGCGCCTCGTCGCCGGCCGCGCCCGGAGGCGGGCCGGCGGGGCCGACGATCTTCTTGCGGATCCCCTCGCTCACGCCGGCGCTCCGGCGGCGTGCCGGCCGCGGTAGATCTCGGCGAGCAGCGTCTCGGCGTCGGCGACGTGCGGCGCGCGCTCGAGCGTCTCGGCGATCATCGCCTCGGCCTCGGCGCGCTTGTACGCGAGCTGCAGGAGCACCGCGAGCGCCTCGCCGGCGAACTCCGGCATCGGCGGCTTCTCGGCCGCCGCCGGCGCGCGCGACGGCGCGTCCTGGATCAGCAAGAAGCGCGCCACCTTCCCCTGCAGCTTGGCGACGATGTCGCGCGCCTTCTGCTGCCCGATCCCCGGCAGCGTCTTGAGAAAGGCGTGGTCGCCTTCGTCGATCGCGCGCGCGATGCGTCCCATCGGCGCGGAGAACGCGCGCGCCGCCGACTTCGGGCCGATCGACGCCACCGAAAGGAGCGCCTCGAAGAACTCGCGCTCGATCGCGTTGCTGAAACCGAAGAACGTGAACCGCCCGGCGTTGCCGTCGAGCGCGAAGTGCGCGTAGATCTCGAGCGTCACCGCGCCCGACGCGGGGACTTTCGCGACGACGCTGGGCGGGAGGACGACGTCGTAGACGAGCCCCGCGACGTCGAGGCGCGCGACGTCGCCCGCGAGCTCGACGACGTCGCCGGAGATGCGTGAGAACACCGCGTCAGGCCAGACGCGGGGCGCGGCTGCGGCGCTGGGGCATCACGACGCCGAGTTCGGCGAAGCGGCCGCGTTGTGCTTCCACGTTGGCGAAGGCGATCGCCAGCGCGAGCGCGTCGCTGACGTCGTCGGGCTCCGGCGCCGCCGCGAGCCCGAGCAGCTGCACGACCATCGACTTCACCTGCGCCTTGCGCGCGGCGCCGCTCCCCGCGAGCGCGCGCTTCACGACGGTGTGCGCGAGGTGCTCGACGGGGACGCCGCTCGCGCCCGCGGCGAACGTCAGCACGCCGCGCGCGTGGCCCATCAGCACCGCGGTCTGCGGGTGCGCGTACGCCGTCCACAGCTCTTCGACGACCATCCGGTGCGGACGCGTCGCGCGCAGCACCTCGACGATGCCGTCGTGGAGCTGGACGAGCCGCTGCTCGAGCGCGAGCGCCGGGTTCGGCTGCAGCACCCCGCCCTCCACGAGCCGGAGCCCGCCCCCGGCGGCCTCGATCACGCCGTACCCCGTCGTACGCAGCCCCGGGTCGATGCCGAGGATGCGGCGCACGCTCATCGCCGGCCGCCGTCGCCGTCGCCGCCGGGCGCTCCGTTCGACGCGCCGCTGCGCATCACGGTGATGTTGACCGACTCGCCCGGCGTGAGCGGCTTCCCCGCCTCGGGCTCGGTTCGGACGACCTGGCCGTCCTGCACGCTGCCCCCCGGGGGCGTCTCGTCGGCGGTGTAGGCGGTGCTGCCGATCTGGTACCCGGCGGCGACGAGGGTCTTCTTCGCCTCGTCGAGCGTCATCCCGGTCACGTCGGGCACGGTTCCCGGGACGCTGACGAAGATCGTCACGCTGGAGCTCTTCTTCGCGCTGGTCCCGGCGTCGGGGCGCTGCGCCGAGACCTTCTGCGTGGCGTTCGTCGCGTCGACGTTGTACGTGACGGTCGGGACGAACCCGGCGCTGCGCAGCGTCTGCTGCGCCTGATCGGGATCGGCGCCGACCACGTTCGGGACCGTCGCGGCCGGCGGCCCGGTGCTGACGATGACGGTCACCGCGCTCTTCGGGTCGACGGACGTCCCGGCCGCCGGGTCTTGCGAGGCGATCTCGTCCTGCGGCACGGCCTCGCTCTCCGTCTGCTGGCCGACGGTCAGGGTGAGGCCGAGGGCGGCGAGCCGGCGGCGCGCCTCGGCGACCTTGAGGCTCACGATGCTCGGGACGCTGACCGGGTGGACGCCCTTCGAGACGGTCAGCGCCACGACGCTGTTCTCGCGGACCGACGAGCCGACCGCGGGGCTCACGTCGAGCACCTGGCCGGCCGGGACCGTGGCGCTGTAGGTCTGCGCCGCGATCTTGCTCTTCAGCTTCGCGGCCTGGAGCGCGCGCTGCGCGTCCGGCGCGCTGTACCCTTTCACGTCGGGGATCTGGACCCGGGGGAGGCCGGCCGAGATGACCAGCGCGACCGCGGCGTCCTTCGCGAGCTTCGCCCCGGGCGCGGGGTCCTGCCGGACGACGTAGCCCTGGCGGATCGTCTCGCTCGGCTCTTCGGTCGGCTGCGCGCGCAGCCCCAGGGCCTCGAGCCGCTGCGCGGCGACGCTGCCGCTCACGTTGGTGAAGTCGGGCACCGCGATCGCGTTCGGCGGCGGGAACACCGGCGCGCCGCGCAGCGCGAAGAAGCCGATCGCGATCGCGAGCACCAGCAGCAGCGGCATCACGATCCAGCGCGGATCGACGCCGCGGTGCTCCGGGTGGCTGCTCTCGGCGACGCCCGCGGCGGCGAGGTCGGGGGCGGCGGAGCGGCGGGGCGGCGGCTGGACGACCGGGGTGCGCGAGGTCGGCGCGTCGGCGAAGCCGTCGTGGGCGACGTGCGGACGCTCGCGCGCGTCGCGCAGCGCGCTCGCGAGCTCGGTCGCCGAGGAGAACCGCTCGGCCGGGTCCTTGCGCAGCAGCCGAGCGACGATCGCCGCGACGGCCGGGCTGATCCCGGGCGCCTTCGTGTCGATCGCCGGCGCCGGCTCGGAGACGTGCTTGAGCGCGACCGCGACCGGCGTGTCGCCGGTGAACGGCAGCGCGCCGGTGAGCATCTGATAGAGGACGACGCCGGCCGCGTACAGGTCGCTGCGCTCGTCGATCTCGTGGCCCTGCGCCTGCTCCGGCGAGATGTAGGCGACGCTGCCCATCACCATCCCCGGCTGCGTCACCCCGAGCGTGTGCTCGGAGACGGCGCGCGCGATCCCGAAGTCGCTCAGCTTGACGACGTCGTCCTTGGTGACCAGGATGTTCGCCGGCTTGATGTCCCGGTGCAGCAGCCCTTGCCGGTGCGCGTACGCGAGCCCGCTGGCGATCTGGATCGCGTAGTCGACGGCGGTCAGCTCGGGCAGCACGTGCTCGTCGCGCATCAGCTCGCCGAGCGTCGCGCCGTCGACGAGCTCCATGACGATGTAGTACGCGTCGTTCTCGCGGCCGAAGTCGTAGACGTTGACGATGTTCGGATGCGAGAGCTTCGCCGCCGACTGCGCCTCGTACGAGAAGCGCTTGACGAAGTCGTCGTCCTCGGCGTACTGGTCGCGCAGAACCTTGATCGCGACGCGCCGCCGCAGGAGCGTGTCGGTCCCGCAGTACACAAGCGCCATCCCGCCGGTCCCGAGGACGCCGTCGACCCGGTAGCGGTTGTTGAAGATCTTCTCGGTCTGCACGGGTTCGCCGCCTACTTTCGCGGCCGGCCGAGCGCGACCCGCAAGACGTCACGCGCGACCGGCGCCGCATACGTTCCGCCGTACCCGACGTTCTCGATCACGATCGCGACCGCGACGCGGGGATTCTCGGCGGGCGCGAACGCGACGAACCATGCGTGCGAACGGCCGTGCGGGTTCGTCGCCGTGCCGGTCTTCCCGGCCACGGTCACGCCGGGGAGCTGAGCCGCCGTCCCGGTCCCGCGGCGAACGACCTGGATCATCATGTCGCGCACCTCGTGCGCGGTCTCCGCCGAGATCGGCTGCGCGAGCGTCTCCGGCGCGGTCGCGATCGCGGTGTCGCGTCCGGCGATCCGCCGGACGAGGTACGGACGCGGGGTGACGCCGTCGTCGGCGATCGTCGCGCCGACGAGGGCCATCCGCATCGGCGTCACGAGCAGCGAGGCCTGGCCGAAGCCGAGCTGCGCGAGGACGCCCGGATAGACGTCGGCCTTCGGCGGCAGGCGGTCGCGCGCGACCGGGAGATCGAAATCGACGCTCTTGCCGAGTCCCCAGCGGCCGGCGTAGTCGAACCACCGGTCGACGCCGATCTTCAGGGCGATCTGCGCGAAGTCGACGTTCGAGCTGAGCGCGAACGCTCCGGTGACGTCCTGCGAGCCGGTGCTCTCCTCTTCGTCGTCGTGGATCGTCGCGTTCCCGACCGTGAAGTACCCGGGGTCGTAAAACGTCGTCTGCGGCGTCACGGCGCCCGCGTCGAGCGCGTCGGAGACCGTGACGATCTTGAACGTCGAGCCGGGCGGGTAGAGCCCGTTCGTCGAGCGGTCGAGAAGCGGCGAGGAGGGGTCGGTCACGAGCCGCGGCCACAGCGCGTCCAGCCGGTTCGGGTCGTACGACGGCACCGAGGCGAGCGCCAGAACCGCGCCGGTCCGCGGGTCGAGGACGACGCCGGCGGCGCGTGCGAACCGCGCGAGACCGTTGACCAGCGCCTCCTGCACCGGGAGCCGGACGGTGGTCACGAGCTCCGCGCCCTGCGGCGCGCCGTGGGTCCCGGCGACGATCTGGGCGAGCTGCGCGAGCGGGTCGACGGCGTCGGTGTGCGCGGTGAGCACGCCGTCGAACGCGGCCTCGAGCCCCGACGTCCCGTAGCGCGGGGACGCGTACCCGACGGCCTGCGCGAGCAGCGCGCCGTACGGGTACGCGCGCGTCGCGCCGCGCGAGACGGCGAGCGCCGTCCCGTCCGAGGCGACGATCGTCCCGCGGCCGACCGCGATCGCGGTGTGGCGCGGGTTGTAGCGGTTCGCGGCGATCGACGGACCGGCGACCGCCTGCAGCCAGATCTGCCGCAGCGCCAGGAGCGCGAACAGCGCGACGAAGATCGCGCCGAGCCGCGCGACGGCGCGGTCGGTCAGCCCGCTTCTCCGGCGCCGCGCTCGCGCAGCAGCGTGTAGCCGCCGATCGTCCGGACCGCCATGTGCGCGTAGCCCGGGTCGCCCGCGATCGCGTCGTTGATCAGCCGCTGCGCGAGCGCGTCGTCGAGCCCTTCGATCGCGAGGACCGCATCGACGCCGTTCTCGTCGAGCAGCGGCCCGGCGACGTACGCCGCGCGGGGCAGCGTCGCGAAGTGGCGCTCTTCGTACGGGCCGTCGCGCCACGGACCGCGCTTCCCGAACACCGTCGCGTGATAGTCCCACGCGCACAGCCGGCGGTCGTTCCAGACGAAATGATCGCGCACGCAGGGGCGGCGGCACAGCGCGCACTGCGCGAGCGCCTCCGGCGAGCGGTCGAGCGCGTCGAGCACGTCCTCCGGGAGATCGTCCGGGTTGATGACGACGTCTTCGGTGAGCGTCTCGGGGAGCGGCGCGCTCCAGCCGACGCGCGCGAGCAGCTCGACCTCGCGCGGCGACGCGACGAACGAACGCTCGTCGGCGGGATCGAAGGTCTGATCGGTCCAGCCCGCGACGTTGTCGGCGGCGACGCCGACGCGCTGCCAGTTCTCGCCGACGACGACGCCGATCGGCGTCCACGCGAGCGGCGCGAGCCACGCGGTGATCTGCCGGTTCTCCGGGACGAGACTCGAGGTGAACGCGAGCGTGCTCGCGTTCCCCCCGAGGACGTACGCCCGCGGCTCATCGGCCGCCGGCTCGGCGGTCGGGGACGGCGGAGCGGACGGATCGGTCATCGCCCGAGCGTACGTCGGAACGCGCGGGCGGTCCCGCTCAGCCGAGCTTGCCCGTGTATTGCTCCAGCAGCGACCACGCCTGCGCGCCGAACTCGTCGCGCGTCGTCTTGTAGTAGCCCGAGGCGGCGAGCTTCTTCTGCATCGACGCGCGGTCGGGCGTGTTCACGGTCATCCCCTGCGAGCGCAGCTTGCCGACGAGGCTGTCGTTGAGCTTCATGACGTCGCTGCGCTGGCGGTCGGTGTAGATCGACGCGTTCTTCACGATGATCGCCTGCACGTCGGCCGGGAAGGACTTCCACCAGTCGGCGTTCGCCAGCAGCCAGTAGCCGCCCCACATGTGCGCGCTCATCGTGAGATACTTCTGCACTTCGTAGAAGCGCGAGAACTCGATGTTCGCCAGCGGGTTTTCCTGCCCGTCGACCACGCGGGTCTGCAGCGCGGTGTACAGCTCGCTGAAGTTCATCGGCGTCGGCGAGGCGCCGAGATCCTTGAACAGCCCTAGCGCCTCTTTGCTGTTCGGCGTGCGCATCTTGAAGCCGGCGAGGTCCTCGACGTTCTTCACCTGCTTCGTGCTCGAGGTGATCTGCCGCATCCCGTTCTCCCAGATCTTGTCGAACACGTGCACGCCCTTCGCGGCGATCTCGCCGCGCACGTAGGCGCCCAGCTTGCCGTCGAACGCGCGGAACGCTTCGGTGGAATCCTTGAACGCGAAGCCGACGCTTTGGATCGCGGCGGCCGGGACGACGGCTTCCAGGATCCCGCCGTCGAGCGTCATGACCTGCAGCGCGCCGGCGCGGAGCTGCGTCATCATCGCGGTGTCGCCGCCGAGCTGGTTGTTCGGGAAGACCGTGACGTCGACGCGCCCGTTCGTCTCCTTGCGCACCGCGTCCCACAGATCGCGCATCGCCAGGCTCAGCGGATGATCGGGCGGCTGGTTCGTCCCGGCCTTGCCGGTGAACTGCGCCGCTCGCGCCGGCGCTTTCACGATTCCGATCGTGGCGAATGCGGCTGCCGACGACGTGATGAACGCGGCGCGCGATGATTTCATACGGTTCCTCCAGCGGTACGGGAGCGGACGAGGACTAGGTTTGAACGGCCCGAAGCGAATCCTTCATGCACGGAGCCGCCCCGCCGCTGACGGGAATTTCTGTCGTCGAAGTCGGCAACTTCATGGCGGTGCCGTTCTGCGGGATGCAGCTCGCCGATCTCGGCGCGGACGTGGTGAAGGTCGAGAACCCGCGCGGCGGCGACCTCACGCGCGCGACCGGTCCGTTCGTCGGCGGCGAGAGCTCGAACTTCGTGCGGCTCAACCGGAACAAGCGCAGCGTCGCGCTCGACTTGAAATCCGGCGACGGACGCGCCGCGTTCCGCGCGCTCGCGGCGCGCGCCGACGTCGTGATCGAGAACTTGCGCCCCGGGACGATGGACGGGCTGGGCCTGGGCTACGCCGCGCTCGCGCGCGAGTCGCCCCGGCTGATCTACCTGGCCGCGACGGGCTTCGGCGCCGACGGACCGTACGCGTCGATGGCCGGGCTCGACATCATCGCGCAGGGGATGTCCGGGCTGATGAGCATCACGGGCGAGCCGGACGCCCCGCCGGTGAAGGTCGGCGTCCCGATCGCCGACCTCACCTGCGCGCTCTACGCGACGATCGCCGTGCTCGCCGCGCTGCGCGCGCGCGATCGCGACGGCCGCGGGCAGTACATCGACGTCTCGCTGCTCGAGTCGGCGGTCTCGTTCGCGGTGTGGGAGGCCGGACGCTACTTCGCGACCGGCGAGGTGCCGAAGCCGTCGGGCTCGGCGCACCAGGCGATCGCGCCGTACCAGGCGGTGCGCTCGGCCGACGGCTGGTTCACCTTCGGCGCGAACACGCAGGCGCACTGGGTGCGCTGCTGCGCGATCTTCGGACTCGAGCGGCTCGCCGCCGACGAGCGCTTCGCGACGAACGAACGGCGGCTCGCGAACCGCGCCGCGCTGATCGCCGAGATCGAAGCCGAGACGTCGGCGCGCGAGAGCGCTCACTGGGTCGCGCGGCTGTCGGAGGCGGGGATCCCGTGCGGGCCGATCCTCCGCTTCGATCGGGTGTTCAACGATCCGCACCTCGCCGCGCGCGAGTTCTTCACCGACGCGCCGCACCCGGCGCTCGGCGCGGTCCGGCAGATCGGCTCGCCGATGCGGTTCTCCGAGACGCCGGTGCGGATCCACGACGCCGGGCCGCCGCTCGGCGCGCACACCGCCGAGGTCTTGCGCGAAGCGGGTCTCGACGAAGCGGCGATCGCGCGGATCGTCGGCGCGGGCGCGGCGGTGAGCGCGTGATTCGGGTCGAGCGCCGGGAGGGCGGGATCGGCTGGATCACCGTCGACCGGCCGGCCGCGCGCAACGCGATGACCTTCGCGATGTGGCGGGCGCTGCGCGACGGCGTGCGCGAGCTCGACGCCGACGATGGCGTGCGCGCGGTGGTGATCGCCTCGTCGGCGAGCGAGGCCTTCATCGCCGGAACCGACATCGCGGAGTTTCGCGCGTTCGAGGACGCCGGCGACGGGGTCGCCTACGAGCACCGCATCGACGAGGTGATCACGGCGATCGAGGACGTCCGCGTCCCCACCGTCGCGGCGATCGCCGGGGCGTGCACCGGCGGCGGCGTGAGCGTCGCGCTCGCCTGCGATCTGCGCATCGGCGCCGCCAACGCGCGGGTCGGGATTCCGATCGCGCGCACGCTCGGGAACTGCATCTCGCTCAAGACGATGGCGCGGGCCGGCGCGGTGCTCGGGCTCGACGCCGTGAAGCGGCTGATCTTCTCCGCCGAGCTGCTCGACGCGCCGGCCGCGCTGCGCGCCGGCTTCCTGAGCGAGATCCTGCCCGAGAACGACACCCTGCACGCGCGCGCGACGGACGTCGCGACCGGGATCGCGTCGCGCGCGCCCCTGACGCTGAAGGTGACGAAAGAGATGGCGCGGCGCATCCGCCGCGCCGCGCCGCTCCCCTCCGACGAGGACCTCGTGCGCATCTGTTACGGGAGCGACGACTTCCGCGAGGGGTTGACGTCGTTTCTCGACAAGCGCCGGCCGCGCTGGAGCGGGACGTGACGCTGCTCGATCTCTTCGACGCCGCGCTGGCCGACCGTCCGGACGCCTTCGCGCTGAACGATCTCACGTACGCGCAGCTCCACGGCGGGGCGCGGCGCGTCGCGACGAAGCTGCGCGAGCTCGGCGTGCGGCGCGGGGATCGCGTCTCGCTGTACTGCGAGAACCGGCTCGGCTACGTCTTCACGTACTTGGCGCTGCTGCGGCTCGGCGCGATCGTGGTTCCCACGAACGTGCTCTACCGGGCCGCGGACCTGCAGCACGTCGTCGAGGACGCCGCCGCGAGCCGGATGCTCGTCGGCGAGACGACGCGCGAGTACGCCGCGCAGCTTCGCTCGTGCCCGCCGGCCTTCGACGCCGCCGAAGTCGAAGCGTGGGCCGCCGACGAAGCGATCGCGCCGTTCGCACCAGACGTCGCCGCGCAGCCCTCGGACGTCGTCACGATCGTCTACACGAGCGGGACGACCGGACGCAGCAAGGGCGCGATGCTGACGCACGACAACATGGCGACGGTCGCCGCGCAGCTCGCGATGTCGTGGCGCTGGACCCCGGCCGACACGCTGGTCGCCGCGCTCCCGCTCTTTCACGTGCACGGGCTCGGCGCCGCGCTGAACGGCACGCTCGCGGTCGGCGCGCGGCTGATACTGCACCCGCGCTTCGATGCGCAGAAGATCCTCGCCGAGCTGCGCCGGCCGGACGTGACGATGTTCTTCGGCGTGCCGACGATGTACGTTCGCCTGTTGGAGCACATCGGCGACGCCGAGCCGCCGTCGCTGCGTCTGGCGGTCTCCGGCTCGGCGGCGCTCTCGGCCGACGTGCATCGCGCGTTCCGCGAACGCTTCGGGACCGAGATCCTGGAGCGCTACGGCGCCACCGAGTTCGGCTTCGCGCTGACGAACCGCTATGCGGGGCCGCGCGTGGCCGGAAGCGTCGGCATCCCGTTCCCC
>Ga0209810_1001930_pt1 | contig 27555 bp, 32 predicted proteins | sample Coa_R1_7_FD_187159 | JGI IMG/M metagenome (GOLD analysis project Ga0209810, IMG submission 187159) | Surface soil microbial communities from Centralia Pennsylvania, which are recovering from an underground coalmine fire - Coalmine... | ecosystem: Environmental > Terrestrial > Soil > Unclassified... | reverse complement strand
GGCGATCGGCGTCAGCACGGCGATCTCCGCGCGCACGGCGTTCACAGCGTCCAGGCGGCCGCCCAGACCGACCTCCAGCACCGCCACGTCGACCGCCGCCTCGGCGAAGTGGAGCAGCGCCAGCGCCGTGGCCGCCTCGTAGGTCGTCACCGCGCCCAGCTCGGGCGCCGTCCGCGCCAGGTCGCCGCTCGCGGCGCGCACGCGCTCCAGCCCCGCGGCAAACGCCTCGGGCGGGATGAGCTGGCGGTCGACCTGAATCCGCTCGCGGTAGGTGTGTAGGTGCGGCTGGGTGTAGAGGCCGATGCGGTGGCCCGCGGCGCGCAGGATGCTCTCCAGCATCGCCGCCGTGGAGCCCTTGCCGTTCGTGCCGGCGACGACGACGACGCGGTAGGGCGGCTCGGCCACGCCCAGCCGCTCGAACAACCGCCGCGGGCGGGCGACGTCCTGGGCGGGGCGCCCGCCAACCGCGGCCACCTCCCAGTTCGGCAGGCCGTACAGGTAGCGCAGCGCGTCCGCGTATCCTGCCACTCGCCTGGCCTCGCCGCTCCGATCGATTCGAGCCACCCGCCGATTCTAAGCCCGCCTCGCCGGGCGGCGCTACTGCCGGGCGTGCCAGTGCCCCGGCCCGGGGCCAGGCCAGCGAGGGCGTTCGCCGCGACCTCAGCGCTCGCGACGAACCGCGCTACAATAGGCCGACCCGAGCGGCCGGCCGCTGGCCGATCGCTCGGGCGCCGCGCTGCTCGCTTGTCCCAGCTAGAACCTCGGCAGAGGACAGACCGCGATGAGCCAACCGACCGCGCCCTGCTCGATCGGCTGGGGTGAAAGGCCACCGAGGATACCTCGCGCGCTGCTCGGCGTCCTCGCCGCGCTGGCGTTGCTGGCGCCGGCGCTCGGGCTGGTCGGCGCGCCGGCGGCCGGGCGCGCGCAGGAGGAGCCGATCCGTCTGCAGCTCCTGGCCGTCAACGACTTCCACGGCGCGCTGGAGACGGTGCCGCGGGCGAGCGACGGGCGGCCGATTGGCGGGGCGGCGGTCATGGCCGCCTACCTCGACCAGCGCGAGGCGGAGGCGGAGGCGGAAGGGGCGACCAGCCTACGGGTGGGGGCGGGGGACCTGATCGGCGCCAGCCCGCTCGTCTCGGGCCTGCTGCGCGACGAGCCGACGATCGTCGCCCTAAGCCAGATGCGCCTGCGCTACTCCTCGGTCGGCAACCACGAGTTCGACAAGGGCGTGGCCGAGCTACGCCGCCTGCAGGACGGCGGCTGCGCACCGCCGAAGAGCGGCGGCTTCTTCCAGTCCAGCATCGATCCGGCCGCGCTCGACCCGCGCACGGGCTGCTTCCGCGGCGCGTCGTTCGAGTACCTCGCCGCCAACGTGATCGACGACGCCACGGGCGAGACGCTGTTCCCGCCCTACGCCGTCGAGCGGGTCGCGGGCGTGCCGGTCGGCTTCATCGGCGTGGTGCTGAAGGAGACGCCGAGCATCGTCCTGCCGTCCGGCGTGGCGGGCGTGCGCTTCCTAGACGAGGCGAGCACGATCAACCGCTACGTCGCCGAGCTACAGCAGCAGGGCGTGCGGGCGATCGTCGTGCTGATCCACCAGGGCGGGCAGGGCACGCGCGACGGCGGCCCGATCAGCGGCGCGATCGTGCCGATCGTGGAGGCGCTGGACCCCGAGGTGGACGTGGTCGTTAGCGGCCACACCCACCAGTTCTACCAGGGCACGATCGCCGGCAAGCTGGTGACGCAGGCGGGCTCGTATAGCCAGGGCTTCGCCGACATTCGCCTGACGCTCGACCGCGCGACTGGCGACGTGGCGACCAAGCGCGCCGAGATCGTCGACACGCTGGCCGACGTGCCGCCGGGCAGCGCCCCCGACCCGGCCATCGCGGCGCTGGTGGCGCGTGCCGCGGCGCAGACCGCTCCCCTCGCCAACCGCCTCGTCGGCCAGGCCGCCGACACGATCACGCGCACCCAGACCGCGGCCGGCGAGTCGGCCCTCGGCGACCTCGTCGCCGAGGCCCAGCGCGCGGCGATGGGCACGCCGGTGGCGTTCATGAACCCCGGCGGCTTGCGCACCGACCTGCTCGCCGGGCCGGTGACCTACGCCGACCTCTATGCCGTGCAGCCGTTCGGGAACAGCCTGGTGCGGATGACGCTCAGCGGCGCGCAGATCATCCGGCTGCTCGAGCAGCAGTGGCTCGACCAGCCGAGGCCACGGATGCTCCAGGTCGCAGGCATCGCCTACACCTGGCAGCCCGAGCGGCCCGTCGGCCAGCGCATCGATCCGGCCGACGTGCGCATCGGCGGCCAGCCGCTCGCCCTGGACCAGGCGTACGACGTGGTGGTGAACAACTTCCTCGCCGACGGCGGCGACGGCTTCACCGTCCTGCGCGAGGGGACGGCCCGCGTCGGCGGCCCGCAGGACGTCGACGCGCTGGTCGACTACGTCGCGCGCCTGCCCACTCCCTTCGCCGTCGCCACCGACGGCCGCATCCAGACCCGCTAGCCGCGCGTCTGCAGCGGCGCATGGAACCTGGAATACCCGTTGTGAGCCAGCGGCTCACAACGGGTGGATAGACATTCTTAGCCGCGCTCGATGGCATCGGCCAGACGTGTGACCAGCGCCTGGCTGGGCACGTCGTGGACGCGCACGACGTCGGCGCCGGCGCGGATGCCGAGGGCGACGGTGGCGGCGGTACCCTCCTCGCGCTGGTCTGGCGGTAGTCCGAGGGTCAGGCCGATCACCGACTTGCGCGACGTACCGAGCAGCAGTGGCCGCCCGAGCGCCCGCAGCTCGCCCAGGCGGGCCAACAGGGCCAGGTTCTGCTCGCGGGTCTTGCCGAAGCCGATGCCCGGGTCGACCAGGATCTGGGCCGGCGGTAGGCCAGCCGCCTCAGCGCGGGTCACGGCAGCGCGCAGGTCGCGCAGCACCTCGCCCAGCAGGTCGGCGTAGTCGACGCTGGCATGGTGCGGGCCGAGCGGGCCCGCGCTCGCCGCAGCGGGACGGTTGTGGGTGATCACCAGCGCGGCGCCGTGCGCCGCCGCCACGGCGGCCAGGGCCGGATCGCGGCGCAGGCCGGTCGCGTCGTTCACCAGCACCGCGCCCGCCGCCAGTGCCGCCTCGGCGACCGCCGCCTTGTAGGTGTCGATCGACAGCGGCAGCGGCACCGCGGCCCGCAGCGCCGCCAGCACCGGCAGCACGCGCGCTAGCTCGGCCTCGGCCGGCAGCGGCGGGGCGCCCGGCCGCGTCGACTCGCCGCCCACGTCGAGGATATCGGCGCCAGCGGCGACGAAGGCGCGCGCCCGCGCCACGGCGGCGGTGACGTCGGGTAGCCCGTCGCCGGAGAACGAGTCGGGCGAGAGGTTGAGGACGCCCATGACGTAGGTCCGCGCGCCCCAGGCCCAGGTCGTCGCTCCCAGGCGCGTTGGCGGGGGCGGCGGACCGTGCTGGTGGGCGAGCGTCGCGGCGATAGCGCGGCCCAGGGCGCCGCCGAGCCGTTCCGCCAGCGCGGCCTGCTGCGCGGGCGTGCCGGCAACCAGGGCCGGCCGCTGGGGGGCGCCCGGTCGGCCGAGGACCACGCGCGCGCCGGCCGCTTCGGCGGCGCGGCGCAGCGCGGCCGCTTCGCGCGGGCGCAGGCCGTCCAGGCGCAGGATCGGCAGGGCGGCGGCCGGGGCGGCGACCGTCGCCAGGTAGCGCGGGTTCCAGCGGAGCAGGTCGTCAGGGCGAGCCATCGCCACGGGGCAGGGCGCGGTAGACGCGCTCAACGGCGCGGCGCAGGCGAGCGGCGCCCGCGCCGGTGCGCAGCGAGGCGGCCACGGCCGCCCCGCCCGCTCCCACCCCCTCCTTGACCAGGAAGTCCTCGTAGCGCCGCAGCGGCGCGTGGCGGGAGGTGGCGAAGCCGAGCCCGCTGCCGAGCACGGCGTACGGCCCGAGCTGTCCCACCAGGCCGGGCAGGTCGGCGGTCGGGTCGTGGAGCACCCAGCGCGTCGTGGCGATCGCCACCCGGCGCGGGTCGAGCGGCCGCCCCTCGGCGCGGCGCAGGGCGTGGGCCAGCGCCAGCACCGCCGCCATCTGCGTGCCGCCCGCCAGCAGCACCGGCACGCGCCCGCAGGCGCCCAGCGCCAGCCCGGCCACTGCCGCCTGCATCGGGTCGCCCACCGCCGCCACCGCCCGCAGCGGCGCCCGCGCCACCGCCGCGGGGTCCACGTGCGCCAGCCCCTGCCGCGCCGTGGCCTCCTTCAGGGCGTGGGCGTTGGCGGCCATCGAGCTGCTGACGCGCCCGGCCGCGTCCAGCCCCAGCGCCAGCAGCACGGTCAGTGCCGTCGTCGTGCCGCCGGGCACGCTCTCGCCGAGGACGAGGTAGTCGGCGCAGGCGGCAAGCTGGGCGCCGAGCAGGTAGCCGCGCTGGTAGAGCGCTTCGGCGTCGGGCACGGCGCAACCGGTCGTGATGCAGGCGCCGGGGGTTTCGCCGAGGCGGATCGTCGGCGCCTGCGGCCGCACACGCGTGCCGGCGTCGGCGACGAGGAAGGGGATCCGCGCCAGGCGCAGCGCGGCGATGGTAATGATCGCCGGCCCCGGCGGGCCCAGCGGGTTGGCCGGCACGCCGTGCAGGCAGCGGGCGCTGCCGTAGTAAAGCGCCTCGGCATCGGCGGCCGGCGTCAGCTCGCGCAGCTCCGGCGTGGCGCCGGCCGCGGAGAGGCCGGGGATGCGCGCCGTGTCGGTCTGGGCGATCGTGCAGACGAACAGCGGGCGCTTGCCGCGCAGGCGCGCCGCGAGCGCCCGGCCGCGAGGCGCTGCGTGAGCGTACAGCAGAGCCGGCGCCTCGTCCGACCCGGCGTCCAGGCGCCGCGCCGTCACCACGGCCGTACCGGGAACCGCGCGACCAGGTTGTAGACCTGGCGGGCGGCGACGCGGAGCTGCTCGGCACTCAGGGCGAATTCGAGGTAGACGTCGCGGCGGCCGACGACGCCGCTGCGCCGGCCGGGCGGGCGCAGCTCGAGCTCGAAGTAGACCCGCAGCCGGGCGCCGCTGCCGTCCGGCAGCGGGTCGCCGCGAAACTCGAGGTTGGGCTCGACGAACCCGCACCAGGGATGCTCGAAGCGACCGCGCGCGAGCCGCCCCAGCCAGCTCGCCAGCCGCTCCAGCTCCCAGGTGAGGAGGGCAGGGTCCTCGGCCGACCAGGTCGTCTCGCCGTCGCGGGCGTCGACGCGGACCAGGAGCCAGTTCGAGTCGTACTGCTCGCCCTCCACGTCGGGCGACTCGTAGCCGAGGACCGCCAGCTCCAGCCGCTGCTGCCCGTCCGCGCGCTCCAGCACCAGCGCCATGGCGATCGAGTCTAGTAGCTCATCTAGAAGGGCCAGAAGCGGCGGCGCTTGTGCGCCTCGACCGCCGCGTCGCGGGCCGCCGCCGCCTCGCTCCCGACCCGCACCTCGCGCTGGCGCTTGTGGGCGACGATGGCGTCCCAGATCTCCTGGCGGGCCTGGACCGTCGTCGCCCGCTCGAACTGCTCGTACAGCGCGCGCAGCTCCGGGGTCATCGGCGTATCGTCGGCGTCCATTGCTCCTCCCCGGCCCGCGCCTGGCGCGCGGCAGCGGGCCGTCGCGGTCTCGCATCATTGTAGCGCGGACGCCGTCGGGATCGCTCTGGCCGCTGGCCGCAGACGACGCGCCCGGGCCCGGGATTGACCGACCCCGGGCGGATCGCTGCTGGCGGACCGCTAGCCGAGCGCACGCAGCAGCGGCGGGAGAGCGACAAGCAGCAGCGTCTCCACCAGCTCATCCAGCGCGCCGTAGGTGTCGCCGGTGAGGCCAGGCAGGCGGCCGAGGCAGTAGCGGGCGAACAGCACCGTTGCTGCGGCGGCCAGGCCGAGCGCAGCCAGGCCGGCCCAGCCCAGCAGTAGGCCCGCGGCCCCGCCGGCCACGAGCGTTGCCGCGACCAGCGCCCCCGCGCCGGCCTGCTCCTTGAAGCGCCGGCCCAGCCCTTCCGGCCGCCCGTAGGGGAAGGCGACGATGGCGTAGACCATCGCCCACCGCGCCACGGCGAGCGTGACGAGCAGGATCGCCGGCCGCGCCGCGGTCGGGAGCGCGCCCAGCGCCGCCCACTGCGTGAGCAGCAGCACCGCCGCGCCGACCACGCCGAAGCTGCCCACGCGGCTGTCGCGGAAGATCGCCAGGCGGTCCTCGGGCGAGCGCAGGCTGAACAGGCCGTCGCAGGTATCCATGAAGCCGTCGAGGTGCAGCCCGCCGGTCAGCAGCGCCAGCAGCACCAGCAGGAGGACATCCACCAGCGGCCGCGGCAGCGCCCGGCCGAGCAGCAGGTCGGCGGCGGCGAGCAGCCCACCCAGCAGCAGCCCTACGACCGGAAACCAGCCCAGGGCACGCCCCAGGGCTGGTCCCTCCACCGGCAGGCCCGCGGGCGTCGGCAGGTGGCTGAGGAACTGCAGCGCGACCAGGAAGCTCACGGGCTTCAAGCATAGCCGCCGAGGGTGAGCGGCACCAGCACCAGCGCCAGCGCCTCGGTCAGCTCGGCGATCGCCCCGTAGGTGTCGCCGGTCAGGCCGGGGAGCCGCGCGCGGATGAGCGTGGCGAGGGCGTGGACGGTGAGGCCGGCGGCGGCCAGGACTAGCGGCGCGGCCAGGCCGAGCAGCAGGGCGAGCGCGGCGAGGGTGAACAGGGTGGCGGCGAGCGCACGGCGGGTCGTCGCCTGCGCCTTGAGGGCCAGGCTCGCGCCGGGCGTGCTCCGCGCGTAGGGATAGGCCCAGTAGGCCGCGACGATCGCCCAGCGGGCGAGCAACGGCGCGGCGAGGAGGGTGGGCCAGCGCGCGGCCGCGGGGAGCGCCTGCAGCGCCGCGAGCTTGCCGAGCAGCAGCAGGCAGGCGGCCGCGGTGCCCGCATCGTGGGCGCGGCTGTCGCGCATCAGGGCCAGCCGCGCCTCCGGCGTGACCGGCGCGCAGACCGCGTCGCAGGTATCGACCAGGCCGTCGAGGTGGAGCGCGCCGCTCAGCACGACCAGCGCCCCGACGAGCAGGGCGTCGACGACCGTCGGCGCCAGCAGCGGGCGCAGGACGAGGTCGAGGGCGACGAGCAGCACGCCCAGGGACAGACCGACCGCGGGGAAGTAGGGGAGCGCCTCGCCAAGCTGCTCGGCGCGCGCCACGTGCGCGCGGGGCGCCGGCAGGCGGGTCAGGAACTGCAGGGCGATCCAATAGCCGGCGACGGATGCTCTCCTGTAGCCTCGAACGACGAAGGACGAAGGCTGCTCACGTCCTTCGTCCTTCGCTACGCGTGATTGCGGGTGGGAGCAAGCGGCGCTAGACGGTGGCCGCCGCGGGAATACCTTGCTTGGCTTCCTTGGGCAGCATCGGGCCGAGCATCTTCTCGATGGCCATCGTGTGGCTGCACAGGCCCCAGCCTTGGAAGAAGTCGCAGGAGCAGGTCCAGCGCCCCTCCTGGTAGGTGACGACGTGCGAGTCGTTCTCACCATTGAACGTGGTGGTGAACTGAGTGATACAGAGCCGCTCCGGCTCGCGGGCGTACATGTTGGCCTTCTGGATCTTGCTGATCAGGCTCGAGTGCATGCCTGCCTTCTCCCTTGCCGAGCGTTTCGGTGCCGGCCGCGCCTCGCCACCGCGACGGAAACGGCCGACTAAAAAAACGCCTCTGTGCAACCGCACAGGGCGTTCCCTGCTACCTCAGCGTCTGCCTGACACCACGGTGGCTTCCCGCACTACCACTCCGTTCGCGGCGCGCCGCGCGACCCTTCGGCCCCGCTCCGCCACGCCGTCCCCGCCGCCATCGGCGGCGGGATCGTCCCGGACCACCTTCACGTAGAGTATAGTGTGGCACCGGAAGGCTGTCAATCAGCTAAGACTACTCTTAACTTCGCCGCGGGTGGGGGCGTAGGAGTGGCGTGCTAACCGACGGCGAACGTGCCCCGGGCGCACGGATCGGCTACCACTGGATCGTGCTCGGGCTGGTCTGCCTGTCCTCCACGGGGATCTCCTACATCTCGCAGGGCCTGCCGGCGCTGGTCCCGCTGTTTCAGACCGACCTCGATCTGAGCCGCGCCCAGGCCGGCGCGCTGATCGCCGCGATGAACCTCGGTCCCCTCTTCTCGTCGCTGGGCGTGGGGCGCCTGGTCGACCGGGTGGGCGAGCGGCCAGTGCTCGTCGGCGGCACGCTCGGCACCGGCCTGGCGGCGCTGGTCGCCTCGCGGGCGCCGGGCTTCGCCCTGCTCGCGCTGCTCCTCTTCGTCACCGGCATCTTCGCCAGCGTGAGCGGCCCGGGGGGACCAAGGTGATCATGGTCTGGTTCCCGCAGGCGCTGCGCGGGCTCGGCATCGGCATCCGCCAGACGTCGATCCCCCTTGGCGGCGCGCTGGCCGCGGCCACCCTGCCGCTCGTCGGCCTGACCTGGGGCTGGCGCGGCGCGCTGGCCCTGGCCGGGCTGGTCGTCGCCGCTTCGGCCCTGGTCGTCCAGGCCTTCTTCCGCGACCGGCCGGCCGGCAGCGCGGCGCCCCGCCGCGGCAGCCAGCACGGCGTGCGAGCATTGCTCCGCTCCCACAGCGTGCAGGGGATCATGGGCATCGCCTGCATCCTCACCGTGGCGCAGTGGGCCGCCGTGACCTACCTCGTCCTGTTCCTGCACGAATACCTGGCGCTGGACCTGCCGCTCGCCGCCGCCTACCTCGCGGTGCTCCAGGTGGGCGGCGTGGTCGGTCGCACCGTCTGGGGCCTGGCTAGCGATACCCTCTTCGGCGGCCGCCGCAAGCCGGCGATGGTGATCATCGCCCCGGCCGCGCTCGCCTGCGTCGTGCTGCTCGCGCTGGTGCCGCGCGGCGCCCCGCCGCTGCTGCTGCTGCCGCTGGTCGCGGCCCTCGGCTTCACGGCGGTCGGCTGGAACGGCATCTTCCTCGCCCTGATGGCCGAGCAGGCGCCGCCAGAGCTGGCCGCCACCGCCGTGGGCCTGGCCGTGACGGGCGTCTTCGTCGCGATCGTCCTGACGCCCCCGCTGTTCGGCCTGGTCGTCGACCGCACAGGCTCCTACCAGCTCGCCTGGTGGCTCCTCGCCGCCGTCCTCGTCGCGGGCCTGCCCCTGCTGATCTGGATCAAGGAGGGGAAAGGCTGGGAGGTAAAAAGGCGTTAGAACAGCGCGAGCTGCCGCGGCGCGTCGAGGTCCCAGCGCAGGCTGGCGCGGCCGCGCGCCGCGACCTGGATCGGCAGGTCGGGGTAGCCGGCGGCGCGGGCGGCGGCGCGCGCCGCCTCGCCGGCGCGGCGCTGCGAGTTGTTCACCTCGCTCAGGTGCGCCAGCCACACCGCCCGGTGCGTCCGCGTGAGCGCGCCGGCCAGGCAGGCCGCAGCGTCGGCGTTGGAGAGGTGGCCGACGGGGCTGGCGATGCGCCGCTTCAGCGCGGCGTGGTAGGGCCCCTGCGCGAGCTGCTGAGCGTCGTGGTTGAACTCGAGCACCAGCAGCTCCGTCTCGCGGAGCCGCGCCTGCACGGCCTCCGGCACGTGCCCGAGATCGGTGAGGATGCAGGCGCGGGCGCGGGAGGTGCTGAGCCGGTAGCCGACCGGCTCGGCGGCGTCGTGGGGCACGGCGAACGGCTCGACCGTGAAGCTGGCGAGGGCGAACGGCACGTCGGCCGCGACCACGTGCGTGGTGGCCCGGGCCGGTAGGCGCCCGCTGGCGGCGCGCACCGTTCCGGCCGTGGCGTAGAGCGGCAGGCCGTAGCGCCGCACGAGGGCCGGCACGCCCCCGAGGTGGTCGCTGTGCTCGTGCGTGACCAGCACGGCGCTGAGCGCCGCCGGCGCCACGCCGATCGCCGCCAGGCGCCCTTCCAGCGTCCGCAGCGCCAGCCCGCAGTCGACCAGCAGGTGGGTGTCGCCGTCACGGAGCAGGTAGGCGTTGCCGGAGCTGCCGCTGCCGAGCGACCAGACCTGCACCGGATCCCTCCTCCGCAACGGGCGTCAGCCCGTGGCTCGCGCGGAGGATTGTAGGGGAGCCACCGCGCGGAGGGCCAGGCGCGTGATGGCCTTGTGAGCTTGTGGAGGCGGCGCGCCGTCACGGCTCTACGCGGGCAATGCCAGGTATCCGGTCGAAATCCGCGTCCCAGCTATAGATCTCGGCGATCTGATGGCGCTGCATGAAGGCGGCGTTGAAGGCGTCGGCGAACGAGATCGGGTGCTGGACGTAGAAGTCGAGGGCCTGGACGTAGACCGGCTTGTTCGGCAGGTGCAGGTCGCGGAGCTGGAGGAGCGGCAGCATCAAGGCGCGGATGCGGTCGCGCGGCTGCTGGTAAGAGTGCTGGAGCGTGAGACCGTCTCGAAGATCACCGTCGCCGTCGTGGCCAGCTTCGCCTGGCCCTGCTCGACCCGCAGCAGCAGTGCCAGCGCCCGCTCGCCCTTGGCGGGATCGTCCCGCGTGAAGTAGCGAATCAAGACGTTGGTATCGAGGAGGCGCGGCGGCATCAGATCGTCTCCGCGGTCACTTCCTCGGCTACCGCTCGCTCGAATGCGTCCCGCTGGTGGCGCGGGTCGCGCGGCTGGTCGCTCGGCGGTACCGCGCCGTAGCCCGCGAGCAGCCCGGACGAGACCGGACGGAGGATGGCGACGTCGCCGGCGAGCTCGAAGCGTACACGGTCGTGGGGTCGCAGGCCGAGCCGGGCTCGAATCGCGGCGGGAATGGTTACCTGTCCCTTGCTGGTCAGGCGGGTTTCTAGGTCCTGCATAGTAATACTCCAACCTGGGACAAGCTGATCCCGAAGGTAATACTCGACAGTATTACACGCACGACGATGGAACGGCAGTCGGAGCGGGCCCGGAAGTAAAGATGGGAGCTGATTAGCCGCGGCGTGGGCTAGTACCCTGTCACACATGAAGTGATGGATAGAGTCGCTTGAGTTTGTGGCGCGCATCGTCGGTCGTGAACCGCCAGTCGACGCGGCCGCCCTCGGCATCACGGCGGACCTGCCAGGCGGCCACTTCGGCCTGGAGAGTCGCGAGGTCCGGGATGCGCCGGTCCAGACACTGCCGTCCCAGGACGCTCAGCTCGATCTCCGCGATGTTGAGCCCACTGCCGTGCTTGGGGGTGTGATGGATCTCCAGCTTGGCCGCCAGCCGCTGCGCCTCCGCGGGCGCGAACACCTCGTACAGCGCCGCCGGGGTGTGCGTGTTCAGGTTGTCACAGACCAAAGTGATCCGCGCGGCCTCGGGGCAGCGCACGTCTACCAGTTCCTGAATCTGGTGGGCCCAGTCCGCGCTCGTGCGGCGGGCGGTCGCCGTGCCCCAGCGCCGCGCCGCGAGCGGCTCGCAGAACAGGAACACGTTGGCGGTTCCCTGGCGCGCGTACTCGTAATCGCGGCGCTCGGCCCGCCCCGGCGCCCGCGGCACGGGCGGGCGCGTGTCGGCCCGCAACGGCTTGGGCAGCTCGTCCATGCCGATCACGGGGTGGGTCGGGTCATAGGGCCGCTCGGACACCGCCAGCACATCCTCCATCCGCCAGACAAATGCCGCGTTGGCGCCCGGCGGGATCACCCACTGCTCCCGCTGCCAGGGCTTGAGTTCGTTTTTTCCTAGGATGGCAACCCTGACTTGAGGCGGCGGCGTCTGTAGAGGTAGCATGCACTTCCACCAGAGCGAGGGCCGAGGAGGAGGTGCACAGTGGCGCGACGCTATGGGCGCCCTGGTGCGACAGCGCCACGGCGGCTGGAACCGAAACGGCCCCGCTGCTGGTGTTGCGGGGGCCCGCTGGGGGTGGCCTACCCCAGTCGGCGCCGGTTGACGACCTTGGATGAGGGGGTGCAGTTCCCGCTGGTCGTGCGCTACTGTCGCACCCCGGCCTGTGCCCGGTATCGGCGACCGTATCGACCCGAAGAGGAAAGCGCGTGGGCCCTGCCGCATGGGGAATTGGGCCTCGACGTGATTGCCCTGGTGGGACAGCAGCGCTACCGAGAGCATCGGAGCGTGCCGGAGATTCCCCCCGCATTGCGAGCCCACGGGGTCGTGGTGGCCGAGCGCCCGGTCGGGCACCTGACCGAGCGCTACGAAGAGCTGGTCGCCCTCCGCCTGACCGATGCGCGCCGCCTGCGCGACCGACTCACACGCGAGGGGGGCCTGGGACTAGCCCGCGAGGGCCTGCAACCGGACGTGGGCCATGAGGGGCTGTGGGGCATCCGCGACTGCGTCAGCGGCGAGCCGCTGCTCGCGCGCAGCTTGCTCAGCGCGACGGAGGCCGATTTGGCGGCGCTGCTCCGCGAGGTACAGGAGGCGTGGCCGGTCCCCCTCCTGGGTGGGGGGGCGGACGGGCAGCAGGCGATCCGCCGCGCCGTGGCGCCCGCGTTGCCGGGGATTCCCCATCAGTTGTGTCCGTTTCACTATCTGCGGGAGGCGGCCCGGCCGATCTACGAGGCCGACCGCCACGCCAAGAAGGAGCGGAAGAAAGCCGTGCGGGGCGTGCGGCCGATCGAGCGCGCGGTGGACGGCCGGACGGATCCCGCGGCGGAGGTGACGCGGGGCTACTGTCTGGCCGTGCGCAGTGCCCTCACCGAGGATGGGCGCCCGCCTCTGTGTGCCTCCGGGCTCAAGCTCCACGATCGCCTCCGCGCCGTCGCCGCGTCCCTGGACCGCGTGGCGGAAAAGGGGGATTGCCGGGCGAACTGACGCGCCTAGGCTCGTGGTCCAGGGGCTCACCACGACGCAGGCGCGATGGCCGCCCATCCGGACTACCTCTGGCTGGGTCCACCGGGCGGCACGGCGGTTCGCGAATGAGGCGGCACCGGGCCGGGAGCGGCGACGCCGGTGCACGATCTCCTCAGCGAGATGAGGCAGGAGCAGGCGACTGGGGGGCCGCTCAGCCCGGCCGGGGCGCACTTCCGCAAGGTCAGCGCCAGTTACGGGCCGGGGCGGTTCCACTGCTACGACCTCGGGGGCTTGCCCCGGACGAACAACGATCTGGAGCAGTACTTCGGCTCGGCCCGCTACCAGCAGCGCCGCGCGAGCGGGCGGGTGCACCCGACCGCGGCCACGGGGGGCCGGGGGGCCGTCCGTGTGCTCGCGGCCACCGCCGCCCGCCTCCAGCCCGGCGGCGAGTACCAGTTGCGGCACCTCAAGTCAGGGTTGCCATCCTACTGATCTCTGCGCGGGGTTGTAAAGGTGGGGAGGCGTCGGGTACACCGGAAGCATGGCACGCCGAGAACGCTCCCCACGCCATGCCGTGAACCAGTGGCGGCGGGACCGCGCCTGGGCGTTGCACCAGGCGGGCTGGACCGGCCGCGCGATTGCCCACGCCTTGGGAGTGACGGAAGGGGCAGTGAGCCAGTGGCTCAAGCGCGCACGCGAAGGAGGGCCTGAAGCACTGTGCGTGCGCATTCCCCCTGGCCCCACCCCGAAATTGACGGCCGAGCAGCGGGCCCAATTGCCCACGCTATTGGCGCACGGCGCCGAGGCGTATGGCTTTCTTGGCGACGTGTGGACCACCAAACGGGTGGCGACGCTCATCCACAAAGAGTTTGGCATCCGCTATCACCCCGCCCATGTCAGTCGGTTGCTGCGCGCGGTGGGATGGAGCCCCCAGAAGCCGATCCGGCGGGCGACCCAACGCGACGAAGCCGCCATCGAGCGCTGGACCACGGAGCGGTGGCCAGCGCTTCAAGCACAGCCCAAAGCGAGCGGCGGACGATTGTGTGGGTAGATGAATCGGCCTTCTACCCCTTGCCCGGGGCCGTCCGGACCTATGCGCCCCGTGGCGAGACGCCGATCCTGGACGCCCTGCTCACCCATGATCATCTCTCGGCGATCAGCGGACTCACGATGGACGGGCGGTTGTTGCTGCAAGTCCGCGAGCGCGCCTTCCGCGGCCCGGCAGTCGTGGAGTTCCTGCGCCATCTGCTGCGCCAGATTCCGGGCCCGCTGCTCGTCATCTGGGACGGGGCGCCCATTCACCGCGCGCAGCCGGTCAAAGACTTCCTGGCGCAGGGGGCCGCCGCCCGACTGCAGTTGGAGCAACTCCCAGGCTACGCCCCGGAACTCAATCCCGACGAAGGCATCTGGCACTATCTGAAGCATGTCGAGTTGCGTAACCTGTGCTGCGCCGATCTCGCCGAGCTCCGACTCGAACTGGGCCTGGCCGTCAAGCGGCTCCGCCACAAGCGCCACGTCCTGCGCGGCTGCATCGCGGAGTGCGGCTACATCGCCCTGGACGATCCCCAGGTGGCTCCCCTGCGGACGCCCAAATCCAACGGCGGCAGCACCAGCCTGCGTCATGCTGCTTGACTCGCTTTACGATCTCACGCTGTGATCAGTAGAAAATCGGCTCTTGCGGATTCTGGGAGAACCGCAAAGATTTTGCGCATTGCGTCTATAAACGGTCCGTCCTGAGTCCAATCACCGAACCTCTGCGCCAGGTCCAGAGTCATAAGCCAAAACCCCCACTCAAGTACAGGGAGCGAAATTACGAACTCTTGATTCCAATCCAGCAATGATTCGACGAGATCGTCTGATGGAATGCCGGTTATAACTTCTATCTGGTGTCTAATTGACGCAACTCGCGCATACATCTCGGACACCCCGCTCACATCCGAGATTTTATCTCGTATCGCATCGAAATCGCTCAATACATCTACAATATGAACTAGTTCTGTGCCATAGAAGCCAATGCTGGCCGTGGCTTGGTATTGTCGTTCCTCGGGAATCGCTCTGATTCCACGAAAAACAGAGTAGACGCCGAAGCCAGCGAGCACCCACCATACGCCGACGAACAGCACTGGTGCCCGAATGGCGCCAACGACCACCCCTAGAAGTGCGCCGACCCCGACCAGGATTATGCCGAGCACGATCTGTCCTTGCGGGCGAATGCCCTTGAGCCCTCTGTCAAGCTCCTTCCAGATGTTGAACCAGACTCCCATTCTCCCTCCACCCTATCATCATTCGACAGGCAGAGAATGCCACTATCACGCCCTTGTGTCAACGTGCCACTGTCCGGGTGCAGCCGAGTTGCCCGTCGCATCGGACCCATGAGCAGCGGTTGTAAAGCACTCCTGGGGTAAGCCTCCAGCGGCCTCGCAGGCAGCTCAGTTCGCACGCGGCACATGATGCCTAGCACTGCTTTGGTGACTTTCCCGGCGGCCGATGAGTCGGGCCAGCAATGACGCCACGTCCGCAGGATGGACTCCGGCGCGAGCGTCCCGCGCGGGAGCGGGCTGAGACCGATCCCGCCAAGTGCTAGGCGCGGGCGCTGGCCGCCGCCACCGTGCGCGCTTCGCGCCGGCTGGTCGGGTGGCGGCCGTACTGGCCGGGCTCCATCAGGTCGGCCGCGGCCTGGGCCACCGGCGTGGGGCGCAGGGTGCCGCGCGAGTCGAACAGCCAGGCCAGGTAGCCTTCGGCCACGTCCTCGCGCGGGCCGTGGTGGAGGATCCCCTTCGGCACCCAGGCCAGCGTGCCCGGCTCGTCGACGCCACCCCAGGCGCCGGGGCCGGCGAAGTACAGGTAGACCTCGTCGTAGTCGGCGTTCTGGTGGATCGGCGGGCGCCGGTCGCGCGGGCGAGCGCTCAGGTCGTACAGCAGCTCGCGGCGGCTCGTCGAGACGGCGCAGGGATTGGGCGGGCCGCTGCCGGCCGGCGCGCGCCGCGCGAGGTCCGGCAGGCTCAGGCGCCAGATCGGCACGGTGCCGCCAAGCAGGCGCTCGACGGCCAGCGGATCGTGGGGCTTCGTGTAGCGGGTGATGCCGTCAAACGCCTTCACCAGCAGCGTCGTCTCGCCGCCGGGCGGCAGCGGGACCGGCGTAGGACGGGTCACCTCGACGCCGGCCAGCGTCTCGGGCACCAGCTCCACGGCGTCCGGGATCTCCAGGATCACGCTCAGGGTGGGCGTTGCGAGCGGGCGCACGCGGTAGGCGATGGCGCGCGGGAGACAGACGAAGTCGCCCGGCCCGGCGACGAGCGGGCCGTGGTCGGTGGCGAACTCCAGCCTCCCTTCCTGCAGGAAGTAGATCTCGTCGGCCTCGACGTTCATCACGACGAACGGCATCGGCGCCGCGCGGCCGGAGGCGCTGATCCGCATCCCCTCGCGCGCGGCGAGGAGCGGCGCCGGCAGCGCGGCCGGATCGTGCTGGTCGGGCAGGGCGAGGTCGTGCAGGCGCAGGCGCTGCGGCACGTGCGGCCCCTCGACGGCCAGGAAATCCGGCGTGTGGTGCGGCCGCAGCAGGTAGGTGCTGTCCCCGACGAACCCCTCGCGGGTCCAGTGCGCCACGTTCGGGTCGTCCGGCCGTGGGTCGTTGCGGTCCATCATCGCGGTCTCCTTACCAGGTCGGCCCGATCCGCTCCAGGCCGCCCATGTAGGGCCGCAGCGCGGTCGGGATGACCACCGTGCCGTCGGCCTGCTGGTAGTTCTCCAGGATCGCCGCCAGCGTGCGACCGACGGCCAGCCCGGAGCCGTTCAGCGTGTGGACGTAGCGCGCCCGCGCGCCAGCGGCCGGGCGGTACTGCAAGCCGGCGCGGTGGGCCTGGAAGTCCTCGAAGTTGCTGCAGGACGAGATCTCGACGTAGCGGCCGAGGCCCGGCATCCACACCTCGGGATCGTAGGTCTTGGCCGAGGCGAAGCTCATGTCGCCACTGCAGAGCAGCTTCACCTGGTAGGGCAGCTCCAGCCGCTGGAGGACGGCCTCGGCGTTGGCCAGCAGGCGCTCCAGCTCGTCATACGAGGTCTCGGGCTCGACCAGCTTCACCAGCTCGACCTTGTCGAACTGGTGGACGCGGATCAGCCCGCGCGTGTCGCGGCCGGCCGCGCCCGCCTCGCGGCGGAAGCAGGCGCTGTAAGCCACGTAGTACAGCGGCAGCGTGTTCGGCTCGAGGATCTCGCCGGCGTGCAGGTTGGTCACCGGCACCTCGGCCGTGGGGATGAGGTAGAGGGCGTCCTCCTCGTCGGCCTCCTCGGTGCGGTACATGTCGGCGCCGAACTTAGGAAGCTGCCCCGTGCCGTACATCGCCGTCGGCTTCACCAGGTAGGGCGTGTACACCTCCTGGTAGCCGTGCTCGGTGGTGTGCAGGTCGATCATGAAGCTGACCAGCGCGCGCGACAGCCGCGCGCCCGCACCGCGCAGCACCACGAAGCGCGCGCCCGAGAGCTTGGCCGCGCGCTGGAAGTCGAGGATGCCTAGCTGCTCGCCCAGATCGGCGTGGTGCCGCGGCTCGAAGTCGAACGGGCGCGGCTCGCCCCAGGAGCGCACGAGCAGGTTAGCGCTCTCGTCGGGTCCGACGGGCACGCTGCTGTGCGGCAGGTTGGGCACCAGGGGCAGCAGCGCGTCGAGGTGAGCCCGCAGCTCGACGACCCGGGGCTCCAGGTCCTTGATCCGGTTCGAGAGCTGCTTGTTCGCCTCGATCGCCGCGGCGCGCTCGGCGGGGTCCTTCGCCTGGCCGATCTGGCGCTGCAACGGGTTGCGCTGGGTCTGCAGGTCCTGCAGCTCCTGCTGGGCGGCGCGCCACTCAGCGTCAAGCGCCACGATCTCGTCGATCGGCGCGTCGGCGCCCTTCTTCGCCAGCCCGGCCCGCACCTCGTCGGCGTGCTCGCGGATGAACTGCAAGGTCAACATGGCTGTTCTGTTCACTCACGTAGCGTTCGGAGCTGGGGGAACAGGATCACCTCGCGGATCGACGGCCGGTTCGTGAACAGCATCACTAGCCGGTCGATGCCGAGCCCGAGCCCGCCCGTGGGCGGCATCCCGTACTCCAGCGCCTCCAGGAAATCCTCGTCCATCGGCTGCGCCTCCTCGTCGCCGGCCTGGCGCGCACGGACCTGCGCCTCGAAGCGCTCGCGCTGGTCCAGCGGGTCGTTCAGCTCAGAGAAGGCGTTGCCAACCTCCATGCCGCCAATGAAGCACTCGAAGCGCTCCACCGTCGTCGGGTCGTCGCGCTTGCGCTTCGCCAGCGGCGACAGCTCCACCGGGTAGTCGATCAGGAACGTCGGCTGGATCAGGCGCGGCTCGACGAACACGCTAAGCAGCTCGTCGATGACCTTGGCGCGGTTCCAGCTCGGCTCCGGCCGCAGGCCGGCGGCGCGGGCCGCCTCGCGCAGGGCGGCGTCGGCGGCGATCGCGCCGTAGTCCACGCCGGTACGCTCGCGGATCGCCTCGCGCAGCGACAGGCGCGGCCAGGGTGGCGCGAGGTCGATGCTGTGCTCGCCGTAGGTGAGCCGCGTCGTGCCGAGCACCTCCTGGGCCACGGTCGGCACCAGCTCCTCGACCAGCGCCATGACGTCGTGGTAGTCGGCGTAAGCCTGGTACAGCTCGAGCATGGTGAACTCGGGGTTGTGTTTGGTAGACAGCCCCTCGTTGCGGAAGTTGCGGCCGATCTCGAACACGCGCTCCAGCCCGCCGATGACGCAGCGCTTGAGGTACAGCTCGAGGGCGATGCGCAGGTAGAGCGTGCGGTCGAGGGCGTTGTAGTGGGTGCCGAACGGCCGCGCCGCGCCGCCGCCAGGGATCGGCTGGAGCACTGGCGTCTCGACCTCGACGAACCCGCGCGCGACGAGGAAGCTGCGGATCGCCTGGATCGTGCGGGCGCGCACGATGAAGACCTGCTGCACGTCGGGATTGCTGATCAGGTCCAGGTAGCGCTGGCGGTAGCGCTTCTCGACGTCCTGGAGCCCGTGCCACTTCTCGGGCAGTGGGCGCAGCGACTTGGCGAGCAGCATCAGCTCGCGCACCTGCACGCTGACCTCGCCAGTGCGGGTGCGGGTGAGGGTTCCGACCGCGCCGACGAAGTCGCCGATGTCCAGCTCCTTGAATAGGGCGAAGCCGGCCGGCCCGAGCGCGTCGGCGCGGCAGAAAAGCTGCACGCGTCCGCTGCTGTCCTGGAGGTGGACGAAGCCGACCTTCCCCATCAGGCGCCGGCCGCCGACGAGCCGCCCGGCGACCGCGACCTCCTGGCCCTCCAGCTCGTCGTAGCGCGCGTGCAGCTCGCTCGCCAGGTGCGTGCGGGCGAAGCCATAGGGATAGGGCTCGACGCCCTGGGCCCGCAGGCGGGCGAGCTTGGCGATGCGCGTCTCGCGCTGGTCCTCGCTGGGCAGGGGCTCAGCCATGCGGAGCGTTCCTTCGGGGTGGAAGTAGAGCGTGCCGACCCGTTACCGGTGAGTGTACACCAGCCACGCCGCGGCCGTCGCCACGCGCCCGGCGCGGGCCGCGCGACCGCCCATGCCCGCTCCGGTCCACCCTACCCTGGCCCTCAGCACGGCCCCGGACCACCTGCCGCAGCGCGCCGGGCCAGCAAGCCGATTGGCGGGGCGGCGCCGCGACCGAGCCTATAATCGAGCGCAGGAGGGCATGATGCCGAAGCGAAAGAGCGCCAGCACGATCGCCCAGCCAGAGTCCAGGGTCACCATCGGATCCGCGGCGCCCGCGGAAACTACTCCACGTATCCTATCGCTGGACGAGATAGCCGATCTCTATCCGGGCGAGACGATCCTGCTGCGAGTCACCGCCTGGGATGAGGACAAGATCCCTTCCCATGGCGAGGTCGCCGGCCACTGGCCGCCAGGCAAGAAGTCCGATCGTCTCGTCTCCAAAGCGTTCTCCAATGCGCTTCGGGAGGCAAGGAGGACCCACGATCACTACTTCTTGTTCCAGGCAGCCCACTATATTCGCTCTGGAGAAGAGATGCGCAAGGCCCTAGAAGAACTATCTCGCAGCGAGGAGCTGCCGCGTGGCCGATGGTGGTAGGGAGCTTTCTTTCCATCTCCTACTCCACCCAACATCCTGGTGGCTGATCGTGCCGCTCGGCCTCGGCGACGAGGCGAGCCTATCGATGGTTCTGGACACTGGTGCCCCGCTCTCCGGAATCAGTCGCCGCACGCGCGATGGCCTGGCAGAACGAAGCCTGCTCATTCCACACGGACGGCGGCACTACCTGCTGCGCGATCTGCGGATCGCGGGCCAGCCAGTACCCGATCTAGTCGTACGCGAGAGTAACCGGCTGACCGAGGTGGGAGCCGATGGCGCAGTAGGGCTGGACTTCCTCAATCGCTTTACCGAGATCCACTGCCACATCCCATCCCTGTGGGTCACCCTCCGCCGCTAGGAGGCTCAGCGACCGCGGAAGACATCGCCGAGGGCGCGCGCCTTCGGCACATCGCCCCCGATTCGGACCGTCCCCGCTTCGACGGCGCGAGGCAGGGCGAGGCGGCCCCAGAGCAGGCGCACGAACGCTTCGACCGGCATGGTGAGCGTGGCGTCGGGCGCGGCCGGCGCGCCGCGGGTGGCCCGGGCCTGGCCATCACGGACGGTCAGCGTCACGGGACCACCGCTCGGCCCTTCGAGGGCGCAGTGGTAGGTCGCCGAGAGGGTGCGGACGGCGTCGCCGGTGGCGAGGCGCGCGGCGCGGTCCATGACGTAGTCCACCACCAGCGCCGCCACCTCGGGCCGCAGCCCGGCCGCCGGCTCGCGGGGCGCGCGGCTGTCCCAGGCGTGCAGCGCCGCCTCCACCAGTCGCTGGGTGGCGAACTCGGCCAGCGTGTGCGTTCCCGCCGGCACGACTACCGTCCGGGCGAGCGCGGCGGCGCTCGCCCCCTCGAGCAGCGCGAACACGGCGTCCACGTCGCCGGGAAAGCGCGCGGCCAGCTCCGCACCGGGCAGGGCCCGCACGCGCGCCGTGCGGGCCGCGCGCTCCTCGGCGCTGAATTGCGGCGTGGGCGCACCCTCGAGCGCGGCCGCGACGACGGGGATCGCCCGCGACGCTCCCTCGGTGACGTGCGCAGCGACGTCCTTCACCGTCCAGCCCGCGCAGGCGCTCGGCGCCTCCCAGGCCGCGGCGTCCCAGCCGCGCCAGGCCGCGGCTAGCCCCTCCGCCTCCGCGCGCGCTGCCCGGCCGACCATCTGCACGTGCTGATGCGCCGCTTGCCGCTCCGCCATCATCGCCTCCCGTACCACGATGCCGCCGCTCCGCTGCCGCGTCCCGCACGAATATGGACGCGGTAGTAGACTACCACTTGATGAACTCGTCCTGTATTCCGGCCGAAGTGGTCCCCTACGAGCACTACGGCCTGCCGCTATCGACGCACCTGGCAGGCCCACTGCTCGGGCTGGCGCCGCCTATCGTTGGCGATCGCGCGCTGGACCTGGCCTGTGGGACCGGGCTGGTCGCCCGCCTGGTCGCTCCCCTCGTCGGTCTGGATGGCCTCACCCTCGGCGTCGACGTCTCGCCGGCGATGGTCGAGGCGGCGCGGGTCCGCACCGCCGCGGCGCGCTTGCGGGCGGTACACTATGTCGCGATGGACGCGCAGGCCCTGGCCCTCGCCTCGGCCAGCGTGGACGTGGTCTACTGCCAGCTCGGCCTGATGCTGATGGCCGAGCCGGCGCGCGCCGCGGCCCAGGTGGCGCGGGTGCCGCGACCCGGCGACGCGGCTGATCGGCGAGTACCCGCCCGCGGTGCAGGCGGCTGTACGCGGCCAGGCCCTCGCGCACCTCACGCCCTACCTGCAGCCCGACGGGTCCCTCCCGCTGCCGTGCGAGGCGATCCTGGTAAGCGCCCGCTGCTAGACCCGGTATCGCGGCCCGCCCTTGCCGAGGCTTTCGCCATCTGCCATAGTCCTCTCGTACCTGGCAGCGCCGAGGCGAGCAGTGTTTGCGGATGCAAACACTGCTCGCATCACGAGCAACGAACTACTAGTACCGCGTCACCGACGATCTGAGTAGTGTGTGCCGATGCACGCGCTACTCAGATCACCTGTCACAGAGTACTAGCGGAATACTCGCGCGGAGGGCGGCATGGCGGACAGGTCGGCGCCGCTTGGCCCGGACATCCGCGAGCGCGTGCGCACCTACGTGGCCAACGCCGGACAGCTCCGGCAGACCGCTACCAGTATCTCCGGGAAGGTTCGCGCGCACAACCTGGGCTCGGTCGCCGAGGCGCTCGAAGAGCTGGTGGCCGAGGGCCAGCTCCAGAAGGAGGAGCGGCCGGACCGCGAGCCCATCTACAGCAAGGGGCTTGGCGCCTGGTTCGAGGCGGGGCGTGCCGCCGACCAGCCGCCGCGCGACCCCGCGCAGCGGCCCCCGCGCGGCGGGGCACCGCCGGGCCGCGGCCGGCCGCCGCAGCGCGGCGGCCGTTAACTCCAGAGGTCTATCAAGGCCGATTGGCGGTGAGCAGGAGCGGCAGCCAGCGCAGCCAGGAGTCCTGGGGGCGCAAGGCGCTTCCCCACAAGGCTCCACAGGTCGGAAGACCCAAGAGGCTCTGGCTCGGTGCTAGCGAATTCGCGCAGGAACGGTCGGCCGAGTGCTATCGGCCGGCCGTTCCTCGCGTGTCCTATATGGTGGTCCAGATGGTGCCCAGGAGATGCTAACGGTCTTCCAGACCGCTAGCTAGCGGTTAGCGCCGCCACGGTTGGGGTTGTTGGTGCGGTTGCTCTCCATGAGCGTGTTGGCTTGATCCTGGGTCACCCGAGCTGTGCAGGCGGGATTGCTGCCAGCTGCAGCCTGAATCGCCGCAACGCTCACGCCACAGACGTTGGCCGCCACACCGATTGGCACGTTAGCGAGAACTCCGATGTTGTCGCCGCTGGCCACGTCCACCAACTGCACGTTGACCAAGCCCTCCTGGGCCTGTGCGTCGGGAGCCGCCGATGCCAGGGTCCCCGCCATCGGCGTAGCTACTACGGCCGCCGCTACGACGGTCGCGCCTACTAGATTGCGTACGCGCTCGATCACTTAACGCCCCTTCCACGCGTTCTCCGAGGAAGCCTAGGCCTCCTCGCTACTCGTCCGGTAGGATGTACGCCCCTGAGCAACCACATGACCCATTCCGTATGCTGGCAAGATGGGTGCCAGATCCGAGTACCCTGCTACTCACCCCATCTAGAAGTCTTAACAGTCAGTTAAGGCAGCCGAACATGGGGAGTGCTCGGCCATCTCGCGACCACGGCGCGGGAGCGGGAGGCCTTCCTTCCTGCTTGATACCCTCGCCCGCCTCCCCGATAGTAGCGCTGTCTCGGCTGTAAAGACGTTGACAGCGGGCCGGAGGACGAGCGCCTAGACTGGCGGCAGGGGAGGGACCGACCAGTGAGAGGCGGGGCACGGAGGGCGTATGCCTCCCCAGGTCAAGCGTCGCCAACTCCTGGTGGGCGCGGGCGTCGCCGGTCTTGGGCTACTCGCAGGGTGTGCGCGGTGGTCTGGCCAGCCCCAGCCTGCTGCGAAGATCTACCGCATGGGCTATCTCGCTCCCACCACCGCGGCCATTGACGAGCCGCGCTTTGCGCGCCTGGAGCAGGGCCTGCAGGATCTCGGGTGGATCGTCGGGCAGAACCTCACCATCGAGCGCCGGTTGGCGGAAGGGCAGTTGGAGCGCCTCCCCAACCTCGCCACTGAACTCGTGCACCTTCAACCGGACGTGATCGTCACGTTCGCGGAGCCCGCCAGCCGGGCGATGACGGATGCCACGAGCACGGTCCCTATCGTCTTCGCTGCTCACGCCGATCCAGTAGGGACGGGGCTAGTGGCTAGTTTCGCGCACCCGGGCGGCAACATCACCGGCGTCTCCCAGATGGCCCCGGAGCTGGCCGGCAAGCGGCTGGAGCTACTCAAACAAGCCGTGCCCACAGTCGCCCGGGTCGGCGCGGTGTGGAACACGAGCATGCCGGCGATGGCACGGGAGTATGGTGAGACGCTGGTTTCGGCCCAGGCACTGGGCATCGAGTTGCACTCTCTGAGCGTGCGTACACTCGCGGATTTCGATGGAGCCTTTCAGGCCGGCATGGAGGGCCGGCTAGATGCCGTCGTAGTGATTTTGGACCCCTTGATCGCTCAGGGTCGCGAACGGCTTGTGGAGCTATCGACGAAGACCGGGCTGCCGACGATCTCGGGTGATGCGACGTTCGCGGCCGCCGGGGGGTTGATGTCCTACGGACCGAATCTGGCGCGTCAGGCAGAGCGGGCCGCCTACTATGTGGATCGTATCCTCAAAGGCGCGAAGCCAGCCGACCTCCCGGTCGAGCAGCCGATGCTCTTCGACTTCGTGGTCAACATGAAGACCGCCCGGGAGCTAGGGATTACGTTCCCCCAGGAGATTCTGCTCCAGGTCACCGAGCTCATTCAGTAGCCGCTTCGGTTGCGCAAGCGGCGGTGGCGCGGAGGGCGCCGGCCTCGGCCGTCTACAGCAAGACGCACCGTCAGGAGGCGGGATGCTACGCCGCGCCTGGGGGTCGCGGAGCCCGGCTCCACCGGGCCTTAGCTGCCCGCACGCGGATCTCCCACCACGGCACTCGGGTTCAGGCGACGCATGAGCCCCTTCAGGTCGTCAGGATCGATGGATCTAGCGGGTGGCGGCGAGCGCCGCGGCGCCACCGCCCGCCGCGGCCCAGCGCTTGCCCTGGCGCTGGAGCAGGAACTCGGCGCGGATCTGCTGCCGCATACGGTAGATGTCGGCGTCCGGCCGCAGCAGCCGCTCGTTGCGCCGCGCCTCCGCCAGGCTGCCTTGCGACTCGGCCATCCGCGCGTCCTGCGCCGACACGCCGAGCGTTCGCGGCTTGACCACCTCCTCGTAGAGCCGCGCCCAGCGCGCGCGGGCCTCGTCGGTCGTCGCGCGCTGGCTGATGCAGCGGGTGGCGCGAGTGTGCTCGGCGTCGATCGGCAGCACCCACAGCCGGTTGCGGTAGGGCTCGGTGCCGGGGGCGGCGACGAACTCGTTGGTGATCAGGCAGGGAAGCTGGAAGTAGGGGATGCCGGTCGCGGTCACGTGGCCGGTGTGGATCGGGTGGCCGTCGACGTCCACCGAGAAGCCGCGCACCCCTTCTGGCGTCTCGATCAGCTTGATCCGCCGGTCGGCCAGCGGCACCGCCGCCGGTCGCACGGCGCCGCCCTTCCACTCCTCGTCGGCGACGGCCTGCACCTCGGCGTGGAGGATCGTGGCGTGGTAGCGGTCGGTGCCGTCGAGGCCGAGCAGCCAGTTGGTGTGCCACACCTCGGTCAGCGTGTAGCGCACGTAGTCGTCGTCGCTCAGCTCCGGCGGCGCGGCCTCGGCCAGCGGCGGCGGGGGGAAGGCCTGGACGTCGCCGAGGTAGCCCCAGATCAGCCCGCCCAGCTCCTCGGCCGGGTACGCGGGCACGACCATACCGTCGGGCGGCGGGCTGCCATCGGGCTCCCAGGGCACGAGCACGCACTGGCCGCGTCCGTCGAAGCGCAGGCCGTGGTAGGCGCACTGCAGGTCGCCGGCGAGCACGCGCCCGAGGGAAAGGCGGGCCCAGCGGTGCGGGCAGCGGTCGGCCAGCAGGTGCGGGTGGCCGGCGCGGTCGCGCCAGAGCACCAGGCCCTCGCCGAGCAGGCGCACGCCCACCGGCGCATCGTGGCCCAGCTCGCTCGCTTCCAGCAGCGGATACCAGAAGTTGCGTAGTCCCTTCTCCAAGCCGGCCGGCACGCCCGGCGCGATCTCCTGGATGGCCTCGTCCTTCATCGCTCCGCTCCTCGCGGGAACCGCTCGCTCCCCGCGCGACTGCTGTGGCCTCCTACGGCGCGCGGCAGCCGGCCGGGCGCGCCCCCCCGCGCGGCGCGCAGGTGGCGGCGAAGGCCGGCTCCGCGAGCACTGCGCGGAGGATGCCGAAGTCTACCACCTCGTCGGCCGTGGCGTTCAGGCCGGCGGCCTGCAGCTCGCCGGTGATGATCTCCGGCGCCGTGAGCCCATCGCGCACCAGGCCGTCGGCCAGCGTGCGGTAGGTGAGACGCGCGTCGTCCGGGCTCAGGTCCCAGGTGGCCGTGATGTAGTCCACCGCGTCGTCCTCGTTGTCGAGGGTGTAGGCGATGCTGCGCAGGCTGCCGCGGATCGCCCGCGCCACCTTGTCTGGCTGCTCCTGGAGCAGCGCCACCGCCGCGGCGAGCCCCCCCTGCGTCGAGCGCACGTAGTCGCGGCCGTGGGCGATCGCCCGCAAGCCGGCCCGCTCGGCCATCGCCGTGAACGGCGGATCGAGCAGGGCGGCAGGCACGCCGCCGGCGCTGAGCGCGGCGTAGGCGTTCGGGGTGGTCTGGGTCTGGACGAACTCGACGTCGGTCGCGGGATCCATCCCCGCGGCCAGGATGATCTGGCGGCCGACCTGGGCCGGCGTGCCGGCGATCGAGGTGATGGCGATCTGGCGGCCACGCAGGTCGCGCACGTCGGCGACGTCGGGGCGGACGTGCAGGTCGATCATCGAGCGGTCGATGAGCCCCATCGCCACCCGCACCGGGCTGCCGTTGGCGGCGGCGCGGCCGGCCGAGCCGGCCGCGGCGGTGAAGTCCAGCCCGCCGGCCAGCAGCGCGGCGATCGCCGTGTTGGCCGGCAGCACCTGCAGCTCGAGGTCCACGCCCTCGGCCGCGTACAGCCCCCGCGCCTGGCCGAGGTAGTAGGGCAGGAAGATCACGCCCGGCGACGGCGGCGCGAGGGTAACGTGCAGCGGTGTCGGCGCGGCGGTGGCCGCTGGCGGCGCGGCAGCCGGGCTGGCCGTGGGCGCGACCGTGCCCGGCGCGGCGGCCGGTGTGGCCGGGCGCGGCCCCGCCGCGGGCGCCGCGCAGCCGCCCAGCGCCAGCAGCAACGCGGCTAGTCGGGCGAGCGCCGGCCAGCGACGCGCCCGGGATGAAGCCCCAGACAGGGTGACGAGCATCGCGCGAGCCCTCCTGGCCACGTCAGGCCGACGACCTGGCAGCCAGCGCCACGCCCCGGTGCCCCGCCCGAGCGCTAGCGCATCGCCGCCGTGCTACCACGCTAGCAGAGGCCGAGTCTCGCGGCAATGGGCGGCCAAATGGTTGACCGACCATCCGCCGCTCGGTACAATCCGCGCCTGTCGCACGGCTAATTGCTCGGCCACCGGACGCCCCGGCCCACCTTCGCTGCCGAGCGCGTGACGGCCGATCGCCCGCGCCGCGGGAGCACGAAGGGGCAAACGTTGCTCGATATCAGCCCAGGAACGATAGCGGGGGCCGCCAGCCAATGGCCTGTGCGGCGGACGCTGCCACCCAGGCTGGCGCTCGTGATCCTGGCGCTGGCGCTGCTCGCCGGCGGACAGGCCGCCCCGCTCGCCGCGGCGCCGCCCGCGGCCGTCGCAGCCGAGGCGGCTGCCCAGGCCATGCCGATGACCGGGCCGCGCGTGCCCGGGATGGCCAGCTTCGACCGGATCATCCCCGCGCTGATGCGGAAGTACCGCGTGCCGGGCGGCGCCGTGGCGGTAGCGCGCGACGGGCGGCTGGTGCTCGCCCGCGGCTACGGCCTGGCCGACCGCGACGCCCAGCAGCCGGTCCAGCCCGACTCCCTGTTCCGCCTCGCCAGCCTGTCCAAGCCGATCACGGCCGTGGCGGTGCTCGCGCTGGTCGACGCCGGGCGCCTCGACCTCGACGCGCCGGCCTTCCGCGCGCTGGGCGCCGCGGCCGCCGACCCGCGGCTTGGGCGCGTCACGGTCCGCGAGCTGCTCCAGCACACTGGCGGCTGGGACCCCGAGGACAGCCACGTGCTCGATCCGCCGGGCCAGTACGACCCGATGTTCGACTCGCGCGAGATCGCGCGGGCCATGGGCGCGCCGGCGCCCGCGAGCTGCCCGACGATCATCCGCTTCATGACCGGCA
>Ga0209810_1001929_pt1 | contig 27557 bp, 24 predicted proteins | sample Coa_R1_7_FD_187159 | JGI IMG/M metagenome (GOLD analysis project Ga0209810, IMG submission 187159) | Surface soil microbial communities from Centralia Pennsylvania, which are recovering from an underground coalmine fire - Coalmine... | ecosystem: Environmental > Terrestrial > Soil > Unclassified... | reverse complement strand
GGGAACGCGGCTGCGCCCGCTCACGTTCGGCACACCCAAACCCATGGTGCCCATCATGAACGTTCCGTTCTTGGCGCGCACGCTGGAGCGCTTGTACGAGGCCGGCATTCAAGAGGTGATTTTGCCCGCCGGCTACATGCCGCAGGCCATTACCGAATACTTTGGCGACGGATCGAACTTCGGCATGAACATCACCTACGTGATCGAGGACGAACCGCTTGGAACGGCCGGTGCGATAAAAAACGTCGAGCAGTACATCCACGGGCCGTTCTTCGTGCTCAACGGTGACGTGCTGACGAGCCTCGATTTGCAAGCGATGATGGAGTACCACAAAGCCAAGGGTGGTTTAGGTGTGTTGCACCTGATTACGGTCGAGGATCCGTCGGCCTTCGGCTGCGTCGTGCACGATGAATCCGGACGCATTTCGCGATTCGTCGAAAAACCGCCCAAAGGCAGCGAGCCGACGAACGAAGTGAACGCCGGAACGTACTTGCTCGAAAAGCAAGTCTTGGACCTCATTCCGCCGGGACGCAACGTTTCGATCGAGCGCGAAACCTTTCCGAAAATCCTCGCCGACGGCCACGCGCTCTACGCGTATACGACGAGCGATTACTGGATCGATCTTGGGCGGCCCGAGCACTATCTCAACGCGCATCGCGACATTCTCTCTGGTGCGATGCCGCTCAAGCTCGCCCCGGGCGTGCACGGCCGCGGATCGGCGAACCTGCATTCCGCGAACGTCATTCCGCCGGTGCACGCGGACGAGGACGTCGAGATCGATCCGTCGGCGAAAGTGGGACCGAACGTCGTGCTCGGCAGGGGCTGCAAAATCGGACCGCGCGCGCGTTTGAGCGAGTGCGTGCTTTGGGACGGCGTCATCGTCGAAGCCGATGCCGCCGTCGACGAATCGATCATCGCAAGCCGGGCGCGCGTCGGTGAAAAGGCCGTCGTCAGCCGCGGAAGCGTCATCGGCCACGACGCCGTGATCGATGCCGGAACCATACTTCCGGAAGGCGCGCGCGTCGGGCCGACGGCGCCGATTTCCGCCCGCTAAAAGGCCGGAAAGGCGCCAACCGGGCGCAACCTTCCAGCTGCTTGTACAGGTTTATCGTATCGCGGGCGGCGGGTATAAATCGTTCGTCCGTTGCAGGGGGTAGCCGCCGGCTTTGCCCGCCTGTAGAGCAACGCTTTCTCGCTCCCAGCCGGCGTTTGGAGATCTTGGTTGGTAGGCAGACCCTCAGACACGCTCGCCGTGGTCTCTGTTCCGCGCACCCTGTTCATGGGCTCGTTCCCACCGCGGGAATGCGGAATCGCGACCTTTACGAAAGACGTCGTGGACTCGTTCGACCGCGCGTTTCACACCAGCAGTGAAATCATCGCCATCGACGAGCCCGGCGGAGACGTGCGGCAGTACGGCCCCGAGGTCGTAGCGCGCCTGCGGCAAGAATCGCGCGAGTCGTACTCCGACATCGCGGCGATCGTGAACGCACACCCGGCCGAGGTGCTGAACATTCAGCATGAATACGGACTCTTCGGCGGGGAGCGCGGGGAATGGCTGATCGAAATGATGCAGGCGACCGAAAAGCCGGTCGTCCTCACCCTCCACACCGTGCTGCCCGAACCCGATGAAGTGATGCTGCGGGTGACGCGCGAGCTGTGCCGCCATGCAAAAAGCGTCGTCGTGCTTTCCGAAACGGGACGCGATTTGCTCGCGCGGGTCTATCACACGGATCCCACGCGCGTGCGCGTCATCCATCACGGCGTTCCCGACGTGCCTTTCCGCGACACTGGGCCGTTCAAAGCCTCGTTCGGCATCGGCCAGCGCATGGTGATCTCCACGTTCGGTCTGATCAATCGCGGCAAAGGTTTGGAATACGCAATTGAGGCGATGCGCGAGGTGGTCAAACGCCATCCGGAAACGCTCTACCTCATTCTCGGCGAGACGCACCCGGTCGTTCGACGGCAAGAGGGCGAATCGTACCGGCAGTCGCTGCTGCAATTGGTGCGCGACTACGGACTGCAGCACAACGTGCAGCTCATCGACAAGTATCTGGATTTCGACGAACTCGTCGGCTATCTCGAAGCAACGGACATCTATCTCACGCCGTACTTGAACCCGACGCAAATCGTCAGCGGCACACTCGCGTACGCGGTGGGCTGCGGAAAGGCGATCGTGTCGACACCGTACCTGTACGCGACGGAAGTGCTTGCGAACCACCGAGGATTCCTATGCAACTTCCGCGACGCGAAGTCGATCGCGCGGATAGTCAACGCGCTGCTCGACGATTCCGCGTTACGCCGCGCCACCGAGCGCCGCGCGTACCGGTTTGGTCGCCAGATGACGTGGCCGCACGTGGCTGCCGAATACGGTAAACTTTTTGCGGAACTGGCGCCGCAGGAAATGGAGCTGATCCATTCTGCATAGAGGAGAGCCGCCGCTCGATCATTTGATCGCGCTTACCGACGACGTCGGCGTCATTCAGCACGCCGTGGAGGACGTTCCGAACCGTTCCACCGGCTACTGCACCGACGACGTTTCACGCGCGTTCATGGTGGTGCTTGCGAAGCTGGAAATCGATCCCGGTGACGCGACGGCGCAGCGCATGGCGACGACCTACCTTTCGTTCCTTCACGACGCGCAGCTGCAAGACGGCCGCTTTCACAATTTCATGAGCTACGAACGAACCTGGCTCGACGCGATCGGGACGCACGACTCGGTGGGGCGCGCGCTGTGGGCGCTTGGGTACGGCATGCGGTACGCGCCGCGCGGAACCTGGCGGCGCGTGTGCAAACGGCTGTTCGACAAAGGCCTCGCGGCGATGGAGTGGCTGCAGTACCCGCGTTCGCAGGCTTACGCTGCGATCGGACTGGCGCACGCGTGTGAGTCCATCATCGCCGACGGCGACGTCGTACAGTACCGCGCGAAGCTGCGCGAACTGGCGGCGCAGCTGCAAGAGCGCTATCTGGAGGTGCGAGACGCCGACTGGCACTGGTTCGAAAACGCGATGACCTACGACAACGCGCGCTTGCCGGAAGCCATGATGCGCGCGGGGCTCACGCTGCAGGACAACACGTTCCAGGCGATCGGACTGCGCACGTTCGAGTTCTACAAGAAGATCACGGTGGAAGACGGCGTGTTCGTCCCCATCGGAAACGAGGGCTGGTACCATCGCGGCGGGTCGCGCCCGCGGTATTCTCAGCAGCCGCTCGAAGCGGTCTCGCTGGTTGATGCCGCGCTGGTGGCACTTGATGCAACAGGCGATCCGTCCTATCGCGCGCTCGCGCAAACGGGTCTGGATTGGTATCACGGACGCAATTCTCGCGGCATCGTCATGGCGCGCAACGGCGGCTGCCTCGACGGGCTCAACGAAACATCGGTGAACATGAACATGGGCGCCGAATCGACGCTGGCGTATCTGGCGAGCGCGTACGCGCTGGCTGCGCGCCCTGCCACGGCCCTGACCATCGCGCGCTAGGTCCCGCGTCTCGGAACTCTGCGACTAATATCGCTCCCCGCCGCGCGGGGGGCGATTTTTACGTGCGCGGCGAAGATACGCAACGATGATCCTCGAAACGGAAGTTCTAAACGACGTGCAAGCTGCCGCCGTTCGCTACGCTAACGGCCCGTGCCTCATTTTCGCCGGCGCAGGCAGCGGTAAGACGCGAGTGCTTACGCACCGCATCGCTCATCTTCTTGGTGAACTGCAAGTTGCGCCGGATCGCATCCTCGCCGTGACCTTCACCAACAAAGCCGCGGGTGAAATGAAATCGCGGCTCGAGCGCATGGTCGGCGCGCAAGCGCGCGACTTGTGGGTCGGTACGTTCCATTCCATGTGCGTGCGCATGCTGCGGCGCGACGGCGGCCGAGCGGGCATCTCGTCGAATTTCGCGATCATCGACGAGGCCGATCAGCGCACGCTCGTCAAAGAAATCATCGCGGATCTCGACTATGACGAGCGGCAGCTTACGCCGGGAGCGGCTATCGCGGAAATCAGCAAGGCGAAGAACGCGCTCGTCTGGCCCGAACAGTATCATAAAAAGAATACCTCGTTTCTCGGCGAGCGCTTCGGGAATGTCTACGCGGAATATCAGCGGCGGCTAGCCGAATCGAACAGTCTGGACTTCGACGATCTCATCGTGCGCACCATCGACCTGTTCGAGCGCGACGAAGCCGCGCGTACGAAATGGCAGAAGAAGTTCCAATACATCCTGGTCGATGAGTATCAGGACGTGAACTTCGCGCAGTACCGCCTCATCGCACTGCTCGGTGAGAAGCACAAGAACGTTACCGTCGTCGGCGACGACGATCAGTCCATCTACTCCTGGCGCGGCAGCGACTACCGCATGATCCTGCGCTTCGAACATGATTTTCCCGGCGCGAAAGTCTTTACGCTGGAAGAGAATTATCGCAGCACGCAAACGATTTTGGAGACGGCGAACGCCCTTGTCTCCAACAACAAGCATCGCCAAGCGAAAAAACTTTTCACGAGCCGCGCGGAAGGTGAGAAGATTACGGCGTTCGGCGCCGACAGCGAGCGCTCGGAGGCGCGCTACGTCGTCGAGAAAATCAAGGAACTGGTTCGTGAAGGTGCCGCGTACCGCGATTTCTTGGTGCTGTATCGCACCAACGCGCAATCGCGCGTATTCGAAGAGGCGCTCATCGCGGAGGGCATTCCATACCGCGTGGTCGGCGGCGTAGGGTTTTACGCGCGTGCGGAAATCAAGGACGTCGTCGCGTACCTGCGCTACATCGAAAACCCCGCCGACGCGCTCGCCTTCAAACGCATCGTAAACGTCCCTCGCCGCAGCATCGGTCAGCAGACCTTGGCGAGCTTGGTATCCGCGGCGAACCGGGCGCACGTATCCGTCGGCGAAGCGATTTTCGACAAGGACCTGCTGCGGCGCGCCGTTCCGAAAAAGACGCGCGAACTCGAGCGCTTTGCCGAGCTCATCGAAATGCTGCGAGCGCGCGCCAAAGAGTATACGATTGCGGACCTGCTCGTCGCGGTCATGGAGGAGTCCGGCTACGTGCGTGAACTGCGCAACGAAGACACGGCCGACGCGCGCACGCGCTTGGAAAACCTGCAAGAGCTCGTCGGCGTCGCGCGCGAGTACCAGCAAGCCGAACCGGAAGCGACGCTTTCCTCCTTCCTGGCGAACATCGCGCTGATCAGCGATCTGGACGCGCTCGACGCGGAATCCTCGTACGTTACGCTCATGACGCTGCACGGCGCAAAGGGCCTGGAGTTTCCGAACGTGTTCCTCACCGGGCTCGAGGAAGGCGTATTCCCGCACTCCCGCGCGCTCGTCGACATGACGGAACTCGAGGAAGAACGCCGGCTCGCGTACGTGGGCATCACGCGCGCGATGGATCGGTTGTTTCTTTCCTACGCCGAACGTCGCACGCTCTTCGGCAACACCTTCGCTCATCCGAAGTCGCGCTTCTTGGAAGAGATGCCGCAAGTCGAGATGCTCGGCGGCGTGGTGCTGCCCCGGCCCACCGGAGGCCGCTGGCGCGAGGTTTCGATTCACGAAACGGCCGGCGCCGGAATGAACATGAATTTGAAAAAGGGCGACCGCGTGCGCCATCCCAAATGGGGCGAGGGCACGATCGGGAACGTCGTAGGCGCCGGCGGAGACGGCCTGGTCACCATCGACTTTCCGAACGTCGGGCAGAAGATGGTCATGCTCAAGTACGCGCCGCTCGAAAAAGTATAGACTCCTCGCCGGCCGTGAGGTATAGCACGCGCTCGAGCGAAAGTCGAGGGCATGGTTAGGGTCGCCGTTTCGGGAGCGCTCGGGCGTATGGGGCGGCTTGCGTGCGACGCGATAAAAAATGCACCGGACCTGGAGTACGCGGGCGGCTTTGCGCGCACGAAGGTGCCGCACGAACACATCGACGACGACCTCGAGCGGCTGCTGCGCGAACGAAAGCCCGACGTGCTCCTCGACGTGACGACGCGTCCTGCCACGCAAAACGCCGCGCGACTGTCGCTGCAGCACGGTGTATATCCGGTTGTCGGATCGAGCGAATGGAACGACGACGAACGCGAGGAGATCGCCGCGCTTTGCGATTCAACCGGTCTTGGCGCGCTCTTCGTTCCCAATTTTGCCATGGGCGCCGTGCTGATGATGCGATTCGCGCAGGAAGCGGCGCGCTTCTTCCCCACGATCGAAATCGTCGAGCTGCACCACGCGGACAAGCGCGACAAGCCCAGCGGCACCGCGGCCGCGACAGCCGCTCGCATCAAAGCGTCCGGAGGTCCCGGCGACGTGCCTATTCACAGCGTGCGCTTGCGCGGGCTCGTTTCGCACCAAGAGGTGCTGTGCGGCGGCGCGGGCGAGCTGCTTACGATTCGGCACGACTCGCTCTCGCTGGAATCGTTCGCAGCCGGCATACTCTTCGCGATTCGCAGTGTGCGAACGCTGAAAGGCGTGCACGTAGGACTGGACGCGTTGCTCGCATCCGCCGATGGGACGCGCGTATGAAGATCGCGGTCGTCGGCGCGACCGGCGTCGTGGGCGAAACGATACTGCGCGTGTTGGACGAACGCCGCGTGCCGGCCGAACGAGTCGGACGTTTCGCGTCCCGGACGCGAGACGACGTTCTCGAAACGACGCCCGAAGCGCTGGCCGAGTATGACGCGGTTTTCTTCGCAAGCTCCGAAGACGCAAGCGAGAAATACGCGCCGTCGCTGATCGACCGCGGTGCAGTTGTGATCGACAACAGCTCGACCTTCCGCATGCGCGAGGACGTGCCGCTCATCGTACCCGAGGTCAACGCGCACGCGCTTCGACCGGAACACCGGCTGTTTCCCGTGGGAAACTGCACCGCGATCATTCTGTGCGTTGCGCTCGCACCGGTGCGCGACGCAGCGGGACTCGCATCCGTGCGCGTCGCCACGTACCAAGCGATCAGCGGCGCGGGACGCGCCGCGCTGGAAGAATTCGATCGCGGTGAAGGCAACGTCATGCGCAACGTCGTGCCGCAAATCGGCGCCTTCGACGAACGCGGATCCACCGGCGAAGAAGCGAAGATCGCTGCGGAAACGCGCAAAGTTCTGGAATTGCCCGACCTTCCGGTTTTCGCAACTGCGGTTCGCGTGCCCGTGCGCACGGCGCATTCCGGAGCGGTGTTTTTCGAAACGCAGCGGGGCGTGAGCGTGGAGGACCTCAGCGCCGCATTCGAGCGCGCGCCGGGCGTCGTTTTTCACCGGGACGGCGTCGTCACGCCGCGCGACGTCGAAGGCACCGATTTCGTGCACGTGGGGCGGCTGCGCGCTTGTTACGACGGAGCGCAAGTGCGTTCGTTCGCCATGTGGGTCGTCGGCGATCAGCTGCGAAAGGGCGCTGCGACCAACGGCGTGCAGATTTTGGAACTCGTCATGGCACGCCGGGAGAAGCCATGAAGCCGGTCGTTCTCAAGTTCGGCGGCACGTCCGTAGCGACGCCGGAACTGCGTGAGATCTCCGTCGCCCGTCTGCTCGAGGAACGCGATCGCGGGTACGCGCCGGTTGCGGTCGTTTCCGCGATGGGACGGGCGCCCGAACCCTATGCGACCGACACGCTTTTGTCGCTCATCGGCAATCGCAGCGGTACGCGCAACAGTGACGTACTGCTCTCTTGCGCGGAACTCATTTCCGCCGCCGTGTTCGGCGATGCGTTGCAGCAGCAAGGAATCGACGCCGTTGCGCTGAGCGGCGCGCAGGCGGGCGTGATTACCACGGCGGCGCACGGCGATGCGAAAATCATCCGCGTGGAACCCGAACGCGTTCGTAAAGTGCTCGAGAGCGATGCCGTGCCGGTGATCGCGGGTTTTCAGGGCGTGACCGAGGACGGCGAGGTGACGACGCTCGGCAGAGGCGGCAGCGATCTCACCGCGATTGCGTTGGGTCACGCGCTCGAGGCGGCGCGCGTCGACATCTACACCGACGTAAGCGGCGCGATGACCGGCGATCCGCGCCGCGTCGCCGGTGCGCACACCATCGAACGAGCGAGCCTGGAAGAGATGACCGAGCTCGCCCAGCACGGCGCGAAAATCATGCACCACAAGGCGGCCGATCTGGCGCACCGCACGAATACCCCGTACGCGATCAAAGGATTGCGTACCGGTAAGGGAACCATCGTCGACGAAAACGTCGAGCATGAAAAGCCCGTAACGGGCGTGACGGCTTCCGGCCGCGTAACGTGGATCCGCGTGATCCGGGGCGACATCGAAGATCAAAAACGCCGCATGGCGGTCGAGTTGCAGATGTTTCAGCGCATCGCGGACGCCGGCATCTCCATCGATCAGGTAACCATCAATCAAGCCGGCGTCATGTTCGTCGTCGAAGGAGATCGCGGCGCGGAGATTCGCAGCCTGCTCGGCGATTTGAACCTGGCGGTGCGCGTGCGCGAGGCCTGTTCGAAACTCTCCGTGGTCGGGGCGGCGATGCGCTACTCTCCCGGCGTCATCCACGCGATCGTGCAAGCGCTCTCGGAAGTCAACGTCGAGATCATCCACTGCACCGACAGCAACATTACTGTTTCGATTTTGGTGCCGTCGGCAGACGCCGGGCGCGCCGAACAAGCCGTACACGACAAGTTCCATTTGGAAGAGCCGCTTCCGGCGCAAGTCGAAGGGAGCATCACGTGAACTTAGGCAGCATCATCACCGCTATGATTACGCCGTTCGACGCGAGCGGCGAACTCGATGCGCGCGAAGGCGCGCGCCTGGCATCCTGGCTCGTGGACCGCGGGAACGATGGGCTCGTCGTTGCAGGATCGACCGGCGAAGGACAAACCCTCACGCGTGAAGAGCGCGCGGCGATCGTAAGCACGGTCAAAGAGGCAGTGGGCGATCGAGCTGCGGTAATCGCGAACGCGGGAACCAACGACACGCGCGACTCCGTTTCCGGGGTCCGGGAGGCGCAGCGCGCGGGCGCGGATGCCGTTCTTGCCGTCGTTCCGTATTACAACAAGCCGACGCAGCGCGGAATGATCGCGCATTTCAGCGCACTGGCGCAAGCGACGGACCTGCCGATCCTCATCTACAACATTCCGTCTCGAACGGGCGCGAATATGCTGCCCGAAACGCTGCTGGAACTTGCGCGCACGCATGCCAACATCGCCGGCGTGAAAGAGTCCAGCGGCGACCTCATGCAAATCGGCACGATTCTCGCGGAACGCTCGAAGGGCTTCCTCGTGTACAGCGGCGACGATCATCTGTTCTTGCCGTGCTTGGCGATGGGCGCCGACGGCGTCGTGGGCGTCGCCTCCCATTTGTGCTCGCCGCAATACCGCGCGATGCTGCAGGCGTACGGCGGCGGCAACGTCCGGGAAGCGGCGCGCATTCATCTCTCGCTGTTGCCGCTGATACGCGCATTGTTTGCCACTACGAACCCCATCGCGGTGAAGTGGGCGATGCGGCAACTCGGCTTCAGCACCGGTGAGTGCCGCTTGCCGCTCGACACGATTCCCGATGCGGCGGCGCAGCGATTGCTGCCGCTGCTCGAAGCATACCGCGAACCTGCCCTCTCTTGAACTCGCTGCAGATTCTGGGCTGCCGGCTGGATGCGATCGACGCCGCCGAGGCGACCGATGCGATCGTACGCTTCGCGCGCGAAGGCGCGGCGGCACAAGTCGTCACGCTCGGCACGGAGATGGTCGTGTACGCGCAACGGGACGAACGTTATCGCGCGATCGTGAATGCATGCACCCTGTCACTGTGCGACACCGTCGGATTGCTCGCGGTGGCACGCGCGCGCGGCGCGCAGCTGCGCGATCGCGTGACCGGAGTGGAGCTGCTCGATCGGCTTTGCGCGCGCGCGGCTACTGAGGGCGTGCGCGTGTTTTTGTTGGGCGGTGCTGCGAGGATTGCAGAACGCGCCGCAGGCGAACTGCAGCGCCGCCATGCCGGGCTGCAGATTGCCGGCACGCGCGACGGATACTTCGAGCAATCCGAGTCGGCGGAGATCGCGCGGCAGATTCGCGCGAGCGGCGCGCAGCTGCTCTTCGTCGGACTCGGCTTTCCCAAGCAGGAGTATTGGCTCGCGGAGCATCTGCACGAAACCGGTTGCGGCGCGGGGATCGGCGTCGGCGGTTCTTTCGACGTGCTCAGCGGCAACGTGCCGCGCGCGCCCGAGCGCTGGCGGCGCCTTGGGTTGGAATGGCTCTACCGATTATTGAAGGAACCGCACCGCTGGCGGCGGCAGCTCGCATTGCCGCGCTTCGTGCTGCTCGTCGTGGGTGAAAGCATTCGTTCGCGCATGGCGGCCGCACCGGGCGCGCGAGAAAGGGAAGAACGAAATTCATGAGGGCGATGATTCTCGCGGGCGGTCTGAGCACGCGCCTTTACCCGCTGACGAAGCAAGTGCCCAAACCGCTCGTTCCGGTCGTGGGCGAACCCAATGCCGCGCACGTGATTCGGTACTTGAAGTCGTTCGGCATCACGGAGATCGCGATCAACGTGCACTATCTCGCCGAGATGATAGAGGACGCGCTCGGCGACGGTTCGAGTTTCGGTGTAAGGCTCGAATACTTGCATGAAAAGGAACTGCTCGGGAGCGCGGGCGCGGTCGAGCAGATGAGACATTTTTTCGGCGGCGCACCCTTCGTCGTCGTAGGATGCGACGACCTCACGAACATTCCGCTCGACCGGCTTTTGAACTACCACCGGGAGAAACGCGCGATCGCTACAATTGGTCTGGTGCAGCGCGACGAAGTCGAGCAATACGGCGTCGTCGTTACGGCGCCCGACGGAAAAATTACCGGTTTTCAGGAGAAACCACCCAAGGGCACCGAGCAGAGCAACCTGGTCAACACGGGAATCTACGCGTTCACGCCGGAGATTTTCGAGCATATTCCATCAGGCGTGTTTTACGATTTCGGAAAAAACGTTTTCCCGGCGCTGCAGGAGCGCGGCCTTGCCTTTTACGGATTCGATGCGCGCGACGCCTATTGGTGCGATATCGGCACGCCGCCGGAATACCGGCGCGCGACCACCGACGTGCTGCGCGGCATCTTCAAACTTCCCGGGCATGCGCCGCTGACAAGCGACGTCTGGATCGGACGCGGCGCGATTGTCGCGCAAGATGCGGTGGTGATCGGGCCTTCCGTGCTCGGCGACGGTGTACGCGTGGAAAGTGGTGCGCGCGTGGAGCGGTCGATCGTCTGGCAAGGATCGCATATCGGCGAGCGCGCCGTGTTGCGCGACGCGATCGTGGGGATGAATTACCGCGTGGAAAAAGCAACCCAACTGATCGACGTGATAGTGGCGAACGAACCGGATGCCGCGCCTGCGTAACGCGTTCAAGCGTCTTCTTGCAATCGTGTCGCTGTGCGGTCTGCCGCTGGCGGCATGCGGTGGCGGCGGATCGTCGTCGGTTGCCTCGTCGCCGGCTTCGCCGTCGGCCGCGCCGAGTAATGGGCCGGTGCAGCAATCCTGCACTGCTTCACAGACGCCCGCGCCGACGCCGACTCCGCCCGGTCCGGCACCAAGACCCGCATCCGGACTAAACGTACCGGCTGGTTTCAAAATCGAGATCGTGGCCCAAGTGAGCGGCGCGCGGGAGCTTGCAGCCGCGCCCAACGGCGATCTTTTCGTCGGCACCAGCGGCTCGGCGGTCTACATCGTTCAGAACGCCGAAGGTCAGGCGGCGAATCCTCAAGTGTTTGCCGATCTGGGCGATTCGCCCGCGGCAGGCGTCGCGCTCTCCCTTTCGGCGCCGAATTGCGCGCTCTACGTCGGTACGCAGTTCGGCGTCTATCGCATCCCGTACGAGGTCGGCGATACGGTTGCGCGTTCCGCTCCCGCGAAGATAGCTTCGGTGCGTCCCGGCGGCAGCAGCGATCATTCAACGACGTCCGTGGCGATTGCGAACGGCGTGCTCTATGCGAGCGTGGGATCGTCGTGCAACGCCTGTTCCGAAACCGATCCGACGCGAGCCACGATTCAGCAGATGAATCCCGACGGCAGCGGCATGAACCCCAAGGCGGTTCACATCCGCAACGCGATCGCGCTTACCGTGAATCCGGGCACGCAAACGCTCTGGGCGGGCGATGCGGGGCAGGACTACTTGCCGCCGGGACATCCCTACGAGTTTTTCGACGGCGTGACGCTGCACTCGGGCACCGCCGATTACGGCTGGCCGCAGTGCGAGGAAAACCAGCGCGCTTACTCACCGGGCGCAAACTGCAGCGCTACGGTTGTGCCGCTCGTCGAGTTTCCCGCGTACGAAACGATCATCGGCGCGGCGTTTTATCCCGTCAATCAAAGCGGCGCGTACGCATTTCCGCCGGCGTATCGCGGCGGCGCGTTCGTCGCGATGCACGGGTCTTGGCATACGGACGGCAGCGGAAAGTACATCGCACCGCCGCGCGTGGCGTTCGTTTCGATGAAGGGCGATGCTCCCGCCACGGCGGTGAATTGGAACGATCCGACCGTGCAGTGGAGCGATTTCATCAGCGGTTTTCAATTGCCGGACGGCACGACGCGAATCGGTCGCCCTACCGGCGTTGCGGTCGGTCCGGCGGGCAGCTTATTCGTCGCGGACGATCAGACCGGCGACATTTACCGCATCCGACCGTAAGACATCTTGCCGACGGGAGAGCCGTCCGGATAGAGCTGTATGAAGCTCGGCGAGGTAGTGGACTTTTTGTTCCCGCCCCAATGCGGGGGATGCGATACGCCTGGAACCGGCATCTGCGAACGCTGTCTTCCATGCGCGGATGCGGACGTCGCGATGTTGACGACGTTGCGCGTACACGCGCTGGCGCGCTATGAAGGCGGCGTTCGCCGCGCGGTTCTCGCGCTGAAAAGCGGACGGCGCGACGTTGCGGAAGGCCTCGGAACGCGCCTGGCTGCGCTGGTAGGCAGCGGCGAAACGTTGGTTCCGGTACCCACGACGGCCGGGCGGCGGCGTGAACGCGGATTCGACGGATGCGGTTTGCTCGCGCGCACCGTAGCGCAACGAACCGGAGCGGCGGTACTTCCGCACTTGGCGCAAATAGCCGGGGACCGGCAGCGCGGCCGCGCACGCGACGCGCGTCTGCTCGCGCAGGGACGCTTTGCCTGGCGCGGTACGTCGCTGGATGGACGATCCGTCGTTCTCCTCGATGACGTCGTCACGACGGGCGCAACGCTTGAAGACTGCGCCTGCGCGATTCGTGCTGCGGGCGGGCGCGTCGACAAAGCAATCGTCATCGCGAGAGCGTAATAGCGCCATGTGAACGCCCTGGATCGGCTCTTTTTGGAACGCGCGAACGAACTCGCGCGGCGCGGCGTCGGCAATACGTCGCCGAATCCGCCAGTCGGCGCGGTGGTCGTTCGAGACGCGCAAGTGCTGGGCGAAGGCTATCATCATCGCGCCGGCGAGGCGCATGCGGAGATCAATGCGCTGCTGGCAGCAGGTGGGGCTGCGCGCGGTGCGACGCTTTACGTTTCGCTCGAACCATGCAATCATTTCGGGCGCACGCCGCCGTGTTCGCACGCGGTTGCGGACGCGGGAATAGCGCGTGTGGTCGTGGGCGTCCCCGATCCGAATCCTAAAACGGACGGTTCCGGTATCGAGTACCTGCGCGGTCGCGACATTGCGGTGGAAATCGCGGACGACCCAACTTCCCTCGGGCTAATCGAACCCTTCGCGCGTGCGATTCGCGCGCAACGGCCATACGTGTCGCTCAAAATGGCAATGTCGCTCGATGGGTTCGTTGCATCGCGCGACGGAGTCCAACAATGGCTTACGGGAGCGCAGTCGCGCGAATTCGTGCGCGAACTCCGCATCGCGCACGACGCGGTCGCAGTAGGTGCAGGAACGGTGCGCGTGGACAATCCGCGCTTGACCGTGCGGCCGCCGCACCGGCGGCTGCTGCCGTACCGGCGCGTCGTGTTTTGCGAAAGCGATGTGGTGCCTTCGGAGAGCCTCATCTTTTCGGCGCGCGAGGGCTACGACTCGACGATCGTGCTCGCGCCCGCGGGTGCGCGTTCGTCGTTTGCAATGCTCGAGCCCGTAGCGCAAGTGCAGTACGTCGGGAGCGCGGAATCGACGCAGCTCGATCTGCCCGAAGCGTTGCGCGCGCTGTACGATCGAGGCGTTCGTTCACTGCTCTGCGAGGGCGGCCCCACGGTCGCGGGCAAGCTTTTCGAATTCGGGCTGGTCGACCGCTTTTACGCGTTGGTCGCGCCGCAACTGCTGCGGTCGGCAGACGCCGTGCCCGTGGTGAAGGGACGCACGCTGCCGGAGATACCGGGCCTTCGATTCGATCGCGTCGAACGCATGGGATCGGATATGCTCGTTGCGGGAATCGTGGATGTTTAGCGGACTCATCGGCTACAGCGGGACGGTGCAGCGCGTGGAGACGCTTCCCGGCGGCGGCGCGCGGCTGCGCGTGCGCTGCGAAAACGCGTCGGACGAGGAAATCGAAGCGAAGGATTCGATTGCGGTGAACGGCGTGTGTCTGACCGCCACCAATGTCGACCACAATGTGATCGACTTCGACGTCGTCCCCGAGACGCTCTCGCGGTCCACGCTCGGCTTCTTGCGAGAAGGCGACGTCGTCAACGTCGAGTGTTCGCTGCGCATGGGCGACCGAATCGGCGGACACCTGGTGTACGGCCACGTCGATGCTACCGCGGAAGTTCTCGAGCGCACCGCGGAAGGGCAAGGCGAACGCGTGCGCGTCAGCTTGCCCGCGCAGCTGCGCCCCTATATCTGCGAAAAGGCTTTTGTGAGCATCGACGGCGTCAGCGTCACGGTCGCCGCGAGCGGTGAAGAATGGTTCGAAGTTGCGCTCATTCCCGAGACGCTGCAGCGCACGACGCTGGGCCGGCGCCGGCGCGGCGAGCGCGTGAACGTCGAAGTCGATCCGGTGGCGCGGTACGCGGTGCATGCCGCAGTTTAAGGATACGAAGCCGCATACGGTGCGCGCGTTCGAGTCGCGCGTCATGGTTCAATGGGCCGACGTAGACATTGCCGGCATCATGTATTTCGCAGCCTATCAACGGGCGGCCGAGCGCGCGGAGATGGATTTTTTCGCGGAAATCGGCTTTCCGTACAACGAGGTTTTCCAGCACTACGACATCTGGCTCCCGCGCGTGCACGTCGAGGCGGACTATCACCGTCCCGCGTTGATGGGCGACTGGCTGCGGCTGCGCACGCATATCACGCATGTGGGGAGCTCCTCGATTCGGTGGGAAACGGCAATGTTCAATGAGCGAACGCAGGAAGCCGGCGCGGTGATTCGCATAGTCGTCGCGTGCATCGATCGCAGCACGCTCAAGAGCCGGCCGCTGCCGCCGGAGATTCGACGCGCGCTGACTGCATGTTTGGGGGATGCGCGATGATCGTGCAGCGCACGACGATGCGTTCGGCGATCTTGGTCGAACCAAAACGCATCGAGCTTCGCGCCGTCGCGATGCCGCAGCCCGCGCCCGGTGCAATCGTCGTTCGCGTGCGCGCCGCGCTCACCGACGGTACCGATCTGAAGGCGTATCGCCGCGGTCACCCGCAAATGCCGATGCCTACGCCGTTCGGGCACGAGTTCTCGGGCGACGTCGCCTGCGCCGGCGAAGGCGTAACGAAGTTCAACGTGGGCGATGGGATCATGAGCGTCCATTCGGCACCGTGCGGCGCGTGTTACTGGTGCGCTCGCAACGAAGAAGAATTGTGCGAGTCCGTGATGGCCACCATGATCCTCGGCGCATATTCGGAATACATCGAAGTGCCGCGTCGCATCGTCGAACGCAACTGTTTCCGGAAGCCTCCGGGGCTCTCGTATGCTTGCGCGGCGTTCCTGGAGCCGTTGTCGTGCGTGGTGCATTCGCTTGATTTCGCGAACATCCCGGCGGAGTCGAGCGTCGTGGTCATCGGCGACGGCGGTTTCGGTTTGCTGCATGCCGCATTGCTGGTTCGCGGCGAGCGGCGCGCAATTTTGGTCGGCCACCGTCAGGAGCGCCTGCAGATTGCGCGCGACTTCGGCGTGACGCTTACGATCGATGCGCGCGCGGAGGATGTCGGGCGCCGCGTGCGCGAGCTTACGGAAGGGCGCGGTGCCGACGCGCTTATCGAATGTACGGGTCGCGAGGAAGTCTGGGAGGCAGCGCCGATGCTCGTGCGCCGCGGCGGCGTCGTTTCGTTCTTCGGCGGTTTGCCCTCGAGTGCGCGCGTCTCGTTTCTGGCTTCGCGCATGCACTACGATGAAGTGCGGCTCATCAGCCCCTTCCATTTTACGCCGCGCGCGGTCCGTCAGGCGTACGATTTGCTGGCCTCGCGCGCCGTCGATCCGGCCCCGCTCATCACGGCAAGCCTTCCGCTGGAACGCATCGGCGAGATTTTCGAACGCCTGGACGCGGGCGAGGGCTTGAAATTCGCGGTCGTTCCATGAGCACGATGCGAGCCGCGGTGCTTTACGACGTCGACGATATTCGCATCGAACAGCGCGAAGTTCCGGCGATCGCCGCAGGCGAGCTTTTAGTGCACACGCGCGCCAGCGGCATTTGCACCGGAGACATCATGGGATGGTACGTGCGTCGCAAAGCTCCGCTCGTTCTGGGACACGAACCCGCGGGCGTCGTCGCGAGCGTCGGCGACGGCGTCTGGGATTTCGCGCCCGGCGATCGCGTGTTCGTGCATCATCACGCGCCGTGTTTTGCGTGCGAAGCGTGCGAGCGCGAAGACTACGTCCAGTGCGCGACATGGCGCAAAAGCAAAATCGATCCGGGCGGCCTGGCCGAATATTTTCGCGTTCCGCGCGAAAACGTTCGCGACACGCTGCCGTTACCGGCGCACGTGCCCTTTATCGACGGCGCGCTCGTCGAACCGCTCGCTTGCGTCGTGAAATCGATTCGGCGCGCGGGCGTGCGCGCGGGGCACCACGTCTACATCATCGGCCTGGGCGTCATGGGCCTGATGCACGCACTGGTCGCGCGTGCTCGCGGCGCGCGCGTTTCGGGGAGCGATTTTCTCGAAGGGCGCCGGCAGCACGCGGCATCCCTGGGCGTTCAGACGGTGCGGCCGGACCGTCCGCCGAGCGGTGCGGACGTGGTGATCTGCGGCCCGGGCTCGCCGCAAGCACTGCGCGATGCGTTTGCCGCCGTCGCTCCCGGCGGCACGGTGGTGATGTTCACTCCGCTCGATCCCGTCGTCCCGCTGACGTTCGATCCGAACGACTTGTACTTCCGCGACGTCAATCTCGTGACGAGTTACTCGTGCGGGCCTAACGACACGCGCGAAGCGCTGGATCTGATCTCGCGCGGCATCGTGACCGCGCAGCTTTTAGGAGCAACGCTCTATCCGTTGGAAGAGGCGCCTGCGGCGTACGATGCGCTGCGAAGCTCGCGCATCCTCAAGCCCATCGTCACGTTCGAGCCGACGCTATTTCCGTAATTGCCCGGGCTTCGGACTGAACGGGCTGAAACTTACGAAAAACACCGCGCTGTCCGGCACAGTATTCCCGCAGCCCTGATTGCCGGGTAAGAATTTCGACTGACGCACCAGCGACAGCGCCGCCTGATCGACAATCTGACTGCCGGAGCTCGAGCTGACGGACGCGGAAACGAGATCACCCTGGTTGTCGACGACGACCGCAACTCCCACGGACACGTTCGTTGCAATGTTTGCGTTCGAGGGCATGGGTTGCGTCGGAAAGGGCGTTCCCGCCAAACGGGGCCCGATTCCGGGAAGCTGACACCCGCCGGGCGATGGCCCTGCGCACGCGCATACCAACGTCGCCGTTATCGCAATTGCCGCAAACAACGCAGAGCATCTCACGAACCGCATTTACCCCGTGTACCTAGGGCATGCGGTGCAACGCGCGCCGCACCATCGAGCGGACGAGATCCAAGTAAGAAGCGTCGCTGATCCGCGTACCTATAGCTAGCTGGCCGAGTTGCGGATACGTCGCGATTGATTGCAAGTAGAACGTGTCGCCCGTCGGCGTCGTAAAATTGACAATCCCGCAGCCGGGGACGTAGGAAATCGTATACGTTTGGTTTTGGAACGTGTACTGTACGGTCGCGCCCGCGACGACGCCCATGGCGCAGCCCGGCGATCCCGGAATAGAGTTACTGACTGTGGTAACGTTCTCCGTAATGCCGACGTAGGGCGTAGTGACGGCGCCTTGCACTAACGTATTTGCGACAAGCAGGGGCGTTCCCGGCACGGCGCCGGCCGTTCCCGTTGAGAGGGACACAAACGTGTTCACATGGTACCCGTCCGGCTGGTGCGTAACCCCGATGCCGCCGATTTCCTGTCCGGATAGCGCGTTGGTCAGCGTGCCGCTCGCAATAAGCCCAATAATGGGCTGTATGCCGTTGACCGGTTGCGGATCTGCATAGAGCGTTATGGTATAAACGCCGTCTTGGTAATTCCACGCTCTGCTCGGAGCGATCGCCAACATGTCGCCGCTCACGGACGGTGATGGCGATACGACCGGCGGCGGATTCGGATTTGTTGGACCGGCCCCGGCGTTTCCGCCTCCGCCTCCGCATGCGGAAAGAACGCCGACTGTAACGGCGAGAAATGCTAAGGGAAGGTGCCTCATGAATCACCCGACGCGAAGAGGACATCCGTGTAGTGGTTCCATTGCTCGATGGGACGCCCAATTCCGTCCCGCGAGCCCGGCTTGCTGCGCGTCGAAGGTTTTCGCTCCATCGGCGGAACTTCTTGCCAGTCGGATCACGCCTTTCCGTTCGCTGCGGCGCGCTTAGTGGCACACCCGTCCCTCTTGACAGTTGTTAAGTGCGGCGGTACGGTCGGTATGTGACCGCGTTTGCCGATGAACTGAATGCCGCCATGGACGCCGCCGGACTGAGCGCGGCGGAGTTGGCGCAGCGTAGCGGCTTGACCGAGGCGGCCATCTCGTATCTCCGGTCGGGGCAGCGGGAACCTTCGTACCGGTCGCTGCAGCGTCTCACGCAAGTACTGCCCGACCTCACCGCCACCCTCGAGAAGTCCTCGCCCTTCGATTCGATCGAGGATGCCGTCAACGACGTCCGCGCCGGCAAGATGGTGATCGTGCTGGACGACGAGGACCGTGAGAACGAGGGCGATCTCGTCATGGCGGCGCAGATGGTCACGCCGGAAGCCATCAATTTCATGCGCAAGCACGCCGGCGGGCTCATTTGCGTGCCGATGATCGGCCGCCGCCTGGACGAGCTGCACCTGCCGCAAATGGTCTCGGAAAACAGCGCGGTACATGAGACGGCGTTCACCGTTTCGGTCGAAGCGCGCGGGCGCACGACCACCGGCATTTCGGCGCACGATCGCGCCGCAACGATTCAAACGCTGCTCGATCCGGCTACGAAGCCGTCGGATCTGCTGCGTCCGGGACACACGTTTCCGCTGCGCGCGCGCGACGGCGGCGTGCTGGTTCGCGCCGGGCAAACGGAAGCGGCCGTCGATCTCGCGCGCCTTGCGGGGCTTTATCCGGCGGGCGTGATCTGTGAGATCATGGCCGACGACGGAACGATGGAGCGACTTGACGGTCTCGTGCAGTTTGCGAAGCGGCACAACTTGAAACTCGTTACCGTCAAAGACCTCATCGCATATCGCTGGCGCACGGAAAAGCTGCTGCACCGGATCGCGGAATTCAAGCTGCCGACCGACCTGGGCACCTGGACCGGCTACGCGTTCGAGAACAGCATCGACGGGAACACGCACGTCGCGCTCGTGATGGGAGAAATCGGCGACGGCCGCGATCTGCTCGTACGCGTGCATTCCGAATGTTTGACCGGGGATGCGCTGCATTCTCTGCGGTGTGACTGCGCGGCGCAGCGAGACGGCGCGATGCGCATCATCGCAAAGGAAGGGCGCGGCGTGTTTCTCTACCTGCGGCAAGAAGGCCGCGGCATCGGCCTTGCAAACAAATTGCGCGCGTACCAGCTGCAAGACGACGGAGCGGACACCGTGGAAGCAAATATCGCACTGGGTTTACCGGTGGACAAGCGCGATTACGGCATCGGCTCGCAAATTCTCGCGGATCTGGGCGTGAAAGAGCTGCGCATCATCACCAACAACCCGCGCAAAATCTTCGGCCTCGAAGGCTACGGCATGAAAATCGTCGGGCGCGTCGCGCTGCAAACCGAACCTACGCAGTACAACAAGAAGTACATGGCGACGAAACGCAGCAAACTCGGACATCTGTTCGCCGACGGCGGCGCGCATGCTGCGGGCGCGTTGCCGCACGGCGATCACGCATGAAGAAGGATCAGGCGCACGCAGCGGGATTGCCGGATTGCGCCGGCAAGCGATTCGCGATCGTCACCGCGCGTTTCTACGAGCAGCTGGGCGAGTGGCTCGAAGACGGCGCGCGCCGCGCGCTGGACGACTGCGGCGTTCGCGCGCAGGACATTTCCGCATACCGCGTTCCCGGCTGTTTCGAGCTTCCGCTTGCGGCAAAGCGACTCATCGAGGCGGACGAACGGCTGGACGCCGTCGTCGCGCTGGGCGCCGTGGTACGGGGAGAAACACCCCATTTCGAATACGTCGCCGGCGAATGCGCCCGGGGGTTGATGAGCGTCCAACTCGCTACGGGCGTTCCCGTCGGTTTCGGCGTGCTGACCACCGACACGCTCGCTCAGGCGCAAGAGCGCGCCGACCCGCGTCGCGGCGACAAAGGCTACCACGCGGCACTCGCCGCCGCCGCCTTGCTGCACGTTCCGGCCCTGCAGGAACGGGACGCGGTTGGGTTTCGCCGCCCCACTTGAGCCGGGCCTCAGCCAAGCGAGGAATCCGTCCGACACAAGTCGCATAGAAGCGGCCTGGAACGCGCCCCGCGCGTCGCTACTTCTAGTGGAGGCCCTAGCCTTGGAAGACAAGAGCATTACCTGCAAAGAATGCGGCCGGCCATTCGTTTTCACCGTTCGCGACCAGCAATTTTACGCTGAAAAAGGCTTTCAAAATGAGCCGCAGCGCTGTCGCGAATGCCGGCAAGCCCGCAAGGTACAGAGCGGCTCGTCAGCATCGACGCCGTCCCGCCCCAGCTACGAGGCCGTTTGCGCGGAGTGCGGCACGAGCACTACGGTCCCGTTCCGGCCCCGCGGCGATCGTCCCGTGTACTGCCGCGCCTGCTACACGGCGCATCAACCCGCGGCGGTGTAGCCTCCACGAACCTGATGCCCGAACGCGAAGCCGCGCGAACCGCGCGGCTTTTTGCATGCTCGCGCCGAACATCCGCGCGCGATGGCGGAACGAGCTGAAGCCGTGCGCTGGAGCGACGACGCGGTTGAATACATCGACCAACGGTTCCTGCCGCACGAAACGCGCATCTGCCGCGCGCAGACCGCGCAGGAATTCGAAGAAGCGATTCGCACGCTGGCCGTGCGCGGAGCGCCCTGCATCGGAATTTTCGGCGCGTACGGCGTTGCATTGCTGCGCAACCGCATCGCGGATGATCGCGAGTTTACGGCAGCCGTCACGCGTCTGAAAAACGCGCGTCCCACAGCAGTGAATCTGGCGTGGGCCGTCGATCGCGTTCTGGCCGCCGACGACATGCCGGCCGAAGCGCAAGCTATCCACGAAGAGCAGCGTAAAATCGACGAACGCATCGCGCAGGCGGGCGCGGAGCTGATTCCGCGGAGCGCGAACGTCCTCACGCATTGCAACACGGGCCCGATCGCCACGGCGGGCGGCGGCACGGCGCTGGGCGTCATCATCGAGGCGCACCGCGCCGGAAAACGGCCTTACGTCTACGTCGGCGAAACGCGCCCGCTGCTGCAGGGCGCGCGCTTGACGTATTACGAGCTGCGCCAAGCGGGTATCGATGCTACGCTTTTGGTCGACGCCGCCGCGGCCATCGCGATGCAGCGTAAGGCAATCGACCTCGTCATCGTTGGAGCCGACCGCATCGCGCGCAACGGCGACACCGCAAACAAAATCGGTACGTACGGGTTGGCGATTGCAGCCGCGCATCACGGCATTCCGCTGTACGTCGCAGCGCCGCGCTCGACGTTTGACTTCTCGCTTCAAAACGGCGAAGAAATTCCCATCGAGGAGCGGCCTGCACATGAAGTAGGTTCGTTCGGCGGCGTCCGCATCGCTCCGGAAGAAGCGCACGCATACAATCCTGCGTTCGACGTCACCCCGGCGCGCCTCATTACGGCATTCGTAACGGAGTACGGCATCCTGCATCCGCCGTACGGCGAATCCATCGGCGAGCTGGAGTTGCGTCCGAATCTCGCGGCGATATCGTGAAGTACCGGTACGGTGAGATGACGTGGCCGGAAATCCGCGAAGCCGCGGTCTCCGGGCGTCTGGCGGTCATTCCAATGGCGACGATAGAAGATCACGGACATCATCTGCCGGTCGACACCGATTTGCTGCTGTGCACGGCCGTGTGCGAGCGCGCCGTGCAGCGCGCCCGCGATCGCGCGGTGCTCGTGCCCACGATCAATCACGGATACAGCCCGCATCACATGGACTTTCCCGGCCCGATCACGATCGGCGCGGAAACGTTCATCCGTTACGGTCTCGACGTCTGCAAAAGCTTAGCGCACCACGGGTTTCGACGGCTGCTCATTGTGAACGGACATGGCAGCAACACGCCTTTCGCGGACGTCATCGCGCGTCTCGCCGTCGTGGAGACGGCGGCACTCGCCGCAGCGGTGAACTACTGGGCCGCGCCCGGCGTGCGGGAAGTCGCCGAATCGCTGCGTGAATCCGAACGCGTCGGCGGGATGAATCACGCGTGCGAATTTGAAACCTCGCTGTATTTGGCGCTGCGGCCGGACCTTGTGGACATGTCAAAAGCGGTGCACGAACTCTCGCACCGGCCGAGCAAGAATTACTGGACGGATCTCATCGCGGGCGACGGGCCGCTTACGATGATGGAACCGTGGAGCGCGCTCAGCAAGACGGGCGTGATGGGCGATCCGACCAAGGCGACGCCGGAAAAGGGCCGCAAGCTGCTCGATGCGGCAGCCGGCGGCATCGTGGAACTGATCGATGAACTGCTTGCGCGCGAACCGGCCGTTCGTATCGATCATCATTAGCGCGGCGCTGTTCGCCTGCGCGGCGTGCACGCGCACGAGCGGCGTCGTGAACGGCGCGAATCCGTGGACCCACCGCGGCGTGCTGCGCATGGCGAGCCGGCAGACGCCGGACAACCTCAACCCGCTGCTCGGAACGCAGACCGTCGACATCGACCTCTCGATGTTTTGGGCGGCGTACCTCTTTCATTGGAGCGACGCCGACGAATTGGTACCGGAACTGGCTGTCCGCGTGCCGACCCAGCAGAACGGCGACATCTCGCCGGACGGCTTGCGCGTCACCTATCATCTGCGGCGCGGCGTGAAGTGGCAAGACGGCGCGCCGTTCACGGCGGACGACGTCATTTATACGTGGCGCCAGATGCTCAACCCGCGCAATCTCGTCGTGAGCCGTTTCGGATACGATCTCGTCTCACGGATCGACAAGCGCGACGCTTTCACGATCGACGTGCACTTGCGCAAGAAGTTCGCGCCCTTCGTGGCAACGTTCTTCACGATGGCCAACCACCCGGACTGCATCTTACCGCAGCATTTGCTCGGCACATTGCCCGATCTGAACCGCGCCGCGTACAACGTGCTTCCGGTGGGTACGGGGCCGTTCAAGATCGCTCGCTACGACAAAGGGCAATCGATAACGTTCGTTGCCAACGACGGCTACTGGCGCGGCAAACCGAGGCTACGGCGCATCGAGTACAAGATCGTCGAGAACGACAACACGCTGCTCACGCTCGTACGCACGCACGAGATCGATTTTTACTATCGAGCCGCGGAAAACCAAGCGCCAAGCGTGCGCGGGATTCCGGGCACGCGCGTGCTCCTGACGCCCTTCACCCGCTTTGCCGATCTAGGCTTCAATGCGTCCAACCCCGCCCTCGCGGACGTGCGCGTTCGGCGCGCGCTCGCATACGCGCTCGATCGGAACGCGCTCATCGCGAAAATCACGCATGGCGTCGCGATCCCCGGCGACAGCGACCAGCCGCCTTTTTTTTGGGCGTACAACCCCCGCATCGCGCGCTACCCGTACGATCCGTCGCGCGCCGCGCGGCTGCTCGACGCGGCGGGATGGCGTCGCGGAAGCGACGGCGTGCGCGCGAAAAACGGCCGGGCACTGCGGTTGGAGCTTGTAAGCTTTACCGGTTCCGCAACGGCGAACGGCACCGAAGTTTTGGTGCAAAATGCTTGGCAACGCCTCGGAGTCGACGTAGCGATCAAAAACTTCTCGTCTTCGCAGCTGTACGCCACGCTGGGACAAGGCGGCATCGAGCAGTCGGGTAAATTCGACGTCGCCTTCGAGAATTGGGCGAACGGCACGGATCCGGACGATTCGATTCTCGTGCGCTGCGACATGGCGCCGCCGGCGGGATGGAACATCTACCATTTCTGCGATCCGGCTCTGGACGACGCGGAAACGCGCGCCATGTCTTCATACGACAGAGCAACGCGCAAAGCGATGTACGCGCGGGTGCAAGCGATCCTGGCATCGCGGCTTCCGTTCGTGGTGCTTTGGTATCAACGCCAGATCGACGTCGTCAACAGCGACTTCCGCCATTACAAACCCGCCCATGCAGTCACCCCGTTTTGGAATACGTGGGAGTGGTCGATTTGAGACTCGCCGAAGGACGGGCGTGTGAAGTTTTACGACTTCGTTGACAAGGCGCCGCCCATCGGCAAACTGGTCATCATCGAAGGCACGGAACGGATTCTCGCCGACATGGCGCTCCAGATCGTCATCGAGCGGCTGTTGCCGGCGGAGGTGCGCGAGATGAACCTCGAGCGCTTCGCGGCCGGCCAGCTGGACGGCGTGAATCGCGTCGCCGAAGCGGTGCAGGCAATGCCGTTTCTCGCAGCCACGCGGGTCGTCGTCGTCACCGATGCGCAAGATTTGAAAGCAGCAATGCGCCGCGAACTCTGGCAAGTCGCCGAAAGCGTGCCGGAAGGCAATACGCTCGCCATTCACGATTTGCTGCCTCCGCGCGCGCAGCGACCGCAGCCGTTCGGAGCGCTGGCGGGGCGCAGTGCGCTGCGCATCGATATAACGGCCAATGAGGACGTACGCGCGCGGTTCGTCGAAGATGCGTTGCGCGAACTGGGTGCCGCGGCGGAAGCTCGTGTCGTCGACGCGCTCGCTCGCAGTGAAGCCGGCCTTGCGGCCGTGCGCAACGATTTGCAGAAACTCGCCATCTCCGGCAAGAAAATCACCTACGGAGAACTCGAACAAGAGAGTTTGAGCATTGAGGATCCCAAAGCTTACAAGTATGCGGGCGCGCTGGTCGAAGGGCGCGTCGGTGATGCGCTGGGCATCGCACGCGAACTCTTCTCCGGCGATCGCAACGCTGCGATCCCGCTCGTCTACGCCCTCGCGACGGAATGTCAACTGCTTTGGGAACTCGCGCGCGATGGAGGAGAGATCCCGCCCCGTCTGCGCTGGCGTGAACGAGCATTGCGTCCGATAGCCTCGCGCGTCGGCGAGGAACGCGCGCGGCGCGCGTACGAGCGCGCCGTGGCAGCGTTCGATTCCGTGGTGACCGGAAAAATCGAAGACCCCGAACTCGCGGTCGAGCTGTTGACGGCCGAGGTTTCGACACTAACCGCGCGGATAGGCAGGTAGGCAGCCTCTCCTCCGGCCGGACAAAAGGCGACGAGGGCGCTCCGACCTGAGCGCGAAAAGGGCCGGAACCGCATGAAGTACGACACCTACGCATCTCCGTTTTCGTGGAGATACGGCCGCCCAGAATTGCGTTCGCTGTTTTCCGAGCAGCAACGCCGCAAGCTCTGGCGTCAGGTGTGGGTTGCGCTCGCGCAGGCGCAGGAGGAACGCGGTCTGGTCTCCCAAGCCGAGCTCGACGACATTCGGGCGCACGCGGGCGACGTGGACATCGATGCGGCACTCGAGATCGAGCGGGAAATCCATCACGATCTGATGGCCGAGATCCGCGTCTTCGCTTCGCAGGCGAAGGTCGGGGGCGGAAAGCTGCACCTGGGCTCTACGTCGATGGACGTAGAGGACACCGTAGAAACCTATCGTCTGCGTCTGGGCATATCGATGCTGGGAAGCGCGCTCCACGAATTGCTGCGCGCGCTGGGACGAAAAATCGAGGAATACGCAGACCTCGTCTGCATGGCTTTCACGCATTTACAGCCCGCGGAGCCGACGACGCTGGGATATCGCTTCGCCGTGTACGCCCAAGATTTGCTGATCGACGAAGGCAATCTGCGCTTCGTTTTCGACAATCTCACCGCGAAAGGTTTGCGCGGCGCCGTCGGCACGTCGGCCTCGTACGAGCAGCTGCTCAACGGCAGCGGCGGATCGGCTCAAATGGAAGCGGCCGTGCTCGAGCATTTCGGTTTGCATGCACGCGAGATCAGCACGCAAACGTATCCGCGCAAATTGGATTACCTGCTGCTCTCGGCGCTCGCCGGAATCGGTGCATCACTTTCGAAGTTTGCGGCAGACGTGCGCATCCTCAGTTCACCCGAATTCGGCGAGGTGTTCGAACCGTTCGGCAAAGCGCAGGTAGGGAGTTCCGCGATGCCGTTCAAGCGCAATCCGATTCTATGCGAACGCATCGATTCGCTCGCGCGGCTTCTGCCGGCTTACGCCGACGTCGCGTGGCAGAACGCGGCTACGAATTATCTGGAGCGCACGCTAGACGATAGCGCGAACCGGCGCACAATCCTGCCGGAGGCCCTGCTTTGCACCGATGAAATCGTGCAACTCGCGCTTCGCGTGGTCGGCGGCATGCGCGTGGACGGCAACCGCATCGCGGAAAACTTGCGCACGTACGGACCGTTCGCCGGCACGGAATCGGTGTTGATGGAGGCAGTCCGTGCCGGAGGCAACCGCCAGGAACTGCACGAGGTGCTCCGCAAGGCCGCGATGGAGTCCTGGACCGCAATCGCTCAAGGCAAAGGCAATCCGCTCGGACACTTGCTCACCGAAGAACATGAACTGATCAGCCGCGTCGATCCCGCCGAGATTCGACGGATGCTCGATCCCGGCAAACACACCGGCAGCGCATCGCAGCGCGCGCGGGCGCTCGCCACTCGCATCGACTCGCTGGAACCTTTTCCGCAACAGACGCAGGTGGCGTGCTGACGTGCTTGCATGAATAAAGGCATAGAGATCGCCCGCGGCAAGACCAAGGTCCTGTTCGAAGCAGCCGGGCAGCCGGACATGCTGGTCGTCAAGCAGACCGATTCGATCTCCGCGGGTGACGGCGCGCGCCGGAACCAGATCGCGGGTAAGGGCCGGCTGGCCGCGCAAACCACGGCCCGAGTTTTTCGCTTGCTGAATCTGTGCGGGCTTCCCACGCACTACTTGAACGGCGGCGAGGACGACGACGACAACGAGATGCTGGTTCGCCGGTGCAACATGATTCCGCTCGAGGTCGTGGTACGCGGCGTAGCGGCGGGATCGCTCGTGCGCCGCAATCCGGGTTTGCAGCGCGGTTCGCTTCTGGTTCCGCGAATTGTCGAGTTCTTCCTCAAAGACGATGCGCGTCACGATCCGTTCGTCGCGCCGGATCAAATCGTGGCCGACGGCGTCGCCAACCCCGCGGAAGTCTCCGCGATGAGCGAAATGGCGCGCCTAGCC
>Ga0209810_1001925_pt1 | contig 27618 bp, 26 predicted proteins | sample Coa_R1_7_FD_187159 | JGI IMG/M metagenome (GOLD analysis project Ga0209810, IMG submission 187159) | Surface soil microbial communities from Centralia Pennsylvania, which are recovering from an underground coalmine fire - Coalmine... | ecosystem: Environmental > Terrestrial > Soil > Unclassified... | reverse complement strand
CCGTCTCCGGTCCGAGCAGGAGCGATCGCACCGCCGCCTCGGTCGAGGTCTGATGGAAGCGGGCGAAGTCCTCCAGGTCGGCGGCGTAGGCCCGGGCCGTGGTCCGAGGCCGGCCGAAAAGGAAGCGGGCGATCAGCCGGCCGGGATCGGGCGGTCGGACTTCGGCCGACGCCTGGTCCTCGGCTCCGCCCGGGTCTCCCCCACGCGTCGAGTATGCCCCGGACGGATGGTGAACCGGTATCACGGTTTGCCCATCACGATCGCACCCTCCCGGGATCGGTGCCCCGGCTGAGGGCCCCGGACGCGCTCGCACCGGGAGGCCACGACCGGCGCCGTGTGGGCCCGTGGTCGCCACCTCAGGGAGCGGGGTCGAACCCCGCTGGCCGCCGGAGCAACTCGGCCGCGCGCCGGGCGGCGGCGGCCCCGTCGGCTATTGCCGCCGCCACCTGCGATTGCGCTCCCCGGCGGACGTCGCCGGCGGCGAGCACGTACGGCGCGCTGGTGTCGAGGGCCAGGCCGGTGAGCACCTGGCCGTCCGGGTCCAACTCCACCGTGCCCTCCAGGAACTCGGTGTTGGGGGTGGTCCCGATCCGGATCACGACCCCGTCGACGGGGACGGTCTCCGGTTCGCCGGCCTCCAGGCGGGCGAGGGCGATGGCCTCCACTCGCTCTTCTCCTGCGATCGCCTCCAGGCGGGTCTTGCAGCGGACATCGATCCGGGGCTCGGCCAGGGCTCGTTCCTGCAGGAGCTGGCTCCCCTCCAGCTCCGGGGTGTCGGCGACCAGGATCACCCTGGAGGCCAGCCTGGCCAGGTACAGGGCGTCGGCCAGGGCCTGGTCGCCGGAGCCGTAGACCGCCACCACCCGTCCCCGAAACAATCCGCCGTCACAGGGGACGCAGTCGATCACCCCGCGGCCCAGGAGACGCTCCTCTTCGGGAAGGCCCAGCTTCCTGGAGCGGCGGCCGGAGGCGACGATGACGACGCTGGTCGAGTAGCCCCTGCCGCCGTCGCATCCCACCCACCGGGTGCCGGAGTAGGTCTCGATGCCCGTCACCTCGGCCTCCTCGAGCCGGACCCCGCCGGCGGCGGCCCGCTCGGCCAGCTCCGAGGCGAGCTGGGCGCCGGGGATGCCGGTCCCGACCCCGGGTACGTCGTCCACCGTCTCGATGTGCTTGAGGTTGCCTCCGAACAGCTCCCGTTCGAGTAGGAGCGTCCGGTGTCCGGCCCGGCTCAGGTCGAGCGCGGCGGTCAGACCGGCCGGGCCGCCGCCGACGATGACGACGTCGTAGTCGAGCATGGCGAGACTCCTGTTCTCGGTCGTGAGTGCGTCCGCCCGATCCCGGCGGCCCGATCGTCCTGGTCGGGCGTGGACGTCTCGCGCCTCGGCCGGGCCGAGGGCTCAGGGCCGAGCCCCTCCGTTCGGACTCGGCTCCGCCGGGCGCCGGACCGCGAGTGGCGGCCGGAAACGACCCTCGAGCATGGCCGTCGGCGTCCGCCGCCGGCGGCCCGGACCACGTGCCGGCCAGCTCGTCCTCCGTCCACCACACCGCGTCGAACGGAAAGATCGTATCGCCGGCCACATCACCCCGTGCGGCCTTCGCCGCCGACGTTCCCACGTCCGCGGCCGGGGGTCCCGACGCCGGCCATCGGCCTCATCGATAGTATTCATATCATTTTTTATTGATTACTTGATGTAGCATATTGTCGAAGTAAAACGGAAGGGACGGTGGTCGTCCCGCATCCATCTGGACCGCCGTGCGTCGAAGCGCCGGCGAACTCGGAGGTCATCCAATGATCCATGCGCTGCTCGTGCTGGCGGCGATCCTCTTCATCCTCTGGCTCCTCTTCCACGCCACGGGGGTGCTGATCAACCTGCTCTGGATCGCCATCGTGGTGGCCATCGCCCTGTGGGTGATCGGGGCCTTCTTCCGGGGAGCGCGCTCGATCACCGGCAGATAGACCGGGCGGCGCGGAGCGACCGCGGGCCCGAGCCGCCCGGGCTCCGAGGAGCCGCGTCCGTGCACGGCTCTTGCGTCGGAAGAGCGTGACGGCCCATCCCGCCGAGCATGGCAACGGCGTCGGTGCCCGCGGTCACCGGCCGTGGGCGCCGGCAGGCAGGGTACGGCGGCACCGGCCCCGCGGTGCGGGGATGGCCCGGTGGACACCGGGCGCGGCCAGCGAGCGGCCTTCCCGGCGGTCGCCCATGGCCGAGGTCGCCCGCGACCGTAGAGGCGCGACCCCCGCCGTTCTCGGGGCCCGCAGATCCCGTTCCGGGACGGCATCGCCCATCCTCACCGCTCCCGCCCCGTAACCGCTCCCTGGCCGTGGATCTGCCGGGTATCCCGGGGGCCCCGGGCGGTGGCCGGCCGGTTGCTTCGGGCGCCGCGCTTCCCGGCCTCGAGCGGCGGTGTGGAACTCGTCCCGGCGGGCGTGGGCCGGGAGGACGATGGAGGTGGTCTCATCGGCCGGTTTCGGCCGGCGCCGGCCGTCAGGGGGCGGCGCCCCCGGGCGGGGAGGGCACGGCTCGCCGCCCCGGCTCCCCGGCCCGGCCGGGCTGGGCGTCGAGGATCTCCTGGAAGCGCTGCCGGGCCGGAGGCTCCAGCTCCCGGCGACGCCGGCGGACCACCTCCTCGCAGCGGGCCACCGGCCCCCGTCCAGGTACTCGGGCGGCGGCATGGCCGTGCGCCGGCGCCGGGGAAGATCGGTTGCCGGTCCGGGCCCGTGAACGGGGCATGGAGGACGTGTGGCCCATTCTCATGCGTCTACCCGTCATAGACTGAATGAGGTCTAGCCTGCCTAGACTACAATGGTGAGGCGAAGCGAGCTGCTGGGAAGGATCGGACGTGAGGCGAGGCGTCGGCGGGTTGGATGGGAATTCCACCGCGAAGGTGGCAACCACACCGTCTACCGGCTCGGTCGGACGATGATCCCGGTGCCTCGTCATCTCGAGATCGACGAGCAGCTCGCCGAGACGATCTTCAAGGAATGCGAAGTCGAGCTGGGCAGGAGGTGGTGGAAGCGATGACCTACCGCGCGGTGGTGACCAGGGGGGAGCGGTACTGGATCGTCCGAGTTCCCGAGATCGGTCGCGCCACCCAGGCCCGCCACCTGCGCGAGCTGGATGCGATGACCAAGGACCTGATCTCGGTGATGACGGGGAAGGATGCCGGATCGTTCACGGTCGACTACGAGCTCCGCCTCCCGAGGTCGGTGGCGGCACGCCTCAGGCGCGCCCGCAGGTTGCGCGAGCTCGCGGCCAGGGCGCAGGCCAGGGCCAGCGACGAGACCCGCGCCGCGGCCCGCGAGCTGCACGAACGAGGATTGCCGTTGCGCGACATCGGCCGGGCGCTCGGGGTCTCGTACCAGCGCGCGCACCAGCTGGTGTCGGCCGGTTCGTAGCCGTCCCGGCGGGCGTGGGCCGGGAGGGCGATGGATGTGGTCTCATCGGCCGGTTTCGGCCGGCGCCGGCCGTCAGGGGGCGGCGCCCCCGGGCGGGGAGGGCGCGGCTCGCCGCCCCGGCTCCCCGGCCCGGCCGGGCTGGGCGTCGAGGATCTCCTGGAAGCGCTGCCGGGCCGGAGGCTCCAGCTCCCGGCGGCGCCGGCGGACCACCTCCTCGCAGCGGGCCACCGGCCAGTCCCCGTCCAGGTACTCGGGCGGCAGCCGGGGATAGGCGCGCACCAGCATCCGCCATTCCGTGATCAGCAGGATCTCGGCCCCCAGCTCGTCGCGGGCCTCGGGCGGCAGCCCGGTCCCATCCCAGCGCCGGAGGAACTCGTCGTATCCGACCCGCAGGGTGTCCAGCTCCCACACCCGGCGCACGACCCGCTCCGGGTCGCGGATCTGACCGGTGAAGACGTCGACGCACCCGTCCAGCTCCAGCTCCCGCACGATCTCGCTCACGTCGCGCTCGCCGGCGGCGATCCAGACCCCGTCCCGGAGCGGGCCGAACCCCTCCCAGGCCAGCTTGACCCGCAACGCGCGCCGGTCGCGCCGCCGCACCTCGGGGATGGAGAAGCTGAGCAGCGTCCACTGGTTGGCGCTGGGCTGGTCGCGCTCGGTCAGGGACTCCTGGAGGCGGGACCGGTTGACCCGCAGCACCTCGCGGCAGCGGTCCGTGATCAGGAAGTGCATGCGACGGCCCTGGCGGCGGCGCACGAAGTAGCCACGCTCGACCATCCGGGAGAGGGTCAGCCGGGCGACCTGCTCGGAGATGCCGAGCCGGCCCAGGGCCTCCACGATGGTGGCCGACGACACCTCCTCGTCGACGTGGCGCTCGAGGAGGGTGAAGATGTAGGCCTGAGGGGTGGGGGAGCTAGCGATCGGTGCCCTCCGCCAGCTGCCTCGCGATGGGGATGATGCCTCCGGCCTCCAACATCCGGCGCAGGAAGGGGGGGATGGGTGCGGCCTGGAGCTGGCTCCCCGTCGTCTCATCGATGACGAGCCCCTCCTCCAGGTCGACGGTCAGCACGTCCCCCTCGGACACGCGGCCGGTGATGCCGGGGCACTCGAGGATGGGAAGCCCCATCTCGAAGGCGTTGCGGTAGAAGGTCCGGGCGAAGCTCTCGGCGACCACGCAGCCCACCCCGGTGGCCTTGAGCGCGCGTACGGCGATCGCCCGGCCCGAGGACTGGCCGAAGTGCCGACCGGCGACGAGCACGTCGTCGGTCCGCACCTCTAGAGGAAACCGCGGGTTCAACCCCTCGAGCACGTGCCGGCGGATCTCGTCCATGGGTCTGGTGATGAGGTGGGAGCGCACGATGGCGTCGGTCGGGACGTTGTCGCCGACGAGCCAGCAACGTCCCCGGATCCGCATCCTCATCGTACGAACTCCCGCGGATCGGCGAGGCAGCCGGCGACCGCCGAGGCGGCCACGGTCAGGGCCGAGGCCAGGTACATGCGTCCCCCGCCGTTGCGGCCGGGGAAGTTGCGGGCGTGGGTGGAGACCATGGTCTCGTCCGCGGCCAGCGCGCCCATGTTGATGGCCTGGTTGGAGCCCGTGCTGGGCGGGAACCAGGTGGCCCCGGCCCGGTGCAGGTCCTCGACCAGGCCCTCGCGCAGTGCCTGGGTGAACACCCAGCGGCTGGAGGGCACCACGTTGAAGCGCACCTGTGGGTGCACGCGCCGCCCCCGCAGCACCCGCGCCGCGAGCCGGATGTCCTGCAGCCGGCCCCCGCCGTGCCCGCCCAGCTCGGCCCACTGGATGGGCACGCCCGCCGACTCGGTCACCGGGTGCACGTTGCCCACCGTCGGCGGGCAGGCGACCTGGGGCTCGAGGCCGTCCACCGTCCAGCCCCGGACCTCGGCCACGTCGTCGCCGTCGCCGCGCACCGCCTCCGGCCGCTCCCCGGTCAGCTCGGCGAGGAAGCTCAGGGTCCGCTCGTCGGGCTGGACGTGCCCCGACTTGGCCCCCACGTCCACCGTGATCAGGGGGAACAGCCAGCGGTCGAAGACCTCGAGCCCCTCCAGATAGGGGCCGGCGAACTCGAGCGCCCGGTAGACCATGCCGCCCTCCCCGATCTGGCCGGTGAGGAACAGGGCCACGTCGCGGGGGGTCACCCCGAGGCCGGTCGTCCCCTCCAGCTCGATCCGGACCAGCTCCGGGACCCGGAACCAGGCCTTCCCGAAGGGCAGGCCCAGGGCGGCGTGGGAGTAGTTGCCGAGACCGGTGGCGAAGCAGCCCAGGGTGCCGTGGACCGGGGTGTGGCTGTCCGACCCCACCACCACCGTCCCCGGCCGGATGAAACCGGCGTGCAGGGCGACGTGGTGAATGTTGCCGCTCCCGCAGTCGAAGAGGTGGAACCCGTGCCGCCGCGCCCAGGCCCGGTTCTCCTGGAGCATCCGGGCCTGCTCCTCGGTGGGGGGCGAGAAGTGGTGGTCGAACACCACCACCACCCGATCCGGGTGGCACACCGGTTGCCGCACCTCTTCCTCGAAGACCCGGGCGGTGAGGTAGCAGCTGAGGTCGTGGAGCAGGATGCGGTCGACGTCGGCGACCACGACCTCGCCGGGGGTCACCCGCGCCCGCCCGCTGGCGCGGGCCAGGATCTTCTCGACCAGGTTCACAGGAACTCCCGGGGGTCGGTGATGACCCCACGCACGGCGGTGGCCGCGGCCGTGGCCGGGCTGCCCAGGTAGATCTCGGAGCGGTAGCTGCCCATCCGGCCCTGGAAGTTGCGGTTGGCGGTGGAGAAGGTGACCTCGCCGTCCGCCATCGCCCCCCCGTCGCCGGCGCAGGCGCCGCAGCCCGGGTTGGTGATCAGAGCCCCGGCCTCGAGCAGGTCGGCGTGGATGCCCTCGCGGGCGATCCGGGCGGCCACCTGCCGCGAGGCGGGCGTGACCAGCAGCCGGACGCCTGGGGCCACCCGCCGCCCCTTCAGGATGCGCGCCGCCTCCACCAGGTCGTCGTACTTGGCGTTGGCGCAGGAGCCGATGAAGACCTGGTCGACGTGGGTGCCGGCCACCTCGCCGATGGGCCGGACGTTGTCGACGGTGTGGGGGCAGGCGACCTGGGGTTCGAGGTCGCTCACGTCCACGGCGAGGGTGCGGACGTACCCGGCCCCGGGGTCGGGGAAGACCTCCTCGTACTCGCCGGGGGGGACGCCGCGCTCGGCCAGGTAGGCGCGGGTGACGTCGTCGGGCGGGACGTAGGCGTTCTTGGCCCCGAGTTCCATGGCCAGGTTGCACATGGTCATCCGTTCGGAGACGGTGAGGCTCGCCGGGTAGCCGCCGTGGAACTCGACCGAGAGATAGGTGGCGCCGTCGGCCGTCAGCCGCCCGATCAGCCAGAGCATCAGGTCCTTGGCGGTGACGCCCGGGGGCATGCGCCCCTCGACCTCCACCCGCAGCGAGCCGGGCACCTTCATCCACAGCTTGCCCGTCACCCAGGTGGCGGTGACCTCGCTGAACCCGACCCCGGTCCCGAACGCCCCCAGGGCGCCGTAGATGGTGGAGTGGGAGTCGGTGCCGATGATGACCATGCCCGGGCGCACCAGGCCCTCCTCCATCAGGACCAGGTGGGCGATGCCGGCCTCGACGTCCCAGAACCTGGTGATGCCGTGCCGGGCGGCGAACTCCCGGCAGAGGCGCTGGTCGTCGGCGGTCTTGGCCGTCCGGGCCGGGGAGATGTGGTCCATGACCATGGCGATCCGGGAGGGGTCGTGGAGCCGGTCGGTGCCCAGCCGCTCCAGGGCGCGGATGCAGCGCCAGCTGGCCGAGTGGCTCATGTAGAGATCGGGCTCCACGTCCACGATCTGGCCCGGGATCACCTCGGGCAGCCCGGCCGCTCGGGCCAGCACCTTCTCGACGAACGTCGCCATCCCCTCGCTCACCTCTCTCGTGCCGCTTGCGCCGCCAGGATCTGCTTGAGGTAGGGGATCAGCCCGCCGCTCTCCAGGATGCGGCGCAGGCTCTCGGGGTAGGGGGTGAAGGCGAAGCTCTGCCCCGCCACCTCGACCCGACCCGCCCGGTGGTCCACCCAGACCTCGTCGCCGTCCCGGGCGGCCTCGGCCGCGGCCGGGCACTCCACGGCCAGCAGCCCGGTGTTGATGCAGTTGCGGAAGAACACGCGGGCGAAGGAGCGCGCCACCACCGCCCGCACCCCTGCCCCGATCAGGCAGGTCGCCGCCTGCTCGCGGGCACTGCCGCACCCGAAGTTGGAGCCGGCCACGATCACGGGCGAGGAGCGGACCCGGGCCTGCACCTCCGGGCCCAGGGGCTCGAAGGCGTGCTCGGCCAGCTCCGCCGGGTCGATGCTGACCAGATACCGTCCGGGGATGATGACGTCGGTGTTCACCCCGTCGCCGAACTTGACGCAGGGGCCGCCGAGGCGCGCTTCCATCAGGGGGTGGTCTCCTCCAGGAACCACTCGGTCGGTACCTCCCGGCCCAGGCCGAGGGCCTCGGCGTTGTGCAGGACGCGAGCGCCCACGGCCGCGAACTGCAGCCCCATGCCGGTGTTGTTGGCGAAGACGGTGATCTGATCGGCCCGGGTGCGGCCCTGGAAGCGGCCCACGAGCAGGTCGCCCAGCTCCCCGATCTCCTCCCAGCGCTTGCGTCCCCGGCGCACCGGCCCCAGGATGTCGATCTGGTCGTCGTGCTCGATCTGAGCCCGGGAGAGGACCACGATCACGTCGGCCCGGTCGAAGGTGGTGTCGTCCAGCTCCCGCCGGGGCGGCTGGGTGCCGTCGGGCGAGGTGATCGAGGTGACGTGGGTCCCGGGCTCGAGCCAGCTCCCGTCGAAGCAGGGTTCGACCGTGGCCGTGGCGCAGGTCACCAGCTGGCAGCCACGGACCGCCTGCTCGGGGCGTTCCACCGGCACCACCCGTCGGCCGGTGCGGTGCGACCACTCCTCGCAGAAGGCCTCCCGGTGGGCCGTGGTGGGGCTGTAGACGCGGATCTCCTCCACGCTCGGCCGTACCAGGAGCAGGTACTCGAGGTGGGCGCCCGCCTGCCAGCCCGAGCCGAAGAGCCCGGCCACCCTCACCTCCGGGTTGGCCAGCTCCCGGATCCCGATCGCGGAGGTGGCCGCCACCCGCACCTTCTGCAGGTAGCTGTCGTGGATCACGGCCAGCGGCTCCAGGGTGCGCAGGCTGTAGAGGGTGACCAGCCCGACGAAGGTGCCGCCGGGCGCGGCCGGGATCAGCCGGCGGCGCCGGCCACCGTTGGGCAGCGGCTCCAGGCCGGCCATGTCGGCCGTGATCCGGGTGGCCCAGACCCCCGAGGAGAGGTTGCCGCCCTCCTGCGACTTGAACCGGAAGCGGAAGCCGGGATGGTCCTCGTCCTCCACCGGGAAGAAGGTGTGGTTGCGGGGACGGTTGGCGGCCCGCTCCAGGGCCAGCTCGCGGTAGGCGGTCTCCAGGTCGGCGATGCACTCCTGGGGCCGGATGACCCGCTCCACGTCGGCGTTGCTCAGGATCCTCATGCTCCCTCCCCGGTCTCCGTGAGTCGTTCCGGGCCGCCGGCGGTCACCAGATAGGTGTGCGTCACCCGCTCCCCGGGCCGCCCCGCGCTCAGGGCCACGACCACACCTTCCTCGAGGGGGGCGTCCCGATCCTCGTCCGGCCGGTGGTCGCCGGCGGTCTCCAGGTCCACGTGGTGGAGGAGCGAGACGCCGTCCCTCTCCAGGTCCCGGCGGCTGACCCCGGGCCGGAGCCTCGCCTCGGCCGCGGCCAGCGGCGCCGGGTCCGGCCTTGCCCCGAGCCCGCCCGCGACCGCGGCCCAGTAGCCGCGGTACTCCGTTGTCACCTCGAGCCAGGAGTCCGAGGCCCGCACCAGGACGTCCTCCACCCCGCGCTCGCGCGCCGCCCGCTCCACCCTCGCCGCCCGCTCCGTCACCCCCAGGCCGGGGACGGCGCCGACCCGCCAGGCCCGACCGGCGATGGTGGCGCTCTCCCGGAGCAGTCCCAGCTCGCGGGGTGAGGGCCGCAGCCGGGCGCTCCGCACCAGGGGGCCGAGATCCCGGAGCTGCCAGCCGGGCAGCGCCGCCGCCAGCGAGCGCAGGAGGGGGGCGGGCCACCAGCTCCGCTCCACGATCCCCAGGCTCCCCGGCCCCGGGTCGCCCAGGCGCTCGCGCACCAGCCCGGCCAGGTCGGGACCGCTGCGCAGGTCGGTCACGATCGAGGTCGCCCGCATCCAGGGGTGGACGCGCGCCGAGAGCCTGGTGACGAAGGTCGGCTCCCCCCGGGCCGGCACCAGCAGCAGGCCCTCGTTCCAGTAGATGCAGAGGTTGGTGAGGTAGGTGATGTCCCCGGAGCGGTGGACGTCACCGTAGATGGCCGCGGCCTCCACCCCCTGCTCGGCCAGGCGTCCCTGCAGGGTCTCGATCCGGGTCCGCAGCTCGGCCGGGGCCCACTCCTCCAGGACCACCAACCCCCGCTTCACGGCGCCACCTGGAACAGCTTCCGCTCGGTGGCGAGCAGGGGCTCGAAGCCGCCGGCGGTGACCACCACCGGGTCGCCGAGCACGTGGTACCCGGCCAGGGGGGTGTAGGTGTTGGGGTGGACGATGACCACCGAGCCCTCCTCCAGCACGGTCCGGTCGCCCTCCACGATCGAGGGCGTCTCGTCGGGATGAAGGCCGTGGCCGTGGCCCCGAACGCGCGTGTACCGGGAGGTGCAGTACTCGCCGTAGCCGTGGCGGCGGAAGACGTCGTTCTCGGCCCGCGCCACCTCGTCGGCCGTGACCCCCGCCCGGACGGCGGCGAGGCCCGCCTCCAGGGCCTCCAGGAACAGCTCCGAGGAGCGTCGTTGGGCCGGGTCCGGTTCCCCCAGCACCGCCGTCCGGCAGATCTGGCACCAGTAGCCGTTGACCTGCGGGGTCAGCTCGGTGCGGACCAGGTCGCCGACCTGGAGCCGCCGCTCGCCCGGGGGCGTCATGCCCATCACCTCCCGACCCCCGGAGGCGATGAGCATGAAGTTGTCCTCGGCCCCCAGCCGCTTCAGCTCGTGCTCCACCGCCGCCACCACCGCGTACTCGGGCACGCCCGGAGCCAGAGCCCGGACGAAGGCCTCCCAGCCCGCCTCGCACACCCGGGCGGCGCGCCGGACCTGCTCCAGCTCCCAGGGGGACTTGACGCGCTGGACGGCGTCGACCAGCGACGTCGCCGAGGTCAGCTCGACGCCGGGCAGCGCCTCCTCGATCTGGGCCAGGATCGCCTCCGGCATCAGCTCCAAGTGGGCGACGCCCACCCGGCGCAGACCCCGGGGCAGGTCGAGCCGCAGGGGGCGGAGGGGGCGGACGTCGGTCACCCAGCCCGTCTCCTCCACCGCCCGCCGGTCCTCCTCCGAGGCGACCAGGGCCACGGGATCCCCCGAGAGGGGGAGGAAGACGAGGGCGAAACTGGCCCCCAGACGGGCGCCGGTGACGTAGCGCACGTACTCCCGGCGCCAGCCGGCGGCGTAGAGGAAGAGGCCGTCAAGGGAATGAGCGGCCATGGCCTCGCGCAGGCGCCGGTGTCGGGCCTCACGCTCCCCTGCCGGAGATTCATTCATCAATATTGGGACGGTCACCACAATAATGATAAATCAGGTCTCGACGGGACGGGCCCCGACGGCGCGGGCGAAGGCCGGGGGAACGGTGGGCCACCTCCCTATGGACCCGGCGCCCCGGCCGCCGGGGGCGCCTCGACGGGAAAGATGCGCAGGGCGTTGCCGCCCAGGATGTCGCGCTTCTCTTCCTCGCTCAGGAAGGGCAGGTCGTAGATCCGGCTGGGCAGGTCGAAGTCCCAGTGCGGGTAGTCGGACGCCCAGAGGAACTGCGTCGCTCCCCGGCAGAGGTCGAAGAGCGCCTCCAGGTAACGGAGGTCGTCGCCCCACTCCAGGGGTTGGGTGGCGTAGTAGAAGCCGCGCATGGTCTCGCTCGGCTTTCGCTCCAGCGAGGGGGCTTCCGAGCGCCGCATGAGGTACTCGTTGTCGAGCCGCAGCATCAGGTAGGGGATCCAGGCCACGCCGCACTCCATCCAGACGAAGCGGATGCCCGGGAAGCGTTCGGGGATGCCGTGGACCACCAGGTTGGTCAGGTGGACCATGTTGGAGAGGGGGAACCCCAGGGCGTGGACGCCGAGGAAGCGGTCCACCGGCTCCAGCGCGCGCTCCTGCCAGCTGTAGAGGGGATGGAAGGCGAGGGGCATGCCCGTCGCCTCGATCGCCGCATAGAGGGGGACGTAGCGGTTGTGGTGCGCCGGCTGGTGGCGCAGGCTGGTGACCATCCAGCCCACGACGCCCCGGCAGTCGGCGAAGCGTTCGACCATGCGCAGGCTGGCGTCGGGATCGCCGAAGGGCAGGTAGAGCATGGCCCTGACCACCTCCGAGCGGGGGAGCACCTCCTCGGTGAGCCAGCGGGCGTAGGCCCAGGCGATCGCGTTCTCGACCTCCTGCTGGGGATGCAGGCCCAGGCTCAGGATCGAGGTCGGGAAGACGAACGAGTAGCGCACCCCGAGCTGCCGCATCTCGCGCTCGAAGCGCTCCAGCTCGTGGAGGACCCCGGGCAGGGGCTCCTCGGGGGAGAGACGCCGCTTGATCCGGCCGGCGACGAGTTGATCGCCGAGGATGGGCGGGACCAGGAAGAAGCCGCGCGTCCGCCCCATCTGCTCCGCCCGCCGCCGGACGGTGGGGTGCTCGATGTAGGGAACGATGCGCTCCCAGGAGTCCAGCTCGAAGTGGTGGGCGTCGACGTCGACGATCGGAAAGCGGTGGTACCCGCGTTCCCGAGCCTGGGCCTCGGCGTTGGCCAGGACGCGTGCCCGGTCCTCGACCGGGCTGAACTCGAGGGGGACGGCGTCGTGGGCTGGGTTCACTCGCCGCCTCCGTCCGGCCGCGGTCCGGTGGTCACGTACACGGTGCCCTCCCGTTCCTCCACCGGGTAGGCGCGGAGGTGGAGCCGGGAATCGCCCCAGCAGCGGCCGGTCGCCAGCTCGTACTCCCAGCCGTGCCAGGGGCAGACCAGGTGGAGGACCTCGGTCGAGAACCGCTCCCCGGTCACCGATCGATCGGGGCCGACGAGCTCCTCCAGCCTCCCCAGCACCTCGCCCTGGCAGACCGGTCCTCCCTGGTGGGGACAGCGGTTGGCGTAGGCCACGAGCCGGCCGTGGACCCGGAACACGCCGATCACCTCGTCCCCCAGCCGGAAGAGGCGCCGGCCCCCCTCGGGGATCTCCTCGGACCGGCCCAGCCGCCATTCCATCCCCTCAGCTCCTCACCGTCCGGCACCGGCGTCACCGCCCAGGGTCTCGAGCCAGGTCAGTACCTCCGACAGCGGGTGCACGTCCCCGTACTTGAGATGGATGTCGAAGAGGGCGATGGCGTGGGAGGCGGCGATCCGGTCGGCGACCGCCTCCTCTGGGACCACCACCCGGAGGTTGTGGGAGAAGGCGTCCACCACGGTCGCGCGCACGCAGCCGCTGGTGACCATACCGGTCACGATCACGGTGTCGACGCCGTGGTAGGTGAGCAGGCTCGCCAGTTCGGTGCCGAAGAAGGCGCTGGGCCGGCGCTTGCGCACCACCGACTCGGTGGGGAGCGGCTCGAGCTCGGGCACGATCTGGTTGGGATCGGGGAGACTGGGCGCCGGGGGCCGACCCGACGATTTCCAGAGACCGCGCTCGGCGGGGTTGCGGGCGGGCAGCCCGGACGTGTAGACGACCGGGAGGCCGAGCCGGCGCACCGTCTCGAGCAGGCGCCGGATGGCGTCGATGCAGGGCCGGGGGTGGGGGCAGCCCAGGGGGTAACGATCGTCCGCGAAGGCCCGGGTCACATCCACCACCAGGAGCGCCGGCCGGGTCCCGGTGCCCTGCGGGCGCCCCCATTCCCGCCGCGCCAGGGCCTGCTCGGCCGGGGTCACGTACGCGTCCCAGGCCGGCATCAGACGGCTCTCGGCGAGGCCGCCGCCAGGACGGTGCGGGTCACCGCCACGCTGCGCTCGAAGAGCTCCGGGCTCTCGTCGTCGCGGGGCCGGGGGAGGTCGACCACGATCTCGTCGCGGATGCGGCCGGGCCCGGCGCTCATGACCAGGATGCGGTCGGCCAGGTAGCAGGCCTCGAAGCAGTTGTGGGTGACGAAGAGCACGGACCTGCGGGTCTCCCGCCAGAGCTGGAGGAGCTCGCGCCGCATGGCCCGGGCGGTGAACTCGTCGAGCCCGGTGAAGGGCTCGTCCATGAGCAGCAGATCGGGGTCCACGGCGAAGGCCCGGGCCACGGCCGCTCGATGCTGCATGCCGCCGGACAGTTCGTGGGGATGGACGTGTGCGAACGGCCCCAGCCCGACCCGCTGCAGCCAGTCGTCCGCCCGCACCTCCCACTCGGCGCGGGGCACGGCCGAGGTCTCGAGGGCGAAGAGCAGGTTCTGGCGGACCGTGAGCCAGGGCAGGAGACGCGGGCTCTGGAAGACCACACCGATGCGGACCCCCGGGCCCAGGCCGGCCTCGCCCGTGAAGGCTCGGTCCAGGCCGGCGAGGATGTTGAGCACGGTCGACTTGCCACACCCGGAGGGGCCCAGGAGGCAGACGAACTCGCCCCCGGCGACCGAGAAGCTCACACCGTCGAGGGCTGGCACGGGGCGGGCCCCGGCCCGGCTCCGGTAGGTCTTCCCCAGCCGGCGGACGGACAGCACCGTGTCCACGGCTAGCCCCGCACCGCCGGGCGCCAGCGGAACAGCCATCCCTCGACCGGCTTCATGATCGCGATCTCGATCACGATCATGACCAGGGTGAAGAAGAGGGTCCAGGCGAAGACGCCGGCCATGTCGAAGACCTGGAAGTTGTAGTTGAGCTGGTAGCCGATGCCGTTCGACCGGCCCAGCAGCTCGACCACCACGGTCACCTTCCAGACCACCCCGACCCCCGAGCGCGCCGCCGCCATCACGTAGGGCAGCACCTGGGGGAACACCACCCTGGTGGCGCGGCGCCAGGCGGAGGCGCCGAACACCCGTGACATGTCGACCAGCCCCTGGTCGATCGCCTTGGTCCCCTGCCAGACGTTGATGGCGATGGCCGGGAAGGTGCTGAGGGCGATGGCCAGGACCGCGGCCCGGTCGTTCAGCCCGAGCCACATGAAGGCGATGATCACGTAGCACAGCCCGGGGATGGCGAGCCCGACCGTGATCCAGAGGTCGAGCAGCTTCTCGGCCCGGCCGTACAGGCCCATGAGCGTGCCCACGGCGATGCCTCCGGCCATGGCCAGGGCGAAGCTGATGCCCATGCGCTCGAGGGTGATCAGGAACTGGCCCCAGACCTCTCCGCTCACGACCAGCCGCCAGAGCTCGGCGAAGGTGACCCCCGGGCCGGGGATGAACCGGGCGCCCACCACCAGCGACAGCCCTTGCCACACCAGTAGGGCGGCCAGCAGCGAGAGCACGCGCAGGCCGACCGCAGGGCCGAGGAGGCGCCGGCGCAGGCCGCTCCAGCGTCCGGCGGCGGTGGGCTCGAAGGGCAGGCCGATTTCCATGGCTCAGGCGGTGGAGAGGTAGTCGGTGGTGAAGGTGCCCGGCGGGATGGTGGTCGGGACGCCGGAGACCTTCCCCAGGTAGCGGGAGACCTCGTCCGCGAACGCCGCCTGCTGGTCGATGACGGTGCGGTTCCAGCTCGTCATGAAACTGCTCGAGGTTCGGGATCGGAGCAGGGCGATCCCCTGCGCGTCCTTGATGCCCACGCTGCCGGCCAGCTGGGTCCAGGCGTTGGGGTGAGATCGAAGGTAGCCCAGGGCCTCTTCATAGGCGGACATGAAGCTCCTGGCCACGCTCGTGTGACTCCCGGCCCAGGAGGCGCGCATGGCGACGCCGACCTCCATGAGCTGCTGGCCGGTCCGCTCCTGCCAGATGGTCCCGAGGTCGCCCACGGAGCGGTAGCGGTGCGTCTCCAGCTCCTGGGCGATGAGCGGATCGAGGATCAGGGCGGCATCCAGGTCTCCGCGAGCGAGCGCGCTCATGAGCAGCGGGGCCGCCCCGTACTGCACGCTCGCCGCCGTGAGAGGGTCGAACCCGTAGAAGCGCACACAGATCAGACGAAAGAGGATGGTCGAGGTGCCGGTGGGCCCGGCGTAGAGACCGATGCGCCTGCCGCGCAGGTCGGCGAAGCCCTGGATGGACGAATCGCTGCGGACCAGCACCTCGTTGGTGAACCGGTCGACCGGTCCGGTCACGGTGACGTCGCTGCCCTTCTGCCGGAGCAGGGCGAGGGTGGGCCAGCCGCCGAAGGCCACGTCGAAGTTGCCGGCCTGGATGGCCGTGTAGATGGCCTGCGGGTCGGCCGCCCGGGTCAGGTCGAGCCTGAGGTGGTGGGCGGCGGCGATGCCCTGCTGCTGCATGACCTGGATGGGGAACGCCTGTCGCCCCTCCTGGACCACCACGTGGACGGAGGCCGGAGGCGCGCTCCCCCCGGACGTGGCCGCGGGGCCGCCGCAGGCGGCCACGGCCGCCGGCACGATGCCACCGAGGGCCCAGAGCAGGTCACGAGCCCGGGGCATAGGCGGTGTTGAAGGTCCCGCTCGGAATGCTGGTGGGGACGCCCTGGACGTTGCCCAGGGTCTGGAAGACCTGCGCGGCGTAGGCCTTCTGCGCGGCGATGAAACGCGGGTTCCACTCGGTCAGGAAGTGGGAGGCCGTGCGCTGCTCCAGCAGCTTCACGCCGTCGGAGCTGGTGATCCCCACGCTGGCGGCGAGCCGGGGCCAGACGTCGCGGTGGGTTCGCAGGTACTGCACCGCCTCCCGGAAGGCGAGGATGAACCGCCTGACCACGTCGGCGTGCTGCGCCGCCCAGGAGTCGCGGACGTTGATCGCCACCAGCATCGGGTCCTGGCCGGTCTTCTGCCGCCAGATGTCGCCGATGTTCCCGATCGAGCGCACGGTGCCGGTCTCGAGTTCGGAGACGATCACGGGATCGAGCAGCTGGACGGCGTCCAGGCTCCCTCGGTTGAGCGCGTTGACGAGGAGGGGAGGGGCGCCGTACTGCACCTGGGCGTCCTTGACCGGGTCGAACCCATCGTACTTCACACAGATCAGCCGGAAGAGGGTGGTGGTGCCCCCGGTCGGGCCGCCGAAGAGACCGATCCGCTTCCCCTTGAGGTCGGCGAAGCTCTGGATCGGTGAGTCCTTCTTCACCAGCACGTCGTTGGTGAACCCGTACATCGAGTAGACGTTGGAGACCCCGATCCCGTGCTGCCGGAACAGGGCGACCGTGAGCCAGGAGTTGAAGGCGATGTCGAAGTCGCCGTTCTGCTCCGCCGTGTCAACCGCCTGCGGCCCCGAGAGCTTGGTGACGTTCAGCTTGAGCCCGTGCCGGCCGGCGATGCCCTGCTGCTGCATGATCTCGACCGGGAAGAGCTGCGTGCCTTCGAGGACGACCACGTGCACGGTGGCGGTGCCGGTGCTCTGGGCGGGAGCCCCGGAGGCGCTGGAGCCGCCGCAGGCGACCAGACCCAGCAGCGCGACCAGGGCGAGACCGGCCCTCCTCATGACGGCCTCGGCGCCCTGCGCCAGGGCTCGCCCACCCCGGCCACCGATCTCGATGCCGCCGGTCTGGTTCCCATCCCTACCTCCTGCCGGCATTTTAGGCAAATCTCGGACGATCGGCAATTGATTTGATAACGATGGCCGGCACCTCTGGGCTGTCTCGCCCGGGCGCGGGATGGTGTGGGGGCCAGGGCTCTCTCAGGGCGACGGGGACGGCGAGCCCACGGTGAGGGAGCTGCCGAAGCAGGTCATGTGGTGGGGCTGCGGCGACGCCGGGCAGAGGGTACGTCGTGCCGCCGCCCATCGTCACCCGGCTGCGCAGGCGGAGGGCCGGCGACGCAACCGGGGTGGCCGTCCCGGGGCGTGCTCGGTCCCGGGCCGAGGGGGACGTTGGACCCTTGCTCAGCCGGCCGCCCGGGAGCAGGCTCGAAGGCCGAGTGTTCGTCCGCTCCTATCTCGAGTTCGACTGGCCCTGCGAGGCGGTGGTGACCCTGCTCCTGGGCGACGACCCCGGCAGGTGGCTGGTCGCGATCGTCGAGGAGAGCGCGCGCTGGGAGGGGGAGCTCGTCTCGCGGGTGGGGTTCGAAGCCGCCCATCGATGGGTGGGACGACGCGACGGGATCGCGATCGGACCGTCGGTGCCCTTCGGCGGTGGCCTGCTCCTCCCGGTCTCCTGGCGCTCGACCGAGCCCCGGGCCCTGTTCCCCATGGTCGAGGCCGACCTCCAGGTCGCCCCCCTGGGACGTGACCTGACCCAGCTCTCCGTCAACGCGCGCTACGAGCCGTCTCCGTCCGGGCCCGGGACGGGGCTCGACCGCACGCTCCTGCACCGGGTCGCGGAGGCCGTGATCGGCGACCTGCTGCGCCGGGTGGCATCGGCGCTGAGGTCGCGCCTGGAGGACCGGGCCGGAACCTGACCGCGGTCGCCCGGCGATCGGCCGCCGTCCACGCTACGGCGGCCCGGCCTCTCCCGGCCGGACGAGGCCGGACTCGTAGGCGACGACCACCGCCTGTACCCGATCCCGAAGCTGCAGCTTGGAGAGGATGCGGGCCACGTGGGTCTTCACCGTGGCCTCGCCCAGGTGGAGCCTGGCGGCGATCTCGGCGTTGCTGAGGCCCCTGGCGATCAGCAGCAGGACCTCGCGTTCGCGATCGGTCAGCGAGGCCAGGCCGGCCGGAGGCGCCGGCGGCGTGGAGGGCCTGGCAAAGCGCTCCACCAGCCGTCGCGTGATGCTGGGAGCCAGGATGGCGTCGCCGGCGACGATCAACCGGATCGAGGCCACCAGCTGCTCGGGCGACACGTCCTTGAGCAGAAAGCCGCTCGCCCCCGCCCGCAGCGCCGCGTAGACGTATTCGTCCAGATCGAAGGTGGTGAGCAGGATCACACGGCAGACCGCGCCTCCGTCGAGGATGCGCCGGGTCGCCTCCAGACCGTCCATCCGCGGCATCCTGACGTCCATGAGCACGACGTCGGGCCGGTGCCGCCGGACGGCCGTCACCGCCTCACCGCCGTCGGCCGCCTCGGCGACCACCTCGAAGTCCTCCTCGGCATCGAGGATCATGCGGAACCCGGCTCGGACCAGGGCCTGGTCGTCGGCGATGACGGTGCGGATGGTCATCCTCGGGCCGGCTCCAGGGGGAGCCGGGCGCTGACCCTGAAGCCACCCTCGCGCCTGCCCACCTCCAGCTCGCCGCCGAGCATGGCCACCCGCTCGCGCATCCCGATCAGGCCCCGCCCGGCTCCGGCCGAGGAGGCCGGCGGCGGCCCGCCCCCGACGTCGGCGATGTCCAGGTTCAGCTCGTGTTCCAGGTAGCGGATGGTCACCCGGGCGCGAGCCCCGGGAGCGTGCCGCAGGGTGTTGGTCAACGCCTCCTGGACGATCCGGTAGGCGGCCAGGTCGATGCCGGGGCTGAGGGGCTGCGGCTCGCCTTCGACCGTCTTGGCAACCTGGAGGCCGGCACTCCGGACACGCTCGATCAGGGCGTCCAGCTCGCCCAACCCGGGCTGCGGGTCGAGCCCGGCGTCGGCTCGACCGTCGGCCAGGACCGTGAGCAGCCGGCGTAGCTCGCCCAGCGCCTCGCGGCCGGCGGTCTCCACCGCCCGCATCGCCTCGCCGGCCTGCTCCGGCCGGTGACCGAGCGCGCGCCGGGCCGCCCCCGCCTGGACCACCATCACGCTGACGCTGTGCGCGACCACGTCGTGCAGCTCACGGGCGATCCTGGCCCGCTCGTCGGCGACCGCCACCCTGGCGGCCAGCTCACGCTCTCGCTCCAGCGCCTGCGCCCGCTCCTCCAGTGCCCGGGCCCGACCCCGCCAGCTGCGCACGGCGCTGCCCGCCAGCCAGAGCCCGAAGCCGATCAAGGTCCCCTGCCAGGGACGGGGAACGGGTGGACCGGCGGTGGGGACCAGGAGCTGTAGCACCACCAGCGGCACCACCACCGCCTCGAGCGAGAGGACGCGGTGGCGGGCGTGGGCGCCGACGGAGTAGATGAGGACCACGATGCCGAGGTACTGGGCCAGGGTGGGAGGCTCGAGCGAGGCAGAGGAGAGGACCGTGGCCGCCGCCCAGGCCCAGGTCGGCCACCGCCTGCGCAGCGTCACCGGCAAAGGAGCGGCCACGGCGAAGGGCAGTCGCCAGAGGCCGGGACGTCCCTCGGCGAGGAACTCGACGCCCGAGAGCAGGGCGAGCAGGGCGGCGAAGGTCCCGTCGACCAGGAGCGGGTTCAGGCCCGCGAGTCTCCGCCAGATGGTGCGCGCGCTCTCCACGAGCCAACCGTAGGCGGCCCCGACAGCGCTCCACGTCCGCCTCGCGAGGGATCGGTGGTCCACCGCGAGGATGATCGCACGCGAGATTCCGCCCCGAGGCGGACCGCGAATGTTCCCCCGGGGTGACGGCGCCCCGGGCATCGGCCCCAGAGCATCGGGGCATGCGCAGGACAACCCTCGTCCTCACCTCCGCCGCCCTGGTCGGCGGCGCCGGCGTCATCCACCTTGCGGTGGCGCCCGCCCACTTCCAGGAGTTCTTCCCCTTCGGCCTCTTCTTCGTCGGCGTCGGGGTCGCGCAGCTGGCCCTGGCCGCCGCCCTGGCGCTGCGACCCGAGCGCTGGATGCTGGCGTCCGGGCTGGCCGGGTCGCTGGCGGTGGCCTCGCTCTGGCTGGCCTCGCGAACCGTGGGCCTCCCCATCGGTCCCGATCCCGGGAGGCCGGAGGAGGTCGGCATGGCCGACCTGGTCTGTACCTCGCTGGAGGTGGCGACGGCGGCCTCGCTGGCGCTTCTCCTCCTGCGGCCACCGGTGCCCGGCCGGCGGGTCCGCCGCCCCTGGCCGGCGATGCCGCTGGTGCTGCTGACGGCGGCGCTGAGCGCGTGCGGGGCGGAGGCCGGCGCCAGCGGCATGCCCTGGGCCTTTGACGTGGCGCCCTCCGTCGCCGGCCAGGATGGCGTCTCGGTCACCTCGCTGACCGCCGTCCCCGGGCCGCAGCCGGTGCGCGCCTTCACGCTCGTCGCCGAGCCCGGCCCCCACGGGACCTGGACCTTCAACGGCACCGTGCCGGGGCCGGAGCTTCGCGTCACCCAGGGCGACCGGGTACGGGTCACCCTGGTCAACCGTCTGCCCGAGTCGACGACCATCCACTGGCACGGCGTCCGGGTGCCCAACGCCGACGACGGGGTGGCCGGTCTAACCCAGAATGCGGTCCCTCCCGGCCACCGGTTCACCTACGAGTTCGTGGCCAGGGACGCCGGCACCTTCTGGTACCACAGCCACCAGCGCGCCTCGGAGCAGATCGCCAGAGGGCTCTTCGGCGCCCTGGTGGTCGAGCCACGGGGAGGCCGGGTGGCGCAGGACGTCGATCGGGCCCTGGTGCTCCACGACGGCGCCGGGCCGGTCCACATCCCCGCCTCCCCGGGCCAGACCGTCCGCCTCCGTATCGTCAACGCCGTGGTCCCGGGCATGGACGGCGGCCCGGAGACCGTCGTCCTGGAGGGGGCCGACGATCGGGTGGCGGCGCTGGACGCGGGGACCGTCGACGGTGCCGTGCTCGGCCCTGAACGCATCCCGCTGGGGATGGGCCAGCGGGTGGACCTGGTCTTCACCGTGCCCCCCGCAGGACGGGTCGCACTCTACGAGGAGACCCTGCGGGGACGGGAGACCCCGGTCGAGAGGACCTTCGATGTCCTCTTCGGCGCCACCGGCGCCCGGCCTCGCCTGGTGGCCACGGTCGGCAGCGGCCCGGCACCGGCTGCCTCCGGGTTCGAACGGCTGCCGCTCTTCGATCCCACCGCGTACGGGACCCGCACCACCAACCCTTTCGACGGCGCTGGTTTCGATGCCACCTTCCCGCTCGTGCTCGACGAGCACCCCGGCTTCCGCGACGGGACCGTCCAGCTGGTCCACACCATCGACGGCCGGACCATGCCTCAGAGCGTCGTCTTCGGCGTCGAGGAAGGCTGGAAGGTGCGCCTGCACATCGTCAACCTAACGGCGGAATGGCACCCGATCCACCTCCACGGGCACTTCCTGACCGTGCTCGCCGTAGACGGCCACGCGGCCACCGGCGCCCCGGTCGCGCTCGACACGGTGCTGGTGGCTCCCCACCAGACCGCCGACGTGGCCTTCGTCGCCGACAATCCCGGCCTCTGGATGTTGCACTGCCACGTGCTCCTGCACGCGGAGATGGGGATGGGGGCGCTGGTCGCCTACCGCGGTGTCACCACGCCCTACGAGATGGGCGAGCGGTCGGGGAATATGCCCGAGTAGCGGCCGGGGAGATCCCGCCGAGCGGGCGGCGCACCCGGCCGTGGGGGCGCCGCCCGGCCCCGTGCCACCCCTCCCGGGAGCCATTCCATGAATTGGTCAACGAGAAACCTGATAATTACGTACCCATAAAAGATGGTGGGGGCGTGAACGGAGGCCTTGACGGGCGGTCCGGGTGGCCCCCGACAACGAGCGACGGAGATGGTCGATGGTGCTCGGGGGATCGGACGAGGGGCGGTGGTGGTGGGACGGCAGGGGCTGGGTCCCGGCGGAACCGACCCCCCTGGCCCCGGGCTGGTCCCGGGGAGGTCTCATCGCGATCGGCTCGGACCTTGGCGGACGCATCTCGCGCCGGATCGCGTCGTCCGCGGAACGACTCGGGTGCGCGCCGACGCACTCGTGGATCGGTCGTCCGCTCACGCGTCTGACCGTGATCGCCTCCCGCTGGGTCGCCGCCCGCCCTCGTCAGCCCGGCTGAGGACGGTGGCCACGGCCGTCAGCCGGGGCCGCGGGTCGCGCTCACCGTCTGCACCAGGACCGGCTGCCGCCGCCGCCGGACGAGCAGGCCGCGCCCGGGCGGCTGGGGGGCGGCCCGGTGCAGACCCAGCACCGGCCCCTCGGTGGGGTCGCCGGAGAGGATCAGACCCGGGCTGTGCAGCTCCCGCAGACGCGCCAGCACGGGCTCGAAACCGCTGCGGGCCATCCCCCCGACACGCCGCGCCAGGACCAGGTGCAGGCCCAGGTCGCGGCCCTGGGCCAGGAGCTCCACCAGCGGCAGCAGGGGGTTCCCGGTGGGGGAGGCGACCAGGTCGTAGTCGTCGACCACGACGTAGAAGTCGGGCCCGCTCCACCAGGAGCGGGCCGCGATCGCGTCCGGCGACAGGTTGGCCGGCGGCAGCCGCTCGACGATGCCCTCGGCCAGCTCCTGCACGGCGCTGCTCGCCGCGGGGGCGGCCCCGCCGTAGGCCCACAACTGATCCGGCCGGCAGGCCTCCAGCAGCGTTCGCCGGTAGTCGATGACCAAAAACATGGCCCGGCTGGCGTCGCGGCGGGCCTGCAACCCCGCCATCCAGGAGCGGAGCAGGGTGGTCTTCCCCGATTCGGAGTCGCCCAGGATCAGGAAGTGAGGGTCGGCGCCCTCCAGGTCGAGGTAGACCGGGGCCAGCTCCGTCTCCTCGATCCCGATCGGCACCCCGGGCTCAGGATCCCGGCCGGGGGCGGGCAGGTCCTCGGGGCGGACCAGGGCCGGCAGCAGCCGGATCGGCGGCGCCTTCGGACCCGACCAGAGCCGGGCCGCGGCCCTGGCCACCTCCTCCGGCCCGGAGCCGAGGTCGGGCAGGGCGATCTGGACCTGCCGGCCCCCGGGGTCCAGACCTCGGCCGGGCTGCCCGGCCGGGAGCGCGGCCGCCGCTCGCCGGTCGATCTCGGACTCGGCCGGATCGTTGAGACGCAGCTCCAGCCTTCCCCCGATCTGGTCGCGAAGCCCGCTCCGCACCTCCGCCCAGCGGTTGGCGGTGAGCAGCAGGTGAACCCCCACCCGCTGGCCACGGGCGGCGATGTCCATCAGCCGCGGCTCGAGGTCCTCCAGGTCCTCGCGGGCGGCCCCCCAGCCGTCGATCATCAGGAGCACGTCACAGCCGAGCTCGGGCGGGATCGCGCCCTCGGCCCGGCGCCGGCGCATGGTCGCGGGCGAGTCGACCCCCAGCTCGCGGAAGCGGGCGTCCCGCTCCTCGACCAGGGACCAAACCTGGTCCACGGTTCGGCGCACCTTGTCCCGCTCCATCCGTCCGGCCACGTCGCCCACGTGGGGCGCCTCCGCCAGGGCGGCGAGGGAGCCGCCGCCGTAGTCGATCGCGTAGACCTGGACCTCGGCCGGGGTGTGGGTGACGATCAGGGAGAGCACGGTCGTGCGCAGGAGCGTGCTCTTGCCGCTCTGGGGCGCCCCCACCACCAGCAGATGGCCGGCCCAGCCGGCGAGATCGAGGACGAACGGACGCTGCTCCTGCTCGAGCGGGAGATCGAGCAAACCGACCGGGACGCGAAGCGATCCCTGGCCCTCCTGGCCGCAGGACTGGAGGCCGCGCGAGGGATGGGGGCCGGGCGTCTCCAGCAGCCGGCGCAGGGACAGCCGCGGCTCGAGCGGGGGCAGCCAGATCCGGTGGACGCGCGGCGCCCCGCGGGCCCGGATGCGCTCCACCAGAAGGGCCATGTCGGTCGGGCCCTCGATGGATGGGGTCGATGCGGTGACTCCTGCCGTCCTGCCGTCCCCGACCTCCTTGGCCGCCGGGCCTCCAGCGGTGAGCACCGCCACCCTGGGCTCGCGGGTGGCCCGGCCCGCCGGCCGGTCGGGGCCGGAGATCATGGCCACCCGGAAGCGCTCGTAGACGGTGGTGTCGGCCTGGAGGTAGGCCGAGCCGGGGACGGGGGGCAGGCGATAGGCGTCCGGGGTGCCGATCACGACCTGGCTCTCGGCCGCACTGAAGGTGCGCAGGCAGATGCGATAAGAGAGGTGGCTCTCCAGCCCCCGCAGACGGCCCTGCTCCAGCCGCTGGCTGGCCAGCACCAGGTGCATGCCCAGGCTGCGGCCCACCCGACCGACGGCGGTGAACAGCTCGATGAAGTCGGGCCGGCCGGCCAGCAGCTCTCCGAACTCGTCGACCACGATCAGGAGGTAGGGCAGGGGCTCGGAGTCGGGCAGGAGACCCGCGGCGCGACGCCGCTGGTACTCGTGGATGTCGTCCAGGTCGCCCGCCCGGCGCAACAGCTGCTGCCGGCGTTGCATCTCGCCGAAGAGCGCCTCCCGCATCCGATCCACCATGGCCAGGTCGTCGGCCAGGTTGGTGATCAGGCCGGCCACGTGGGGCAGCTCGGCCAGGCCGGCGAAGGCGGCCCCGCCCTTGAAGTCCACCAGCACGAAGGCCAGCAGCTCGGGCGGGTGGGTGGCGGCCAGGCCGGCCACCAGGGTGCGCAGCAGCTCGCTCTTGCCGGAGCCGGTGGCGCCCACGACCAGGCCATGAGGTCCGATGCCGCCTCGGGCGGACTCACGGAGGTCCAGCGTCAGCGGTCGGCCGGCGCCGTCCACCCCGATCGGGAGCCGGAGGAGGTCGTGAGCCGGTCGCCCGTTCCAGAGCGCTTCGAGGTCCAGGTCCCGGGCCGAGGGCGCGCCCAGCAGCTCGACCAGCCGACAGGTCTCGGACAGAGCGGCACGAGGGTCGCGATCCGCCAACCGCAACGGCGCCAGGCGGCGGGCGATGGCCTCGCCCAGCCTGGCGTCGACGGCCGCGACTTGGCCCCTCGCCTCCCAGCCCTCCCCGGTCCCGGCCGAGAAGCCTCCGTCGGGATCGACCACCACCCGGAGGTCCACCGCCGGCGGCTCGTCCCGCTGGGCGTCGACCAGGAAGAGCAGGCCGACCTCCAGCTCCCGGGCCCGCTCGGTCAGCTCGCGGACCAGGTCCAGGCGGGCGAGCGGTGAGGTCGCCGAGAACCCGTCCACCACCAGCAGCAGCCGGCGTCCGGGGGGACGGTCGAGGGGATGGACGGAGGCGGGCCCGGGGTGGTGCCGGGTCCGCTCGCGTCTCCGGGCGACCTCGTCCGCCAGTAGCCCGGCCAGGCCCTCACCCTCGGGGCAGAGGAGGGTCCCACCGCCCTCGGAGATGACGTGGGGCAGCCACCGGGCGAACTCCCAGGCGGCGGTCGCGACCGCCGGATGACAGATGCAGATCGCCAGGTCGTCGGGCGCGCAGAGCGTGGCCAGCTCCAGGACCATGGCCCGGGCCAGGCCGCGCGTCCGATCCCGCGGGCCGAGGAGGCTCACCACCGGGTGGGCCCGGAGGTCGACCGTCACCGGCTGGTTGGGGACGGTGCCGCAGCGCTCGATCAGCCGCCGGGCGGCGGCCACCAGGTGTGGGTCGCGCTCGGGCGGGAGGTCGGCCTCGTCCTCCAGACGCAGCGGTGTGCTCAGGGGCACCGCGCCCGTCCCGATCCGGACGCGAGCGAAGTCGGGATGATCGAGACGGCGCTCCCACACCCGGGTCCGCCGGCAGACCAGCGCCCACAGCTCGGCCGGCCCCGGATGCAGCAGGTGCGAGACCTCGTCTTGCAGGTAGCCGGTGCGGCGTGCGGTGGCGGCCAGCCCGCTCAGGTAGGCGCGGTAGCGCTCGCGTTGCATCTCCAGGCGGCGGCGGCGGGCCGATCGCTGCTGGAGGAGCATGGCTGTGCCCATGCCCAGCGAGCCCAGGGCGATCACCCCCGTCAGGGCGGCGTAGGTGGGGGTAGGGTTGACCACCACGAACACCAGGCTGCCCAGGCCGGTGATGGCCGGGAAGAGGAGCTGCCACCAGCCGAAGCCCGGGCCTTCGTCGAGCGGCGGCGGCAGCCGCACGACGATCTCGTCCCCGGGCGAAGGAGGCGACACCATGCGGGCGGGCCGGTGAAGGCGGATGTGGCTCACGGTTTCGAAGGTCCCTGGGTCGTCACCGCCCGGATCGCGGCGAACGGCCATAATCGTGCACCAACGCCTCCTTTCGAGAGAACCCATGCCCGACACGATCTGCCGCGTCACCGTCCAGGGGATGGGCCGCCGCGTCGACCTGGTCCTCCCCGCCACGGTCCCGATCGCGGAGCTGATGCCGGAGGTCGCGCGTCTCTGTCTTGGTGAGGAGACGCCAGGGCCAGAGGCGGAGGTGGCGCCGCCGGTGTGGACCCTGGCCCGCGTCGGCGGCCCCCCCTTCGCCCTGACCGACACCCTGGCCGAGCACCAGGTGGTCGACGGCGAGGTGCTCCACGTGGTCGACGTGGCCGTCTGGCGGACCCCGACCGTGGTCGAGGTCCGGGAGCAGGTGACCACCGCCCTCGAATCGAGTTCCGTCGGGGGTCTGGGCGCGTGGGCGCTGGCGCCGGTGGCCGCCGCCCACGTCCTGGCCGCGGTCGCCCTCGGCGTCCGGCTCCACGCCGTCGGGATCCCGATCGGGTTGGGCGCCCTGGGGCTGGCCGCCCTCGCCCTGGGGCTCGCGGTCCGTGCCGGTCGGACCGCCGTCGCCGTGCGCGCTGCCCTCGTGCTGGAGGCCTGGGGCCTGGCTGGGCTGGGAGGATGGGCCCTGGCCGGTGGCCCGCCCGCGGCGGCCGGTGTCGCGGCCGCCGCCGCCGGGGCGACCGCGGCGGCCGCCGCGACCGTGGCCGTCGTCCCCGCCGTCGCCCCCGGGGCGACCATGGCCGGCCTCGGCCTCTTCCTGGGAGGGTTGGCGGTGGCGGCGGGAGTGCCGTCGGACCGGGTGGCCGGTCTGGCCGCCCTCCTCGGTCTCGCCGCCCTGCGGCTGCTGCCCGCCGTGGTCGCCTTCCGGCTTCGGGCTGGTGCCGGGGATCTCCAGGGCCTCGCCCGGCGCGCCCGTCGCCTGCTGGTCTCGCTCTCGGCGGGGACGGCGGCGACGCTGCTGGGTGCCGCCCTGGTGCTGGCGTCCACCGGCGGCCCGCCCGGCTTGGCGCTGACGGCGGTGACGGGCCTGGGTCTGCTCCTCCGGGCGCTCTCCTACCGCTTCCCGGCCGATGCCCTCCCCGCGGCGCTGGCGGCGGGCGGCTGCCTGCTGGCCCTGGAGGTCGGGGTGGGGGTACAGGCGGCGGCGCGCGGCTGGGTGCTGGCGGCCCCGGCGTTGCCCATCGCCACCGGGGCGCTGGCCCTGCTCCCGGCCGTGCTGGGCCGCGAGCGTCCCGAGGTGCCCCCCGCCTGGTGGCTGGCGGTGGAGGTGCCGGCGGTGCTGCTGGTCCTCGCCCAGTGGGGGGTGTGGGGCTTTCTGGTGACCCTGGGCCACCGTCTTCTGGGCTGAGGGGTGCGTTTTGGGGGAGGGGAACGCGCGTGTGGTGGTGGCATGCTGCGGGGTCGGCGGTGGAGGGAAGCGATGAGTGGCGTGGACGACCAGGTGATGCACTTCAC